>OCOJ01033069.1_pt2 | contig 45910 bp, 41 predicted proteins | sample 1539251 | NCBI WGS metagenome assembly OCOJ01 (sample SAMN01911457, study PRJEB22624) | soil metagenome | biome: Soil | place: Malaysia | collected 2012-04-30 | depth RA_metagenome m
TCCACGAGCGGATAGCGCATGTTGAAGTCCTGCGCCATGCGGACGAGCGCGTCGTAGACGGGGGCGTCGCCGTGCGGGTGATACTTGCCAAGAACTTCACCGACGATCTTGGCACATTTGCGGTAGGGCTTGGTCGAGGTGAGACCGAGCTCGTACATGCCGAAGAGAATGCGGCGATGAACGGGTTTCAAGCCGTCGCGGACATCAGGAAGCGCGCGCCCGATGATTACGCTCATGGCGTAATCGAGATACGACTTGCGCATTTCGGCTTCGATGTCTACCGGGAGAAGAATGGATTGGTTCTGTTCGTCAGCCATGTGTCCTCGTTCTTACTTTTTCTCTTTTTGTTGTAGGGCTCTGCGGATCGCTTGAACATCAGCCATGTCCTGCTCTCGACCCGTTGCAACCTTTGCAGCAATCAAATCGTTTGCCGAGATGAAGTTCGCAAAAAAGGAGCTTTCCGCATCCAACGGCACTTCCAGACGGTTCGCCCAGCATGGTTCGAATTCAATGCCGGGGATCTCTGGAAAAATGTCCACTTGGCAGGGCGGCGCTCCGATACGGAAGAATGTGCCAGGTTCCAGAAATTGACTCTTGTCGGTGGCCACCAGTGGCGCCCCAAAACGGAGCAACGCCTCGTACACCGCCTCAATGTTGCTGCGATCTGGACTCACAAAAATGTCCATGTCCTTGGTGGCCCGAGGCTGCGCGTGAATGCTCACCGCCCAACCTCCAACAATCAGATACCTAACGCTGCAGGCGCGGAAGGCAAGCAGGAGATCGTAAAAATTGCTGTCTAATTTCAGCTTCATTGTCGCGGTCCTCGAAAAAAGCAAAGCTGAGCTCCTGCATCGCCAGCAGCCGCTCGAGAGGCGGGCGGCCNCTGCCAATAAGCGTATTCCTCATCCTTGGACTGCTGCAGGTTTTCGGCATTGCGTCTGAGAATGCGAACGGTGGTCACGTTTGCATCGATCATGGAGTTTGCCCTCCCTGACGGGCGACCGCACGACGCTCCAGCACGTAGGCTTTGACCGTGTCAAAGGCGTCAGCCGCGTTAGTGAAACGGCGCATCACGAAATCCTGTTCCAGTTGCTGCAGGAACGCTTCCCGCTCCGCGTCATTTGCGAAAGCGAGCGCGATGCCCTTCTCGTTGTCGGGCGCTGTTGTAGGCGTGGCGCGAAACTCGCTCACGCTCAGCCCCCGCAGGCCCGGCAATGTTGTCCAGCCCAACTGATACATCATTACGTAGCGCCGGCTTTCAGCCGGCCCTTTTGCCCCCAAATTTCTGCCGGCACTACACCTAGATATCCAGGTTCACGACTTCGAGGGCATTTTCCTCGATGAACTTGCGGCGGTCTTCGACGTTTTCGCCCATGAGCGTGGTGAAGATTTTCTCGGCTTCCACGACGTCCTCAAGTTTTACCTTTAGAAGCGTGCGGGACTCCGCGTTCATGGTGGTTTCCCAGAGCTGTGCGGGATTCATTTCGCCGAGGCCCTTGAAGCGCGTAATCGTGAAATCCTTTTTGGCGTCTTCCATGACGTACGCGAGAACGTCGGTGGCCTTTTCTTTTGTGGCCTTGTCGCCGTTACGAGCGATGACAAAGGGTGGCTTGTTGTATTCCTCAATTTGCTTGGCGAGGGCGCGAAGGCGCTTGTATTCCGCGGTGGAGGCANAGTGCCCAATTGATTTTCTGGTTGTGGGGCGCGCCAAACTGGACCTCGTAGAGGCTGTGCTCTTCGTCAAAAGCGACTTTGCCTTCGAGTTTGAGCTTAGCTTTGTCGATTTCTTTGAGAAGTTTTTCCAAGGTCTTTTTGTCTTCGAACTCCGTCTTCTTGTCGAGCCCGCTTTCGGCGAGGACGGCGACGAGGCCGGCGTCCTTCAAGCGGCGCGCCAGCTTTGCCTGGAGCGCGCCAAATTCCTGGACGTTCAGGAGGAACGTGGTCAGGCCCGCGCCCTGAAGGGAAACGCCTTCCTTTGCTTTCACGACGTGGTCTTCGGTGGCGCGCTTCATGAGCTCGCGGGCAAAGTCGCGTTCATCGCGGATGTAGCGTTCGCTCTTGCCGCGCTTCACGCGGTAGAGGGGCGGCTGCGCGATGTATACGTGGTCGCGCTCGATGAGTTCCTTCATGTGACGGAAGAAGAACGTAAGGAGCAGAGTGCGAATGTGTGAACCGTCCACATCCGCATCGGTCATGAGAATGATCTTGTGGTAGCGGAGCTTGCCGGCGTCGAAATCGTCCTTGCCGATGCCGGTGCCGAGCGCGGTGATGATGGCGCGAATTTCCTCGTGGCCGAGCATCTTATCGTAGCGGGCCTTTTCCACGTTCAGGATTTTGCCCTTGAGCGGAAGGATGGCCTGGTATTTGCGGTCGCGGCCCTGTTTGGCAGAGCCGCCGGCGGATTCACCCTCAACGATGAAAAGTTCGCAATGCGCGGGATCGCGTTCCTGGCAATCGGCGAGCTTGCCGGGGAGACCGCTGGAATCCATGGCGGACTTGCGTCGCGTGAGTTCGCGGGCTTTGCGCGCAGCTTCCCGGGCGCGGGCCGCGTCAATGCACTTGCCGATGATGCGGCGTGCAACGGTGGAATGCTTGTCAAACCATTCGCCGAGCTTTTCGTTGACGAGCTGCTCGACGTCGCCCTTGATGTCGCTGTTGAGCTTGCCCTTGGTCTGGCCTTCGAATTGCGGCTGGGGCAGGCGCACGCTGACAACGGCGACAAGGCCTTCACGAACGTCATCGCCGGTGATGCTGACTTCGTCCTTTTGTTCTTTCAGCATGCCGTTGGCGGAAGCGAAATTGTTGATGGAGCGGGTGAGCGCGGAGCGAAAGCCGGAGAGGTGCGTGCCGCCATCGACAGTATTGATGGTGTTGGCGAAGGAGAAGACGTTCTCGCCGTAGGTGTCGTTGTACTGAAGAGCGATTTCGATTTCGACGTTGCCCTTCTTGCCTTCCATGTAGATCGGGGAATCGTGGAGCGTGGACTTGCCGCGATTGAGGTGCTTGACGAACTCGGCGATACCGCCGGTGAAGCGGAACTCCGCGTTCTTCTCGGTGCGCTCGTCGGCGAGAGTGATTTTCAGGCCCTTGTTGAGGAAGGCGTATTCGCGCAAACGGGTCGCCAGGATATCGTAGCTGAAATTGATTTTGTCAAAGATGGTGGCGTCTGGGTGAAAAGTGACTCTTGTGCCGGTCTTGCGGGTTTTGCCGGTTTGATTGAGCTTTGAGGTGGGCTTGCCTTTTTCGTAGGTCTGTTCCCAGACCGCACCATCGCGCTGAATTTCGAGTTCGAGCCAGTCGGAAAGCGCGTTGACGACGGAAACGCCGACGCCGTGGAGACCGCCGGACACTTTGTACGTTTCGCTATCGAACTTTCCGCCGGCGTGGAGAACGGTCATGACCACTTCGGCGGCAGGCCGTTTTTCGGTGGCGTGCATGTCCACGGGAATGCCGCGGCCATTATCGACGACGGTGACGGAATTATCGGCATGGACGGTAACGTTGACCTCGTCGGCGAAACCAGCCATGGCTTCATCGACGGAGTTGTCGACGACTTCCCAAACCAGGTGATGCAGGCCCATTTCGCCGGTGGAACCGATGTACATGGCCGGGCGGAGGCGGACAGCCTCGAGGCCGCCGAGAACTTTAATGGATTTCGCGTCGTACTGGTGACCGACTTTTCCCGTCACAGTTTCTTTGTCGCCCATTTCATCTCCTGACGTGCGTGCCTACGGCAAACCCATCGTGCGGTTAGCGCCCCGGCGCACAACGGGGCTCCGACGGTGAAGATGCAAGACCAAAATTGGTGAAGCTAGGAAAGGCGTGAGATTGAAAAACCCCATTCGTCGCCTCACCCTTTGACCGCGATCCTGCTGGGCAAGATCGAAGCTCGTAGGGTTCCCGCTTCATCCCGTCCCGCGCTCCGGGACGTGGCGAAGACTTATGTTCTCCAGGCCGCTGAACGAGCCCCTGGCGCAGGGCATTTTGCGTTCAACCACTCCTGGCGGACGTGTCGATTTGGAGGAAAACTGCGAATCGACAACAGCACAATTTTACCGGAAAAGGGGTGGTTTCTCAAGCAGTGGAAAGCGCTTTGTGGATAAATAAAACCTTGTGCATCAAATAGATAGACGCCGCTTCTGCCAATCCAAAAGCCTGCTGGCTAATTGAGATTGATTTCAAGTTCAGGGGAAGGCCAGGGTTCAGATGCGCATGGGCATGATGACGTAGCGGTAGCGATAGCTTTCGTCGGCGAGGGGACGCAATTGGCCAGCGGACTGCTCATCCTTGAGTTCTATGCTGATGGGCCCGTCGGCCGCGGCGGCGAGAAAATCGAGCATGTAGGTGGAATTGAATCCTATGGAGATAGGGTCGCCCTTGTATTCCTTTTCGATGGATTCTTTTGCCTCGCCGTATTCCGGGCTGGAGGCTGAGATTTCTACACCCTCATTCGAGATGGAGAATTTCACGGCGTGAGAACGTTGATCGGCAAGCTGGGAAACGCGGCGGACGGCGTCGCTGAGCTCAGCGCGTTCCAGGACGACTACTTTGTTGTTCTCGCGCGGGAGGACCGCGTCGTAATTGGGGAATTGGCCCGTCAGAATGCGGGAAATCAAAAGCCGATGGCCCACCTGGAAGAAGAGATGGCTTTCATCCTTGGCGAATTCCATTTGTGCGTCGGGGCCTGCGGAGGCGGAAAGTTTTTCGACTTCATCCATGGCTTTCTTGGGGATGAGAACGCGGACTTCGCCATTGAGCCCGGCTAGTTTCTGATCCGTCTCTGCAAGTGCAAGGCGGTGGCCGTCTGTGGCGACCATGGCGAGTGTGTCCGGTTTGAGGATTAAGAGGCCCCCATTCAGCGTATAGCGCGATTCCTCCATGGAGATGGCAAATTTCGTTTTGCCAATGAGGCTTTCGAGAACAGCCGCGGGGATCCTGACCAGGGTGTGGGGCATAGCGGGAAGTGCGGGGAAGTTTTCCTTAGCCATGCCGACCATCTTGTATTTTTTCTTGTCGCTGACGATTTCGATCCAGTGATTGTCGAGGAGTTTGAATTTGATCTCCCCCTCAGGGAGAAGGCGGACAAGTTCAAGGAGTTTCTTGGCGGGAATCGTGCCCGCGCCGTCCTTTTTGATTTTGGCTTCACAGGAGGTGCGAATGCTGAGCTCAAGATCGGTGGCCGTAATAGTGAGGCGGTTGCCCTTCGCTTCCACGAGAAGATTGGAAAGAATGGGAATCGTCGTTTTCCGTTCCACGACACCTTGCGTGGTAGTGAGTTCATCGAGCAGCGTGGACTTCGTGACGCTGAATTCCATGGATTGCATTTCCTCGCGAACGGCTCCTGGTGCGGTCATCAATTTCTCCGGGCGAAAAGTGCCGCCACGACTGTCCCCACGAGCCCGAGCACCTCTTTCACATCATCACCCCAACATCCCTGTGGAAAGTGCGCCTTTTCCGGCCCGCTTCACTCAGTTAGAACGGCACTAGCGTACTGTACCCGTTTTTTCGCAAAGTATAAAGGGCAGAGGGCACGAAAAGGCTGTGGAAATAGGGATTACTGATGAATTTGTTCCGCCGCAGCAGTACCGGTAGTACGGCTTATTTTCACAACAACAAACGCCACAAGAATCTTTCCCGAAACAAAAATAAGAAGCTTGTTGTTGTGATGAGCGCTGTGGATTGGTGGAAAAGCTTGTAAGCGCAAAGCGGAGATAGATTTTTCGCGAGGCGTGTACAGTGGAATTTTTCGCGCAGCTTAGGAAAATGTGAGCTGGAGCGAATTTGTGATTTGATTCTTGCACAAGCTTCCTCAAGTCATCGCACAATTCCCACGCGATGTTCACAAATTCTGCACACGATGTCGCTAATCGCACTGAGGAGGGTGTTCGCCGGACAGCGGGTGGTTTGAGCCGACTAGGAAAGAAAAAGGCTCGCGAAACGGATCGCGAGCCTCTGCGGGAATTCGCACAAAACTCTGACTACTGCAACGCGTCCATAAGCCGCGTAATGGTGCGGTTGAGCTCCTTATCGGAGCGGCGCAACTCCTCAATCTTGTTAATGGAGTGTAGAACCGTGGTGTGGTGCTTGCCGCCGAACTGCCGGCCGATCTCCGGAAGTGACGCGGTGGTGAGCTGCTTGACGATGTACATCGCCACTTGGCGCGGAAAGGCGATGGCGCGTGTGTTGCTGCGCATCTTCAGGTCCTGCTCGCGCAGGTTGAAATGCTCGCTGACGCGCTTCTGGATCAAGTCAATGGTGACGCGCTTTTCTTGCGAAGCGATGATATTCCGTAGAACCTGCTGCGCCGTGGCCAGGGAGATCGTGGTGCCGGTGAGCGAAGCGTAAGCCATCAGACGCGTCAGGGCACCTTCCAGTTCCCGGACGTTGGATTTGATGGCGCGGGCGATGTATTCGGCGACCTCGTCAGGCAAGCGGAATCGGTCGTTTTCCGCTTTTTTCTGCAGGATGGCGATCTTGGTTTCGAGGTCGGGCGGCTGGATATCCGCGATCAAGCCCCATTCAAACCGCGAGCGCAAACGCTCCTCGATGGAGTTGATGTCCTTCGGAAGGCAGTCGGACGAGATCACGATCTGCTTCTGCTGTTCGTAGAGTGCGTTGAACGTGTGGAAGAACTCTTCCTGGGTGCGCTCTTTGCCTGCGATGAACTGAATGTCGTCAACCAGGAGCACGTCCACCGTATGGAAGCGGTCGCGGAAACTGATCATGCGGTCGAAGCGCAGAGAGTTAATGACTTCGATGGTGAACTTCTCGGCGCTGACGTAACTGAGGCGCACCGCAGGATTGCGCTTCTTGATCAGGTGACCGATCGCATGCATCAAGTGGGTCTTGCCCATGCCCACGCCGCCATAGAGGAAAAGCGGGTTGTAGGCTTTCGAAGGCTGCTCGGCGACGGCGCGGGCGGCAGCATGAGCGAATTCATTGGACTTCCCGACCACGAAGGTTTCGAACGTATACCGTGGATTGAGCTGATGGTCGCTGCTTTCGAAGTCGAGCTTGGACTGCTTGGCAGCGGCAACCGCGGGAGCCGCCTGGACAGGTTCTTCCTCGGTGCAGATGTACTGAACTTTGGTATTAGGGGTCCCCATCTGATGGAAGACCGCCTTGATGATTTCGCCATAGGTGCGGGTGAGGACCTGGCGGAACACGGTGCTGGGGATCTGCACAAACAAAGTGTCGCCTTCGTAGCGGCTCAGACGGGTGGGTTGAAACCAGGTGGAGTAGGTGTTGATACTGACCCGGGACTTAATCAGTTCGAGGAATTTGTCCCAAACATTAAGAGTCTCACGTTCACGGCCAATTTGCGTAGCTGTCGTCATTGTCATTCGAATGCCAAAAAACCACGCATTTCCACAGGTGTGTAAAAGCTGTGGAAAGCATTTGCTAGCCCTAAAGCGTCACGCTTTGGAGATCTTACCCGCGCACGAACTGAATGTTCATTGCCCCCGTGGTTCCGCGCGGTCCGTTCAGATTTGCAGGACCACTTTGCACCGCGTCAAAACTGGATGGGATTCTCGCGCACTGTCGTGGACGGAGCAAGCGAAAAGTGTGCGAAGACCAGTGCCGACGTTCACATGCAATACACAACTTTTCCACAATGGAGGGAAATGCGCAAGTCCCCCCCCAAAATGCAGCGAAACGAAGGAAATTTGAACGCACAGAAATGTTCTCGGACTGTAACTGCACTGAAACAGTGCAGAGAGGGCTGAGGAAAACGTGAGAAATTTTTTAGTGTTTCCGGTCCGGCCGCTCAAATTCATATATGCCGAGAGGGTCGCAACCAATCAAAAGTGTTTCCTCCTCGACAAGGATGACGGAAGCTTCCAAGCGCGCGCCGCTGGGCGTGTAAACCTGATATTCCGAGCGGCGGTTACCATCTTTGTCAAAATGCACCAGCGTGTTGTGCAAGCCCATCCAAACATCGCCGTTGATCGCATCCACTCCGAAGGCAGTCAGAATGGGTCGAAGCAAGGGAGGTTTGTTGCGCGCCTCCTGGCGCTCTATTTCCTTGCGGGTTGCTTGAGCTTCGGGATAGGCGTCAACACCAACGAACTCAAAAGAAGAGCCTGCGTAGCCGAAGCGATCGTACTGGCGGACAAGAGGCTCGGGCCTGTAGGTGAAGCCGTAGTAGATATGGCCCTGGGGATCAGAAGCGAGGCGACCGAGATTGGCATAACGGTCGAGATCGGGACGGCTGGAAAAGGATTCGGGATCGCCAAATTCCCGCACCACTTTTCCATTGGGGCCGTAAACCGTGACGAGATGAGATTCCTGTAAGGTGGTGACTGCAACTTCGCCATCCGGCAACGCGGCGATGGAGAGCGGCGCGTTGACGGGGAAAGAGCGAAGCTGCTTCCCGTCGGGAGAAAAGACGACGACGAGATTGAGGCCGCGGTTGGCCACATAGACATTGCCCTGCGCGTCCACATCGAAGTCTTCGCCAAAATCAATCGCTGGCGGGCTAGGCCCAGGAGACGAAATGGCTGGAGCGGCAGGCGGAGCTCCTATAACAGAAAGCTGTTTGCCTTTAGGGTCAAATATAGCGACGCCGACCGACGGAGAAGCGAGGACATAAAAGTTGCCGTTGAGCGCGCGGTGAACTTCCCGTAAACCGGGGCCGATGTTCGAGAAGACCCGCCGGCGGGCCAGCAACTGCTCGTCGATCTCCGAAGGGACGGCCCAAACGGCGGCGGCAAGACNACAATAATGCCACTGCTGCTCCCAGGGCGGGCATCTTTTTCCGCATGCTGCTTCAGATTACCACCGGAACGAAGCGGTTGCCTGAAGGTTGATAGATGGTCAGTCCGCGCGAAGGCGGAGGCGGCCAATTGATTTCGCGCGGAGACGTCCGGCTTCGTTGCGCGGGCCCTCATCGTCCGTTTCAATCACGACGGCGTTCATCTGGACATCACTGGAAGCAACTTCAAAGCGAGCCGGCAACCCATCCATAAATTTCTTGATGATGGTAGTGCGTTCCATGCCGATAACGCCGTCGTGCGGTCCGCTCATGCCGACATCGGTGATGTAGGCAGTGCCATTGGGGAGAACGCGTTCGTCAGCGGTGGTGACGTGGGTATGCGTGCCGACAACAGCGGTGACACGGCCATCGAGATACCAGCCCATGGCGATCTTCTCACTGGTGGTTTCCGCGTGTATATCGACGAGGGCTATCGCGACGTCCCCAGGCAGCTTGGCGAGCTCGCTATCAGCTTTCTTGAAAGGGTCGTCGTTGGGGGCAAGGAAAATGCGGCCCTGAAGGTTCAGGACGGCGTATTTCACCCCGTTCTTTGCAGTGCCGATGAATAGACCGGAGCCGGGATTGCCTTCGGCAAAGTTGGCCGGGCGCAGCAGGCGCGGCTGGTGGGGAATATAGTCAAAGATCTCCTTTCGGTCCCAACTGTGGTTGCCCCCGGTCAGGACCTCGATTCCCATGCTCAAGAGTTCCTCGGCGATGCGCGGAGTGATGCCGAAGCCGGAGGCGGCGTTTTCGCCGTTTGCAATGACAAGATCGATGTGCTGGTGTTCGACGAGATCGGACAGACGATCGCGGACGATTTGGCGGCCTGGGGAGCCCACAATGTCGCCGATAAAGAGAATTCGCATGGTGAAGGTTTTCTGTTATTGGTTCTCAGTTTTTTTGAGCTTCCTGACGATGACGGCCACTTCATTCTGTGGAGTCGAGGAAGACGCCTTAGTGCGAGCCCACACACCACGCCTGTCTTTCCGGACCTGCGTATTTAGATCTAACAACGGAAAAGAGCGGACTGCTCGGCCGTGGGAAGCTAGGCCGTGAACCTCTGTAAAAGGTTGGGCACCACGAGCCAACCATTAGGCTTTCCTGCCCCGCCCGCGAGTTCTCGAGGAACTTGCCGGCGGGACAGGGCGTGCACACAAGCTGGCTATCCGCAGCACCCCAGAGATTCGATACGGTTCGAACGGCTTTCGCATCCTCACCTGCTTCGAAGTACCGCTCCCGAACCTATTATCCTCCCACAAAGGCCCGAGGTCCAATGGTAGGGGGTCGGCCAGCGATAGGATTAGGTGCCACGGAAGACGGCCCGAAGGGTAGAATGGCGTGGGTTTGCAGGAGGCGCGCGATGGGGAAGTGCGGGTTAATCGGATGGGCGGTCACGCTGGGACTGGTGACCTGGCCGGCCCTTGGCGGCGGCCAGACGCCCAAGGAAGCTCCGAACACGGAACAGGCGCACCTGGGCAGAGTGAACTTTCCCACGAGCTGTTCGGCGGAAGCACAGCCGGTCATTGAGACGGGATTGGCCCTGCTGCACTCGTTCCAATACCAGGAGGCGCAGCAGACCTTTGCCGACGCAGAGTCGCGTGACGGGAAATGCGCAATGGCCTATTGGGGCAAGGCCATGTCGCTATACCAACAATTGTGGGACTTTCCAGATAAGAAGAAGCTAAGCGAGGGGCACAAGGATATCCAGCAAGCCCAAAAGCTGCATCCCGCGACTCCGAAGGAACAGGGATTCGTCACGGCCGCCGCTGCCTATTTTCAGCGGAACGCGAAGCTTAATTATTCAGGTCGCGCCAAGGCCTATACCGACGCGCTTGAGAAGCTGCATGTGCAGATGCCGGATGACGTGGAGGTCGGCTCATTTTATGCGCTGTCGCTCGTCGCGCTGGCCGAGCAGGACGTGGATAGCTTGGAGAACCAGAAGAAGGCCATCGCCATCCTGCAGCCGCTCTTGCAGCGATACCCGGATCACCCGGGAGTGGCGCATTACCTGATCCACGCTGCGGACCGGCCGGAACTCGCGCCGGAAGGGCTGGAGGCGGCCCGCCGGTATGCGGCGATTGCTCCGGATTCGCCGCACGCCCTGCACATGCCGTCGCACATTTTTGTGCGGCTGGGCTTGTGGCAGGACTCGATCAACTCCAATATCGCGTCGGAAGCTTCAGCGGCGCGCTTAGCCGAAGCGCACAAAGCAGAGTCGCACTACCAGACGCACGCGATGGACTTTCTGAATTATTCCTACTTGCAAAGCGGGCAGGAGGCCAAGGCGCGGGAAGTGATCCACCACATGGACCACGTTGTTGGCGCGACCGAAGAGACCAAAGTGGATCACCGGGCATTCCTGGAAGCGCGGACGGCGATCGAGTTACATCGCTGGAAGGAAGCTGCGGCCTTGCAGGATCCACCCGTCAGCAAAGACAAGCAGGACACCACGCGATGGGCGCGAGCCATCGGGGCTGCACAGAGTGGCGACGTGGCCGGGGCGGAGGCCGCTGTGAGCGCATTGAAGGAAAGCGTCACAGCACGCGAAAGCCGCGCGCGAAAACAGGGCTACACCGTTTCCCAGGAAAAACCCACGGACCTGGGGGAAGCAGAAGCCTGGCTCGCCTTTGCGAAGGGAAAGTTCGACGAGGCATTGCAGGAAATGCGTGCGGCGGCCGTGCACCAGGAAAAGAATGGCGGCGAATCGACGAGTATCCCCGCGCGCGAGCTGTTGGCGGACATGCTCATGGAATTGAAGCAGCCCGCGGAAGCGCTAGGCGAATATCGAACCGTATTGCAGAACGCACCGAACCGGTTTGATGGATTGCTGGGCGCGGCGCGCGCAGCCCAGGCATCGGGTGACACCAACGACGCGCAGACGTTTTACGCCAAACTCACCGAGGTCTGCCCTCCGGGTGCAGACCGGCCGGAGCTAGCCGAAGCGAAAACATTTGTGGCCAAAAATTAGCTTCATCAGAAATGCAGGCCGAGTTCGCCGGTAATGGCGCGCGGCGGAACGAAGTGCGTCCCACTGAAGGTGGAGAGGAAGTTGTACAAGGCTTCGACGTTGGTGAAGTTTGTGGCCGTGACCTTGATGCTGACCTTGTAGCGGTCACCGTGGAAGACGTCATCCACACCTGCGCCCAGATCAAACAAATGCCGCGGGGCCATGCGCGGTGGATTGGTGTCGGCGTTGTAAGTTCCCGGAGCGGGAATGCTGACGCGCGTGGCGCCCTGCGCCAGTCCTGAAGGACAAGAGCGAATCGGCGTGGTGATAGTGGCGAACACGTTGCCGCAGAAGAGGCCGATGGCAGCTTGCTCGTCAGCGGTGAAGGTCAGGGCCGTGGCGTAATCTGGGACTTCGCCGGCCACCTGGCCGCTGTCGTAGCTCCAGGTGAATCCGAGCCATGGGCCGCGCTTCCAGGGTTGATATTGCACGTGGGTGCTTTGCTGGAACGCTTGGTCGTGATCGATGCGGAAGACAGAGACATTGACGGGCGAATTGAAGATGATGCCGCCGGTTTCCGGGCCAAAGAACCGCGCGCGGGTGTGGCCGAGCGTGGAGTATGCGGAGAGGCCGTGCCATTCGGGCATGTTCACGCGAATCCCGAATCCGTCGATTTTAGACTTTCGCCATTGGATAGGAAAGGCGAGCGGCGTATTGAAAAGGACGTCGAAGTCGTAGGCGTTGCCGGTGTATTTCCAGAAATATTGCGCGTCCACGACGACAAATTTCCCGATGGCTTGCTGGAAGCCGGTGGTGTACTCGTTGCGCTTGCCCGGCTCGATCGGGCTGGTGCCAAAGCCGCCCTGGTTGCCGCTGCCCAGTCCGCCCTTGCCGGTGGTGCTGGAGACTATAAGGTTTTCGTTGTACGGAGTCTCAAAGAAACGGCCATAGCCGAGGCGAAGGACAGTCCGCGTCTTCGAGACTTTGTAGGCCGCAGCGAGGCGAGGTTCGAGCGCCTGGCCCGTGGAAATGCCACGATACACGTCGCCGCGTACGCCGAGATTGAAGGTCCAATTCTTGACCGTGATGTCGTCCTGGGCGTAAAGCGCGAATTCATTAATGGGATGCGTGGCGTTAAAGGTGAACTGGGAGCCACCGCGCGTGAGGTCGTAAGGCAGCAGGCCGGACAAGAAACCGGGGTTGGCCTGCAAGCCAACTCCGGCGCAGGCGGAGGGATTTGTCGGAGTGGGATTGCTGTTGGGCGTGCCATCGGGATTCAGGCAGACCGCGTTGTAGGTCGGATCGGTCAACCCAAACTGAAAACCCTCGGAGAGATACCAGTAATTGTATTCGGCCCCCAGTTTGAGGGCGTGAATCCCGGAGGTGTGCGTATAATCCGCGTGCAGCCCGGTAGTGGTCAAACGCCGCTGCTGCGAAAAGGTGGCGGGCTGGTCCTGGAACGGATCGGCGCTCGGATAGTAAAAAATCTGATCCTGGCGGAAAAAGGCGCTGAGATTTAGAACGGTCTTCTGGTCAATTACGCGCGTCCAACTGGGGGCGGCGTTCATGGTGCGAAGCGCCTGGCGCTGATCCTGGCCGGAGAGACTTTGGTCGTAGGAGTTGGGAGTCTGAAACCAGGAGCGGGTGAAGCCAAGATTCAGGTGCAGCGTGTCCTTGCCCGTGGCCTGCCAATCAGCGCGATCAAAGAAGCTTTCGGAGTTCCCCTTGGCGTGAACGGGATAGAACTCCGGAGTATCGAGGAAGCGGCCGCTCTGCAATCCGCTGAGGGACACAAAATTCCCCCACTTGGGCCCGCCGTAGGCGAGGTTGAAGCCGAGGGTCGAAGTGCCAAAGGTGCCGTAGTCGTAGGTGACGCTGCCGGTGGGATGGTCGACGCCCATGCCGGAACGTGTAGTGACGCGAACAACGAGGCTGGTCTTGTCGCCGTATTCGGCAGGGGCGACACCGGAGATGGCTTCCATGGATTGCACGGCATCGACAGGCAACTGGTTAGCAAAGGCCTTGGTTTGTTGATCGCTGATCGACTGGCCATCCACGCTGTAGCTCACATCGGCATGTTCGCCCAAGGGGTGAAAGGAGCCGTTGGAGTCAGAGACAACTGCGGGAGCCGAGCGCACGATCACCAGACTCAGACCGCTGGAAGTTCCTTCGGTGGGCAATTTTTCGATTAGTTCGCGGCCGACGTCCACGTGAGCAGCGGGTTCCGTTTCCAGGATGGCGCCACCACCTGCTTCTACAGTTATGGACTCAGCGGCGGCGGCCAGCGAAAGATGAACCTCGACGCTGCTGCCGACGAGCGACTTCACTTCCACTTCCTGGGTGGATTCTCGAAAATCTTGCGCCTTGACCGTGATGTGATAGACATCCAAGGGAACATTGGTGAATCTGAACTTTCCATTCGCGTCCGAACGCGTTTTCTGGGAGTAGTGACTGACATCATTGTGAATTTCGACTGCGGCGCCGGCCACGGAACCGCCGGTGGGATCGAGCACAATTCCCTCGACACTGGCGGCAGTTTGCCCGAGAAGGGGCGAGCCCGCGCCGAGAAATAGAGCGGCACAGATCAAGAGCAGATGTTTGCGGAAAGAGATAAACATGCGTTCTGGTTTCGGGCGGCCTTCCTGTTTCCCGCGGATAAGCTGCGGAACGCGGATCTGCCACTAGGTCCGGCCTCACAAACCGGGACCAAAAGCCGTGACGCCAGCGGCTTGACCCTGCAAGACAGAGCGAACTGAAATACCTAGGTCCCCCCACCCCAGCTCCGTCACTCTCTAGGTTACACAAAACCCTGTCTCTTAGACGTACTCTTCTGCAGCTTGGTTGTGCCGGTAGACGCCAGCGACGCTTTAGTTGCAACAGAAGCCTTTGTTGGTGGCGACCGCGTTTTTTAGCCGAAGCGGCGGAAATGTTTCCAAAAGTCGGGCCAGCTTTGTTTGAGGCCGCGGCAAACGTAGATATCGGGATGGTCCTCGGTTTCTTCGTTGAGGACGTGGTAGAGGTTCCAGGTGTGGCCGGCGAGTTCGCAGGAGGCAAAGTTCTCTTCGAGGAATCGGCGGGAAAAACCCAAAACAATCACGGTTTGGGGAGGCGGATTGCCGTAGCCGCGGAGCCAGAAGGAATTCGTGCCGCTGATGGCGGTGGGCAGGCCATAGTTCGGACCATAAAGATTGACGGCGCCGGCTTCTCCATAATTTCCGGCGAGGATGCCTAGGTGAGCGCGATCGTCGGCAGGGAGTTTGTCGCGAATCTGCGCGACCGTTTCCACGAGTTCGGTCCAACCCAGTTCTTCGCGCAAGTCGCCATTAATCCTGCTGGCAAATCGCCACAGCCCCGAATTCACGGAGGCCATGGGGAGGGTGATCGCGGCAACCAGAACAATGTCCGCGAGCAAGGCGGTCCAGGCCAGGATGCGCACCAGATTTGCCCAACCCTTGCGCATCGCAGCAAGCCACTGTTCGCCCCAAACACTGCCCGCCGCATAGAGCATGGGATAAGCGGCGGCAAGATAGTACCCTCGGCCCTTGGCGATTACGAAAAGAATTAATGGCACGACATACATCCAGCCGACCGGGCGATAACGCTTTCCTTTGGGTGATAGCAGATAGAAATAGAGTCCGGCGAGCCACAACGGGAACGCGAGCAGCGTGAGCTTCAACTGGTTCGGGAGAAAATTCTTGGTCCGGCCGATGCGGATGTCGCGGGCGTGGATGTAGTTGAGAAAATCGAGGGAAATGAAATCGTGGCGCACTTGCCAGAGAAGATTCGGAAGAAAAATGAGGAGGGAGAGGGCGACACCACCCCAGAGCCACTTGGTCTTGAGATAGCGGCGCGCGTCGGTGAGGACTACACCGGCGACAATGCCCANACACGAAGAAACCCATAGTGTACTTGGTCTGCATCCCCAGCCCGATGGATACGCCAATGGGGAGCCACCATCGCGGTTCATCGGTCTTGAGCAGGCGAACGGTGAAGTAGGCCGTAAGGACCCAGAAAAAATAGTCGAAGGATACGTATTGCATGAGCGCGCCCCCACCCAGGCAAAACGGGATTGCGGCGAAGGCGGCGACCAATTGCGCTCCACGCTTGCCGCCGAGCTCCTTTGTCATGAGGCCGGTGAGCACGACGGCTGCGGCTTCGGCGACAGCCGCAAAGAACCGGAAGCCGGTGAGGGAAGTGCCAAAAAGAATCAGAGAAAGGCGGCCGAAGAAGGGCGTGAGAGGAGGATAGGCAACAAAGCCCCAGTCGAGGTGGCGCGCGTCTTCCAGCGTCGCGAGTTCATCGCGATGAAAGCCGTACTGGCGGCCGGTGATGAGGTGGACGACGACGGTTGCGAGAGCGACGCAAAGAAGAACGGCAAAATCGCCGGACCAAAAAGCCTTTTTCAATGGTGCAGAATTCGAATCGGCCGAGAATGTCGTGTCATCCACGGCTAGGCTCTCCAGCATGAAAGGGAGATGATAGCAGCATTACCCGACAGGGAAATGAAGAGAAAGTGCGGGTTTCCGCTACAATGGCATTAATGGCGCCAAGCACAAAAGTACAGATTTTCGGGCAGACCTATTCGATCCAGGGCGATCTGGACGAGGCCTACGTCCANGCATTACCCGACAGGGAAATGAAGGGAGAGTGCGGGTTTTCCGCTACAATGACAGCGATGGCACGCAGCACGAAAGTACAGATTTTCGGGCAGACCTATTCGATCCAGGGCGATCTGGATGAAGCATATGTCCAAAAGCTCGCGGCCTACGTGGACGAAAAGATGCAGGCGATCGCCGAGATGACGCCGATGGTAGAAACGCAAAGGATAGCGATCCTGGCGGCGCTGGCCATTGCCGATGAATTGCACAGCTTGAGACATGAGCGCGGAGAGCGCGAAGAGCTGTTGAAGGAGCAGGCGGAACGCTGCCTGACACTGGTGGAGCGGGCGTTGAAGCAGACGGATTAGCTGGCGCGCAGGGAAGCGCCGAGGGTTTTCTCGAGTGTGGTGACGATGCGGGCCGAAAAGTCGTTGATCTGCGCCTCGGTGAAAGTAGCCTCCCTGCTCTGAAACGTCACGCGCACCAGCAGCGAAAATTTTCCCACCGGAACATTCTTGCCACGGAAAAGATCGGCTGCTTCGACGGACGCAATCTCCGGAATGCCGAGCGCTTCGATGGTCTTGCGCACTTCCGCGAAGCTGACGCCGTCCGAGAGGAAGAACGAGAAGTCCCGCTCGACGCCAGGGAAGCGCGGCAGCGGCTCGTAGCGGCGATTGTTCTTCGCGCCGTAATACATGCAGTAGAGCGGACCGAGAGCAATTTCCGCAAGGAAAACATCCTGGCGGAATTTCAACTTGTCCGCGACGCGTTTTGAGAGCTGGCCGGCTGCGCCGAGAGGCTCATTCCCTTCCTTGCCGAGATAAATCGTGCCGCGCTTCGTGGCATTCAGCCAGTCGGGCCCCGCATTTTCCCAGCGCAGGCCGCCCGAGAGCGAGCCGATGGCGTCGAGATCGCCTTTGAGGTCGCCAAGGTTGTATTCGCGCGCAGAATCATAGAGTCCTTGGGCGCGCGCGACGCCGGTGGCGCCGATGGTAAGAACGCGAGTCTCGACGGGCTTGCCATTGGCGAAGCGATAGTGCTCGCCGATCTCGAAGAGGCGCACGTTGCGTTGGCCGTGGTTGAGATTCCATTCGATGGCCGCGGCCATAGTGACGGCGCCGGTGGATTTCAGCACGCTGGCTTCTTCGCTGAGCGGGTTGGCGAGTTTTGCGGGCACCGCGTCGGCGGGGCGGAAAAGATCGTTGCGCTCCTCCGAAACGTGCGGGATGGTGAGAATTTCGTGGTAGCCGAGACCGATGAGGCGCTCGCGCAAACGGGTTTCTGCCTCGTGATGAGGAAGCCGGGCGGCACCCGTGCGTGCCGCAGGCAATCGCGGCGGGAATTTGTCCAATCCGTAGACGCGAGCTACTTCTTCGACGAGGTCGATTTCGCGCTCCACCTCGGCGCGCCAGGAGGGTTGCGTGCACTCCCAGGCGGCGAGAAGCGAATTCGCGTAGCCGCGGCTGTGATCCACGCGCATGGGGGCAAAGCCGAGAGCGGAAAGGATCGCTTCGAGGTCCCTGTCCGGAACATCCGCGCCCATCACGCGGAGAAATTCCGCGCGCGTGATGGTGATTTTCTTTGGCGCGCGCTTGCCGGGATAAACATCGACGACGCCAGAGAGCAGTTCCCCGCCGGCGAGTTGCAGAATCAACTCGGCAGCGCGCCGGGAAGCGAGTTCTGCCATTTCAGGATCAGCGCCGCGGCCAAATCGCGTGCTCGCTTCGGTATAAAGCTTCAGGAATCGCGCGGCACGGCGAATAGCGATGGGGTCGAACCAGGCACACTCGATCAGAACATTTTTCGTGGAGAAAGAGATTTCGGTTTCGGCACCACCCATAATGCCGCCGATGCCAACCGCGCGCGAGCCATCGCCATCGGAGATCATGCAGATACTGGGATCCAGAGTGCGCTCGACGTCGTCGAGAGTGCGGATTTTCTCGCCGGACCTGGCGCGGCGGACAACGATGCTGCGATTGCGCACCAGGTCGTAATCGAAGGTATGGAGCGGGTGGCCCAGTTCGAGCATCACGTAGTTGCTGATGTCGACCACATTACTGATGCTGGCAACGCCCGCGGCTTCGAGCCGGTCTCTCAACCAAGCAGGCGAAGGCTGAATCTTCACGCCACGGATAACGCGCGCGGTGAATCGCCCGCAGAGATCGGGCGCTTCGATTTTGACGCTGATGGCGTCGCTGGCTTTCGCAGAGTCACTTTCCGCGGGTTTTGGCAAAACACCCTTCAACGGCAGCCGATAGATCGCGCTGACTTCGCGCGCAATGCCGAGCATTCCGAGGCAATCTGGACGATTGGAGGTCACCTCGGCGTCGATGACGGCGCCGTGCGCGCCGGTTTCGATCCCGGCAATGTTGGTGCCGGCGAGCGCGAGGCGCGAGGCCACCTCCTGCGGCGAAGCGGTGACGTCAACGAACTCCTTCAACCAGTTGTAGGCAACCTTCATGCGATCATCCTGTGGATTCCAACCTGCCAGTATAAATTCGTGTGCGATATTCCATGCGAACCACGCCGTGCACCCGGTGGGTGGCAAAAATGCGCCGCAGTTCCTCCATCATGGGATTGAATTGCGGGTGATCCGGGGCCGGGGCGTACGAACTGCTGCGCAGCCGGCCGCTCAAACCCTCGAAATCGAATTCCTGAGCGTTGGGCAAAGAGTGGGATGTGAATTCGTTTGGGCCGAAGAAGGAGAGCATCTGCTGCGCGCGCGGATAGCTTTCGTGCACGCGGGCATAGTCGGTGCCAAAGCGGCGCAGAAGCGCCTCGTAATCGCGCAGGAACGGCGTTTCCTCCAATAGGCGCTCGTTCCAAAGAATGATGACGCGGCCTTTGGGCTTCAGAATGCGCAGAAACTCGCGGCGCGTGGGCGCAAGATCGAACCAGTGAAAAGCTTGAGCGGCAGCGACGAAATCGACACTCTCTGAAGGGAGTGTTGTCGCCTCCGCCGAGCCGGCCACGCTGGTGAAACGTTCATAGCTCCCGAGAAACTCTTCACCGGCGGCGCGCATCTCGGGATTGGGTTCGACGCCAAAGACCCGATTGCCGTTTTCAAGGAAAAGTCTGGAGAGCAGGCCCGTGCCGGAGCCGATGTCCGCAATCGTGTGCTCAGGCTTGAGGCTGCACCAGGTGCCCAGCAGATCCAGCACTTCTCGCGGATAGCCGGGGCGGTGGCGCGCGTAGTCGGCCGCGCGATGGGAGAAACGCTGTTTGGAGTTGTCAAAGGTCATTGCAAGTGGTCGTTTTCAGGTTTCTTCGTTCTTATGGGAATTGCTTCAGAAAGCGCACGTCGTTCTGAAAAAAGACCTGGATGTCGTCGATGCCGTACTTGATTATGGCCAGGCGGTCGATGCCGATGCCGAAGGCAAACCCGCTGACCTTTTTGGGATCGTAATTGACGAAGCCATATACTGCCGGATCCACCATGCCTGCTCCGAAGAGCTCGATCCAACCGGCACCTTTGCATTTGCTGCAGGTGCCACCCGTATTGGCTGTGCCGGAGCCGCCACAGAAAATGCACGAAGCGTCGAATTCTACAGAAGGCTCCGTGAACGGGAAGTAGCTCGGGCGGAAGCGCGTCTTCACGCCTTCGCCAAAGAACTGTTTCACGAAGTAATCGATGGTGCCGGTGAAATCGCAAAAGGTGATATCCGAGTCTACGGCAAGGCCTTCAATCTGATGGAACATGAAGGAGTGCGTGGCGTCCGGGTTGTCACGGCGATAGACCTTGCCAGGAACAATGACGCGCACCGGCGGCTGCCGCTTCTCCATGGTGTGGATCTGCACGGGCGAAGTGTGCGTGCGGAGAAGCAAAGGGCCGGGCACGCCTCTGGGCAGCTCGAGGTAAAAGGTGTCCATGTCGTCGCGAACGGGATGGAACTCCGGAATATTGAGAGCCTCGAAGTTGTAGTAGGGCGTTTCGATTTCGGGACCTTCGACGACCGAGAAACCAATGGAGAAGAAGATGTCTTCGATTTCCTGGAAGACCTGGCGGATGAGGTGGTGCGAGCCGATGGGGCGAATTACGCCGGGGAGGGAGAGGTCCACGCGGTCTTTGGCGCTCACCACCTCCGCGCTCACTGCGACGGCTGCGTGCGCCTCCAGTTGAATATCGACATGGGGCCGTAACTCATTCAAGGAGGCGCCCACAACGCGCTTGAGTTCTGGCGTCGCGGGCTTTAGCCAGTTGTCGGTGACAAGCGTGAGCACGCCGGACTTGCGGCCGAGCCACGCGTCGCGCAGAGCCTTCCATGAGTCCTCGTCCGTGACTTTTGCAGCCTCCGCATCGAAGTGCGCGCGCAATTCCGCAAAAAGAGTCCGGACCTGGTCGGCAGCTGTGACGCCGAGAGCGGCGAGAGTTTGCGTATGTTTCGGAGCAGTGGTCGGCATGGTTGAAGAAAGAATATAACGCCGGGGCACGATTGCTCGTGCCCCCACGTAGAAAATCCTCACGCCGGAAGGCGTGAGCTATTGGGCTACGCTTTCGGACCGGCCGGCTTGGGGACGAAGGCCCGCGCCTTTTCGGCGAGCTGTGCGAAACCGGCGGTGTCGCGCACGGCCATGTCCGCCAGGATCTTGCGGTCAATCGAGATGCCTGCGGCCTTCAAGCCGTGAATGAGCTGGCCATAGGTCAGGCCATTCAGGCGGGCGGCGGCGCCGACACGTTGAATCCATAAGCGGCGGTACTGGCGCTTTTTCGCACGGCGGTCGCGCTTGGCATAGCGATCCGCGCGATTCGCCGCTTCCTGAGCCGATTGGAAGAGCTTGCTCTTGGTCAGGAAGAAGCCCTTCGTCCTCTTGAGATACTTCTTGCGCCGAGCCCGGCGCTTGGTGCCGCGTTTTACGCGTGGCATGGGTTTTTCTCCTTCTTCTGTGGGAAACGAAACAGGTTGCGTAGAAACGCGGAACCGCGTTTCTGGCAACGGGTTTGTTTCCGATGTGATTTGTTGCCTAGCGGGACTTACGTCCCGCTTGCAACCGGCGCTGCCAGGAAAGCCAGCGCTACAGCCCCGCGGGCGGGGCTAACGGCCGGCAGGCACCCGTGAAGCGCTGCCTGGCACGTGCGGAACGTGTTCCGCGGTTTTTGCTCGGCTGGACAAGCCTAGCACAAGCAAAATTCTTCAGGCCGGCTGGAAGCCGGCTCTACTCCATCAAGCTCCGTACGGGAGCATCTGCTTGACCGAGGCGACGTCGTAAGCATTCACCTTGGTCAGCTTCTTGAGCTTGCGCATGCGCCGGGCCGGCTTGGTGCCGAGCAAGTGGCGCTTGCCGGAATGCATGCGGAGGATTTTTCCGTTGGCGGTGACCTTAAAGCGCTTGCGCGCCCCGCGATGCGTCTTTAACCTCTTCTTTGGCTTCGTCGAATTGCGTGGCATTCCTCTGAATCCTCTCCGTGCGAACTGGCCGGAGCCAGCTCTGAATTATTTCCAGTGAATCAAGCGGTCTGCTGCGCCTGTGCAGTCGAGCGCCCCACCGAGGAGGCGCCCTTTTTCGGGGCCAGGAGCGCCACCAGAACGTTGCCTTCCATGCGCGGAGGCGTTTCGATCTGACCAAGATCGCCAATCTCCGTGAGCAGGCGCGTCATCTTGGCGCGTCCCACTTCCTGGTGGGCCATTTCGCGTCCGCGATGAAAAATCATGGCGCGAACCTTATGGCCGTCGCCGAGGAACTTGATGATCTGGCTCTTGCGAACCTGAAAATCGTGCTCGGCGGTGGCGGGGCGAAACTTGACTTCTTTCAACTGCGAGCCACGGCTGCTCTTGCGCTGCTCGTGGGCCTTTTTGTTCTGCTGGTATTGGTATTTCCCGTAGTCAGTAATTTTGCAAACGGGCGGATCCGCGGTCGGCGAAATCTCCACCAAGTCCAGTCCCCGTTCGCGTGCCAGGCGAAGCGCCTCAAAAGGCTGCATGACACCTAACTGCGCACCTTCTTCGTCAATCACCCGGACTTCCCGAGCACGTATCCTTTCGTTGATGCGGATACGGTCGGCTTGCCGGAAATTCCGCTCTGCGATAAATCCCCCTAGAAAAAAAGGCACCCGGCGAACCGGGTCACACCCCGTGTTTACTGCTGCCCCAAACCGTTCTCGTGGCTAGGGCCAGAACCCAAAGTATAGCACGCGCCGGGCAGCCAGCAACAAGAGCCAAAGAGGTGAAGGGACAGGCGTTAGTGGAACGTGAGCAGCATCAAGAGCGGATGTCGAGTTGGCCCCGCGGTCCGCTGAGCGTGGCACAAATTTGAGGACTCACCCCTTTTGTGATGGTCACGTCGAGCGACAGCACCGCCAGGGTCGTTTTGAGGGAGTCCGGGTTGGGAGTAACAATTGCAAAACGCACCAAACGACACCCCGAGGGCGCATCGCTAGCGGGGTGCGGTGAATCGGGCGACCACTCGATGAAGAAGGGCAAGAGCCGGGAGTAATCATCCTTCAAACTGAGGGTTTGCCATTGCAGGACCCGGCCGTCGGGCCGCTTACGGGAACCCGGTGTCGGTCCCGTGAAGCCAACACCGGCTTCGCCCAGCTTTTTTGCAAAAGCTGCGAGCTCGCCCGGATGAGCCGCCCAGCCGACGAGTTTCGGTTCCGAGAGCGAATGTAGAAAGCGAGCCAGCGGATTTGTTACAGCAGACTGTGCGGGGTCAGGAGCGATGATCTCCAGATAGTGCCGATCGCCCAGAGAGAGTAGAGCATTCTGCGTGCCGCGACCCGGATGCACGCCGCCAAAAGCAGCGCGGACGCCGGTGTGCTGTTCGACGAAGTCGACCCCGGATTCGAGCTGATTGCAGCCGAGCAAGATGTGATCGAGCACGGACGGAACCCCATCGCTCCCCAGGATAAACGAGGGCGCGAATAACGCACCGCCAGTGAAAGTGAGGAAAACCCTGCGCGACAGCGGCGCCAGCATAGCTGCCCTCCGACATACCAGAGCGACAGAATAGAGGCGGAATTCGAGAACCCTTAGTTGATCGTCCGAGCCATGCTCTCTTCTTGCAGCGCCGCAACGACATCCGCAAGCGGACGCGGACCGAGATCACCCTTCGAGCGGTGGCGCACGCTCACCGTGCCCGCTTCGGCCTCTTTCGGACCCACAACGAGCATGTAGGGGATCTTCTGAAGTTGTGCGTCGCGAATCTTCGCCGGCAATTTTTCGTTGCGGTCGTCGAGATGCACGCGGATGCCGTGGTTCTTGAGCGTCTCGTGAATGTGCTTCGCGTAGTCCTGCACTTTTTCGCTGACAGGGCAGATTTCGACTTGCGTGGGCGCAAGCCAGAGCGGGAAGGCGCCGGCGTAGTGCTCGATCAAGATGCCGAAGAAACGCTCAACGGAGCCAAGCAGCGCGCGGTGCACCATCAGCGGCTGATGGCGCGCGCCGTCTTCGCCGACATATTCGAGCCCGAACCGCGCAGGCAGATTGAAATCAAACTGCACGGTGGTGAGCTGCCAGGGACGGCCAATGGCGTCGATGAGCTTGACGTCAATTTTGGGGCCGTAGAACGCCGCTTCGCCTTCCATTTTCTTGTACGGAATGTTCATTCGCGCCATGGTGCTGGCAAGCGCGTTCGTGGCGCGAGACCAGTCTTCCAGCTTGCCCGCGTAATTCTCCGGATGTTTGGGATCCCAGTCGGATAGTTCCACTTCATATTTGTCAAAACCGAAGTTCCTCATGACCGCGAACGCGAAATCGACGCACGCCTCGACCTCAGATTCAATTTGCTGCGGCATGCAGAAGATGTGCGCGTCGTCCTGCGTGAAGCCACGGACACGCATGAGACCATGGAGAACGCCGCTGCGCTCGTAGCGATACACGGTGCCCAATTCGGCGAGGCGCACGGGCAGGTCGCGGTAGCTGCGCAGTTTAGATTTGTAAATCAGAATGTGGCCCGGGCAATTCATGGGCTTGAGCTGGTAGTCGGCCTTCTCGACCTCGACTGCGCCAAACATGTTCTCTTTGTAGAAATTCGCGTGGCCGGACGTTTTCCAGAGATCGAAGCGCATGATGTGTGGCGTGAAAACAAGGTCGTAGCCGCGCTTCAGGAGTTCGTCGCGCAGCCAGTTTTCGACCAGCGTACGGATCAGGCCGCCTTTGGGATGCCAGAAGATGAGACCTGGTCCGGCCTCTTCCTGAATGCTGAACAAGTCCAGCTCGGGCCCGAGCTTCCGGTGGTCGCGGCGCTTGGCCTCCTCAAGACGATGGAGATAGTCGTCGAGCTCCTTTTGAGAGAAGAAAGCAACGGCATAGATGCGCTGGAGCTGCGGGTTCCCCTCTTGGCCCTTCCAGTAGGCCCCAGCAACGTTCATCAGCTTGAAGGCCTGAATGCGCTTGGTCGAAGGAATGTGCGGGCCGCGGCAGAAGTCGATGAATTTTCCCGTGGTGTAGAAAGACACCATGGGCTCATCGGCTTTTTCTTCGATGAGCTCGCATTTGAAAAGCTGCTTGGAATCCTGGTAGAGCTTCAGGGCTTCGGCCTTGGGCAGGAGCTTGCGCTCGTTTGGCAGGTCCTGGTTGGCCAGCTCGTGCATCTTCTCTTCGATTTTTTCGAGATCCTCGGGCGTGAACGGCTCGTCGCGAAGGAACTCATAAAAGAAGCCGTTATCGACCGGCGGGCCAATGCCAAGTTTGACGTTGGGATACAGCTCCATCACGGCCGCAGCCAGCAGATGCGCCGCGGAGTGGCGGAAAACATAAAGCGCATCGGGATCCTTCTCCGTGAGGATCTGGAGCTGCACGTCCTGCTCAAGCGGGCGGCGGAGGTCGTAAAGCAGGCTGCCGTCTTCCGCGGGATCGACGGAGTTGGAGAAAATGCCGGTTTTTTCTTTGGCGCCATGACCGTTTGTGGCGCGCACCTTGGCCACCAGTGCGGCGTCCGCGAGCCGCGGCGAGATGGACTTGGCGATCTCAACGGGTGTAACGCCCTTGGGGAAGTCCTTCACGCTGCCATCGGGGAGTGTTATGTGAATCTGATCCATCCGGTCTGTCCTGACATGCAGAAAACTCTGCGGCTATTATCCAAGTAGAGTATAAGCGGACGGGAAGCGGGTCAAGGAGCGGCCAAAGTCTCAGATCAACAGGGGCGCGAGAACCCAGTCAGAACCGGTCGTTGCGGTCTCGGTCACAGTCCTTCCACTCCATTCCTTTTGCGGCCCCGTACAGGCGGCGGATAGTAGGTTCACCTGCACACCGCTCCCTCATTGGCTGCAGACGGATAGTTCTGCCACTAGCGAAAATGTGAAGTTCCTCGCCGGGTTGGAGGGATAGAGCTTCGCGAATGCTCTGGGGGATGATGATTGCGAACTCAGGTGAGATTTTGACGGTGTCCATACAAATCGCTCCCGTGATTAGTATATCGGCAATCGCGCGCTTGGATTCAGTCTGCTGCAAATCCTCAGGAGGACGTTTCTAGAACGAAGGATTGTACAATGATGTTTTTTCTTCGGCACGTTTTGAACGAGGTGGGCGAATGAAATCATTCCAGAAGATGACCCTGCTCCTGATCGTGCTGTTGGCAGGCGGCACGTTGCGAGCCCAGGCCCCGCAAATGGTGAAGGGGGCGGATGATCGCTTCAAGGCGGATATTCTGATTGTCGTTGCGCATCCGGATGACGAAGCTTTCTTCACGCCATACGCGGCACGAGCGATCTACGACATGCATAAGCGGGTGGCGGTGGTCTTCAGCACACGAGGCGGCAGCGGCGTGAACCGCCTTTCGCGCGAACGCGGTCCGGCGATGGCCAACGAGCGAGAGATTGAAGCCCGAGAAGCATGCGCCAAACTGGGTATCACGAACGTCTGGTTTCTCGACGGGAAGGACACAGCGTCGCAGAATGTGCTGGATTCACTTGCGAGTTGGGGACACGGCGCCAATCTGGAAAGAATGATCGGGCTGATTCGGCTCATGCGGCCCGAAGTAATCTTCACGCATTTCCCCGGGATATTCATTGGGGAAAACCACGGAGACCATCAAGCCACCGGCGTGTTGGTGACTGAGGCATTTGATCTGGCAGGCGACCCGGCGGTTTTTCCTTCGCAACTGGCGGGCGGCACACAGCACTACGAGTTGTACCTTTCCGATCTGCAGCCTTGGCAGCCCAAGAAAATCTATTTTGGCAGCGACGCGAATGACGAAAAACAGTTTAACGGCAGGGGACCTGCATACTCAGTACGCGAGGTCTCTCCCTCACAAAAGAAGCCGTACTGGCGGCTGGCGCTTGAATCGGCAATGTCTCATCGGACCCAGTTTCCGGACGACATTGAACGGATCTCCCAGATGAGCGATGAGGAGTTGGAAAAGATGATGAAAGATCCGAATACTGCTTGGTGGTCCGAGCCTTCGACGCTGATCTTTGGAAAATCCGTTGTGGGCGGCAAATCCACGGATGACGTGTTCGCCCATATAGCCGAAAAGCCGGTCAGAAGTCCTACCAAGGAGGCCGTTTCCTGCGGCACTCACGGAGAAGAAGGGGCCGGGAACGAAAAACCGCCCCGCGTCGAACTGGGCGGGCCCTGGCAATTCTATGCGGAATTTTATCCCGCCCACGGATTGTGCCAGTTGCCGGTGGCCAAAGTCCCAGAAATTCGCGTGCAGACGGGATCGACGCTCGTGGTACCTCTGGTGATGCGCCACGATCCGACCGGAACGCTGCGGGTGAATTTGACCGTAAAGGCACCGGAAGGGTGGAAGGTAGGACAAGGAGCCGGGCAAATGATACTGCCGGCGGAGGAATCCACTTCCCTGGTCGTGCACATCGAGACACCAACCTTCTCCGGCGAAGAGTTGAAAAAGGCAGTGCCGCAAGAAGTGCGGATCAGCGCAGAGGCAGACGGAAAACCGGCAGGGGAAGTCCATTTGCGCGTCTTGTTGCGGGCGAATGCCCTGCCGCAATAGGAAAGCTCAGCTTACTTTTTCGTTCGGCCCGCTTCGAGCTGTTCCCAGACGGCGTCGGGTAGCATCGCGAGGTCATTGAATTCGCCGGCGCCGCGCAACCACTGCCCGCCGTCAATCACCACACATTCCCCATTGATGTACTCGGCCATATCGCTCAGGAGAAAAGTCGCGAGATTGCAGAGTTCTTCGTGTTTTCCGAAGCGCCGCATGGGGTGCTTGTTGATGGCGTGCTCTTCGAATTGCTTCGAAGGAATCAGGCGAGACCACGCGCCTTCCGTCGGAAACGGTCCCGGCGCGATGGCGTTCACGCGGATGTGGTACTTGGCCCATTCCACGGCCAGCGAAGTGGTGAGGGCCAGAACGCCGGCCTTCGCGCACGCCGAAGGCACGACATAGCCGGAACCGCAATTCGCAGCCGCGTAGGTGGTGGTGATGTTAAGNGATGTTGCCGCCGAGCTTTTTCGCAATGCGCCGCCGGGCGAAGGCCTGCGTGCAATGAAAGGTGCCGTACAGCACGATGCTCAAAACAGCATTGAAGGCATTGGGGGAGAGCTTTTCCGTGCGGGCCATGAAATTTCCCGCTGCGTTGTTCACTAGCGAATCGATTTCTCCAAAATGGCTTTCTGCGGCGGCAAAGGCGGATTCCACCGCGTTGAAGTCCCGCACGTCGCAACTCAGGAAAGCAGCCGCGCCGCCATTGCGATGAATCTCGGCACAGGTTTCCTTCAGAGGTTCTTCGCGGCGGCCGATGAGAAACATGCGCGCACCCAAACGCGCAAACTGAAGAGCCATGGAGCGGCCGAGCCCGGTGCCGCCGCCGGTGAGAAGGATCGCGCGGTCCTTCAAAAGATCGGATTGAAACATCAGACCCCCCTTTGCTATCGGAATCAGCATTGTAACAGGGCAAGGAAAGCTAACATGCGGGGCGGCGCGGATCCGCGACAGGCAACCGACGCAAGAGCAAAGAAACGAGGGCGGGATGGGGACCTGGACCCACCCCGCCCTAGCGCGGAAGCGGCGAACCGCTTGCCGCAATAACGCTGTGGAGGCGACGCCGCCTTAGCGGCCACGAACTTCGCTGCCCGAATGGCTCGTCGTGCACCCGTGCACGGGCTGACACCTCTCAAACGAGCCCACCCCGTTCCAGCTTCCCTTTGTCTCCCAGCACCCTCTTCACGGGACCAGGTGCGGGTTGGATGAACCCCGCGCTTCAGGAAAGCGCAGCCAGAAGCGTCTCCACAGCGTGAATCAAATCCTTCCAGGCGGTTTCGACAGTCTCCTGGACCCTGGCCAGGTCTGCGTCCTCCGCGTCTTCCAGTTCCTGCACCCGCCGCTTAAATTCTGCAAACCGGGTACGCACATGCTCGAGCTCCCAATAGTGTTCAAGCTTGACGCTGACCTTCTGCGTGGCGAACCGCCCCTTCAAAATAGCCACGCGCGCGGCCAAATCCTCGACTTCCCCTACCACGTGATCCAGATACGCTTCCTTCAGCACCATGGCCCCTCGCTCTCCGTCCCTTGAGGCCGGGGGTCAACTTACTGGCAGAACCCCCGCGCATGGGGAAAAGCAGGCAGGTAGCCAAAGGGGGAAAGACGGATGTTGTTGAAAAAGAGTCAGATAAACGTCTTGAAACAAAGTCGAGATGGGTGGGAAGACGCAGGCCAACTCAACGAGCGTGATGAAATTCACGCAGCCTGGAACAAACGGGGCACGCCTTTAGCGACGCGCCCATTGGAAAGGGAACGACCCTTGTTCCACTTGAATTCAGTTGGCCGGACCTATTGTGGCGGGTATGGGGCGGCCGAGGGCTTTGGCGTACTCGGTCTCGTAAACGGCATTGCCGGGAAACTCTTCGGTCAATTCCTTGAGGTTTTTTTCCGCCAGGGCGTTCTGCTTCTCGCGGCGAGCCGAAAGCGCCAGGAGGATTTTCGCGAAGGGCTTGAGATAGTGGCCGTTCTCGGCGGTCTTCTGCACTTCGGACATGCCGAGTTGCTTGTCGCCGTGGATCCCGCCGAACCAGAGGACGAAACGAGCGGAAGCGGGAAGCGACCCAATCACGTAGTAGGCGACGCCCGGAGCAACGTAAGCGTCATACGCCTCGGGATGATCGCGAAGCAGGATTTCCGCATGGCTGTTGGCTTCCTTGAGATGTTTCAGGGCATCGTAATGCTTCTTCAGCAGCATGCTCTCGGCATCCGACTGCATTCCTGCACAAAGCGTCAGCGCGTACAGTCCTTCCGGATCGCGGGGTTGAAGCTTGAGCCGCTCATGTGCCAATTTGCGTGCACGCGCAATGGAATCCTCGAAGCCTTTCATGCGCCCGGGGTCAGGCGTTCCGGGGATGCCACGAAGAAAGCGCTTGTCGTTCAGAAAGAAGTCGCTGGTGAGCACCTTCTGGAGGAAGAACTCTTCGAAAAGGTAGCTGGCTGCAAGAGAAACCTGTCCAAAAGGTTCCGTGGGGTGCTCCTCAATCCATTTCTGGAAGATGGCGCGGGCCTCAGGAAACCTCTGCACGTAAAGAAGATGGTAGCCCTCTTCAAGTTCCGGAACAGAGGAGAAAGCGGGGCCCAGGGTGTCGGCCGCCGTGCCTTGCGAAAACAGTGTAAGGCCAACAAGGCTTGTGAACAGGAGGTATGAGAATGAACGCATGACTCGGCTGCCTCAAAAGAGTCCTGGAAGGAAGCGGGGTTTCCCGGACATGACCTCGCGATAATGGGCGTCAGAAAAAAGCACAAGCTCCTCAGTGGTCAAGCGCTGTGACAAAACAACAACATGGGCGGCGGAACCCGCAAACGCAGTAATCCACGCGCAATGGATGAGCGGGAGCGCCAGCATTTCCACGAAAACGGCGGCGTAATTGGGATGGCGGACATAGCGGAAGGGACCGGTGGTGATGACGCCCATTCCGGTGGAGTTCATCACCTGCACGTTCCAGTGCTCGCCGAGTGTACGGATAACCCACCAGCGCACTACGTTGGCGGCCAGAAAAATGGCAAAGCAAACGGCGGCGAACAGGGGATAGAAAGGGCGGCGAAGAAAAACGACCTCAAGACCTGCCCCGAGAAGAACGCCGGTGTGCAGAAACACCATCCAGCGGAAACGGGAATCGGGCACCTTGGCGGCGCCATGGGCCAGCATCTCGCGCTGATGGCGATGGGAAATCTGGAGTTCGTACAGGCGCAGAAGTGCAACAACGAGAAGCAGCCCAAGGTAAGCGATGACGCTCAGTTCCATTGCAGCAACAAAAACTCAGCGCTGAAGCCAGGCCCAAAGGCTGCAGCCATGGCATGTTCGCCAGCCTTGAGGGGCCTCTTTTCCAGCCATTCTTGGAGGATAAAGAGGATAGTGGCACTGGAAAGGTTGCCGACGTTGGCAAGAATGTCCCAGGAAGGCTGGGTGTCGCACTTGCAGAGTCCCAACTCCTGTTCCACGTTTCCCAGCAAGCGCGCGCCGCCCGGATGGAGGATCCAGCCCTTGATATCCTTGCGGGTCTTGCCGTGACGGGACAGGAAGCCAAGGACCAGTTCCTTGATCTGCCCGCCAATCATCTCCGGCACATCTTTGGAAAGCAGGATGTGAAAGCCGGAATCGCGAAGATCGAAGCCCATAGCGTCAAGAGAGTCAGGGAACGTGTAGGTTTCGGTCACCAGAACGCGCGGCCCGGGTTTCTCCTGTCCCGTGACCACTAGGGCTGCAGCCCCGTCCCCGAATAGAATGGATGAGATCAAATTGGCTTGGGAAATGTCCTTGCGCTGAAAGGTCAGGGAGGGCAGTTCGACCGCGATAATGAGAGCGTTGGCCCCAGGATTCGATTTGATGTAATCCGCGGCCCGAGAGATCGCCATGGCCCCGGCAGCACAGCCGAGTTCGGTGAACGGCATGCGGCACACATTGGAGCGGAATCCCATGAGATTAATGAGGTGCGCATCCAGAGAGGGAATCATGAAGCCGGTGCAGGAGACGGTGATGATGAGATCAATCTGTTCGGGACGGAGGCCGGCGCGGCAAAGACATTTTTCCGCAGCTTCGCGGCCGAGCTTCACGGCATGTTCAATATATTCGTTATTGGTCTGCGCAAGCGGACGCGGCTCAATCGTGTAATCAATGGGAAAAATGGAGTGGCGCTTCTGCACCTGCGCGTTGTCCACAATGGCCATCATGGCTTCGACGCGACGCTCCGGGATGTCAAATACCCGGCCCATGTAGTATTTCACGTCATCCCGGGTGATAAGGTAGGGAGGCAGCGCGGTGGCGGAGGCGCAGATGGTCGCAAGCCTGGAATTTCCGTTCGAGGAAACCTGGTTCGACAAGTTCAAGGGCACCGTCCCTGATTCGGCAATTGTGACCACCTAAATCGGTCCGACAGTCAAGCGGGATGAGCAACCCTGCACGGGCCGTCGAGGGGCTACTCTACATCAAATCAAGGCTTAGGGGAAATGCAGAGAAGAAATAACAAAGGACAGTGGCAGACATATAACCGAGGCGAGGCTTCGCTCAGGGGAGGGACTTGTGACGGGCGGCGCGCAAGAATATTTGTCGCTGGCAAGTGGCTGGGGTTGCGCGGAATCTCTAGCGCGCCGCTTCCTGGCTGGCGCGGATCTCCTGCCAGCGGCGTGGACGTTTGCTGGCCTGCAGCACTTTCTTGCGCAGGCGAATGCATTTGGGCGTGATTTCGACGAACTCATCGTCGGCGATGAATTCAATGGCCTGTTCGAGGCTGAGCTCGCGGTGCGGAATCAAGCGGATGGCCTCGTCGGCGGTCGAAGAGCGCATGTTGGTGAGCTTCTTCTCCTTGGTGACGTTGACGTCCATGTCCTGCTCACGGGAATTTTCCCCGACGACCATGCCTTCGTACACTTCAACACCAGGACCCAGAAAGAGCTCGCCCCGCTCCTGAAGGCCCCAAAGGGCAAAGGCCGTCGATACCCCAGCTCGATCGGCGACCAGTGCGCCGGTCGGACGCAGAGCCATGTCCCCGCCATACGCGATCCAGCCGTCGAAAATCGAATGAATCAGCGCGGTGCCGCGCGTGTCCGTGAGCAACTGGCTGCGCAGGCCGATCAAGCCCCTGGATGGAATCTTGAAATCGAGGCGGACGCGACCGGAGCCATGATTGGTCATCTTGGTCATTTCGCCGCGACGGCTGCCAAGGGTCTCCATGATGATGCCGATGAAATTCTCAGGAATGTCGATGACAAGGCGCTCGACTGGCTCGAGCTTCTTGCCGTTCTCCGTGCGCACCACGATTTCCGGCTTGCCAACCATCAGTTCAAAGCCTTCGCGGCGCATGGTCTCAATCAAAATGGCGAGTTGCAATTCGCCGCGCCCTAGCACGCGGAAGGATTCCGGCGAGTCCGTGTCTTCAACGCGTATGGAGACATTGGTGAGGAGTTCCTTGGCTAGGCGGTCGCGGAGGTCCCGGGAAGTGAGGTAGTCGCCTTCGCGGCCGGAAAGCGGGCCGGAATTGACGGAGAAAATCATCGCCAGCGTGGGCTCGTCGATGGTGAGCGGCTCGAGCGGCGCGGGATTTTCGCGGCAGGTAATGGTTTCGCCGATCTGAATGCCCTCGACGCCGGCGAGCGCCACGATGTCTCCTGCGGCGACGGTCTCGGCTTCGTCGCGTTCCAGGCCGCGGAAGGTAAAGAGCTTGGTGATTTTGGTGGGCTGGAGTTTGCCGTCGAGCTTGCTGATGGCCACTTCGTCGCCGCGGTTCAGTGTCCCGTTAAAGACGCGGGCGATGGCGATGCGGCCCAGGAATTCCGAATAGTCGAGATTCGTCACTTGAAGCTGCAGTACGCCCGCGGGATCACCTGTCGGTGGTGGAATCTTGTTGGCGATGGCTTCGAAGAGCGGAAGAAGATCCCTCGAGTTGTCCCCCAGTTGGCGGTGCGCCACGCCCTCTCGCGCGTTGGTGTACACGACGGGAAATTCGAGTTGGTCCTCGTTGGCATCGAGGTCGATAAAGAGATCGTAAATTTCGTTCAGCACTTCGGGCGGGCGCGCATCGGCACGGTCGATTTTGTTCAGGACGACAACCGGAGGCAGGTGGGAAGCCAGCGCCTTCTGCAGGACGTACCGAGTCTGCGGCAGCGGGCCCTCACTTGCATCCACCAGAAGCACGACGCCATCCACCATGCGCAGCGCTCTCTCGACTTCCCCGCCGAAATCGGAGTGGCCCGGAGTGTCCACGATATTGATGGTCGTGTTGCGGAAGCACAGTGCCGTGTTTTTGGCGAGAATGGTGATGCCACGTTCGCGCTCCAGGTCGTTGGAGTCCATGACACGCTCAGCGACTTCCTGGTTGGCGCGGAAAATGCCGGCTTGCTTGAGCATGGCGTCTACCAACGTGGTTTTGCCGTGGTCCACGTGGGCGATGATGGCGATGTTGCGAATATCCTTGGTCATGTGCGTCAAAGCGCCTTGAAACAAAAATAGCTGCTGAGACAACCAGCAGCCCGGACGAACCCTTTCTTCATCAAAAGCAGGTGTGGTCTACAACTACATATTTTAGCAGAGGCTGGGCGTGCGGACCATGTAAGCTTTTGGCTTTTGGCGGCACTCGGGCCGTGCGACAAGCACGGTATGCTATGCTCACGGCGCATTTTTGTGTGCGTCTCAAAAGGGAATGAATGGGGATGGGGATCAGGATGAGGCGAATACAAATCCTAGTTTGCTTTGCGGCGGCCACGCTGGCGCTGGCAATCGGCGCCAGCACGCAAGAAGAGAAAAGGCCACGGCCGGACCCAGCGCGGTTATTCGAAAAGAAATCCGTAATGATCCCCATGCGCGATGGCGTCAAACTGTACACAGAAATTTACACGCCCCGAGACGCAAAGGAACCCCTGCCTATCCTCATCAAGCGGACGCCCTACGGCATTTCCAGGGGGCCACAATCTTATAGCGCACATCTCTACGGCGACCGGGACTTGTACCCCGATGGTTACATTTTCGTGTACCAGGACATTCGCGGGCGCTACGGTTCCGGCGGAAATTTCGAAATGAACCGCCCGGTGCACGATCCCAGCGATCCCAAGGGCGTCGACGAGAGCACGGATGCGTACGACACGATTGACTGGCTAATCAAAAACGTGGCGAAAAACAGTGGTCGCGTGGGCATCCGCGGAATCTCGTACGACGGGTTTCTAGCGGCTATGGCTATGGTGAACCCACATCCGGCGTTGAAGGCAGTCTCTGAGCAGGCGTGCATGGGTGACGCGTGGATGGGCGACGATTTCTTCCACAATGGCGCGTTCCGTCAAAGCTACGGACTCGAATACACCGCCCTCATGGAAACAACGAACGAGAACTACAGATTCAGCTTTGACCGCTTCGACCTCTACGAATGGTTCATGCGGCTGGGGCCGCTTTCCAACGCAAACGCGTTGTATTTCCATGGAAAAATTCCCACTTGGAACAATTTCATCAAACATCCCACGTACGACGAATTCTGGAAAAGACGCGCGGTCGAGTACGCGCTGAAAGAAGCGGAGGTGCCCAACCTGAATGTCGCCGGATGGTGGGACCAGGAAGATTTCTACGGACCAATGCGCACGTATGAAAATCTGGAAAAGTCGGATGCCAAACATTTGAATTATCTAGTCGTCGGGCCCTGGAATCACGGTGGCTGGGACCGCGGGACCGGTGAATCTCTCGGCGAAATTCCATTCGATTCGAACACGGCAGAGTACTTCCGGCTGCAAGTGGAAGCACCCTGGTTCGCGTACTGGCTGCACAACCGGGGAAGTTTGCCGCTGAAGGAAGCGCTGCTCTTCCAGACGGGAAGCAATACATGGACCCGTTTTGATGCGTGGCCGCCCAAAGAGGCGCAGAAAAGAAACCTGTATTTTGTGGCGGGCGGAAAGCTTTCGTTTGATGCCCCAGAGACCGCCAGTCAGGACGGGTTTGATTCGTACGTGAGCGACCCCGCGCATCCCGTGCCGTATCGTCACCGGCCCGTGGACATGACCTATCCGGACGACCATCCCGGAAAGTGGTATACGTGGCTCGTGCAGGACCAGCGCTTTGTGGACAACCGGCCGGACGTGCTGACCTGGCAAACCGACGAATTGCAGGATGATGTCACGATCGCCGGACAAGTGACGGCGAAGCTGTTTGCTGCGACCACGGGCACGGACAGCGACTGGGTGGTGAAGCTGATCGACGTCTATCCGCAAAAGGTGGAATCCGATTGGAAGCTTTCGGGATATGAGTTGATGATTGCCGACGAAATTTTTCGCGGGCGTTATCGCCAATCCTATGAAAAGCCGGAACCCATCGTGGCCGGAGAGGTTACTCCGTACGCCATCGATCTGCACACCGCCGATCACATGTTCCTGAAGGGTCACCGCATCATGGTGCAGGTGCAAAGCAGTTGGTTCCCGCTCTACGACCGCAATCCGCAGAAATTTGTTCCGAACATTTTTGAAGCGAAAGAATCGGACTACCAGAAAGCAACGCAGAGGATTTACCGTTCCAAGGAATATCCCTCACGCGTCGAAGTGTCGGTCGTGCCGGAAAGCGCGGGACGCTAATCCTCAACGAGAGGCCAGCGCGGAATCCGGCGCCGCCTCATTTTCGGGCCGGAGATTGAGAACCACCTGGAACCACCAGTTCGGCTGGTAACAGATCTGGACGGGCACGGCTCGCTGGGCGCCTTGCGTGCCCGCATAAATCGTGAAGTACACCTTCTTGCCCGTTTGCTTGTGGATGGAAACGAAGTCAAGCCGCAGCAGATTTTTGTGCGTCGTATCGAGGAGAACTGCGTTATTGGGGCCATGGAGTTTCACCGGCAAGGATTCAACTCGCTCTACCTTTTCCAGAGTGAGCGTGTTCTCCTGAGCGTCATAGACATAGCAACGGGACTGGGGCGCTGGCCCTCCTTCGACGGCGAGATCCATTAATTCGGAAACTGTAGCGAGGAATTCTGCGGAGCGCGGGCAACGCGCCGAGTCCTGCAGGTAACGCACCGGGCGGGCAGAATCCGCCAGATGTTCCAGCATGAGCGGCTCCGCGCGATCATAGTCGTGCAGATTGAAATCGGTATCGGATTGCAGTGGCACCACAAGCGACAACGCGCGCGACGGTTCGACGCGGCTCAAAATGCCCGTGAACGAATGCAGGCCCTGTTTTTTCTCGCGCTCCAGTTCCGACTGCATCTCCGCCGCGGATTTTCCCTGTGACGATTTCATGAAGCCGAAGAAAGCGCTGGCGGTCACCTCATCAGGATGCGCTGAGCCGACGGGATCCTTATGCCAGGAAACTTCCGTGCCCGCACCCCAGCGGTTGATGGCGCGGGGAGCTTTTTCCGGGTCGCTCCCGAAGAGGACCTGGATGAAGTCCTGACGCGGATCTTCGGCGGAAACGCCGCGACGGATGTAGCCGCCGCCGACGCCATCCTTGCCGGCCCAGAAGAACAGCAAATGCACGCGCGCGGTCATGATGTAGTCGTACTGGACGAAGTGGCGCGGGGAGTTGCGGACCCAGAGAAGAGCCTCCTCGATGGGCTGGCGATCGGCAGACGAAGAGGAGGAAGCGGGAAGAAGAGCGGAAAGAAAAAGGAGAAAAAGTGTTGGGAAGCCGGCGCGGTGAGCGGCCCTCATGCCGCGTTTGCTCCTTGCCGGCCTTTGTTTTTGCGGGGCGAAGTCATGAACGCAAAGTAGAAGCGATTTGTTACGCCAGCTTGACGAATTCTTGAATCGTCAAAATTTGTGCCGAAGCAGGCCTTCTTTGTGTCGTAAGAATTACGGAAATCCAGCGTCCGCACGGGCGACCCTTTTGTGTCGAAAGAATTACCGAAAGCCAAATCTTGATGCAGGTGTCATAAAGCGGTAATGCCGGATTTCTACGTTCGTAAACAGAACGAACGCTACTGTCCTGTTGGGGGTCGAACGGATACGGAGCGTCCCATGAGAGAATCCTGCACTCAGATTCACCGCTTGAAAGCTCGTTCCCTTGAATTCTCGCATTTCTGCACGGGCATTTCTCTACACAGCCACACCATGCATTCGAAGGAATACCTGGGCCGGCTGCCGAGCTACATCGCGAAATTCCCCATTGGCTCCTACATTCTCGAGCGCGAAATCGGCCGCTTGCATCTGTATCACGGCCGGATTTTCGACTTCAACAAAGTGTACTGGACGCCGCCGCTTTCTCCGCGCGAGGCCTACGAGCTGGAGCGCAAACAAATTGAAGAGCGACTGGGGCGGCGGGCCCTGGTCTCGCTCTCCGACCACGACAATATGGAAGCGGGGCTGCATCTCCGGTTGCTCGAAGGAACGCGATTCTTGCCGATCTCGGTGGAATGGACGGTCCCGTACGGAAAGACGGAGTTCCACCTCGGGGTCCACAACCTCCCGATTTCTCGCGCCGGCGCATGGATGAAGGAGTTCGCCGAATACACGGCAAAACGAAGCATGGAACATTTGCGCAAAGTCCTCGCCGGTCTGAACGACGAAAAGAACACGCTTCTTGTGCTGAACCATCCCTACTGGGATGCCGAGGGCATCGGACCTGCGGAACATCGGCGCGCCTTGCGGGAATTTCTGGAAAGATTTCTTCCCTTCCTTCATGCTATTGAACTGAACGGGCTCCGGTCGCGTCGCGAGAATCGCGAAGTGCTTGCTCTGGGCAAGGCCATTGACCGCCCGGTAATTTCTGGCGGCGACCGTCATGGCTGCGAAGCGAACGCCGTGCTGAACATCTCCCAGGCAGAAAGATTCGAGGAATTCGTCGAGGAGATCCGAATGGAGAGGCGAAGCAGCATCGTACTGATGCCGCAATTTTTTGAGCCCCTGCCGCTGCGGCTGATTGAGAACGCCTGGCATGCCTTGGCGGACGCGCCGGGGGAGTTTGGGCGGCGCCGGTGGATGACGCGTGTGTTTATCGAGCAGGACGGGGTAGCAAAGTCGCTCTCGCAATTCACCGGTACTCGTTTTGAAAGAGTGATCGATTATTTCCGCTGGGTCATCGGGCTGGTCGCCAATCCGCTCGTGCGCCCGGTGTTGCGGCTGCCTTTCCTGGGATATGAAGAAGGAGGGCTATGATGTCAACCCCGCGGGTCGCGCTGTTTTGCGAGACCTACAACGAGATCAACGGGGTGGCACTAACAGCAAGGCAACTGGTGGCATACGCGAAGCGGAGGCAGTTGCCGCTCCTTGCCGTGCATGGCGGCAAGACGCCTGGAGCGCATGACGAGGGAAGTGTCCGGCGCATCGAGATGAAGCGCGGTTGGGTGACCTTGGGAATCGAGCGTGACCTGGAAGTCGATCTCCTATTCTTCTGGAAGTACCGAGAACTGCTTCGTGGGGAAGTGGAGAAGTTCCAGCCAGATGTGATTCACATCATAAGCCCGGGAGAATTAGGGGTGTTGGGAGTGTACCTGTCGCGGAAGATGAACATACCCCTGGTGGCGTCCTGGCACACGAATTATCACCAGTTCGCGGCGNCGCCGGCTGCAGAAAGCCATTGCCTTTTTGCCATCGCGTGTGAAGCTCCCGATCGTCGCGTGGTCGCAAGACTGCGGCTTGCGACTCTTGTTATGGTTCTACGGCTTTGCCACCGTGACGCTGGCGCCGACGGTCGAGCAAGTGGAATGGCTCGAAAGAGAGCTGAATCGACCGNACGGGTACGCGAAAGTGACGCTGGCGCCGACGGTCGAGCAAGTGGAATGGCTCGAAAGAGAGCTGAATCGACCGTCGTTCTTGATGCCCCGTGGGGTGGACGCGGAGCAGTTCAATCCCAAGCATAGAACCGTGAACGACAGGACCTTGCGGCTGGGATTTGTCGGAAGAATCACGCCGGAGAAGAGCGTGCGGCTGTTCTTGGAGATCGAACGAGCGCTGGAATTGGCGGGGTTTGAGAATTTTCAGATCGTGATGGTGGGAGCCGGAAGCGAAGTGGATTGGTTGAAGCGTCGACTAAAGCATGGAGAATTTACGGGGGTGCTGCGCGGGGAGGACTTGGCGCGGGCTTACGCGAACATGGATTTGTTTGTGTTTCCGTCGAAGACGGACACGTTTGGGAACGTGGTGCAGGAAGCGGCGGCGTCGGAAGTGCCAGCGGTGGTGACGAATGAGGGTGGACCGCAGGCGCTCGTGGTAGCGGGTACAACGGGGTACGTTGCGGCGACGAATGAGGAGCTTATCGAGAGAGTTGTGGAATTGGTGCGCGATACGGAATTGCGCAAGCGCATGGGGAAGGCGGCGCGGGAGCGGGTGGCGGGGGCGTCTTGGGACATGGCCTTCGAGAAGACGTATTTGGCGTATCGGGCGTGTTTGCCGGAAGGCGCCGAGGATGGGACAGGGCGGAAGAGGGCGGCGGTGGGTTAGTTGGTGGGAACGGGTTTCTCGCCGGCGCGAAAAGTCGTCCACGGGCCGGCTTTCATGTCGTGCAGATAAGGCGCCTGCCAGGCGTAGTCCGGATGAGCCGCCAGGAAGGGTTTAGCGAGGAAATCGTCGCCGCAGGGGTGACCGACGCGGGCGACCAGGCGCATCTCCTTTGCCATGGTCGAATCGGCTGCCTTGGCCTGCACCGCGCCGCCAGGATAATACGGCTGCCAGTTCCAGATTGCGACGCCGCGCGCCGAAGTATCCGCGTGTCCGCAGAGCACGCGTTCATTGGCCTCGGTCTTTTTCTCGAAGGAATCGACGTGGTCGGCCAGCATCTGCTGGGCTAGCTGGAGGTCGATTTTGCCCTTATTTTCATTCAGAAGTTGTTCCCAGCGCGCCCGCCGTGCGTTCGGTGAAGTCTCCATGTTGTTCGGTTCGAATTCCGGCGTCTCCAGCTTCAGAACCCTAGGATCGCGGGCCCAGTTGGAACCGGCGAATACGCCATCCTTGGTGCGCCATAATTTGTAGGCTTTCAGGCCGAGTTCGAGTTGCGCAATTTCGCCGGTCTTGCGGTCGCCCAGGAGCCAGTCATTCGCATAGCCGCCGTTGTTGCCGTCCAGCATGATGCGCGTGTACTCGTCGATCGAGCCGGCATATTGCAAAGCCTTTCGCGCCCTCATGAATTCGGGTTTGCCATTGGGGTCCCAGCCCTCGAATTGCGTGATCGTAGTTTCCGTGACCATCAGGCCATGGCTATTGATGCCAAAATCGTCGTCGCTGGCGATCACCCCGGGAAAACCATCCATCAGGATGCGGTAGCCGTGCGTGGGCTGTATATCGAAGATGATGCGCCAACGCTCGCCATCCACATAGTTGGTCCAGTTGTTGTGAGCGATGACGATCTGGTGATCCTTCGTCCAGCTTCCCGTGGCAACGAACGCGCTGCAATTGCCCGGGCTCTTCAGTTTCGGCGCATTTTGCGCCTTTTCCCGCTTGTTCAGCCAGGGCACGTAGTAATCGGGAACTTCTTCGAAGGCATTGAGCGCGACGATGTCGTACACATCGAGTTGCGAGCCTGTCCGCGCGCTAAGCCCTTCGGCAATGCCCTGGAGTTCCTGCTGATATTCCGGATCGAGCTTGGGCCAGAGCATCTCACGCGCCACTTGGCGGAAGAAGGGCCAGTCGCGCTGTGTGGAATGCATCATGTTCGCGGAGACGGCGGGAAACGCATCCTCAATCTCCGACGCAAGGAGAAAACCGTGCTGATAACCAATCGAAGCCGGATCCCCTTCCAGATGCACATAAACCCAACCGCCACGTTCGTAGCGATAAGCGCCCTTAAGGCGGGGATCATTTGCCGCCGCACGCTCACGCGCGTAGGCGATGGTGCTATCCATCTCGTTCTTGGCGGCTTCGGCGTCGTTGTACGAACGTCTTCCGGCCCATAGCAGCCCCGCACCGATGATGAGAATGGAGAGGGCGATCACTTTGCGCACGACGTCTGACATGGCCGAAAGCTCCTTTAGCTGGGGAAAAGAAGACGGTTCGAGTCTACCGGGAATGGCGCAAGGCGACAACCGCTGGAAATCCAGGAAAAAATGAGTGGCCTGCCAAACGCGGAAATTCTCTGCTACATTCAAAAAATGCTGACGGCAATCACGCGAAAAGTGAGTTCCGCGCTTGCGAAGTGCGAGTTGAGTTTCATTTCACGGCGGCCGATCGACATGGAAAAGGCGCGCGCGCAGCATCACGCGTATGAAGAGCTTCTGAGCAAACTCGGCGCGCAGGTCATTTCCCTGCTTGAGGAATCGGATTTGCCCGACTCCATGTTTGTCGAGGATCCCGCGATTGTGTTCGACGAATTAGCGGTGATTTGTCCGTTGGGCACGGAGTCGCGCCGCAAAGAAGCGCCGTCGCTCGCTGCTGCGCTGGAAAAATACCGAAAGCTGGCTTATGTGAAGCTGCCCGGAACGCTCGAAGGCGGCGACGTTCTCCGCATCAGCAGGAAAGTGTTCGTTGGCGTGACGAAGCGAAGCAATCCGGAGGGTATCCGGCAGTTGGGTGTGATCCTGGAGAAATTCGGATACGACCTCACCGCCCTTCCCGTGGCCGGCTGCTTGCATCTAAAATCGGCCGTGACCTATCTCGGCCGGAACACGCTGTTGGCCAACCGCGCGTGGTTCGATCCTAAGCGCTTCGAAGGATTCGAGTGGGTGGATGTCGATCCCGGCGAACCGCACGCGGGAAATGCCCTGGCCCTAAGCGACTCGGTAATCTTCCCCGCGTCTTTCCCGAAAACGCGGGCAAGAATCGAAGCGCGTGGGTTTCAGGTGGTTAGTCTCGATATCAGTGAATTGCAGAAAGCTGAATCCGGCCTCACTTGCTCCAGCCTGATTTTTGAGGCCTGAAAGGGCCCCATCCACAGTGGCCTTCCCTGGTTTTTTCCTGGTGTAGTTTCACCTTTGTCACGATCTCCCGAAATTTCGGTTGGCTTTTCCGGCTGGCATGGTATCCTTTACCCATGCTGGCTCTGGCCACGAAGCGAACGTCCTCCCCGTCGACGCGGACCTCCACGTCGATTACCACTACCATGATTATGAAGTCCACTACCATCGCTTCGGGCGAGGGGAGGAACAGCTAGCCAGATAGAAAAAGTTCCCAAACCCACCGCCGGAAGCGAACCTGGCGGTGGGTTTCTTAGTTTCAGCCCCCCTCCAGAGACGCTCCGGCGGCGCGAAACCAAGGAGCGGCCATCATGAGCCCGGATCAGCAGCAAGTCAGTCCCAGCGCGGAGGGTGAGTTATGCCCCAGCCAGCGCGGGGCCAGCCTCGAAAGAGTGCTGGCCTTTTCAACCAAAAGAGAATTTCCCCCAAAGGAAACCGTCGCCTTTAAGTTTGGAGGCAGTTCGCTCAACGGCGCCGAACGTCTGCTGCATTCAGCGGCACTGGTCCGGGATGCCGCACAGACTTCCTCTGTGACGGTTGTCGTGTCCGCGATGAAGGGCGTAACCGACCGGCTCTTGCACGTCGCCCATCTGCTCGCCGAAGGACATAATCAGGCGGCGCGCACCGAAGCTGAGGGGATCATCGAATTGCACCGGGCCACGCTGCGGGACCTGAAGCTTGAGAGAAACGACCACGAGCCTGTTGCGCACGAGCTCAAACTTCTCAGCGGCGACCTTCTGCATGAAATCCCTGCCAGCGGCCGGGCGCAAATCACAGGCGCCCTGTTCGACCGCCTGGCCTCGTTCGGCGAACGCTTCGCTGTCCGCTTGTTTGCCGCGGCGCTGGTCGTGAGCGGCGTGCCAGCCGTGCCCGTGGCTTCCTCCGATTTTGTGTTAACCTGCGACAATTTCCGCGACGCCAAGCCGCACCTGGAGCATACCCGGCGGCGCGGGCGTCAGGTGTTGCTCCCGTTGCTGGAAGCGGGGATCGTGCCTGTAGTTACCGGTTTCATCGGAGCCACACAGGATGGCAGAATTACCACTCTCGGGCGGAACAGCTCGGATTTTTCCGGGGCGCTCATCGCCCACGTGGTAGATGCGGAGGAACTGGTAATCTGGACCGACGTGGACGGCATCTATACGGCGAATCCGCGCGAATCGCAGGAAGCACAGCTCTTGCATGAACTCAGCTACGATGAGGCGCATGCACTGGCGGCCAGTGGCGCCAAGGTACTGCATCCGCACGTGCTGCCGTTGGCCGCGCAGACAGGCATGACCGTGTGGGTGCGGAACACATTCAAGCCGCAGGCACGCGGCACGCGAATCGGTTCTCAACAAACGGGGGGTGCGGCGTGAGCACACACACAGGCAGGAAAAAATGGCGAGCCGGAGTGCTGGGCGCTACCGGAATGGTAGGCCAGCGGATTGTGAAGCTGTTGGCCGTGCACCCGTGGTTCGAGTTAACTGCGGTGGCCGCTTCCGAGCGCTCAACCGGCAAGAGCTATGCCGAAGCGGTGCGTTGGCATCTCGAAGGGCCTGTGCCGGAAGTGGCGCGGGAACTCCCGGTGGAGGACCTCGATCCGAGCCTCGATTGCGATTTTGTGTTTTCCGCCCTGGATTCTTCCGTGGCCGGCGAAGCGGAAGAGCAGTTTGCGCGCGCAGGTTATCCGGTGGTCAGCAATTCCAGAAACCATCGCATGGACCCCGATGTGCCGTTGCTGATTCCGGANGGTGAATGCGTCGCACGTGAATTGCATCCCCGTGCAGCAGCGGAACCGGAAATACGACTCGGGTTTCATGGTGACCAATCCGAACTGCTCGACGGCAGGGTTGGTGTTGGTGCTGAAGCCGCTCGCCGATGCGTTCGGGCTGGAAAAAGTGTTTGTCGTGACACTGCAAGCGGTCTCCGGCGCGGGCTATCCGGGTGTTCCTTCGATGGATGCGCTGGGCAACGTCATCCCATTCATTAGCGGCGAGGAAGAGAAGATGGAGATGGAGCCCCAGAAATTGCTGGGCAAATGGGACGGCAACCGGTTCATCGATGCCGGGCTCGGCATCAGCGCGCACTGCAATCGCGTTCCGGTGGTCGATGGGCACTTGGAATGCGTGTCCGTGCGATTGAAGAAAACCGCAACCATTACCGAAGTGCGGGAAGCGCTGCGGCACTTCGAAGTTTCGGAAGAACTGGCCGCACTGCCCACCGCCGTGAAACATCCCGTCGTTGTGCTGGACGATGATGACCGCCCGCAACCACGGAAGGACTCCAATACCGGGCACGGCATGGCTGCCGTCGTCGGGCGGGTGCGCGAATGCCCGCTGCTCGACGTGAAGCTCACGCTGCTTTCGCACAACCTGGTACGCGGTGCGGCGGGAGCGGCGCTCTTGAATGCGGAACTGCTCGCGGCACGTGGTTTCTTGAAATCGCGCCAAGCGGCCGGAGCGCCCGCCGTGGAAGAGGTTTCCCTCTGATTCGCGCAACGGAGAAGAGGGATTCCTCGCTTCGCTCGGAATGACGGGTTGAGGGAGATTTCCAACCAACAAAACGGGTCGGTCATTCCGAACGGAGTCTGCGAAGTGAGGACCGCGGCCCCATCGCGCGCTTTTTGCGCGATGAATCTCTCTTTCCCGACTTTCCGCCACCATTAGGGAACAAAATAATAGCGGATCAGGTGGAAACAAATCGGCGCGGCAAAGCAGAGTGAGTCGATGCGATCGAGGATGCCGCCGTGCCTCTCGATCACGATCCCGAAATCCTTGATGCCGATGTCGCGCTTGATGGCGCTCATCACCAATCCCCCGCCAAACCCGGCAATACAGATCGTGAATGACATACCGGCAGACTGCAGCGGCGTGAACGGAGTGGCCCACCAAAGCGCAGTGCCCAGCGCTGTGGTGCTGATCACGCCGCAGATAAGACCCTCCCACGTCCGGTTGGGACTGACGCGCCAGGCAATCTTGTGTTTGCCCAGGAGCTTGCCCCACAGGTACTGCAGCACGTCGCTCATCTGGTCCACAATCACGAGATAGAGCAGCAGCCGCGCGTCGTGGCCTTCGAAGCCGGGAATTTTCAGGAGCAGCAACGCGGGGGCGTGGCTGAGACAATAGACACAGACCATCAACCCAAACTGAATTTTCGCGGAGCGCTCGAGGAAGTGAGCGGTGTCGCCCTCAATAGCGATGCTCGTCGGGACGAAGATGAACGCAAGCACGGGAATCATGATGGCAAAAAAGCCGTACCACTGAATGCCGATGAGGTAGTACTGCAAGGGCATAATCACGAAGAAGCTCCAGAACAGCGTGAGGTGATCGCCGCGGCGCGTCGGCATCAGCGTCATGTACTCGCGCATGGCGAGAAACGAAATGATGGCGAAGAGAACGAGCGCGCCGATGCGCCCTATCGAGATGGCGAGTGCGAAGATGATGCACATCTTCCACCAGGCGCCAACGCGGGCGTTCAGGTTATCAATGGTCGAGCGGCTGATGTTCGTCCGGCGGTTCTTCAGGATTTTGCCGACCAGCGTAGAAATAATGAGCAAGCACACAACGCCGCCGAAGAGCCACATCAGCTTCGCGTCGTGAATCGCTGCGAACATCAGGCAGGTCCAATCCGGCGAAGGCTGGCCACGGCTTCGCGCGCGCGTTCCAGGAAGGCTTCTTTTTCTTCATCCCGCTCTACCTGAATCGGCTTGCCGAACGTAAGCAGGCTCAACATCGGCACGGGCAGAAATTCTCCTTTGGGCAGAATGCGATTGAGATTTTCCAGATACGCCGGAACCAGCTCCACGTCGGGACGCCTCACCGCCAGATGATACAAACCGGAACGGAACGGGCCCATTTTCTCGCCTGTGCCTCTGGTACCTTCCGGAAACAGAATCAACGAGTTTTCCGTGCCGAGGGCCGCATCTATTTCTTCGATCAGATGGCGCCCCACGAAGTGTGCTTCTTCC
>OCOJ01033250.1_pt3 | contig 45861 bp, 38 predicted proteins | sample 1539251 | NCBI WGS metagenome assembly OCOJ01 (sample SAMN01911457, study PRJEB22624) | soil metagenome | biome: Soil | place: Malaysia | collected 2012-04-30 | depth RA_metagenome m
TGACCGACTGCGCGCCCACCGTGGCCGTCCCGGAAATCGTGAACGTGGCGGTAATGGATGTGGAGCTCGTTACCACCACATTGGAGGGGGTGATGCCCGTGCCGCCAAACAGGATGGAAGCGCCGGCGATGAAATTGGCGCCGGTCAGTGTCACGTTCACGGTGCCGCCCTGCGCGCCCTGCGCCGGCGAGATGGAACTGAGGGTCGGCGGGCCCTGGCTCACCGTAAATATTTGAGATGAGGTCGTCCCCCCAGAGGCGGTGACGGTGATCGAATTCGGGCCCAGCGTGGCGTTCGAGGCGATGATCAGCGTGGTGCTAATGGTCGTGCTGCTCACCAGCATGGTGTTTGTAGCCGTGATGCCCGCGGGAGTGTTGACAGTGAGCGGGGCGGAGAAATTGCCGCCGTTCAGCATCACGTTCATCACCGTGGTGCCCGTCTGCCCGGAATTGGGAGCTATTGCGGTAAACGTCGGCACGGGGCTGGCGTTCAAATTAAAGACCACCAGGTTTCCCGGGCTTCCGGAACCAGAGGCACTGCCCTCGAAGTTTGAGACCATGATGTAGTAAGTCGTTCCGCCCGTGGCCTGGAAATGCACCTGCGAGGTAACGACAACGCCCGGATTGATGTCGTCGTTACAGGCGCCAGGGACTGCTTGAAGGTTTCCCGGCGTTCCCGTCCACACGGAAAGGATGGTGTCCTCGGTGCTGCCAACGGTGTCCGCTTCGACCATGGCCGCAGCCGTAGGCGTGTACACGTACCAAATGCTGTTCGCCGCGCCGCCATTTGCCAGGCCCGTGGAGTTGGGTATGCAGCCCGCTACATTTATGGGCAGCGGATCGTTGAATCCTCCCGTGTTCACCGTCGCCGCGAAAGCGTTTTCCGAGTCCGTGAACGCGTCGCTGTTTACTCCAATAGCGCTGGTAATGGCATCGTTCGGCGGCATAGCGTTGACGGAGCTCACGGTTACGCTGAACATCAGCGCGTTGGAATTGGAAGTGGGATGTGTGGTGTCAAATACGAACACGGGAAAAGAGCCCACGTCCATGAGCTGCGAAATTCCAAGCGTCACCTGGAGTTGTGTGGATGACAGAAAAGTCGTTGTCAGCGGAGCATTCTTGAAATTTACCACCGAGGATGCTGAAAAGCCCATCCCATTGAGCGTCAACGTAACCGGGCCACTGCCCTGCTGCGCGCTAACGGGCTGCAGCGAAACCAGTGAATACGTGGATTGCGCGCCGGAGAAGTTCAATTGCAGGTCCCAGGCCCCGCGACCGTGCAGCCCGGCGCGCAGCGTGCGCGATTCGTTCCGCAGGGCGAGAGAAAGCACGGCACCGTCCGCCAAGCCCGTCCCCAAAGGCGCCCAGGTGGTCCCGCCATCGAGGGTAAAGAACACGCCCACGTCTGTGGCCACGTAAATCGTCTTGTTGGTGGTATCGAGCGGATCGATCACGATGTCGTTGACCGGTGTATTCGGCAGCGCCCCTGCCATCGGGGTCGCCGNACTTCGAGCAGCCCCCCCCGTTGCCGCTGATGTCTGTCCACGTGGTTCCTCCGTCCTGCGTTTCGAAAATGTGTCCCACCTGGTCCACGAAACCGCAGAAGCCGGAGTAGCCCACAAATGCGATTTGGGGATTGTTTGGCGCCACAGCGATTCTGGTGATGATGCGCCCGTCGGTGGCATTGCTGACGTTAGTCGCCGCGGGCAGGGGACTGCCGGGTGTTCCTGTAATGTCGGTCCACTTGGCGGAGGAGCCGGCCAAAGCGTTCATTGTGGCGTGCACATGGCCGATGTTGTCCCCGGCATAGACGGTGTTTCCATCGGCGGCCGCGGCCACGGTGGTGTAGTCCGCAAGCCCGCCGTTCTCGCTGCAAACACTGGACTGGCCCATGGCTGTCCAGGTCAGCGCGCCGTTCACCGTCTGGTAGATGTTGCAGGTGCCGAAGTACAGTACGTTGTGGTTGCCCGGCGTGGGATCGCCCGCCAGCGGCGCAATAAATTCCGCGTTGTCGTTCACGCTGATGCCGGCGTCGGATTCTGAGAATGACACCAGGCCGCTGTTCGGGTCCAGCGCGCCGTCCAGCACCGATTTCCCGATAAACATGCTCGAACCGGGAATGAACTCAGTTGTTCCGTAAACGATATTGGGAATCATCGGGTCGATGTAGGTGTACCCGCCATCGGCAAAGAGCACCTGCGTCCATTGCGTGGTGGGGGCGGCGCTGGCGTCGTATTTCTGCGAGCCGTTGTCCTGGAAGCCGGAGTAAGCGATGAGCTGGTTCGAGGGATGGATGGAAACTCCGGGATAGTGCTGGGAAAGTGAGAGGGTCGCGTTCAGATCGGACCACGTAACCGTGGGCGTGCCCGATGTCTTCACCGGCGTACTCCACACCCCTCCGTCATTGCCGACCAACATGGTGGTTCCCGTCGCGACCGGAGAAAAAGCGATGGCGTGCTGGTCCACGTGAATCTCATTGGTGCCGTCGAAGGGGAGAGAAGTCCAATTGGCGCCCCCATTGTTGGACTGGAGCAGGTAGTACTGCACGAAACTGGTGTTGCTGCCATTGTTCGCCGCATCCCCGCCCAAGAACACCACGCTCGGGTTGGTGGGGTGCACTTTGACCACCATGTCGTAGAAGCACTGCGGGGTGCAGAAGTCGGGTCCCGTTGCGCCCGTGCTCTGCATTACAGCGGGCAAATTGTTGGTAATCGGGCTCCAGCTCGTCCCGCCGTTCGTGGTCTTTAGCAGCGCTCGTAAGTCCGAAGAATCGATCGTCGAGCCGCCTTGGGCTACCGCGGCGTAGAGAACGGCGCCGCTGCCCGAAGTGGAAGGCGCCAGCGCCAGCGAAATGCGCCCCGCGTTCGTGCCCGAGTCGGCGGTGGGGAANAAACCGGCGAGCGGCGCCCACGATTGGCTGGTGCACGGCTGGTTTGCGTTCGTGCTTTTGTATACGCCGTTTTGGGGGTCACCGGCGGTGTTGCCCAGCGCCGCGTATGCCGTGGTGCCGGTGGATTCATATACCGCCGCGGTGCCCGGTGCTCCTGAGATCACCTGCTTCCACGTGGCGCCGGAATCGTTGGAACAATACAGCCCGGACGACGTTCCGGTGTCCACAGTTTCGAAAATGCGCACTCCGGCCAGGAGAATGGTTGGGGTCGTCGGGTTGACCACGATGTCGCTGATAAAGGCTCCGCCCACCACTTCATTGAACGGTCCGGTAAAGGAAGTAATCGCCGAGTTGTTGCTGGTAACCGTTCCCGCGGTGCCCAATTGCATCCAGGTCATCCCGCCGTCCATGGATTTCAAAATACCCGCGCCATAGTAGTTGTCCCCGCCGAAATTCAGCTCTCCTGTGCCGGCGTAAATAATCTGGCAGGACCCGCTGCTGCAACTGGTGGCACTGGGATCGATGGCGATCGAGCCCATAGCCAGCGACGGCTGGGAGTCTGTCAGGGGCGTCCAGAGCGCCCCATTATTCGTGGACTTCCAAACGCCGCCATCCGCGCCGCCCAGATACACGATGCTGGAATTTACCGGATCTACAGCGATTGTGGACACGCGCCCGGAAACGAGTGTGGTCTGCGTGGTCAAATCGAAGAAATTGAAGCCGTCGGCAGAAGTCGGCAGGGGGCCGATCGGGGTCCAGGCGGCTCCGGGATTCACCGGGCTGGATGATCCGATCGGGCTGCGGCCTGCCGCATAGAGCCCGCGCCGGATCATTTCCTGACGCATGTACTCGCGCTGCTGGATGGCTTGCTGGCGGATGCCGCCGGGGATCACCGGCAGGGGGAAACGGCGCTGCTTATAGAACCACNTCCTCGCGCGCGCGCAGGTGGTCCTTCTCGCGTTCCTCGGACTCCCCGGACTTCGATTCCCCGCGGGCGGCCGAACGGGCGGCGCGGCTGCCTTTCCCTTCCGTTTGCGCGCCCGCGGGCAGCGAGACCAGCCAGGCGCAAAGCACGCAGCCGGCGGCGGTGTACGGCAAAATACGGCGCAGGTTGATTTTCATGAAAAACCCCTCGTCAACAAGATGCACAGGACGCACAGAACGCTGCCACTCACCGGCTGGGGAAAATGCTCAGAGGCAGTAGGGCAAGGACTTGCTCCGGAGTAACTTACCCAAGCCACGAACTGGACCCTCGATCGGGGCCGGCGACCCGCGCTGTATGACTAGAATATGAACGGCCCCACGCCGCTTCCCACGCTAACAACCGGCTTCCGCGCTGTCAATGGGCACCAACCCCGCACCGCCGCGTCAGTTTGTAGCCCAGCTTGTAGCCTAGGTCTTCAGGCCTGGGGCCCTTTCCGTCAATTGTTCCGGCGTTCGTTGCGTGGCGCGTCCGGTCATTTCGAGGCGCGGCGAATTTTGCCGCGGCGAGAAACCTGTTTGTTTCGAGCGAAAAGCAGGTCCCTCGCCCGCCGCTGTGGACCCTGGATGACACCACGACGAATTCTTCAGCATCGTGTCAGCGCGTTTTTCCCTGTTTCTAATTACCCTGGCGGGGGCAAAAAGTTTCGCTAAGTGTGGAGCAGGGGCGCTACGCCGGCCAGCCGGTATCCAGTGCTTGCAAGAGCGCCCGCGCCACCGCGCCGGCCGGCACCACATATTCTCCGCCGCGCGTCCGCTCCCGCAGACGGCGGATTCGCTCCCGGCGCCTTCGGCCGGCATCCTGGACCCGCTCGAACAGCTCGACATAATTGAGTCTGGGCCAAAGCCGGATCACCACGTCACAAAAGGAAATGTCCTCCGTGCGCCAGGCTGAGGCGGCGCGCTCCGCGTTGATTAGCCGCTGCCGGGCGCGTTCCCGCTCGTGGTTTTGTCCGCTACCGTTCCGTTTTCCCATGTGCGTCCCAAGCAGCCTACCTGCGCACCTGCGTTACGGTAGTTATCGGCCCGGGACGCGCAAAACTTCACTGGAATCGGCTCCCACGTTCGTGGGATGCGCAGGATGCAGGGACGAGGGTTGGCGTGCCCATGCGGCCCGGCCGGCGATCGTATTCAGGCGGCCGTAGGAGGAAGCGGCCAGAAGGCGCTCACGGCGCCGCAGCTGCCGGAGTGGCCTCGGACGCCTCCTTCCGCTTGGCGCGACAGCCAGGCCCGGACACGCGCCAGGGCACTCGAGTGGATCTGCGAAACCCGGGATTCGCACAGCGCCAGCACCTCGCCTACTTCCTTCATGGTGAGTTCTTCGTAGTAATAGAGCGTCAGCACGCGGCGTTCATTCTCCGGCAGCAGCTCGATGGCTTCCGCCAGCCGCTCCCGATTCTGCTGTCCGGCGAACATGGCCTGCGGGCCCAGGGAGTCCGGGCAGGGCACGAGCGACGCCCGGTCCTTTGCCACACCGTCGTCCGTAATCACCGCAATTTCCTGCAAGCTGCTGAGGTCCAGCCCGCGCACCTCGTTGCGCAAGCTCTCCAACTGCCGCACGGAAATGCGCAGGGCCTCGGCCAGTTCGTCGCGGGAGGGCTCCCGGCCCAGGCGTTTGCACAGTTCCTGATGTGCTTCCTCCAGCCGCCGCGCCTTGCGCCGCAACTCCCGCGGGCTCCAGTCGAGCGAGCGCAGCTCATCCAGAATCGCTCCGCGAATGCGGAACTTCATGTAGGACTCGAAGCGCACGCGCCGCCGCGGGTCGAACTTGCGCAGCGCATCCAGCAGGCCGAGCACGCCTGCCTGGTACAAATCTTCAATGGGCACGTGCCTGGGGAGATGCCGGTGAATGCGCCGGGCGATAAACCGCACCTGAGGGAGCAGGGAAAGCAGTTGCGCGGTGCCGTGCGCCGCGCGCGGCGACCTCGCGGCCGCCGCCCGGGCACGTACCACACGGTACGGGGTTGTGCTGCGGCGCCTGCTGCGGTGCGCGGTATCGGCGTGTTGTGCTCCAACGATAGGCTGGGCTTGGGCTGCGGTCTTCATGAGCTTTTCCCTCCGCTGCCACCGGCAAATCGCGAGGCCGGGATACGCGTGCTTGCCTGAGCCGGGCAGCGCGGTTGACGAGCCGGACGTTCGCCTCAACCTTGGTCCGGAAGGGTGGAGGAAGGTTCGAGAAGGAACAGGAGCCGCTTCAACTCTGAAACACTTTAGGTGGGAATTCTTAGAGGCGCCTGAAGCCAGGATTAGATTGTTCTAACGAGTGCGGCCCAATGGGTAATGCCTACGCAGCCGAGCCGGCGCTACGCAACCCGCATACGTCCGAGCGAAACGCGATGCGACGAGGCGATGCACACCAACGGATGTGAGAAAAGCCGAGTGGCACCTGCGCTCTGCATTGCCGGGGGAAGCCGCCGCGGGCTCACCGCCGCGGCGCGCCCGCCGCGGCCGCTGCCGGCGGCATGGCCTCATCCTTGCCGCGCAGGCCCCCGCCCGCCGGCGAGGTGTGCCGCCGTGGGGCCAGGGTCTCCGGCACATTCTCCGGCACGTCCAGGCGATAGCCCACCCCGCGCACGGTGTGAATCAGCCGCGGTTGGAAGCCGTCGTCCACTTTGCGCCGCAGGTAATTGATGTACACGTCTACCAGGTTGGTGGTGGTGTCGAAGGAGAGATCCCAGACGTGCTCCAGAATCATTGGCCGGCTCAGCGCCCGTCCGCGGTTGCGCATCAGGTATTCGAGCAGGGCAAATTCCTTCACTGTCAGCGGGATGCGCCTCCCGCTGCGCGCCACCGCATGCTCCAGGCGGTCCAACTGCAAATCCGCGGCCCGCAGGATGTTTTCCGCCGGCTGCGCCCCGCGCCGCAACAGCGCCCGGAGGCGCGCGGCCAGCTCGCAAAATGAAAAGGGCCGGGCCAGCACGTCGTCCGCCCCCTGGTCCAGTGCCCGCGCCCGGTCTTCGGCCCGGCTGGCCGCGCTCAGCACCAGGATCGGCAGGGCGGCTTTTGCCGCGCGCACCGTGCGCAGCACCTCCGGTCCGGCCGGGCCGCCGTTCAAATTCGCGTCCAGCACCATCGCGTCGTATTTGAATTGACCCGCCAGGTACGCCGTTTCCGTCCCGTTCGAGCACACGTCCACGGCATAATGTTCCGCTTCCAGGCCTTTACGGACGAAGGTAGCGATGGATGGGTCGCCTTCCGCCAATAGGATGCGCATGTGAGCCCCTATGCGCGGGCGGAAGGGGGAATGCCCGCTGAATGACCTTCTAATTTTGAGTACCGCAGCCAAGACTGTCAAGACCTGCGCAGGAGCTTGCCGCAGTTCAGGCACTACGCGGCGGCCCGGTCCAGCGGNCTTCTCTCTCACGCCCCGTGCCTCCCGCATCGCCCGCCGTACCTTCCCGAATTGACAAACCTGCGTCCCACGCCCATTGTATTTCTGTGCTCGTTTGTGGCTGTCGGGTGCATACCCCCCGGCCATGGCGCGCGTCTAAGCTCTTCGGAAAGAGGGAATCCCGTATGAATGGTTCGAATCCATGCTTTCGCTTCCTGCTGCGCCTGCTGGTGTGCGCTGCAATCCTCGTGCCGCTGGCCGCTCCGGCGGTACACGCCCAGACGCTTAGGGACAGCGTCATCGCGCTTTACCCGCCCGAGGCCGGAGAGCTGGCGTTTGCCGACCTGCATACCCTGCGCCAGTCCCCCCACTACAAGGTTCTCCACGATTCCTATCTGCCCTCGCGCGTGCGCGACCTGGAGCGCCAGGCGCTATCGCTGGGCATCGACTTTGAAGCGCAGGCGCAACAACTGAGCTGGGCGTATCTGGCCTCGCCCAGCGGTGGCGTCGAGCTGCTGAGCATTGCGGAAGGCAACTTCGCGCCATCCACCGTCTTTGACCGCGCCCGCAATCTCAAGCTGGTCACCAGCGAAGTGGCCGGGCAAACCCTCCTGGCGATGGGGCAGAATGACGCCGGCCAGGCCTTTGCCCTGGCGTTTCCCGACCCGGGCAAAATGGTGTATGGAGCCCGCGACCAGGTGGAGGCGCTGCTCACCCGCGCCGCCCAGGGCTCTCCCGGCTTCCTCCAGAACCAGACGCTGGCCGCCTTGCTTCTCGAGGCCAACGGACGCAGCACCATCTGGTCGGTGATGGATCAGCGCTTCGCCGTGCTGGAAATCCGCTCCATCGCCCCGGATATCACCGGGCGCCCCGAGGCGCAAACCATCCTCAACAGCCTGAAGGCTGCCGTGGCCCGGGCCACGCTCACCCAGGACCTCAGCTCCAACGCCACGTTCCTGTGCACCGATCCCAGCCAGGCGGCGCTCCTGGCGGCCGTTGCCCAGGCCGGCTTTGCGCTTTACGCCACCCAGGAAGCCAATGTGAACCCGGACCTGGCCTCCACGCTGCGCGCCGCCGTGGTCACGCAGTCCGGCGAGCGCGTGGACTTGAAGCTGGATCTCTCCCAATCCCAGGTGGGCACGCTGCTGGCCAAGAGCCTGCCGGCCGGGCGCTGAAGAATCGAAACTCGAAAAACGTTGGTTGCCTGACTGGACTGGGTGCCACCAAACGGAATCCTGCCCGGACCATCCGAGCGGGGCCGGTTTTCGTTGTTCGAATTTCGATTTTCGAATTTCACTATTATCGGAAGGGCAGGGCAGAAAGGTCTGCATTTCCGCCGGAGAGCAGCACGCCCACGCGCTTGCCGTCGGCGCGGATGCAGCGCGCCACCGCCGGGGCCAGCGCCACCGCGGCCGAAGGTTCGATCACCAGCTTCATGCGCTCCCACACCAGGCGCATCGCTTCCACGATCTGTTCCTCCGTCACACGCACGATCTCATCCACGCGCTCACGCAGGATTCCAAACGTCAGTTCGCACAGATTAGCGCGCAATCCGTCGGCGATGGTGTCCGCGCTCTCGTTCTTCTCCAGGTGGCCGGACTTCAGCGAGCGGTAGGCGTCATCCGCGTTGGCCGGCTCGCAGCCGATCACGCGCATAGAGGAACGCAGGCTGGTGGCGGCGATGGCATTGCCGCCGAGCAGGCCCCCGCCGCTCACCGGCACCAGCAGGACGTCCAGTTCCGGCACTTCCTCGAGCAGTTCCAGCGTGGCCGTTCCCTGGCCGGCAATCACCCTGCGGTCATTGTAAGGGTGCACGAGCACGCCCTTGGTTTCTTCGAGCAGGCGGCGGCAGGCAGCCTCCCGCGACTCGATGTTTGGTTCGCAGAAAGTGATCACCCCGCCGTAACCCTCCACGGCGCGGCACTTCACCGCAGGAGCGTTCCTGGGCATCACGATGTGCGCGGCGATGCCCCGCGCCGCGGCCGCCCGCGCCACTGCGGCCGCGTGGTTTCCGGAGGACTGCGTCACCACCCCGCGGGCCGCTTCCGCAGGCGTCAGTTGCAGGATGGCGTTGGTAGCTCCCCGGATCTTGAACGAGCCGGTCTTCTGCAGGTTCTCGCACTTGAAATAGAGCCGCGCGCCCGCCATGGCGTCCAGCGAAGCGCAGGTCATCACCGGCGTCCGGTGGATGAACGGCGCGATGCGCCGCGCGGCCACCTGGATATCGTCGAGGCTCGGCCCGGCGCTCATCGGGAGGCCGCGCCCGACCTGAATACGGTTTTAGCCACAGACTGGTTATCGAATTCGTCGGTCAAACGCACCGCCACGGTATGTTCTCCCGGCGCCAGTCCCCGCAGCATCAGCTTGTAGCTCTCCTGCCGCGCGTCTCCCAGCCGTCCGGCCGGCAGCACCAGCTTCCAGTCGCCCCCGTCCAGGTTCCACTCCGCCCGCGTCAGCGCGCTGGCCGCATCCCGGGCTTCAAAGCGCACCTCCGCGGAGTCGCCCGCAGGCGCTGCACGCAGGTTCAAAATATCCGGCGGGGCGTTGTCCACGGTAAAGCGGTCGCTGATGCGCTCCGCGGTCAGCGCTTCCTCCGGCGGGTTGGAGGGAGCATCGGAGGCCACGATTTTCAGGTAATAGGCGCCATCCGGCATGCTGGTCGTGTCCCAGGAATAGAAGCGGTTCTCTACTTTGTCCTTCAGTAATTTCCAGGCGGTTTCCCGTTCGCCGCGGTAGTAGAGCGTGTACACCAGGTCGTCGTCATTTTCATCATGCGCGCCCCACAGGACGGACTGCCAGCCGCGCTGCGCGAATCCCTGCGGCGGGGCTTCGAACTTTTGCGGCGGCGCGGGGGGCGGCGGTTGCGGAAAGGCGCTAAGGCCCGGCAGCGGCGGCGGGGGAGGCGTGCGCAGTTGCACCGGCTGCGGCTGGCCGGGGATGCTCACCACGTTGGAAGACTGCACGCGGATTCCCGGATTCTGCACGAGGATGGAGTCGATCACGGGCGCCACGTTTTTTGGCAGGTAGGCCACGCTCACCCAGGAAATATTGGCTTCCGCCGGCGCATCGTGGAACACCGCCTTCCACTGCACGAAGCGTCCGGAAGGAAGGGAAGCCGCCTCGCCGTCGGGATCGTGAAATGGCCCCGCCCAGGGACTCCAGTACGCATTCGGGTCAGAGGTGTTTCCGCTGCGCAGGTAAAAGGCGATATGGCCGCTGGCCGCGCCGGCCTGCGGCGGATCGCCCCACCAGGTCAACCGGCCCCAGGATGAAAACAGCCGGGCATCGAAGACCGAGGATTCGTAGCTGCCTTCCGGCTCCACGTCCGGTCCCAGCGAGAAGATTTTCCCGGGATTCGCCGCCGCGGCCACAATTTTCCCTCCGCCCGCCCTGGCGAAGCAGGTCACCTGGCCGGAAAAGGTCTTGGCGATGTTGGTGAAGACATCGTTGCCCTCCAACCGGTAAATCACCCCGCGGCCTCCGGTGCCCAGCAGGAGTTTTCGTTCGGGGGAAAATGCCAGCGCATAGACCAATTCATCCCGCGAGCCCCACAGGCGCGAGGGCGCGCCGTCCGGGGGAAATTGATACACCTCGCTGCCGCCGCCCATCGCCGGAAAGGGCGTAAACGGGAACTGCGGGGACGCGGAGAATGTGATCATCGCGCCCCCCGGCGTCGTTTGCACCTGCGGCGCGGGAGCGGGCTGCGGCGTGATGGGCGGGATGGCGGGAGTCAACGACGGCGTCTTGTCTCCCACCGCGGCGGCATAGAGATTCCCTTGCGCGTCGGTGAGCAGCGAGGTGATCTCCTTCTTCGACGTCTCGTAAACCACGAATCCGCGCGCCTCGCCGCCCTTGGCGGGGGGCGCGTCCACGCGCACCACCAGTCCATTCGGTTCGGTCCCGGCGTAGAGCCGTCCGGAGCCATCCACGGCCAGCGAGCGCACGTGCGTTTCTTCAGACTTGTAATAGACCTGGCCCTTTCCATCCGGGGTTACCGCGAAAATTTCGCCTTTGTCGCCGGTGCCCACGTAGAGCCTGCCGTCGCGCCCGAAGATCAGCGTCCAGATATATTTCCGTTGGGGATCGAAAAATACGTTGTGCTCGCCCCCGGGCGTGACTTTGTAGACCTTTCCGTCCGGAGAAGTAGCCACGTAGAGGTTGTCCTGCGCGTCCACGGCCAGCGCCTGCGCCGCCAGTTCGCTCGATTCGAACACCGTGGTGGCCGCGCCTTTTTCATCCAGGCGCAGCACCTTGGCCGTCGACCCGCCCGCCGCATACACGCGGCCCTTCGAATCCGCCACCAGCGCCCACAAATAGGCCAGATTCGGGTCCGTAAACTGCACCGTGCGCGGCGCGGGCACCAGCCGCCCGTCACTTCTCAGCGCCACGCCCTTGGGCGTGCCTTTGTCGAAATCTTCGTAGGACGTCAGCCGCCAGAAGCGCATGTGCTCGGCAGCCGCAGGCAGCACGGCCACCAGCGCCAGCGCCCCGCACAACGCCACGGCCGCAAACGTAGGGCGATTCGAGAACATGGATCATCCTTTCGGAGAGAGCAGGGAGCTGGGACCTTCACCCCGCCGCCATTATTTCACTTTGATTTGCAGCGACTGCTGGCCGGAAATTACCTGGTTCATCCCCACGGACCATTCCCCCGCCAGCGACTCCCGCAGGAGCGCCGAGCCGCCCATGGTGCGCCGTGGCTCGAGCACCTCGATTTCCGTGAGCGGCGCGTTGGGCAGTTCCTTGTCTTCCACCAGCAACGTGGGCGCGGGTTGCAGCAGCGCCACGTACAGGCGGTTGTTCCGCCGCTCGCGGTTCAGCACCCGGATCAACTGTTCGAGTCCGGCCAGCCGCGCGAAGGGACTGGCTGCCAGGCTGTTGCTCATGCGGTTCAGCGTCTCCGCGTCTGAGACCATCAGCCGCAGCGTGCCGCGCGCGGCCAGCGGTATGGTCACCGGCACTTCCTGCAAGAACGGGGTGCCGCGGTACGGCCGCACCAGCACCTTCACCAGCACCTGCTCGCCGGGAGCGGCTTCCGCGCGGTCGCACCACGCGTTTTCAATAAACCCCTGGCGGCGCTCCGGCACGCTCTCCACGCGCAGGCGCACATCATTCACGCGGGGCAGTTCGTAGGGGTTGGTGAACACGCGCTGGAAGAGGCTTTGCACGGTCAGGGCAACAAACAATCCATCGGGCGCGCCGAAATCATTGGGCGCGAACATATTGTCCAGTTCCACCGGCGAGTGGCCTTCAATGTCCACCTGCCCGGTCAGGTGAAAAGTCGTGCCCTCGCTGTAGACCGGATTGGCCACCAGTCCGTTGAACGTGGCGATGGCTACCAGCAACGGGGTCAGCCGCGCATTCTCCGCCACCTGGAAATGCAGCGCCTTGGTCCGCGCCGGTGTCACCACGTCCAGGCTGACCGGCACCAGCCGCGGCGCCGCCCCCAGCTTTCCCGTCACCGCGGAGATGCGGTCGTAGTTGATGGTGCCGATCAGGCCCCCGGCGTTCATAATCTTCGTGGAGTTGAAGCTGGAGGCCATGGTGGTGAGCACGCGCCCGCGCGCCATGGGCAGCGACACCTTTCCGTAGCTGAGCACCGGATGCCCGCAGATCAGCACCCGCCCGTCCACCACTGTGGTGACGCTGCATCCGGCGTTGATGGAAAGGTCGCCCGAGGCCAGCACGATGCCCACCATCTGCCCGGGCTTTAAATCGGAATCGTCCGGCCGCGCCGCGGTGGTGCCGCCCTGCACCGCGGTCAGTCCAAAGGGAGCCAGTTGCGGCGCGAAGCGGTCAATCGCTTCTTTCAGGAACCCGGAGAAGACCAACGGCGTTTCGATGGGCGTCAGGTACGCGCCTGAGGGCAGCCCAGCCTGCTGCGCGATTCCGGCGTTCAGCGGGTATTGCGGCTGCGCCGAAGAGATAGCCTGCAGATCCAGGGGGGTGGGCGTCTCGGCGCCCGCGCGCTGCGGCGGTGCGCTGGCGGCTCCGTCCGTCGCCTCCGCTTCCAGCATCTGGGCGATGGGGGTAACGCCTCCAAGGGCTTCCTTCGTGAAAATTCCAAATTTGAGCGAAAGTGCGCCCACCAGCTTCCCGTCAATGTACACCGGGCTGCCGCTCATGCCCGCGGCCACGCCCACCTGCTCGGCGCGCGGCCCCAGCAGGCGTATCAGGATGATGTCCTGCTTCGGTCCCATCAAATTGGGAAGGATTCCGATGACCTCGAGGTCCAGCTTCTCGATGGTGTCGCCCTCGATGATCGTGTACACCTCGCCGTGCATCCCGGGACGCACCTGATCGAGCGGCATGACGTTGTCCAGCGCACCGTGAGCCGCGACGAGCGGCGGTACCAGCAGCGCGGCAACCAGCGCCGCCGCCAGCAGCCGGATAGGTTTCAGCAAGGGGTCGAACATGGTATGCACAACCTCACATTCTACTCGATTCGCCCCGAGGCCGCAGGGTTTTCCGGCGTTCGGTGGCACTCCGGGCACTACATCCTGCCTCGGGCCCTGGCGGCTTCGCCCCGGCCGTGCATTCCATTGCCCCCTGCTAGAATCGTGGCATGGCCAAGAAGGTCGTCTCTCCAGCGCGGCGGCTCTCCGGCGGAATCTCCGTCCCAGGGGATAAATCCATCTCGCATCGCGTGGTCATCCTGGCGGCCCTGGCGGAGGGACTCAGCGAAATACACAACTTCTCTCCCGCGGCCGACTGCCGGAGCACGCTCGATTGCCTGCGCCGCCTGGGGGTGAAAATCGAGGTGCGCGAGGAGAAGAGCCAAGCCCACGGTCCGGAGAGCGCTGACGGTGGCTACCCGAGCCTGAGGATTCGCGGCGCCGGATTGGCAGGCTGGAAAAAGCCGGGCCGGACGCTTGATGCGGAGAACTCCGGGACCACCATGCGACTTCTGGCGGGCGCGCTCGCCGGCCAGCCGTTTGCCTCGAAGATGACCGGGGACGCATCCCTGCGCCGGCGCCCCATGCGCCGCGTCATCGAGCCCCTGGAACAAATGGGAGCACGCATCCGCTCGCGCGAGGGAGGATTTGCCCCTCTCGAGATTGCCGGCTCTCCTCTCCAATCCATCCAGTACGCAATGCCGGTGGCCAGCGCGCAGGTGAAATCGGCCGTGCTGCTGGCCGGACTCTTCGCGCAGGGTAGCACCGCGGTCCTCGAGCCGGTGCGCACCCGGGACCACACAGAGATCGCAATGAGGGAGTTCGGCGCAACCGTGCGGCGAGCGGGCAATCGAGTGGAACTGGCCGGCGGAGCCCGGCTGCGTGGCCGCGAGATCGTCGTTCCCGGCGACCTCTCCTCCGCCGTGTTTCTGGTTTGCGCGGCGCTGATCCTGCCGGACTCGAATTTGCTGCTCGCGGGCGTCGGTCTGAACCCCACCCGCAGCGCCGTGCTCGATTTCCTGGTGCAGATGGGCGCTCCGCTGCGCATCGCCCAGCTCGAAGAGCGCCACGGTGAGCTCATCGGCAACCTGGAAGTGGTCACCGGCGAAGGGCTGCGGCTCCGCGGGGGGCAAGTATCCCCTTCCGGCGTCCCCCGCCTGATTGACGAGCTTCCCATGCTGGCCGCGCTCGCGCCTTACACGGAACTGGGAATTGAAATCCGCGGCGCGCAGGAGCTGCGCGTGAAGGAAAGCGACCGCATCGCCGTGCTCAGTGAAAACCTGCGGCGCATGGGCGCGCGCGTGGAGGAATTTCCGGACGGGATGCGCGTCGCGGGCCGCGCCGGCGCGGATGCCGCTCCGCCCTTGCACGGCGCACAGGTGGATCCCGGCGGCGATCATCGCCTGGCCATGGCCCTGGCCGTCGCCGCGCTCGGCGCGAGCGGCGAGACCACCATCCGCGGCGCGGAATGCGCCGCCGTTTCCTATCCCTCGTTCTTCACGGATCTGGACTCGCTTGTGCAGCGCTGAGTCAATCTGTGGTATCCACGGTCATCGTTTTTCTGACCGTGGGCCCGTTTCGAGATTCTTCAACCGCGCTGGTGCGTTCATCCGCTCCGGGTAGCCACGGTCCGTGCTTTTCTGACCGTGGGCCTGGCCACTGCGTCTTGCCGGGTGCGCTGGCGGTGTTGTTTCTGTTTACGTGGTCTTCGTGGCGTTTCTTCTTGTGCGGTGTCTTCAAGGTATCCGCGGCCGGAAAATGAAGAAACTTGCCCACGGTCAGAAAACCGCTGACCGCGGCTACCCATCCGCAAGCTGCGCTGTTAATCGGAGTGCTTCAGGCGGATGGGGCCATACGAGGTGTTCAATGTAATCTTCGGCCCGTGGTCGCCGGCCTTGCCCTGCAACTGGGAATCACCGCCCGCTTTGGTGGTCTTGAGCGCGCTGTCGTTGAAGTCGTTCTGGATTTCACCTGACCGTGAAACCGCGGTTATTTCGAACGCCGCTTTCGCCGGCAGCGCCAGCTCGATGGACCCGGACTCGTTGGTCAGGTCCATTTCCTCTTTGGGCGGCGCGGTCAGCCGTACGGCGATGTCCCCGCGCTTGTTGGTCACGCGGATGCGCCCGGTGATGTCTTCCAGGTTGATGGATTTGTCGCTGGTGGTCAGCAGCACAGGTCCGGTGGCGCCCTGCACGCGCACCTCGCCGGATTCCACGTCCATGCGTCCCGGCAGGGCGCCAATATTCAGGTCCGTATGCGAGGAAACAAAACGCGCGCCCTTGGCCACGTTGCGGGCGGTAATCGGCCCGTAGAACTCACCGTCAATGGTGGCCGCGCCGCCCACGTCTTCCAGTTCCACTTCGCTGCCTTTGCCGGAAACGTGCACGTTCCCTTTCGCCGTGGTCACGCGCACGTCGCCGCGGCCCACGTCCGCGCGCACTTCGCCCCCGGCATCGTGCACCTCCACGTCGCCGCGGGCCACGCTGGTGGTCACATCGCCGGAGATGCCGCTGGCGTGGATATCCCCGCGCTGGGTGCGCAAATCGAGCGCCACGTCGCGCGGCACGTGAATCTCAAAGCTCACCCGCAGGTCGCCATCCCGGCGGCCGGCGCCGCCCGCGTCCAGCGAAACCTCTTTGCCCGATTGCTGCACGCTCACCTTGTTGCCGGAGGCCCGGGAGCGTGCCTCCTCCTCGCTCATCGCGTAGCCCGTCTTCCGCACCACCACGCGCAATTGCTTCTGGTCGCTCATGCCGTCCACGGAGATGTCTCCGCGCGCGGTGTTGATGCGCACGATGGACCCGGGCGCCAGATCGCGCGCCGGCAATTCCTCCGTGATGTCCGCGGATTCGGCGAAGGGCACATCGTCCGGCAGATTCACGCGGTCCGCCCACCGCGAGCCAAACGAGATGGCGATGCCGGTCAGGATGAGCACTAGCAGCAGCAGGACTTCGCCCCCCGTCATTCCCCGCCGCCCGCTGCCGGAGAGGCTTTCCACCAGCCGGATTACGCCCCACAGAATTAACAGCGCGGGCCACCAGGTGCCCAGCCAGCCCCAGCGGATCAGGTCCGGACGGAAATTGTGAATCAGGAACAGCGTCCCCACGACCACCAGCAAAACGGGCCCGAACGCGGATCGTTGCGGACGGCCGTTGCTCATGCCTCGTTCCTCGCCGCGGGGCAGACCAGCTCCTCCGCGCTTTGCGCGCTCGTTCTCGCCAGTGACATTCCCATAATCCTCACTGCGAACTGCCCGGTGGCGGATTCCCCTGCGTAAATGTGGGAGGTGGCGCCTGCGGTGGCGGACCCGGGGCCGGGGTGGGCGGGGGCGGATACAGCGGCTCATCCCGCCGCATGCTCATTTCCAGCAACCGCACCACTCCGATCACGATTAACAGGAGTGGCCACAGCCGGTGAAAGCCGTACTCTCCGGGCAGAAGGCGGTCTGCCAATAGGATCGCGCCCAGGGTAATCAACACCGCCGGGCCCACCAGTCCACGCCGCCGATAATAAGCACCCATACGTTTCTACCTGCCTCCTGCTCCTTCTCCCTGACTCTCTTAGGACTGACTGCCCCTTAGTTCGCCACTCGCTCGCCCGCCGGAGCCCGCCGTGGCGGGGCCAAGGCGGGCCACTGCTCGTCACTCCTGCTGCTTCAGCAACAGCCACACGCCCAGGGCGATCAGCCCCAGCGGCCAGAAATCGAGCACGCGGTCGAGGTTCACCAGGTTCCACTGATCCAGCAGGACCAGTGTGCCGATGGCGATCAGCAGGATCGGACCAATCGTCTCGCGGCGCACGGCCGCGCCGCTCGTGGCCATGGCCGCGCCGCCGGCCACCGTCCCGCCTGTTCCAGCGCTTGCCGCCTGAAGCGCCTTCGCCTTGGCCGTCTGATAAGCCTCAAAGGGCATGTAGAAAATCCACGCCACCAACAGGGGCACAAAAATCCCCGGCGAGCGCTCAATCAGGCTGATGATCGCCCCGAACACGAGCACGTGGATCAGCGCTTTCACGTACTCGCCGTTGTACACCGCGCCCAGCCCGGGAATGATGCCCAGCGCCGCGGCCGCTTTGGCCCGTGCGTTGGGACCGAGTCCCGCCCTGGGCGCGCCGGCGGGCTGGCCCTGTGTCTGGCTGACCATTCCTGCCAGGCAATCCGGGCAATAGTACGCGCCCTGAACCTCGCGCAAGGATTCCGCGGTCAGTGCAGTCCCGCAATGGCGGCAGTAGCCCGCGGGCGCGCCGCCTCCGGTTGCGGCGGCGCTCATCGCGGCCCTCCCGGAACAATCCCCGCAAACAGGGCAGCGGCGATTTGCGAGGAGTGCCGGATCATCAGGTCATTCCGTAATTTCTGTTCCGTTTGCGGCGACGTGGCGCCCGAAGGCCGGGAGGGTTCCTCCTGCCGCGGTACGCCCGGCGTGGCGGAAGCCTCCTGGGCCTCCAGCCGCGAGCGGATTTCGTATACCACGCGCAGGTCGTTCACAAAGCGCACCCCGCGCGCGTAGCTCAAATGCGCCTGGCGGTCCGCCGCGCGGAATATACTGACGGGATTCAGGTCGTCTGCGGACACATGCTTCAAATTGATGCCCAGCGCCTGAAAGAGAATAAACAGAGTGGCCGCCACGCTGCCCAGTCCCAGCGCAAAGCGCGGCGCCAGGATTCCCGTCAGCAGCCGCCGCCACAGGTTTTCCTTCTGCTCGCGTACTGCTCCTGAAGTCGCCTGCAGGATGCGGTACACCAGCCAGGAAGGTTCCGGCTCCGGTTCCACCCGCCCGAGTCGCGCCACCACCGCGCCCACATGGGTCACCTGCGCGCGGCAGGCCGCACAGCCCGCCAGGTGCGCCTCCATCTCCAGGCGCTCCCCGGCTTCGAGCTGACCCTCCAGGTACTCGCTCAACCGCTCTTCCGTATTGAGGCACGTCCAAATCATTTTCCGATCTCTGTAGAGGCGGCTTCATGCCGCCATCTCCCATTCTTTGTGGCGGGGTAACCCGCTGCTACACCTGCGCCGGGCCCACTCCCATCTGCGAGAGCAGGCGCGCCAGCTCAATCCTGCCGCGGTTGATCCGCGATTTCACTGTGCCCTCAGGGACTTGCAGGACCTGCTGAATTTCCCGGTATTCGAGTCCCTGCAGGTCGCGCAGAATCACCGCTTCGCGCAATTCGGGCGAAACCTGCTGCAGGGCCCGCTGCACCTGTCCGCTCAATTCCGTGGCCGCCGCGGCTTCATCGGGGCGCCGGCCGGGGGCTGCCTTGTGCTCCGCCGGCGATTCTTCCGCGTCCAGCGAATCGGTCAACCGGTCGCGACGTGTGCGCCGGTAATGGTCAATCAGCAGGTTGCGCGTCACGCTGGTCAGCCAGGTGGTGAATNTCGCCGTGCACCGCCCGGTAGCTGGCCAGGGTGCGGTAGATGCGCAGGAATACCTCCTGCGCAAGGTCCTCCGCCTCCTGCCGGTTTCCCGTGAACCGGTAGGCCAGGTTGTACACGCGCCGCGTGTGCCGCCTCACCAGTTCCTCCCAGGCCGGAGCCTCCNCCGCGGACGCACCGCCCGACCAGTTGAGAGTCAAGCTCCAAGTGTCCATCTGCCTCGTCGGCGGGAAGCTTCTCCGGTCCTCACCCTATGAAACGCACCTGCCCCCGAAAATGTTCCCGGCGCAGTGGTTTGCATATTACCAGCATCCGGCGGGGAAGTTGAGGCGATCCGTGGCGCGGACACTCCTGTTGGCGCGTTCGTTCCGGCGGTTGTGCTGGCGTACCGTGGCGCGACCCCAGTCGCCTCGCGCTTCACCAGCTCCTTCGCACGGGAAATAAAAAAGGGCCGCCGCGGGGAGCGGCGGCCGGGAAACGAAAGCCCGGCTCTTACTTCCGGCCGCGCAAAGTCTTGACGCTTCCCAGTTTCTTCGACGCCTTCAGATTCTTACGATTCGCCATTTGGGCCTCCATCTTCCTAGATTGCCCCGCTGGGCTGTCATTCATGTGAGCACATCGCGGGCCATTTCTGGGGCGAATTGTTATCCTCCGCCCCTCGGAAACATTGGGCTTGTCCGGTCGCACCGCCGGTGCGAACGGCGTGTTGCCTGGCGCAGGGGGAAGGATTGCTCCTCGAGGGGGAATTTTCACCATTTGGCCGCTCTTTTCGAGCCGTTGTAAGGGAAAGTCCTCCCGGCGTATGAGTGGCGGGCGATGTGCTCCTCGGAAATTCCGGATCCCTTCAGCGCCGTCTGGCGCTTCAACCCGGCGCGGTCAAGACTCACTACCGTGCTGCCATAACGATGGGTCGATCGGTGGCGCGGACATGAGTGTCCGCGCCACCCTGCATTTCTTGACACCCTATCCGCCGTATTGCTACGGTCGTGGACCGATGCGCGCCTCGCAGCGCAAACTCCTGATACTTCTTGGCGCTTTGCTGGTGGTGGCGGCGCTCCTTTACCGCTCGCGCGGCGCCGTCTCGCTGGAAGGATTTGACTGGCGGCGGCTGGGCGCAGTGGTGCGCGGCGCGCGCCTGAGCCTGTTGCTGCTTTCTTTCGTCGCCATTTATGCCTGCTACTGGTTCCGCGCCTGGCGCTGGACGCGCCTTACCCTGCACGTGGGCTATGCCGGCACCTGGAGCGTTTTCCAGGACACGGTGATGGGGTTTACCTCCATCTTTCTGCTGGGCCGCGCGGGCGAGCCCGTGCGCCCTTTGCTGATCGCCCGCCGCGAGCGCTTGCCTGCTGCCTCCATGTTCGGCATTTACGTGGTCGAACGGGTCTTCGACGTGGCGGTCACCGTGGCCCTCACCGGCCTGGGCCTGGTTTTCCTGCCGGACCTCTTGCGCGAGCGCGCAGCGGGAGCGCACGCCGCCTTGGGCTCATCGCCCTCCTACCTGCCGCTGATGCAGAAGGCTGGTTTCTTCTTTCTTCTGGGCTTGCTGGCGGCCATCGTGCTGCTCGCCTATTTGCGCGCCACCGAGGGCGGTTGGCTCGCTCGCCTCACCCACGGGTGGAAAGGAGAGCCTGGCTGGCACGGCTTGGCCGCGGGCATCGTGGCGGGATTCCTGGAAGGTTTGCAGGCGCTGCGCACCTGGGGCGACCTGGGCATGGGCCTGGTGCTCACCACGGCGCATTGGCTGCTGGTCTTGCTCATTTATTATTGGGTGCCGTTGAGTCTGGGAGGCGGTCTTGCGGACTTCGACCTGCGCCGCGCGGTACTGACCCTGGCGTGCACGTTGCTGGGTTCCGCGCTGCAATTGCCGGGAGTGGGCGGAGGCTCCCAGGCCGGATCGTTCGTGGCGCTCACCTTGTTTCTGGGCATCGCCAAGGAACCGGCCGCCGCGGCTTCGCTCCTGCTCTGGCTGATTACCTTTTGCGGCTGCGCCGTGGCCGGCATCCCGCTGCTGCTGCGCGAGGGCCTGTCGCTCGGAGAATTGCGCCGCATCGCCAAACGGAGCGCGGAGAAGCCGGCCACGCTCGGCGAGCCCGCCGGAGGGAACTCCGGGAAACGGAAGGGAAGATGAACTGCGAAAATCGAGACTCCATATTCAGCGGGAGCGTGCGACTTCGCTTCCCGTTTGCAAACGGAGCCGATTTTCGTTTTTCGTTTTTCGTTTTTCGCCTTTCGAAAGGAACGAATCGTGAAGTGCCCCTACTGTTCGCATAAGGAAGACAAGGTGGTGGACTCGCGCGAGGCCACCCTCGGCGACTTGATCCGGCGCCGGCGGGAGTGCCTGAAATGCCGCCGGCGGTTCACCACCTACGAGCGCATTGACGAAATCCCCTATATGATCATCAAGAAGGACGGGCGGCGTGAGCGCTTCGACCGCCAGAAGCTGCTGCAGGGGCTGCTCAAGGCCTGCGAGAAGCGCCCCATCCCTATTCCCAAGATCGAATCGCTGGTGGAGGAAGTTGAGGCCTTCGTTTACGAGTCCCCCAACCGCGAGCGCACCTCCGCGGAGGTCGGCGAGATGCTGATGTCGCGGCTGAAGAAACTGGACAAAGTGGCCTATGTCCGCTTCGCCTCGGTGTACATGGACTTCAAGGACGTGAAGGAATTCCTCAATGAATTGAAGGGCCTGCTGAAGGACCGGGCCCAGAAATAGAAAGGCGCATTTGGAAACTCGAAACTCGAAATCCGAAATTCGAAATTCGGCTCTCGTTCCCAGCGGATCGTGGCGCAGCACCTGCAAGGCGCGAGTGCGCCCCGGCCGATTTTCGAGGCTGCTTTATGCCCGGACCTGGTGGTTGGATTGCCAAACCCCGGCGGAGAAGGTGCGCACCGTGCGGAACCCAGCGGATTCATAGAGGCGGACGGCGGCGGTGTTGGATGCCGTGACCGTTAACGAAAGCCCCTCGAAATGCTGCGCGCGCAGCGCGCGCACGGAAGCTTCCAGCAGCGCCCGTCCCCAGCCTCGGCCCTGCAACTCCGGCAGGAGGCAGATTTGGGTGGTATGGGCCACGCGCGGCGCTACCACCGAAGTCAGCACCACGCCTTGCAGGTCGTTCCTCCCATTGCCGGGAATTACGAAAGATGCTTCCGGAAGAAACTGGCCGCAGCCCGGCAGCAGCACCACGTTGCGCAGGAAGCGGTGTGCTCCGGCCTCGCTGCGGTACTGCTCGTTGATTTCGCTGTCCACATGGCACAGATAAGCTTGCTCGATCAGGCGCGCGCAGCCGGAAAAGCACCGGTCGGTCCAGCGTTCGATGCGCGGCGGAGATGCGCACGGCCGCTCGATGGCGCTGGCCAGATCCAGGTACATGAACTGCCGGGTATGCAGCCGGAAGCGGTGGCGCTCCAGCGCCGCGTCCAGCGCATGGCCGAAGGGAATCAGTTGCGCCTCGATGCGCTCGATTTCCGGCCGCGCCTTCACCTCCAGCAGCAGCGCCGCCAGCAGCCGCTCCGGCAGCCCGGCTTCTCCCGCGCGGCGGGAGATGTACAGGCCGCCGAGCAGCGCCTTATCTTCTTCGTGGACGTAAAAGCCGTAGCCCGCCGCACGGTCGTCCTGCATCGCCGCGCAGCCTTCCAGCGTGCGCGTTTCCACGAAGCGGCGGATCAGCGCCAGCGAGGGACGGTAGTCCCAGTGGTATTCGGCCATCCAATGCTCCGCCTCTTCCTCGAAGAGCGGGTCGAGCTGGCGGGGCGTAGTCTGCCGCAGGGCAACGATCTGCATGAACCGGGCCTGCCAGCGATTATAACGGCGCGTCCTGCACAGTCCAACCGCGCTTTGCGCAGGCGCGGCAGGAATGCCGCGCCGTGGCCGTACGGCAACCTCCGCTTCGTCGCCTGGCCGGCGCGGGCCGCGGATGTGCTAACATGCGCGGTTCTTTCCGGGGGCTTGTTGCGGCAACGCGCGGAATACTCATTGATTCCATGGACCTTTTAGAAGAGTTAAGCGATCCCTCATCGCCGCTGCGCGCCGCGCTGACGCTGCTCATCCTGCTCGCGCTTCTGCTTGCACTGGTGGCTGCCGGCATTGCCGGCTATTTGGACTACCGCTTGCTGCATCCGGTCAGTACCAGCAATCCTTTGACGCCGGAGGACATGTTGGGCCACCCCAGTGTGGTGCCCTACACCGTGACGGGTGAAGGCGGGCGCGAGGGCTGGTTCTTCCCCGGGCTGCGCAACGCCCCGGTGGTGATTCTCTGCCACGGTTACCGCTCGCAGCGCGGGGACGTGCTGACGCTGGCCACCACGCTCCAGGAAAACCAGTACAACGTTTTCGTCTTCGATTTCTCGGGCCACGGGAAATCGCCGGGGTCCACCACGCTGGGCCCGCGGGAAACCACGGAAGTGCTCACCACCGTGGCATTGATGGCGCAGCGCAATGACGTGGATAAGTCGCGCATCGGCCTGTGGGGCGCGAACATGGGCGGGTACGCGGCGCTGGCTGCCGCGGCGGCGGACCGCCGCGTGGCCGCCATCGTGGTGGAATCGGTTTACGATGACCCGCAGGAATTTTTCGGCGTCGAGCTGGAGCGCGCCGGCTACGGCTCGCTGCCGGTGGTCAGTTGGATGTGCCAGCTCGGCTTCCGCATCGAGCAACTCCCCTACCGCGGGCAGCCGCCGCTGGCCTCACGGCTGGGCGCGCTGGCTCGCATCCCCAAACTGTTCATCGCTCTGCGGGATAATGTGGCGCTGGCCGCGTCCACCCTGCGCCTCTACAATCTCGCCCCGGAGCCGCGCGAGCAGTGGGTGATGCCCCAGTCGAGCTACCTGCTCATGTCCAACGACGAGAAGAAAACATACGACAACAACGTGCTGAGCTTTTTCCTCCGCGCCATGCCGCCTTCCGCCGCTCCCTTCCGCACCCGCTAGTCCGCCCGCTCGCTGGCAGGTATCGCCAGGCTGCGGATTCCAGCGGTCATTCACCAATGGGCTGCACATTCTTCACGCGATAGAGGGCCGCGCGGCCGGAACGGGGTTCCATTCGTTCCAGGTTCCAGCCCACTGATGCGAGCTGCGAGCGTCCAGCATCGTCGGTAATCACCCACTGGATTGATGGAGTGTCTGGAGAGAGTTCTGGAACGGCTGCTCCCATGTAGAAATCACAACCATACCGCCAGGCACGCGCCAGGTGAAACGTTCCAACGAACTCCATGCCCTGGGCGCGCCGGGCCACAGCACGCGCTGAAATCTGCGGGTCCAGGGCAGGGAGCACATGGTTAGCGGCAAGACCCGCAATGAAAGAAACCACGACGGCCGCGGCCGCGGCGCTCCGCTGCAATCCCCGCCACGCGCTCGTGGCGGCAACGACTCCCCCGCCGCAGGCCAGAGCGATCCCGGCCAGCCGCAGCGGCTGCTGCGCTTCCATAGCAGGTAGATTCGCGCCGGAGCGGAGAACGGCAACGCCTCCGCCTGCTACTAGCGCCGCCGCGATCAGCAGAATCCGGGAGCGCGGAAAAGGCGCCGTATTTTCTTTGCCACCTGCCAGTGCCCGGGCGAGCAACAGGACGAGCGGAGGCACGGCCGGCAGGATGTACCCGGGCAATTTCGATTGTGAGGCGCTGAAAAAGAGGAAGGGAAACAGAACCCAGGCGGCAAAGTATGCGCTGGGAGACTTGCGCCACTCGGAGTTTCGAAGCGCGCGCCATCCATCACTGGCGGCGGGGATCAGCAGCAGTGTCCAGGGAAACACTGCGAGGAGCAGTATAGGCAGGAAAAACCAGAAGGGTTGCGGGTGCTGGTAGCGGTTGGTCAGAAACCGTTCCACATTGTGCTCCATCAGAAAAACACGGAGGAAGTCCGGATTGCGCATGGCGCAGAGTGCGTACCACGGCAGCGCCACCAACAGAAACGAACCGATCGCCAGCGGATGGAAAAGCCGGAGGCTTCGCCGGAGTTCCTTCCTCGTGAAGGCCCACAGCGCTGTGCTGCCCCCCGCAAGCAGAATGGCCGCGGGGCCTTTTGCCAGCACCGCCAGGCCCAGGGCAACACCGAAAGCCGCAGCCCAGGCCATCTCGTGGGCCGGCTGTTCCTCCAGGACCAGGCGGGCCGCGGCGCACATGGCCAGCGCGAGGCACGCGGCGAACGGCATGTCCGTGGCGGCGGCGCGGGCAAACCCGATCATGCCCACGGTTGCGGGCAGCATCCAGGCGATGGCCCGTGCGGTGGTTTCTCCGTAGATGCGCAGCGCGAGCAATGCGGTGGCCAGCACAGCGCACAGGGCAAAAAGGCCGGAAGGCGCGCGCGACGCCACTTCCGGGCTGGAGAACAGGCGGAAGCCAATCGCTGCTGACCAGTAGTAGAGAGGCGGCTTTTCAAACCAGGGCGCGCCATTCAGCCGCGGGGTCACCCAGTCTCCGCTGCGTGCCATGGCGCGGGCGATGGAGGCGTAGCGGGGTTCGTCCGGGCCGACAAGACCCACCTTGTCCAACCCCGTGAAGAAGCAGTGAAAAACTACAAACGCGAAGAGCAGCGCAGCGAAACCGGCTCGCGGTGTGGCGGGAATTTGCAAGGCGCCCCGAGTCTATCAAAGCTTTCCGGATGCAAGGAGCAAGCGATGAAATGTGGCAGAATCCAACGGTGCGCGAGTGGCTCGAATTTGCGGCCGCGTGGTGCGTGCTCCACGGTGTGGGCCTGCTGCCGCGGGGCATTGCGCGGTCCGTGGGCGCCGGGGTGGCGGCCGTCTATTACCGGGCCAATCCGCGGCTGGAGCGCGCCGCGCTGTTCAATCTCAAGCTGGCCTTTCCGGAAAAGTCCGAGGCGGAACGCGGCGCCATCGCGCGCCGCCTGATGCGCCACATCGGCTGGATGGGAGCGGAATTCGCGCGCTTCCCCCGCTACACCCCGGAGAGCGTCCGGCGGATCATCACCATCGACGGCATGGAGAATTACCTGGCGGCGAAGGCGCGCGGCAAGGGCCTCATCTACCTCACCGGGCATATGGGCGCCTGGGAACTGGCGCCGTTTGCCCAGGCGCTCAACGGGCATCCGCTGCACTTCCTGGTGCGTCCCGTGGAGAATCCCCGGGTGAACGCTCTGGTGGATCGCTACCGTTCCCTGGCCGGCAATCGCACCATCGAAAAAAACGAAGCCGTGCGCGACATGCTGCGCGTGTTGCGCGAAAACGGCGACGTCGGCGTGCTCATGGATGTGAACAGCTCGCCGGAGGAAGGCGTGTTCGTGCCGTTCTTCGGCGTGCCCGCGTGCACCTCCAGCGGCGTGGCGCGCATCGCCCTGCGCACGGATTGCTCCGTGCTGCCCGGCTACGTGTACTGGAATGAGCAGGAGCACCGCTATCACCTCCAACTCGATCCGGCGATCGAACTGATGCGCACGGGAGACACGGAAGCGGACGTGGTGGCCAATACCGCCCGTTTCGTCGAAGTGTTTGAGCGCTACGCGCGTTGCTTTCCGGATCAGTGGCTGTGGGTGCACAAACGGTGGAAGACCCGGCCCCTCGGCGAGCCGCCCTTGTATCCGTTTTGAACCCGCCGGCAGGGGAAGCGAGGGAAGTAAGGAAGTAGGGAAGTAGGGAAGTAGGGAAGTAGGAAGCGAAGATCCGGGGGTGCTCATGTTGACGGTGCGAGAGCTGGCAAAGCGATTGAATCTGACAGTGGAGGGGGATCCCTCAGCACTGGTGAGCGGAGTGGCCAGTCCGGAGCGGGCCCACCAGACGCACCTCATTTTTGTGGAGGCGGCGAAGCACCTGCCCCGCGCGGCGCGCTCGCTGGCGCATTGCGTCATCGTGCCCCAGGACGTGGAACTGGAGGGCAAGACGCTCCTGCGCGCCCCCAATGCCAAGCTCGCTTTTGCACGGGCGGCGGCTCTGCTGCTGCCCGCTCCGCAGGTAGCCGCCGCGGGAATTCATCCCACGGCGGTCATCGGCACGCAGGTTCGTTTGGGTGATGGTGTGGCGGTGGGACCTTACGCCGTGATCGGTGAGGGCGCGGAGATCGGCAAGGAGTCCCAGGTGGGCCCGTTCTGCTGCGTTGGGGAGGGCGCGGTCCTGGGAGCGGCCTGCGTATTGCATCCCCACGTGGTTCTCTATCCCGGAGTGAAGCTGGGACACGGCGTCATCCTGCACGCCGGCGTGATCGTGGGTGGCGACGGTTTTGGCTACGTCACCGGCGAGGGGCGGCACTGGAAATTCCCGCAAATCGGACGGGCGGAAATCGGCGACGACGTGGAAATCGGTTGCAACAGTTGCGTCGATCGCGCCGCTCTGGAAGAAACCGTGATCGGCGCCGGAACGAAAATCGACAACCTGGTGCAGGTTGGCCACAACGTGCAGATTGGCGAGGGCAGCCTGATAGCCGCGCAGGCCGGCCTGGCGGGCAGCTCCGTGGTTGGCAAACAGGTATTGATTGGCGGCCAGGTGGGGATTGCAGACCACGTGCGCATTGATGACCGGGCGATCATTGGAGCGCAGGCCGGCATCCCGACCGGCAAGCATATCGCCGCCGGCGAGCCCGTGTGGGGCACTCCCGCACGCCCCATCCGCAAGTACTTGCAGCAGCTCGCCTGGCTCGCCCGGCTCAGCGAGGTTGGGGAGCAATTGTTGCGCTTAGCGGCAGGAAGCGGAAGTAAGTAGGCAGCGTAGTCTCATGGAAGAAAGATTGTGACGACTGCTTTCTGCCATGTGCTGGCAGAGCGCTACAATATACGAGGCGGCATGAAAGCGGCGAACTATCTGGTTGTAGGAGGACACACCCGGAGCATCGGGAAGACTTCGCTGGTGGTGGACCTGATCCGTGCCTTTCCAGAGGCCGGTTGGACTGCGGTCAAAATCACCCAGTATGGCCACGGCGTCTGCTCCGAGCACGGCGAGCCCTGTGCCTGCGCTTCCGCCACTCATCCCGCCATCCTCGATGAAGAGCAGGACCGCTCCGGGAAGACGGATACCTCGCGCTTTCTGGTGGCCGGAGCCCGGCGCTCCCTCTGGTTGCGCACGCGCCAGGGCGACCTCGCCGAAGGCATGCCTCTGCTGCGAAAGGCCCTCGAAGGCGAAGTAAACGTCATCCTGGAAAGCAACGCCGTGCTCGGCTTCATCCGCCCAGCCCTCTTCCTGGTGGTCCTGGACCCGCTGGTGGAAGATTTCAAGGAAACCACCCAGCGCTATTTGGACCGCGCCGATGCCTTTGTGTTCCGGAATCCACTCCCCGGAGAATCCTGGGATGGGATATCCGGGCGGCTGCTGCGGTCCAAGCCTGCCTTCCATTTTCCGCTGAATGCGGCCCCGCCCCCCGGGTTGCTGATTCTCGTCCGAAATAGGCTGTTCGATAGCAGGCTGGCGTAACCGGGAAACTGTACGCGTCGTGTTGCTGCAATATGAAATCCGCCATCTCGTTGATGCGACGCCGCTGGCCACCGTGCTTGTCCACGCCGGATAGGAAGCGCTCGCCTCGAAGGGGCAGTTACTTGCAGAGCTGTCGGATTGGACGGTGCACGTCCACACGGTGCTAACTGCATCTCCAAAGATTTGCCATGAAGTCTTGACCAAGGACTAGGATTGGGGGATTACCGTCACGGTGATTGAGTTGGACTTCAAGCCACCTTTCCCCCGTGTGTGCCACATCGGCCGCTGGCCGCGCGTTACTAGAATCGTGTATTTCCCTGGCTGGGTGAGTGTAAAGAGCTTTGTCACCACTAGCTCCTCCTCCAGCGACTTGCCCGGCGCGAGCGCATAGGTGGAGTAGCTTCCCCACCTCGACGCCGGGTGTTGCTTCACATTTCGATACGACTCAGTTATAGGGGGTGTCTTTCCCTGTGCATCTCGGACCTCGACATCGAAGTCGTACTCCTCTTCGCCGAACGCCTTGGCGAAGCGAATTTCGTGATTAGAAGTGTTGGTCGTCGTGACTTTCNACTCGGACTTCTGATCCAGCCTTAACGGGACCGGCCGGCGGCTGCAGCGTCACCGAGAATGGTTGTGCCTGTCCCGAGGAGGACAGCACCGGCCCACAAAAAAGCACAATTGAGAAGAGAAATTTAAGTAGTCCCATAAGGCCTCATGGGCAGCTACCTATGCTGCCGTTAGCTGCCACGCTGTTCCACTGAAACGCGTAATCGCCTAGTTGAGGTGCCCCGGCAAAGCTGGTGCTGTCTGACTACACAGTCCAGGCATTAGTTGACAGGTCCCGGGTTACGTCGGCATTGAACTTCCACTCCCGTTGTGCAATTGGCACCCACGTTTCAACGGTCGGCATCGGATCCAAGCCATGCGTCGGCTGGGTTGGCTCGATCAGCCCGCCTACTCGGTCACGGTTACCGTTACAGAGTTGGACTCGACGGTCCCTGCGCCGAGGTTTTGGCGCGGCGGGAAGGGGCGAGCAACTGAGACTGTGTGCTTGCCGGGGCGACTCAGGGCATAAAATCTAGTAACGGTCACTTGGTCGACAAAAGATTCGCCAGGCTTCAGTGTCTTGGCATACCTGCTACCAAGGTTTAAGGGTATGGGCTTGTCTCTGCTGCGTTCGAGGGCAGAGGGGGGAGTTGCGCGTCCGTCCGCGTCGCGGACGTTTACTTGGCATAGAAGCCCGTCTTCCGGTATGAGCCCCGGAGAGACAAAGAAACTGATATCACGATTGGAAGTGTTGGTAACGGTAACGAGGAGGCGAAGTTCCGTTCCCGCCTTAACGGGCTCCTTCGGCGCAGCGATTGTCAGCGAAAACAAGCGCTTAGGAGCGGACGCCGCGACCGCCGCGAAGCAGAGTGCCACAACGCAAGGGAAGGAACGGATGTTAGGATTCATTTTCTTGAGCCTCTCAGTGGCACGTTAGTGGGCCCCCGTTCGTGACCGTGTTGGTCCACGCGGGAAAGGCGGCGCTGGCCACGAAAGCATTGCTGCCCGCTGTGCTGTCGGATTGGACAGCCCACGTCCCACCGGTCTGTACTGCATCTCCGAAGATTTGCCATGCTACATAGCCGAGTGGTACAGGAATGTCGCCGGTCAAGCCCGGCCTCCACATAAAGTACACCGTGAAGCTATCCGACCGAGTGACTTTGCTGTCTGCGGATGGCAGGCCCAGCGAAGGGCTGTCGGAAGCCTCAAGGCCCGTTCCAAAGGGGATTCCGTTGTCGAGACCCGTGCCTGCCGTGCAAGTTGAGGTCGTCGAGCCTGCCGTAAAGGTGGTCTGGTCCGAAGTGATCAGTTGAGCCCACTCGTATGTTCCCGGGTGCTCTGAGGGGGATGTGGCGTTGCCCTTGAATTGGATCCCTTGGTGAGGAACTGTCCCACTGCAAGGAATCTCCAGGCTTCGGGACTGACCCTGGCTATCCTTTGCAGCCCTGGTGAGAAATCCAGATTAACGCTCAGGTAGCGGCATGGGGCGGGAAAGCATCTTCCGGGTTGACCGGAAAGGACATCGTTGGGATAATTCAAGGACGGGGGAGGGAAGGCTCAACTACGATGGATGTAGGAGCTTCCCAGGGGGAGTTGTACGAACTACCGGTCAGGCTGCCCCACTCTGATACTGGTCTGGGATGATGCTTCCAGGTCCCATTCCGGAGCCAGGAGCTTCGGGATGGCCCAGGAACCAGGGAAAGGGGGGATTCCAGCGTCTGACCTTCGCGCCAAACTCACGCATCTATGACACTGAATCCAAGCTTTGACTGGCAGCAGCACACAGCGACAGCCGCGGCCGCAGCGCCTTCTCGCCGGCAGTCTTTGGAGGAGCGTCTGGAGCGAGCCTTGCAACAGGGTGTGGATTGGCTGCTCGCCCGCCAGGCGCCCGGTGGCTACTGGCTCGGCGAGCTGGAAGCGGACACCACCCTCGAATCCGACTACATTCTCTACCTCCACGTAATCGGGCAATGGGACCCGGTGCGTGTGGAGAAGCTGGCCCGGTATGTCCGCCAGCACCAACTCGCCGACGGGGGCTGGAACATCTACGCCAATGGTCCCTCGGAGCTGAATGCAACTGTGAAGGCCTACCTGGGGCTGAAGCTGGCTGGGGACGCCCCGGATTCTCCCCACATGGTTCGGGCACGCAGGAGGGTGCACGAGCTCGGCGGCCTGGAATCCATCAATTCCTTCGAGCGTTTCTATCTGGCCTTGGTGGGTGCGGCGGATTGGGGCATGGTCCCGGCGATGCCCCCGGAGCTTGTGCTGCTGCCCGAATGGTTCTACATCAACCTCTACGAAACCTCCTCCTGGTCGCGTGGCATTCTGGTGCCGATGGCCATTCTGTTCGCGCTGCGCCCGCCCTGGCGGATTCCGGAGAGCGCGCGCCTCGACGAGCTCTTTTACAACCCCGATCACCGCTACAAGGCGTTCGCCTGGGACCGCAGCATTTTTACCTGGCGGAATTTCTTCCTGTGCGTGGACCGGGTGATGAAGTTCGCGGAGCGCTTGCCCTGGAAGCCCTTCCGCCAGCGCGCGCTGCGGGCTGCGGAAAACTGGATGATGGCGCACCTGGAGCGCACCGAAGGCCTGGCGGCCATTTACCCGGCGATGATGAATTCGATTTACGCGCTGATGGCCCTGGGGCGCTCGCCGGATGATCCCCTCACCGCGCGGCAGATCGCGGAGCTGGCCAAGTTCGAGCTCGAAGACCACCACACCATCCGCCTGCAGCCCTGCGTTTCCCCGCTATGGGACACGGCCATCGCCATGGTGGCGCTGGAAGAGGCCGGGCTGCCTCCCGACCACCCGGCGCTGGTGCGCGCCGCCTCCTGGTTGCTGGATAACCAGATCCTCGGCTCAGGCGACTGGGCGGTGAAGAACCCCGGCGTGGAGCCCGGGGGCTGGGCCTTTGAATTCCGCAACGATCACTATCCGGACGTAGATGACACCGCGTTCATCCTCATGGCGCTGCAGCGCGTGGATTACCCGGACCGCGCGCGCATGGAGGCCGCGCTCTTGCGCGGGTTGAACTGGACGGTGAGCATGCAGAACAAGAATGGAGGCTGGGGCGCCTTCGACAAGGACAATGATTGCGCCCTGCTTACCCAGGTGCCCTTTGCCGATCACAACGCCATGATTGATCCCGCCACCGCGGACGTGACCGCCCGCGTGGTGGAGTGCCTGGCGCGCTTCGGCTGGCCGGCTTCGCATCCCGTGCTCAAGCGCGCCCTGCACTTTCTGGAGCAGGACCAGTGCGCCGACGGCTCCTGGTACGGGCGCTGGGGCGTCAATTATGTCTACGGATCCTCCGGCGTGCTGCGCGCCCTCGAACCGTTAGGCCTGGCGGGAAAGGCTTACGCCCAGCGCGGCGCGGACTGGCTGCGCTCCGTGCAGTATGCCGATGGCGGATTCGGGGAATCCATCGCCTCTTACGCGGATGCCAGCCACAAGGGCCGCGGCCAGGTGACTGCCTCGCAGACGGCCTGGGGGCTGATCGGCCTGCTCGCCGCCGCCGGACCCGGAGACATCTCCGCGCAGCGCGCGGTTCAGTTCCTGCTCGACACGCAGACCCCGCAGGGCAGTTGGGAGGAAAGCGAGTTTACCGGCACGGGTTTCCCCGAAGTTTTCTACCTGAAGTATCATCTTTACCGGCACAATTTTCCGCTCTATGCCCTGGCGCGCTATTCCAACGCGCTGCGCGGCGCCGGGGAGTTCCGCTTTGCGCTGATTTCTCCGGATTCGCTGGAGTCCTGGCGGGCGGAGCGCCGCCGCGGACGCCGCCGCTCCCTGGCGCGCATGGGCCGCCGGCAGGCGGGAAGTCCGGCGCCGGCCGGGTGGAAGGGCTGGGCGCGCCGGAACGGCAACGGCGCCGCGGGGGAGCATTCCAACGGGGGAGGCGCCTCCGCGCGGAACAGAAATGGACATCGCGCGGCGGGCGATCCCAGCATCCAAGGATCGAACGAGAACAGCCGCCGAGGGGGCGCATGAGATTTCCACTGAAATTGACCACCAAACTCACCGGCTATATTGCCGGGAAGCGCATCCGCGGGGAGCGGAAGTTCCCGCTGGTGCTCATGCTGGAACCGCTGCACGCCTGCAACCTGACGTGCACGGGATGCGGGCGCATCCGCGAATACAAGTCCACGATTGACGAGTTGCTCACCGTCGAGCAATGCCTGGCCGCGGCCGAGGACTGCGGCGCGCCGGTGGTTTCCATCTGCGGCGGCGAGCCCATGATTTATCCCGAGATCGGCCGGCTCACCCGGGAACTGCTCGACCGGGGCAAGCACATCTATCTGTGCACCAACGGCATGTTCATCCGCAAGCGCCTGCACGAATTTCAGCCCTCTTCCAGCTTCTTCTGGAACGTGCACCTGGACGGCATGGAGCGCAATCACGACCTGGCCGTCGAGCGCGACGGCGTGTTCCGCGAAGCCATTGACGGCATCAAGGCCGCCAAGGCCGCCGGCTTCTTCGTCTGCTCCAACACTACCATTTACCGCGAAACCGATTTGCAGGAAATCGCCGACCTCTACGAGTACCTCTACGAGCTGGGCGTGGATGGGCACATGATTTCTCCGGCCTACTCCTACGCTGCCGTGCAGACCAAGGAAATTTTCATGGACCGCGAAATGATCCGTGAGAAATTCCAGCTGGCCTGCGACCTGCTGGAAAAATACAACCTGATGACCTCGCCGATTTACCTCGAATATCTGCGCGGCGAGCGCGAACTGATGTGCACGGCCTGGGGCAATCCCACCTACAACCCGCGCGGATGGAAGGGCCCCTGCTACCTGATGACGGATACGCACCACGCGAGTTTCGAGGATTTCATCGAACAAACTCCGTGGGACCAGTACGGCCGCGGGCGCGACCCGCGCTGCGAGCACTGCATGGTGCACGTGGGCTACGAGCCCTCCGCCGTGCTCGGCGGCCATCGCAAACTCGGCGACAACTGGAAGATGCTCCACTGGCAGCTCAGCGGACGCATGGGCGGCGCGCGCGGCAAAGCGGACTCGAGCGGCCCCTCCGCCGGAAAGCCCCATGGCCATGGCACCGGCGCTTCTGGAGGTTACGTGCCCCCTCCGCCCAAACCGGCATTCCAGGACGGCAACTTCCGCATTCTATGACCACGCTGGTTACCGGCGCCACGGGCTTCGTGGGCAGCCACATTGCGCGGCTGCTGGCGGCGCGTGAAGAGCCGGTGCGCGTCCTGGTGCGGCCCGGCAGCCGGCTGGATGCCCTGGATGCGATCCCTTGTGAGCGCGTTACCGGCGATCTCGCGGATCCGGTTTCCCTGGAAACGCCGCTGCGCGGAGTCCGCCGCGTCTTCCATGTTGCTGCGGATTACCGCCTCTGGGCGCGCGACCCTGCTGAAATTTATCGCAGCAATGTGGAAGGCACGCGCAACTTGATCAGCGCCGCCCTCGCCGCCGGCGTCGAACGCATCGTTTACACCAGCACCGTGGCTACCGTGGCCGTGCCCGCCACGGATGGCCGCCTTCCCGATGAAACCACGCCCGCGCGCCTCGAACAGATGATCGGACATTACAAGCGCTCCAAGTTCATCGCCGAACGCGAAGTGCTGGAAGCGGCGCGGGAGGGTGCCCCGGTGGTGATCGTCAATCCCACCACGCCCGTTGGGCCGGGAGACTGGAAGCCCACGCCGACCGGCCGCATCGTGCTGGATTTCCTGAACGGCCGCATGCCCGCCTATGTGGATACCGGATTGAACCTGGTGGCCGTGGAAGACGTGGCCGCGGGGCACTTGCTGGCCGCCGAGCGCGGCAAGGTCGGAGAACGCTACATCCTCGGCGGGCGCAACATGACTTTGCAGCAGATTCTCACCGAATTGGCCTGGATCACCGGGCGCCGCGCGCCGGCCGTCCGCCTGCCGCATGCCGTGGCGCTGGCTGCGGCCTGGGTGGATACCGCCGCCTGCCGCCTGCTGCGTCGTGAGCCGCACATTCCGCTCGATGGCGTGCGCATGGCGCGGCACCACATGTTCGTGGATAGCTCCAAGGCCGAGCGCGAGTTGGGTTTTCACGCTGGGCCCATTGCCGCCGCGCTGGAGCGTGCCGTCCGTTGGTACGAGCGCCAGGGCTGCGCCCGCGGCGCGGTCCAGTCCCGCGCTACGGAGGAGCATCCCCTCCCCGGCCGCGGGATGCGTGCCGCCTGACGGGTTCTCGATGCGCATCCTGGTCACCTTCGCGCTTCCCACGGAATTCGCCTCCTGGCGCCGTTACCGGCGGTTTTCCCGGTTGCGCGCCCTGCCCCGCGGCGGAGACGCGGTCCGTTGTCCGCTTTTCCGCGCGCCCGCTGGAGAGAATGATGTGGTTGTGGCGCTCACCGGGATGGGCCCGGTGCAGGCGCGGCGCGCCACGCGCTATGCTCTGCAATGCGCCCCGGATGTGTGCATTTCTTCCGGGCTCGCCGGCGCGGTGAAGGAGAGTTACCAGCCGGGCGACGTCCTGGCCGCGCGGCAAGTCTCTGAAGTGCGCGGGAAGCGCACCTTTTGCAGTGAGCCGGCGCTCGTTGCGCAGGCCGGGGCCTGCGGCGCCCGCGTGGTCGAACGGTTTCTTACCTGCCCTGCCGTGGTGGTCTCCGCTGCGGCCAAACAGGCCCTGGCCGCGCAGGGTGATGCCGTGGAAATGGAGAGCGCATCGGTGCTCTCCTCCGCGAGTGCCGTGAACATTCCGGCCGTGGCTATTCGCGCAGTGTCCGATGGCGCGGCCCAGGATCTGCCGCTGGATTTGAATCGCGTGTTCAATTCGAAAGGGGGCGTGCGGCCCATGCGTCTGCTGGGTTCGCTGGCGGCTGAGCCCGCCTCCGTTCCCGGTCTGCTGAGATTGGCCGGAGCCACACGCCGCGCGGCCGCCGCATTGGCGGAATTTCTGGAGCGCTACATCGCCGCGCTCGCCGGCTACTCCGACAATGCGCAGCAAGGGGTGGGCGTGGCCGCGGCGTCGGAAGGTTTGGGAACTGGACCAGCATGAGCGCGCAGGCAGCCATCTCCGGGCCGCAGCGTCGGATGCGTGCGGGAGTTTACCGCGGGGCGGGGCAGGTGGGTGTGGAGGACGTGCCCGTGCCCGTCATCGCCGCGGGCGAAGTGCTGATTCGCGTCGGCGCCTGCGGCATCTGTGGCACGGACATCAAGAAGATTCATCACGGCTTCGTTCCGCCGCCGCAGATCTTCGGACACGAAATTGCCGGTACCGTCGTGGAGGCCGGCCCCGGCGTGACGCGGTGGAAGCCGGGCGATCGTGTAATCAGTTTTCATCATGTTCCCTGCGGCGCCTGCTTCTATTGCGCGCGCAAACTCTATTCGCAGTGCGCCACCTACAAGAAAACCGGGGTGACCGCGGGGTTTGATCCCAATGGCGGCGGGTTTGCCGAGTACGTGCGCGTGATGCCCTGGGTGGCCGAACGCGGCATGGAAGCGATTCCCGCGGGCGTCAGTTTTCTGGAAGCCTCCTTCGTCGAGCCCGTGAACACCTGTTGGAAAGCGGTACGCAAGGCGCGCGTGGCTCCGGGGGAGGACGTGGTGATTCTGGGCCAGGGACCCATCGGCCTGCTGCTGCTCATGCTTGCCCGGCTGGAGGGCGCGCGCGTCTATACCAGCGATCCCATGCCCTCGCGGCGCGAGCGCAGTGTGCACTGCGGCGCCGCGGAGACCTTTGATCCCGCTGCCGGCTCCCTCCGCGACGCCATCCTGGCGCGTACCGAGGGCCGCGGGGCGGACGCGGTCATCCTGGCCGTGCCGGCCCCGTTTCTGGTGGAAGAAGGTTTGCAAATGGCCCGGCCCGGCGGCCGCGTGCTGATGTTTGCGCATAATGATCCGGTCATGCGCGTGGAGTTTGCCGTGCATCACACCGGCGTCGAGGAGAAGGAACTGCTCGGCAGCTACAGCGCGGACGTGGATTTGCAGGCGCCGTCCGCGGCGCTGGTCTTTTCCCGGCGGCTGCCCCTGGGTGACCTGGTCACCCACACGTTCTCGCTCGAGGAGTTTTCTGCGGCCATCGCGCTGGCCGCGCATCCCGTGGGAGACTCGTGTAAAGTAGTTATTACGCCCTAAGTAGCACAGGCTTCAGCCTGTGCCGCGTGCACGAAGGAGGGGGTAGGACGGGCTGTCAGCCTGTCCTACATCGAGTGCCGGCAGGGCGGACTTCCCGCTTTCGCCGCGCGCAAGAATGAGGTGGATAGGCTGATCGCCTGTCCTAAGCATGAACCAGAACAACGGACATATGACCGCGGCAGTGCTCTACGGGCGCGAAGACGTGCGCGTCGAGCAGGTGCCCATCCCCGCTATCGGGCCGGGCGAGGTGCTGATCCGCGTCCAGGTAGCCCTTACCTGCGGCACGGACCTGAAAGTCTGGCGGCGCGGCTACCACGCGCGCATGATCACTCCGCCCGCGCTTTTCGGACATGAGTTGGCCGGCACCGTGGCCGCGGTGGGCCAGGGTGTGCGCGCCTTCGCTCCCGGCATGCGTGTGGTCCCGGCGAATTCCGCTCCCTGCGGCGCGTGCTTTTACTGCCACGCGGGCCAGCCCAACCTGTGTGAAGACCTGCTGTTCATGAACGGCGCGTACGCGCAGTATCTGCGCGTTCCCGCGCGCATTGTCGAGCGCAATCTCCTGGAGGTTCCCGCGCACGTCAGCTTCCGGGATGCCGCCATGGCGGAGCCGCTGGCCTGCGTCCTGCGCGGCGTCGAAGAAATGCGCGTCCCGCAAGGGGCCACCGTGGCGGTCATCGGGTGTGGCGCGATCGGGCTTAAATTTATCCGCGTGCTCTCGCGCCGCGGCGCCCGCGTGATCGCCCTGGGGAAACGCCCCGGACAAATGGACAATGCCCGCAAGATGGGTGCGGCAGACACCGTGGACATCACCGAAGCGCACGACCCCGTGGACGCGGTGCGCCGGCTCACCCCCGGGCGCCGCGGCGTGGATGCGGTGGCGGAAGCCGTCGGCCAGCCGGCCACCTGGGAGTGGGCCATCGGCATGGTGCGCCGCGGCGGCTCCGTGAATCTTTTCGGCGGCTGCTCGAAGGGCACCGAGGTTCGCGTGGACCCCAGCGAGCTGCACTATTCCGAAATCACCATCCGCTCCACCTTCCATCACACTCCTCGCCACATGCGCGAGGCCCTGGCCTCGATTGCCGGCGGCGAGGTGGATACCGGCGAGTTCGTCACCGCGGAGCGCCCGCTCGTGGAGCTGCCCGGAATTTTCCAGGAAATGAAAACGCGCAACGGGGAACTGAAGACCGCGGTGATTCCGTGATGCCCGGCCCGCGCGCGGGGCGAGAGCGCTGCTGATGCACATTCCAGCCGATCTCGAGATTGCCAAGGGCATGCCCCCGGCGGGTTGCTCGCTCGACCAGGCCCAGGCCTATACGCGCTGGTTGGCTACGCATCACTACGAGAATTTCAATGTGGTTTCCTGGCTGCTTCCCGGCGGCTTGCAGCAGAGCTTTTACAACGCATACGCCTACTGCCGCTGGGCGGACGATCTGGGCGACGAAATCGCCGATTCTTCCCGCGCCCTGGCGCTGCTCGACGAATGGGAAGAGGAACTGCGTCTCGCTTACTCCGGCAATGCGACGCATCCGGTGCTCATTGCGCTGGCCGAGACCGTGCGCCGCCACGATATTCCCCAGCAGCCATTCTCGGACCTGCTCATCGCCTTCCGCCGCGACCAGACGGTGAAGCGCCACCCGGACTGGCCTTCCGTACTCGACTACTGCGTTTATTCCGCAAACCCCGTAGGGCGCATCGTGCTCTACGTGTGCGGCTACCGCGATGCCGGCCGCCAGGAATACTCCGATTGGACCTGCACCGCGCTGCAATTGGCGAATTTCTGGCAGGACGTGGCGCGCGACCTGGAGAAGGGCCGCATCTACATTCCCCTCGACCATCTGAAGACCCACGGGCTCTCTGAAGCGGACCTGCTGGCGCGGCGCTTCGATGCGCGCTACGCGGCCATGATGAAGGAACTGGTGGCCTACACGCGCACGCTCTTTGCGCGCGGGCGCGCGCTGGTGGGCCGCGTGGCCGGTCCGCTGCGCGTGGATATCGACATGTTCAGCCGCGGAGGCCTGGCCGTGCTCGACGCCATCGAAGCCATTGGTTACAACACCATCGAACGCCGCCCGGCGCTCACCAAAGGCGTGCAGGCGCGCCTGCTGGGACGCGCGCTGGTCTCGCGGCTCTTTGCCCCGCTCGCGCGCGGCGCGGCGCCCTCCGCGCCGGAGATGGAAGCTTCCGCCGGTCCTCCCGCGCCTCCGGCTGCTGCGTCCCACAGCCCGGTAGAAAGCAATCATGGCTGACGCCCTAAACGCCGCGGAACTGGCGGAGTCCTACGCGCATTGCCGCCGCGTGGCGCGCGCCGAGGCGCGCAATTTCTATTACGGTTTCTGTCTGCTCCCCCCGGCCAAGCACGGCGCGCTGTGCGCGCTCTACGCCTTCATGCGCTGGGTGGATGACATTGCGGACGCTCCCGGCCCCGCGGCGGAGAAGCTCGCCGGCCTGGCCGGCGCTCGGCAAACCGTCGCGCGCGTGGCGCGGGGTGATGCTGCCGGCGACTCCATGCTTCCCGCTCTGGCGCACACTCTGGCGACGTTCGGCATTCCGCGCTCCTATCTGGAGGAGCTGATCGCGGGCGCGCAGATGGATCTCGAAGTGTCTTCCTATCGCACCTTCGAGGATCTGCGCCTGTATTGTCATCGCGTGGCGGGCATCGTCGGCCAGTGCTGCGTGCACGTTTTCGGGTTCACGGACCCGCGCGTGCTCGAGTTGGCGGACCTCTTGGGGCTGGCCTTTCAGCTCACCAACATTTTGCGCGATGTGGCGCAGGACCACGCCCTCGGGCGCGTTTACATCCCGCAGGAAGACCTGGAGCGCTTCGGTTGCGCCGCCGCGGGCATTGCCGCCGCGCCGCCTTCGCCCGCCGCGCGCGAGCTGTTTCGCTTTGAGGCCCAGCGCGCGCGGGAGTTTTACGCCGAGGGCGCGGATCTGATCCCGCTCATTTGCGCCGATAGCCGCGCCGCGCTGTGGGCCCTGGCGCGCATCTACAGCGGGCTGCTGCGGAAAATGGAGGCGCGGAATTACGACGTGACCAGCGCGCGCGTGCGGCTTTCCTCCGCGGAGAAAAGCTGGCTCCTGCTGCGGGCGCGTCTGGGCTGGTGGTCGCAAGAGCATGGGTTCGAAACGCATTCTGATCCTGGGCGGGGGGCTGGCCGGGCTGTCCTCGGCTCTGGCACTCGCTGAAGCGGGCTCTTCCGTCGAGCTGGTGGAGCGCAAGCCGCACCTGGGCGGCCGCGCCGCCTCTTACCTGCTGCCGGACGGCGAGCACGTGGACAATTGCCAGCACGTCACCATGGCGTGCTGCACCAACCTCGAGGATTTCTACCAGCGCGCCGGAGCCGCCGGAAAAATCCGTTACTACAACCGCGTGGTGTTCATGGACCGCCACGGACGCCGCTCAGAGCTGCGCGCCTGGCCGCTGCCGCCGCCGCTCCATCTCGCGCCGTCGTTTCTCATTCTGCCTTTTCTCACTCTTGGAGAGAAGCTCGCCATCGGCCGGACGATGATGCATATCGCCAGGAGACAAGGCGCGGGGCCGGAGGGCGACCGCCAGACCATGCTGGAATGGCTGCGCGAGGAAGAGCAGTCGGACGCGGCCATCGAGCGCGTCTGGCGCATCGTCCTGGTAAGCGCGCTCGATGAAGAGTTGGACCGCGCCTCGGCCCGCTACGGCGCGGATGTGTTCTGGAAAGCGTTTCTGAAAAACCGCCGCGGCTTCGAAGTGGGCATCCCTCGCGTCCCGCTGGGAGAACTTTACGGCGGCTGCCGCGCGGCCATCGAAAGCCGTGGCGGCACCGTGCGCACGCGCGCCACGGTCCGCGCGCTCCGCTTCGAGAAAGGGCGGGTCGCCGCGGTCGTGCTGGATGACGGCGCAGAGCTGTCCGCCGATGTATTTCTCTCCGCACTGCCGCACGATGCGCTGCTGTCCTTGCTGCCCGCGGAGTTGGCCGCGGGTGATCCGGTCTTCGCGCGATTGCGCGAACTGCGCACCTCGCCTATCACCGGCGTGCACCTGTGGCTCGACCGCGTGGTGACCGAAGAGCCGTACCTGGCTCTCCTCGACCGCACAACCCAGTGGATCTTTAATAAGACAAAGCTCTATGGCGCTTCTGCTGGTGCGGTGCCTGTCGAAGGCCCTGACGCAGGAGATGTTTCGCCCGCTTCCGGGGCCGGCCGCGAAGCCCTAGGGGCGCTGCTTGCCGCGCCCTCTTCTGGCCCGGCCTCCGCCGCCCAATACCTCCAACTGGTCATCAGCGCTTCCTACGATTTGGTGGAAAAATCCCGCCAGGACATCATTGACCTGTGCTGGAAGGAAGTTCAGGAAGTGTTTCTCGCCGCGCGCACCGCGCGCCTCGTAAAAGCCACGGTGGTGAAAGAAGTCGCCGCCACGTTTTCTCCCGCGCCGGGCTGCGATCGCTTGCGCCCCGGCGCCCACAGCCCGGTGAAAAATCTCTACCTCGCGGGCGATTGGACGGACACCGGCTGGCCCGCCACCATGGAGGGAGCCGTGCGCAGCGGCTACCTGGCCGCAGAAGCCATCCTCGCCGACGACGGCCAGCCTCGAGAGTTGTTGCGCGATGATCTCCCCGCACAGGGCCTTTCCGCGAGGCGATGGCCGCATTGAATGTCTGGCAGCGACTCGGCCGGGACAGTTTTCAACAGATTCTCTTGGCGGGCCTTCCCGGCAAGCCAATTCAGGGTATGATGAGATTCTCCCCCGGAGGCGCCCATGTCTGAGCGGAAGTATAGGCAGAGGGGTTACCAGGACACCGGNAAAACCCGAACGTAAGGAACGGCCCCCGGCCAAGCCGCCGGGCGGACCGCCGCGGCAGGAGCACATCGGGCCGCGCACGCCGCGCATGGTCGGCACGGTCACGCGCGCGCGCTGCGCCAATTGCGGCGCAGTTCTCGCTCCCGGGTTCGATCCCAACGGCCAGTGTCCTCGCTGCCAGTTCGAGCTGCACTCGTGTAAGCAATGCCTGCACTTTGATACCGGCGCGAAGTTTGAATGCACCGAGCCCATTCCGGAACGCATCCCGCGCAAAGACGTGAAGAACGACTGCACGTTTTTTGCATTCCGCACCACGGTGGAAAAGGACACCTCTCCGGCAGCAGCCACGCCCAGCCCGGCGGTGCAGTCCGGCACCTCCATTTCCGTCGATTCCGCCCGCCAGGCGTTCGATAACCTCTTCAAGAAATAGTTATTCCGCTCTCCAGCGCTGTGCGGAGCACGCTGCACGGTGTAGGGGCACGTCCCAAAGCTCCGGGAGCCGCACTCCAAAAGGTCAGGATTCTGGCGTGTGCGGGTTGGTGCCCAGCGGAAACAGCGTGGGCTCGCGCGCCGGCTCCGAAGCGATCGCCTCCACCTGCGGGTAATGCTGCCGCAGCGTCTCCGGCACTTTTACATTCTTGCCGGTCAGGATGCGGATGAGCTGCAGCGCGTTCACGATGGCTTTGCCCTGGTAGTGATTGTTGGTGATGACGAACGTCTTGCTGGCGTGCGCGGAGACTTTCTCGATTCGCGCGGCCCAGGGGTCCAGTTCCTCCTCGCTATAGAGATAGTTGTAGCGCTCCTCGGGCGGCGAGGCGGGATCGTCCGTGAACCAGGTGTCGTACCGCCGGCCATGCAAACGCACGTAGCCCACCGGCGAAGTCGTGCGCTCCGTGGGACGAATCGAGCGGCCAATCACCGGCTGGTCAATATTGCAAAAGCCCGCGCCGTGGCGGTGCAGGAACTCGAAGAATTCCTTCTGGTTCCATGTGGAGTGCCGCACCTCGACCACCAGAGGGTAGTCCCGGAACAGCGCCAGCAGTTTTTCCAAGTGCGCGTGGTTTTCCGGCGTGTTGTGAAACGAGAAAGGGAATTGCAGCAGCACCGCGCCCAGCCGGCCGCCGGCATGCAGCACATCGAACCCGGCGCGCGCGGCGGATACGTCCTGAGGCGAACTGCTGCCTTCGTGCGTGAAGCGTTGCCAGAGTTTTGCTGTAAACAGGAATTCCGCATTGGCGGCCACGCGCTCCAGCCAGGCGCGGCACATCTCCGCGCGCAGCGGGTTGTAGAACGAGGTGTTGATCTCGATGGTGTCAAAAAACTGTGCCAGGTACTCGGCCTCGTGGAAATGAGCCGGCCGGTGCGCGGGATACACAATGCCGTTCCAGTCTGCGTAAGACCAGCCCGCCGGGCCAACCAGAATACGGCCGGGAGAAGTAGCTGTTTGAGCCATGGGCGCCTGCTGCGAGGCTACGACCGGTGAGAATAAGGTGTCAAATGCCGCCGACACCCGGAGAACCGCCCGGGTCCACGCGCGCATCCTGCGCGGTGGAAATCGGTGAGCAATAGCACACGGCCCTGCGATGCCGGTCACATCTCCGGAAGTCGTTTTGTTATCTACTGATAGTGGCCGCAGGAAGCGCCTGGGCTGCATAAGATGGACCGAACGGGCGGTTGGTTCATTGCTTTCGCCTTCCCGCGGTGCTAGCCTGAAAGTGCAGATGAGAGTGACGCGCCCAACGCGGCATCTGCCTCCCGTCCAAGTCAGACAATCAGGGTGCATCCATGAAAATCAGCCTGAGTTACAGGGGTATTGCCACCCACAACGGAGTAGAACGGCTGTTCACACACTATTGCGGCAAGATGGAGAAGTTTCTCACCGCCTATGAACCGGATCTGGTGCAGTGTCATGGAGCCATGGAATTCAGCAGGAAGAAAAACCACTATGGACTCTCGCTCAACTTGACGCTGCCCACGGCCACGCTGCACTCGCTGGCCAGCGCCAAGGACGTAACCAGCACCGTGCAAGGGGCGTTCACCGAACTGGAAAGCCAGCTCAAGAAGCACGTGGGGCGGCTGCGCCACGACCACGAGTGGAAGCGCAAGCGCGGGCGCCTGCGCACGGAGCTTTCTCGAGCTTAGACAGTCAACCGCACGCCTGCCTTGCCGGCCCGCCCTCCCGCAGGCAGCCGAAAGGTCTTTGATTGCCAGAGGCGCCGCATTTCAGGCGCCTCCCGCCTTCTCTTGCGCGGCCCTCGCTCGCCGCGTCCCGGCAAGTGCCCCCGTAAAGTCCACGGGGCGGGTGCGCCGCAAACAACGCGGCTGGCCTGCATCTCTTACCCTGTGATGCTCCATTGGCGGACGTAGCGTGGGGCGTCTCGAGTCCCGAAGCTTCGGGATCGGGAGAGCTTCACGGCATTTTGGAAGCACTTTCGCCGGAACGGGCCGCAGGGCCTGGTCTCCGGTCGCGCAGCACTGCGCCGAGTCGCACCGCTACATTCTCTCCACGAATTATTCAACACGATAGCGCACGGCGGGTTGCGGGTGCGATCCTCCGGCGTTGCATTTGCGCCACAGGCATGCGCCGAATGCGGTGGAGAATTCCGCCTCAGCCTGCGCGCGAAGCAGCGGGGGTCGCGTGCGGAGATGCGGCGTCGCCCGGCGCGTGCCCCCTGGCTTCCACGCGCTGCAGCCAGCGCAAGAGCGGCCAGAGAATCACGAGCCCGAGAACGAAGAAAACGAATCCTCCCTGGTGATGCAGCCTTCCCCGCAGGAAGCCCGGGTCCACGTGGATGGAGAGCAGCGTCAAGGTAACGATGCGGATGCCGTTCTTGATGATCAGCATGGGCACCGCGGCCACCAGCAGCACCAGGCGCGCCCACCCCGTGCGCAGAAAAAGATATCCGGCCAGCAGGCAGGTGATGAGCAGCGCCAGCGACGAGCGGATTCCGCTGCATTCCTGGGCCACCTCGATCGTCTGGCCGGGCACCGTGAAGATAAATCCCCGGCGAAATACCGGAGTGCCGGTGGCCCGGAAGAGCCAGTAAGTCACGTCGGAAGAGCCCTGCTGCAGCCATAGAATCAGCCGGTCAATCCACGCCGCCGGCAGGGGCACCGCCAGAAGCAGAAAGAGCATCGGGAAGAGCGCGGTGCGGAACGCTCGGGCTCCAAAGCACAGCAGAAACGCGGACCACGCCATCAGCACGGCGGAGAGCATGGAGATGGTCAGCAGCTTCCCGCCGGAAGGGAGCAGGTCCAGGCGGTTCCGCAAGGCGCACAGCAAGGCGCCGGTCAGAAAGCACGCCGCGGCCGCGGCTATGCTGCTGCCCGCGCGCGCAAACACGGCGCGGCGGTTCATCCACACGAGTCCCGCGGAGAGCATCGGGACGAGCAAAATGTGCGAATACGTGTCGTCAGAAAGCGCCAGCTTCACCAATTCGGTCAGCGGAGACCAGTAGAAAACGGCTCCCGCCGCCAGCAGGGCGGCAAAGCCCGCGGACCTGCGGGTCACCTGCGCCGCCTCCGCAGTCCGGGGCAGGGAGGCGGCCGTCACCGCGCGGCTCCGTTCCCGGGAAAATAAGCAGCGGGTGCCGGAATGCGATGCACATACCACACGTTCTTATTTTACACGCGCAGCCGCGGGCAGGCACCGCGCACGGAGCGTGCAGGCGGCGTGAGGATACACGCTGTGTTCTTTCGGACGCGGTAGTGCCATTTCGTCCGCTGCGTCCCGGGCAAAGCCTTCCGGCAGGGATGGACGCCGGGAAGCACTTCTGTTATAGGTTATGCACTTCCACGGAAGATGGCGTGCGGGAGGCGGAGGCGGCGGAAGTTCCCGGCGTGGTACTCCTGCGGGGAACTACATCATCACGATCACGGAGACCTCCGGGACAACCACTCACCAAATTACCTTCCCCCTAACCGTGAACTGACCCGCCGCCCCTGACCACCATGCGCAGCCCGGCATAGATCCGGCTTCGTTCGGGGCGCTTTCCTTCTCTTCGCGAAGGATGCTGCGCTGCTGCCCGAACTGTCTCTGTGCGCCTGGTGGTTTTCCTGTAAACTGTTTTCAGTGATTTGAGGGGCGTAGCTCAGTGGTAGAGCAGCGGCCTTTTAAGCCGTTGGTCGTGGGTTCGATCCCCACCGCCCCTACC
>OCOJ01035918.1_pt1 | contig 45716 bp, 58 predicted proteins | sample 1539251 | NCBI WGS metagenome assembly OCOJ01 (sample SAMN01911457, study PRJEB22624) | soil metagenome | biome: Soil | place: Malaysia | collected 2012-04-30 | depth RA_metagenome m
GAATCGCGCGGCGCGGCCCTCGACGGCCACTTCACGCACCAAACCCGCCTGCACCAAGTCCCGAAGATTGTTATAAGTCGTGGCTCTTGAAGAGCGCGGATCAACGCGATTCACGGCTTCGAAGATTTCCGCCGCCGTGGGATGCCCGGTGTGCTCCATCAAGAATGCCATCGCCGCGTAGCGCTGCGGAGTGCACCGCAACCCGCTGTCTTCCAAGGACCGCTTAATCGCGCCGGCGTCCATTCAAGATGTAGACTATATCTAATGTAATACTTTGTCCAGATTTATGCTCTTGATTGCTGCTGCGAGCAGAAAACTGCTGAGTATCCTCATCGAGTGGCCGCCCGGATACTCTTCCCACGTCGAACAGTCCCGTCGTTGCGCTCGCCGGGTTTTGAGACGGCTAGGGCAGCTGCCGACAGGTTGGTGCGGAATTATGAGGGGCGATTTGTCTGAATAGCACCATGCTCGGAACGACTACTCGCCGCCTCTCGCAATTGTGTCCAGATGGTCTCGTCGGCAATACGGAAGTAATCGGCCATTTCCGCCTCCGAAGGGTAATCTCAGAAGTCGGCAGCTGGCTCGATCCGGTGACCATACGTCTGTCTGGTCCTTGCCAGCCCGAAACATTGCCACATTGTCTCAGGCCTGTTCACCCCCGTGCTCACCAAGCACACCAAGCATCTGAGCCTCGTGTACATCCTCTCGGTTGGAGTGGACCGCATGCAACGAAACTTCGGGCCGATGAGGAAACAAGTCGAGGCGTGGAAGGGAACGCGCCTGCCGGACGATACAGCGAAGCTGGTCATCTACCAGGCATTCGTGGAAGCCAAGCTCGACGTCCCGAAACACTTGGTCCGGCGAGTTCACGACGCGTATTTCAACCCTCGCGTCGAAGAGTTCGCTCCGCGAACGCTCTAGAGCTTGTCCAACGCGTTCACGAGCGCGTTCAAGGACCTCGACCCGATCCCTCAGTTCAAGACAACCGCGAAGCTTACGTCGTTCATCGAACGCGCAACAGCTCCACTGAACTAATGGGTTGCTGCGTTCCATGTGAGTGCGAGATCCGAATCGCAAGAAGACACGGATAGGAGGCAGCTACAAAACTGCCTCTTATCGCCGTGGGCGTTCGACGACGGGACATTCACCATTTCCGTCCGAGTTGGCACGCTCGAGGTCGACTCCAAAGATCGTGTGGGCATGCGACATCGGGTTCGGATCGGGGTCTACAGTCAGGGCGGGCGCGAAGCGCAGTGCACTGCCGCCCGGCTGCGTTTCCTGACCAATCATGCTGCCTTAGGCTGGATGCGAACTGGTTTGGCAAGGGGGGCCTTGGGCAGTTCGATGTTCAAAACGCCATCCTTCAAGATCGCGCTAACCTTCATGCTGTCAACCTCCGCAGGCAGATTAACGACCCGTAGGATTTCCCTTGCGCACCGTTCGGAGTAGATCGTCTTGCCCTTCTTGCTCTCTTCCTGGGCTTCGTGTCTGCCGAGGATAGTTAGCTTGCGTGGTTCGACATTGATCTCGAGTTCCTTGGTGCTGAAACCCGGCACCTCTGCCCGAACCGTTAGGTTGTCATCTGACTCTGCCATTCCCAGGTGTACAGGGTGCAGCAACTCAGAGCGTAGCCGAGCAGACCGAGCAGGGGAAAAGTTCGCACACCTCCGAACCGGTATTCCTCCGAAAGCACTTTTTGTTCTTCGCGCTCGAGGCCGATCAGGAAGGACAGTATGAGCACCAGAACGATCTGCGCGCCGCCCTTAGGAATCCATTCGAAGAGTTCATTGCCCAATGTGGCTCACCTCGCCGTCCGTGAAATCATCCAGAGCACCGGATGGCTGCAAATGGCCTCTTCCCAGGAAGCTTTCAGCATGAATCTTGTAGATGTCTGGCAGCGACGCGCGTTTGCTTGAGCGCCCGCTGCTTTTTTGCCTCTCCTTGCGGAGAACTACATGCAACCGGCAACCCAGAGATCAGGAACGTTAACAACAGCGGGATAAGCACTAGGCCGCACGGATTAGTCGGCTTCCCAGGGGCTGGACTTGCGTTCACGTGTCACCTCCACAAAGAGCCTAAGCTCGGCCAAAGGGCCTATTGGACTCTCGACCGCGCTTTCTAGGGTTTCCCCGTTTCGTCCTGCTGTCCCGCATCGCCGCTCGACCTCGCCGGATGATCATCAGCCCCTCCTCTCTGTTCGTGATCAGTGTCATTTGCTTCTTGCCGTATCGCCTGCAATATCGTTTCTGAGTCTAGCGAGTGTTCGTTCTCGTAATGCTCAAGTGACATACCACCATCCCACCATGACCAGTTCATGGGATACACGTCGGGATCGAACATGACTTGATAGAGATGCCATATCAGGACAGCAAGCGTGGCCAGGATGGCCTCGTACAGATGAATTATGAGAGCAAGATCGATCCACCAACCCGGCAGGAATCTTGTGACCGCGAGCTGAAACCACGCCATCAATCCCGTGCAAGCCATGACGACTGTGCCCCAAACCAGCGCCCAGTATTCGAACTTTTCACTATAGTTGAAGCGGCCAAACTGTGGCCTTTGGGCACTCAGCCCCAGGTAGAAGCCTAGCGTTGTCCAGACATCCCGGACGTCCTTCGTTTCCGGTAACAGAGCCAGTACCGTCCGCCTCCCGCTCCGGCTGAGACAGACGTAGAAGACGTGGTAGATGCCCGCTGCAATAAGCGTCACACCTGCGACCCGATGAGCGATTCTTCTGACCGGATCGGTGATCCCGATCATGTCCGCGAAGGTAGAAAAAGGATAAATGAGGGCAAAACCTGTGAGCACTAGAACGGCGAAACAAACGAACAAAATCCAATGTTGCACTCTCTGATTCAAGGTCATGCGCACGATCGTGCGACCCTCACTTTTCTTGCGGTCGCGCGCCTTGCTTCCGAAAATCACCAAATTGTGGAGCAGCATCGCACCAACGACGAAGACAATGATTCCAAGATAGAACCTCCTGACCCACGCGATAACCGCGATGCCAAAATCAGCGGATGGTGACGTTACAGCATGAACGGGGAAGTGTGTGAACTTGATAGTGGCCCCGGGATGACACTGGCCGCAAGTTGCCACTAGGTGGGCACTATTGATGGTTGATCGTGGATCGGAAGAGGGGAGAATCAGATGCGAGCCATGACAACTGGCACAGTTCGCCACGACCGTTGACCCGAGCCGGGACGCCAGTCCGTGATAGCTTGCCTGGTAGCTCGCGACCCGAGCAGCAGGCACGCCAAACTCTCTTGTCAGTCGCACGCCTTGGTGGCAACGTGCACAAGTGATCTGAGCCAAGGCTTGGCCGGAAACAGATGAGGAGGGATTCTCGGGTGCTTTGATCGTGTGGATACCGTGGCAATCGGTACAAACAGGAGCTAGCCAATTCCCACGACGGATCGCCTGTCCGTGGATGCTCTCGACATACTGCTGGGTTTCTCGCTCATGACATTTGCCGCATGTGGACGGCACATTGAACTTAAACGTGGATGACTTGGGATCGCCCGCCATGAGAATTTCGTGCGTCCCGTGGCAATCGCTGCAAACGGCTGCTTTTTGCGAACCCTCCGAGACAGCTTTGCCATGGACACTCTGTTCATAGGCAACAAACACCTGAGTGCTGACCCCGCTGGTGCGCATGACAAACTTTTGTTGGTGACAGGTCCCGCACGCTCTGGGAATGTTGGCGTGGGAGACCTTGGAGGCCGGATCAGTGGATGCCAGAATCGCGTGTGGTTCCCCATGGCAGTCGACGCAGTGGGCTGCATTGGCATCGCCGTGGAGCACGGCTTGGCCGTGAACGCTTCGGCCATATGCCGCCTCCTCGTCGGTATGGCAAGTGCCGCACGAAGGTTTCGCTAGCCCCGTTGGATGTGGAATTGATTTCGCGTCCGTATGGCAGTCGGTACAGTTCAGTATGCTATGCACGGATTGCTGGAAGATTTTTTCGGAGATGTACAAACTTACGGGCTTGCCTTGCACAGTGGTCGAGAAGCTAGCGTTGTTGTGACACGCAAGGCAGTCGGAATTTTGGATCTGAGCGGCCGAGCTGGGCAAAGTTCCAAGCCACAGAATCAGACCTGCAACGACGAGTATTCGAATCCACATAAAAAGGAACTCTTCGACTCGCCGCCCAAGTAGTAAGGAGGCAAGCCGTCAGCAAGCATCCAACGCACGAGCTGATGCCCGATCATATACCGCGTCCACAGGCATGTTCCTCAGGCATTGCGTTCATTCCTACCGCAGCGCAGCACCAGCATTTTCGCCTTCGCGTTGGGCACGGAGGCCCGTCATCGAATCAATCTGAATACGGAAGAAGAGTGGCTCAATCAACAAGTCCTTACTTGATTTGAAATGGCGCTCCCCCAGTGCGTTTAGCCACCACCCGTATTTCTTCTCTAAGAGTTCGCGGGCATGTGCTCGCTCCGCCGCAAATTTGGGCTCGGGCAATTCCTGGTATTGGCCGTTGGCGATCACGCTTACCCACTGAGACTCCTCCCTGATTTCGTCAATTTGTATACAAACCTTAGGATTGGCGCGCATTCACTGAATTTTTGCCCGAGCGTAGAGAAGACGTAGATGTAATTAGGCTCGTATGCAAGGTAAACCGGCACCACGTACGCCTGGTTATCGAGCGAGCAACCCAGCCTGCCCATCGAAGCGCGCCCTAGAAGGGTGCGGCACTCTTCCACGGTCATTTCATGAATCATCATGGCGGTCTCCCTATCCTGCTCGGCAGGGGCTTGTTCCGATTCGTCTTTGCTAGCCCACTAGCTCGGGCGCGGTTCCTTACCTATCAGGTTATACAGCCAAGCAAGCAGAAATCCCGCTACTCCTCCATCAATTAGTCCATCGACAGTTCCGATCACCACATCACCAATTGTTCGGGATGCGTGAAACCAAGGATAGACCGAACTCATCATCTCAAGAAAAGCGACACCATACGTTGGCTTGCCTAGATTGATGAGTCCGACGAACAAAAGTGCACCGCCCCATAAAAGCCCAAAAGCAACAGCCATTGACTTCACTGACAGTCGCATCGCTTCTCCTCCTTACATGAGACTTCGATTAACCGGATATTTCCAACTGTGCGTACTTTTCCTCACGAAGCACTTCCAACTTGATTGCTTCCTGACATGCCTATTCTACCGAGCAAGCCTTTTTCGTCAGGATCAAACACCCGGTAGGCTGCGAGTTTGACGCGGTCGTTCACCAAGAACCACGCCAGAGCATACCCCCACACAAAGAGCGCCCAGTTCCATCCGATGGGGGCCATGAAAATTCCATAGACAGCGATGAAGGTCGCCATTAGCTGCGTACCGACAACTGCAAGCAGCAGAATGGGCGCGGGCCGAATTGACCAGAAGGCCCGCCTCGTTCGCGTCACGAAGATCGTGAGATGACCGGCGACGGACAGTTTCAGATACATGAACGATTGAATCAGTTCGCGACTAAGATGGAAGACTCGTTCGCCCAAGTAGAAGAGCCCAAAAGATGACACGACACCGGCGATGCCAAGGACGGTGGCGATGCCGAGCACGACCGGCATGTTCCAGGCCTCGGGACGATTTGCATACCGCACCCGATCGTAGGCAATGGAAAGAATCGCTCCGTCATTCAGAATCGCCAACAGCACGATCATCACGGCAGTGACGGGATAAAAGTTGAATACCAGAATCGACAGCGTCATGAACAGCAGCACGCGGATGGTTTCGGTTATGCGGTAGATGGCGTAGCTGTTCATGCGCTGGAACATTTTCCGGCTTTCCTCGATGGCATGGATAATCACCGAGAGGCCGGGATTCATCAGGACGATATCGGCAGCAGCCCGCGCCGCGTCGGTGGCTCCCGATACTGCAATGCCCGCGTCGGCAAGTTTGAGCGCCGGGGCATCGTTTACGCCGTCGCCGGTCATGCCGACGATGTGCTTTTCCTTCTGCAGAACACCGACGATGTTGAATTTGTGTTCCGGGAAGACTTGCGCAAAGCCGTCGGCTTCTTCGATCGCTTGGGCTATCTTGTCAGCTCCGTAATGTTTGCTCTCCGACAGGATGGAGGCGTCCACGATGTTCTGGGCTAACCCAAGCTGGCGCGCCATTTCCTTGGCAATGGCAATCTGGTCGCCAGTGACCATCTTGACCTTAACCCCCATTTGAGAAGCGGTCGCAATGGTGCTCTTCGAATCCTCCCGCGGGGGATCGAACAGCGGGAGCACCCCCAGAAACCGCCAATGACTGTCTGCGTCGCTGCGGGCAACACCTAAGGAGCGAAATCCACGAGCGGCAAACTCATTCACTGCTTTATCAACCTCGGTCTGCACCGAAGCTGCGTCGCTCGCAAGTTCGAGAATCACCTGAGCCGCCCCCTTGGTGACGCGAAATGAAACATTGTCCGCTCCTTTCACGGTAGCCTCGGTGCGCTTGTGGACGGGATCAAAGGGCTGAAAGTGCACGACCTGGTAGCTGCGGAGAGCCTGTTCATCTTTCAGACCGCTCAAAACGGCCAAGTCAATGGGATCCTGATTCTCCGCCCGAGACGCGAGTGATGCGGCGAGAACCAGCTCTTCCACCGGAACGCCTTCTGCGCAAAATGGCTCGCCCATCGTCAGCCTGTTCTGCGTCAACGTCCCTGTCTTGTCCGAGCACAGCACATCAATTCCCGCTAACTCCTCCATCGCAGCCAAACGGGTGACAATCGCTTTCTTGTGAGCCAGAATTCGAGCGCCAACGGCCATCGTCACAGAGAGCACGGCTGGCATGGCCACGGGAACTGCAGCAACCGTCAAGACCAGTGCAAATTGCAACGTAGTGAGCATGCGATCGCCCCGAAACAGCGCGACTGCGAGAATGAGAGTAACTAATGCGATGGCAATGACGATGAGGTAGTCGCCTATCTTTAGAACTGCTTGCTGAAAATGACTTACGGTATGGGCAGTCTTCACCAAGCGCGCCGTCTTGCCAAAATAGGTGTTCTGCCCCGTGGTGTAGACAATGGCATCGATTTCTCCCTGTTTCACAATCGACCCGGAGTAAACGGCATCGCCCGACTTGCGGGTAACCGGGAGCGATTCCCCCGTAAGAGCGGATTGGTCGACCTGGATTGGGTCAGCGTCTAGCAAACGCGCATCTGCCGGAATGATGTCGCCGATCCGAATACGCATCAAGTCGCCTGGCACGAGTTCCCGTGCGGGAATCGTGGTCCATGCTCCGTCTCGCTTCACTCTGGCATGCAAAGCAAGGGTTGCCTTGAGGGCGGCGATGGCGTTCCCCGCCTGGAACTCTTCCCAGAAGCCAACGCCGGCGTTCATCAAAAGCAGCGCCAATATGATGCCGAAATCTTCCCAGTGACGCACAACCGCAGACAGGATGGCAGCAACCTCGATCATCCAAGGGATTGGGCCCCAGAAATAGGAAAGGAACTTAAGGACTGGATTGACTTTTTCCTCGGGAAGCTCGTTAAAACCGTACTCTCTTAGTCGGTCCTGCGCTTCGCTCTGGCTGAGGCCTTCCTCGGGGACCTTTAGACAGGATTTGACGAATTCGAGTGACGCCGTTCCTAAATCGCCGGTACGATGTTGATCCTCTGGAATTGTATAGCGTTGAACCATAGAACTCGCCTCCTCAACGCCTTCTCGATCGGACCTGGTTGCGGTACGGCCTTTTCAACACTCGCAAGGCCTTGTCCGGACAACTTCTACCGAGCAGTGCGAGTGGCGCGCCACTGCATCCGACACGCTTCCCATAAGGAAGCGTGCGAAACTCGTACGCCCGTGGGAGCCGATAACAATCAAATCAGCTTTCCATTCCCGCGCCTCATCCAAGATCTTTGATCTGGGATCGCCTTGCGTTACGCATGTCGTGACTTTCAGCCTTTTCCCGCGGAAGGTCTCAGCAACCTTGGCCACCAGGACCTCCGCCTGCTCAGTTTGGCTCTGCCAGACACGGTCCAACTCGGGGTCATACCCGCCCATTTTCCGGGTAGCCAACAAAGTCGGTGGTTCGATCACGTACAAAACTCGAATTTCAGTCTGGGGTAGCAGGACTTGTTCGTCTAGCAACCGCGTGGCTGCCTGGGAAAACTCAGTATCATCGACTGCCAACAGGATCCTCGTGAATCTCCCATTTTGGGGCCCGCCAGCGCGCTTCGCGACTTCATGCAAAGGAGGAATCCGCACGAGCTCCACCGAGCAGTGGGCATGACGCATAACGGCGTCCGAAACACTGCCCATCAAGAAACGATCTAGTCCGGTCCGCCCGTGCGAGCCAAGCACAATCAAGTCGGCAGGCCACGCAGCGGCCGCGTCGATGATCTTTGATTTGGGGTCGCCCCATTCGATGTCGGTGGCCACGCGCAAGTGCGGGGACCGTAGCAGTTTAGCCGCGTCAGCAACTAATGCTTCCGCGATTTCGCGCTGCGCGTCTCTACCGTGCTCAATACCTGGGTAGTATCCCGTCCCATCGGGAATCCGAAGGGTCAATATGTCGACGACGTGTACTACTCGCACTTCATCGCATTGCGGTCTCGCTTGTGCGACAACGGCGTCTGTGGCCGCCTTGGAGAACTTGGAACCATCGGTTGCGAGTAGGATTCTCATTTTTCACCTTCCCCGGAGCAGTTGCCCTGACATGCCTCACAAACAGGAGTCTTGTTCACCTCACACAGTAACGCAGGAGAGCAGCTGCTGTATGGCTGATTGCAGGACACCCATCCAGCAGGAGAATCCGCAACGGGGGTTTCCAACAGCTCTGGGAACGCAGCAAGACTCGGTCCCTGCGAGACACTCAATCGCATTACGTTGCTAATCGCGTCGTGAAGAATAAGGCTGAGAACGTCGAACTTGCCAGTTTCCTTTAAGCGGAGGAAGAGTAACCGAAAGAGTTCAGCCAGATCCTTTTGCGAAGGTACCGAATGCGCGATTTCGAAGAGTATTTCGTACGGCTTTAGCCCCGATACCACTTCTGGTTCAATTGGTTCGAGTGCTGGCACCACGTCTTCGGAATTCTGCATTGCCATTGAAGTACGACTACCGGCTAAGACCTCTAGCTGGTTGGATAACAATATCGAGCCTCTGCAGGGTCCACGTTGGAGTTTACCGCCCCTCTCCTCAATGGCTCCATGATGTAAATCACAGCCCCGAAGCATGCTCTAGCCATAACTTCTTGCGGGCACGTTCCAGCATGAGCTCCGATGAATCGATCCCGATGACGGAACACCCGAATTGTTTCGCGAGGAGACATGCCGTCGCCCCAGCTCCTGAGGCAACGTCCAGCACCTTGCTGTCACGCTGCACATGGCAGCGCCCGGCAAGTTCCAGGGTAAGGGTTCGTCCTCCGGGATGGAACGATTCAATTCCGATGTCACAGCTTTCGATCAACGCCTCCAGCGAGGCTTTGGAGTGCTTCGATGAGAATGCCTGATTCATAGCTCGGGTCCGATTGTTCTTTCTTGTCTGGCGCAACACTAGGAAACGCACGCTTCTTGTTTGCCATTATCCTCCACTTGCAGCGTTAGGGGTTCTTGATCGTCGTTGCGAGGTGTTGCTGCCAGAATCCGAGTCCGAGGAGCACAATCGAAAGCCCAAAGAGCCACGGACGCGGTGTCGTGAAGAAAGCGCTCGCCGCACCCGCGCCTAGCGCTGCCGTAACCAGTCGGCTGGCTAGCCGCTTCGATTGGACATGGACTCCTCCAGCGTGTCGACCTCTCCAACTGTGATTTCGAGCCTATTTAGTCTTGATAGCTGAACCTGGAGTCTCAAAGAGGCGGAAATTGCGCAAGGAGTGCGCGGCGCAATTTGGCAGCCGCAGCTTTGTTGAATGATTCGGGCGGGACTTGGCGCAATTGCTCGATGGTGTTTTGGAGCGTAGCGAGAAAAGCCTTGCAGGGCTCACAGCCATCGAGGTGGTTCTCGAGTTGTTCGCAAAAGGAGTCGTCCATCTGTTCGTCGAGATAATTCGAAAGCTGCGCAAAGAGCGCTTTGCAAGAAGCAGGACGCTTAGCGAGCAAAGGAGCAGTATGCCAAGGAGTAGCCAGCTTTTTCGAGCCGTGGCCGTCCTGACTCTGGCGGACCAACTCCTTACGAACGAAAAGGCGCGCCCGGTGCAGACGCACGCGGACGTTTCCGGGACGAAGGCCAGTAATTTGCCCAACTTCTTCGTCTGTCAGTCCCTCCATATCCCGAAGAACAAGAACGATCCGGTACTGCGGCGGAAGTTTTTGTATCGCTTCGCGGAGGCCGTGCGCCTGTTCGCTACGAATGGCGAGCGATTCCGGATTGACATGGCCTTCTTTGACAACTTGCTCTAGTTCGTGACGGTCGGGCATCAGTTCATCGAGCGAAAGCTCCTGCTTGGGTGCAGACTTGCTGCGGCGACGGCTCATGAGACAACGATTTTTGGCGACTCTATAAAGCCAGACGAGAAGCGCGCGCGGACTGTCGAACTTTGGCAGGTAGGGCAAGGATTTCACGAGCACTTCCTGCATGGTGTCTTCGGCATCCTCCCGCTGACCGCACACCTTCATGCTGAAGGAAAAGACAGTCCCTTGCAGGAGTTCCAGTGCCTGCTCGAGGGATTTGGCATTCTTTTCATGCAACAGGGCCACAGCTTGTTCGATTTCTTTGCGCACGGTTCTTCACGATAACACAATGGTTGCGGTCAACCCGCCTTGGCCGGGAATATGTTGAAGATTCTAGAGGTAGAAGAGCCTAAGTAGGAAAACAGCTTCACTCAGGCCCCTCCACAAATGGACTGTAACAAAATCCCCGCTTTTGCATTTATTCATTGCCGCGTATTGCGGCGATGCTCCGCGCGCAGTTGGGAGGCTCATTATGGCCACGTTTTCTGATACGGACCGGAGGCGTATCCAAGAGCTGCTGGCAGGGATGGAGAAACCGGTCCGCCTGGTTCATTTCACGCAGACCTTTGAGTGCGAGCTTTGCCAGGAAACGAGAATGCTCCTCGAGGATCTTGTGCCTCTCTCTGACAAGCTTTCTCTGGAGACGTATAACTTTCTACTGGATAAGGACAAGGTCGGCCAGTATCGAATCGACAAGGTACCCGCAACGGTTGTGGAAGGTGCCAAAGACTATGGCGTGCGACTCTACGGATTTCCCGCGGGATACGAAGTGATTGTGCTTCTGGAGACTCTCCTGCGCGTCTCGCAAGGCGAATCCGGTCTTTCGGCGGAATCCATCGAGAAGCTGAGGAACCTGAAGTCACCTCTGCATATCGAGGTGTTTGTCACGCCAACCTGCCCCTATTGCCCAGCGGCCGTACGGCTTGCGCATCAACTGGCTATTGAAAGCGATTTGATTACCGCAGACATGGTGGAGGCTACAGAATTCCCTGACCTCGTTCAGCGCTATGCCGTACGAGGTGTNCCCAAAAACGGTCATTAATGGCACATCCTCCATCGAAGGCTCTTTGCCGGAGTCGGACTACATCGACGAGATCGTAAGCAGTGCAAGCGCAGCGAAAGAGGCGCTTGCTGCCAAGCAATGAGAGGCTGTCAGAAACGAAGAAGGGGGGAAATCGATGTCGGAGTTTACACCAAGATCTATCCTCTGCCCAGTGGACTTGAGTTCGGCCTCGCCAACCGTCCTGCGCTGGGCTCGTCTATTCGCGGAAACCTACCATGCAAAAGTAGAAGTCCTGCATGCCGATTGGCTGGACTATCCGCCCTATTTTCTTCCGTCGCAGGCGGATGAGCTCGCGGCGGAGGCCAAACATCATCGCGAAGCGCTCAACAAGTACGTCACCACAGTTGCCCGCGACAACCTGGGGGTGAATGTCGCCCACGAGATTACTATCCTGGAAGGCCATCCGCTCGAAACAATCCTCAAATATGCCGAGGAGCATCATCCAGACCTCATTGTCATGGGAAGCCACGGGCGGAGTGGTGTCGCCCGCATGCGGTTGGGTTCCGTTGCGGAAAACGTGATGCGGCAGGCAGCCATCCCCACCTTGGTGGTCCGAACATTTGTGGACAAGCCCACGGTACGGCCCATCTCGCGTGTGCTCTGTCCTGTTAACTTCACTGAGCATGGATTTCGATGCCTCGAACTATCAGCGGAAGTGGCGGCTACCTTTGGAGCAGAACTTGTGGTCATGCATTCGGTCGAGCAAGAGTATGCTGACCTGGAAGAGACTCAAGACCGGCTTTGCCAATGGGTTCCCGAGGCAGTGCGCCGACATTGCCATGTGACGGAAGCAGTCCGACACGGCAGTCCAGCAGAGCAGATCTTGATGGCTGCCAGGGACCGAACGGTCGATCTAATCGTCCTCAGTGCCCAGCACCGTCCGTTCCTGGAGTTTACAACGCTGGGTACCACGACGGAACGAGTGATGCGACATGCGGATTCGGCTGTGCTAGTGCTTCCGGGAAAGCAAGTTGCGACTTCCACAGAACCCGTAACGAAAGGGGTGACCTCCACCATATGATGCCAGGAACCATTTACGCCGCGTTCCGACACAGACGAGTGTGTTGTTGCTATGGCGCGACCGTTCGTGAGCAATTATCGCGCGAGGGAAGGAAGGTCTCGGCATGATTGAGCGGTTGGAACCACTCTTGTTGTTGCTGGCCTACATTGCCCTGATGAAATGGGTGCTGCCGCGTTTCGGAGTGCCGACGTGAATGTCGGGCTCCTGCGACGTCGCGGCGCGACGAAAGCCTAAGTGGAAGGACATGAAGTAAGGGCTGAGCTCCGGACGATTCGGTCCGCGCAAGTTGAGATCAGAGTATGGGAGATCCTGCGCTTAATCCCGGTTACGACGTGATCGCATTCGGAGCGCACCCCGACGATCTTGAGGCGGTCATGGGTGGCACGGCGGTCAAGCTCGTCCGGAAAGGCCTCTCGGTGCTGTTTGTGGATCTGTGCGAAGGCGAGCCGGCTCGGCATGCAGCGCGCGGAGAACGCCACAAGCAGGCAGTTAAGGCTGCCGAGATACTCGGAGTTGAACGGACAACATTGACGCTCCAGGATCGGTTGATCCGCGATACAGTCGAAGCCAGAGTGCAAGTCGCTCGGCTGCTGCGAGAATACCGGCCTCGTATCGTGTTTACGACTGCTGGTGGGGGCGTCCATCCAGATCACAAGGCCGTAACGGAGATCGTCACCCGTGGCGTGTTCTACGCCAGGCTGCCGAAATGGGATGAGGTCCCCGGCGGAGAGCAGTTGGGCAGCACTGAGCCGCACGAAATCAACCGCCTCTTCTTCGGACATTGCCGGATGGAGCCAGCTTGGGACCGATTCGACTTCGCGGTCGATGTGACCGATGTGTACGAACGGAAGCTTGCGGCCCTCGGCGTCTACGAGTCGGTGTTCAGCGGGGACCAAGCGACTCTGCTCGACAAGTACAAGGCTGAGGATCGCTACATCGGAAGTCTAGTCGGCGTCCAGTACGCAGAAGCGTTTCGCTCGCGCAGTCCCCTGCTCGTGGAGAGTCCAGAGCTTTTTCTGAGAACGCGCTACGGATAATCGTCACGGGCATGGTGGGGGGTCTCTTGGGCGCGTACCAACCGATTCCGACGCACGTTCCTCAACTGTCTGACCTTCTCAATCTGCCGAGACTCAATCGCTGCGGGTGACGGCTGTCACGCAGGGCAGTGACCCGCGACACTGCTCTTTCCCGTCCAGCGGTCTACACATGTAAACGCATAGGGTTCTTAACGGATGATCCTGGAAGACTACTTTCGCGGACTTTCGGACCTGACGCGACTTCGCATTATCAACTTGCTACTCCACGAAGAGCTTTGTGGCTGCGACATCCAGCGGTTGCTCGGAATTACGCAACCGCTCATCTCGCGCCATTTGGTTTATTTGAAGCGCTCGGGCCTCGTCGCGGATCGCCGGGACGGCTTCCGAGTCTTCTACCGCCTGGCAGAAGGAAATATACTCCGCGAACTTTTTGCCTGCCTTCAGCGTGCTTTCCGCGCACAGGAGCCTTTCACCGTTGACCTTGTGCGCTTGCGTGAGGCGCAAGAGAAAGGACTACCGGCGCGAGAGCCGAGAGAGCAGCGCTTCAGGGAGGAGTGAAATGAAAATCAAAATTCTGTTGTGCAATTGCAAAGGTTTGTGCGCCTCCTTCAAGGACACCGACATGAACACTCTGCCCTTCCAGGCCGAGTCTGATCTCGACATTCAGTACGCTGTCGTCCATCCCCAATTGTGCGGTCAGGGTGGAAATCAAGTCTTGACCGAGGTATTCCGAGAGTCAGCCGACCCTCAGACGTATGTCGTGTCCGGCGCGTGCGCGGCCGAAGCGCAGTTCAAGCTATTCAAGAAAGTTCTACGAAACGCCGCCTTCGACGAAAAGCGGTTCGTTCCCATCGATATTCGGGGTACCGACAACGACGGGATTCTGAATCGGCTGAAAGAGCAGGTCGAGGCTCTGCTGCTACGCGACAAGAAGGACTCGGTCGCAACTTCGGTCTCGTGACCGGAGTCAACGCAAGCCTCTAGTGGAGAAGGAAAATGGCCAACGTCGCGATACCAAGAGATAAGATTCCGTGGTTTCCGACGATTGATCCCGACCTGTGTATCGGCGACCAGGATTGTGTCAACTTCTGTAAGAACAATGTTCTGGCCTACGACGAAAACACGTTCAATGTAATTGTCGTCAACCCCTACAACTGCGTAGTGGGCTGTGATGCCTGCGCGATGATTTGCTCGCAGGAGGCGATTCACTTTCCCAGTCAAGCAGACCTTCGCAACAGTCTACGCAAGCTCCGCTCGGAATTCTCGGGCAGCGCACCCTCGACAACAAGTGCCCTTGATGCGACAGCACACGAGGGGATCCAAGGGAAGTGAAAAATGAGCGATAGCGCTTACGCAAAGAACGAATCGACGCAGCATGTGAAGAGCATGCGAATGCCGCCGCAGCGCCGTTCGCTGGTGGTGCGCCGTCTGTCGCTCCTTGTGCTTCTCGGCTCCGTGGTTCTCAGCGGTGTGCCAGCCGTTGCACAGCACCAAGCCAGGCAGCAAGCGGTAGCTTCGGCAAAGGTATCTCTGGATGCGACAGAGAAAGGGTATGAAATCGGAACCGGCTCCATCATTGATCTGCTGACTGCGACAACCAATTTTGCAGAGGCGCAGCGGAATTACTACCTTGCCCTTTACACACAACTAGTCGCCAAGACACAACTCAATTCAGGGGCAGGCATTCTGACGCCCGCGCTAATCAAGGACCTCCTGTACGGCAGACCTACCAAATGAGAGCCATGCTTGGAGAATAACAATGGTTTCGGTCAAGAAACGCGTTTTCATCCTGGCGATCCTGGTTCTTCTGGTCGTTACGGGATTTTGGGGGCGGCGCTGGTTGCTCCACAAGGATGAGCCCAGTGACAGCCTTATCCTCTATGGCAACGTGGACATTCGTCAGGTGCAGTTGGCGTTCGACGCTAGTGAACGCATTCAGAAACTGCTGGTGGACGAAGGCAGCGCGGTCAGTCGAGGTCAACTGGTCGGCCAGTTGGTGCAGCAACGCTTTCTGGATGCAGTGGCGCAGGACAAGGCGAAGATGGCAGCGCAACAGCAAATAGTTGCTCGACTGCTGGCTGGGAGCCGACCTGAGGAGATTGCAGAAGCACGAGCGGAGGTTGCTGCTGCGCAAGCAGATATCGATGCGGCGCAAGCCAACTTAGCACACGCTGAGTTGTTCTATCGTCGTCAGGAATCCTTGGCAAACCGGCAAGAGGTTTCCTTGCAGAGCCGCGATGATGCGGAACGCTCCTACCTGGCTGCAAAGGCTGACTTGACAGCCAAGCAGCAGCAACTCGCGGCCAAGCAGCAGGCCTTGCAACTCGCTGTCATCGGTCCCCGCAAGGAAGACATCGCTGCCGCTCAGGCCACACTGGAAGAAGATAAAGCTGCCCTGGCATTAGCGCAAAAGAATCTGGCCGATACGCAGCTCTATGCCCCGGCAAATGGCGTCATTCAGGACAGGATTTTAGAGCCCGGCGACATAGCAGGACCGCAGACGCCTGTGTTTACCCTGGCTCTCGACAATCCTCTTTGGGTGCGGGCCTACTTGCCAGAGCCAGAAATGGGCAAGGTCGCCCTCGGTATGCGCGCGTGGATTGAATCGGACAGTTTCCCCGGACAACGGTTTCCCGGATGGGTCGGCTACATTTCCCCGGTATCCGAGTTCACACCGAAGAACGTGGAAACCACGCAGCTGCGCTCCCAGCTGGTTTATCGAGTGCGCGTGTATGCCTGCAACCCGGATCATCGATTGCGCCTCGGAATGCCAGCCACGGTGATCATTTCACTCCATAACAACCCTCCGCACGCAATCGGCGGCAATCCTTGCGGGACGAACTGAAATGGAAGCGATTTCTGTCAAGAACCTCCGCATGGCGTTCGGAAAAGGAGCGGCTCGAAGAGACGCTCTCAAGAATGTTTCCTTTGAAATTGCCGGCGGAAGCATGACGGCTCTCATCGGACCCGATGGAGCAGGCAAGACTACTTTGTTGCGTCTCTTGGCCGGTACGCTGACGCCGGTCGCCGGAGATATTCGCGTGCTTGGGCATTCCTTGCCAGCACAAGCGCTGGCCCTGCAAAGCGAGATTGGCTATATGCCCCAGCGCTTTGGCCTCTATGAAGATTTGACGGTCGAAGAAAACCTCAATTTGTTTGCCGACCTGCACAGTGTGCCGCACACGATGCGAGCCAGCCGCTTCGGGGAGTTGCTGACTATGATGGCCCTCAGTCCGTTTCGCAAACGACGGGCCGGGCAGCTTTCCGGCGGTATGAAGCAAAAACTCGGCTTGGCTTGCACCTTGATTCATCCTCCGCGATTGCTGTTATTGGACGAAGCAAGCGTAGGCGTGGACCCGATTTCGAGAAGAGAACTGTGGACTATTGTCCAGCACCAGGTTGCGAATGAGAACGTGACGGTCCTTCTTAGTACGGCGTATATGGATGAGGCCGAACGTTGCGATCATGTCATTCTGCTACACGAAGGGGAAATTCTCGCACAAGGAAAGCCGAAAGAACTTGCGGCACGGCTACAGGGTCACGCATTTGTTTTGGAAAGCATCCCTACCGAACAGCGCAAGCTACAGTCCCAAATTGCCCAATTGCCAAACGTGCTAGATGCAGTAATTCAACCTGACGGACTGCGCATTGTGATGCAGAAGTCTGAGCCTCCGGCCCTACCAGAAAATCTAGCTGCATACGGAATGCCCGCGCCCGTTCCGGCGCGACTGGAGGACACCTTCGTAAGTCTCCTGTTCAGCCGGAGTGCGCGTCATCGCATTCCTCTGACATCGCAGCGAGACCGAACCGACGGCGAAGCGGCGGTCGTTCAGGTCAAGAACCTCTATCGCTACTTTGGCGGCTTCGCGGCCGTGAAGGACGTTAACTTCTCGGTGCGCAGGGGAGAGGTTTTCGGCCTTCTGGGTGCTAATGGAGCAGGTAAATCGACAACCTTCCGAATGCTCTGCGGGCTACTCCCCGCCTCTTCCGGGACGTTGCGCGTCGCTGGCGTCGATCTGCGAACAGCGACCGCCTCGGCGCGAGCGCGCATCGGTTATGTTTCTCAGAAGTTCTCACTCTACGGCTCTCTGAGTGTCCATCAGAATTTGTCCTTTTTCGCGGCCTCGTACGGCCTCGTGAATCGGCACAAGAAAGACAGAATGGCATGGGCGCTCGAAGAACTGGAATTGAACCAATACAGCACCATGAATGCAGGGGCTCTCCCATTGGGTTACAAGCAGCGTCTTGCTCTGGCATGTGCCCTAATGCACGAACCGACCATTCTTTTCCTCGATGAGCCTACCTCCGGCGTCGATCCTCTGGCCCGGAGGGAATTCTGGACAAGGGTAAATGCACTCGCGGCCGGCGGAACTACCTGCCTTGTAACAACGCACTTCATGGAGGAGGCAGAGTACTGCGATAACATCGTGCTGATGTCGCTCGGAGAAATCCTTGCGCAGGGTACACCCGACGAAATCAAGCGAGCGAGCCGAAGTCCAGCCCGCCCCATGCCCAGCATGGAAGATGCTTTCATCTCGCTAATTGAAGAACATGAGCAAAGTATCCGGAGAGCGTCATGAATTGGATGCGTCTACGCGGCCTGATGCGGAAGGAGGCGTATGAGATCGTGCGGGATCCCTCCAGCATAGCCATCGCGTTCGTTCTGCCATTGGTGCTGCTTCTGATCTTCGGCTTCGGCGTTTCACTGGACGCTCGTCGCATCGCCGTAGCCGAAGTGGTTGACCATCCAACACAGCTTACCGCGTCTTTCCTGGCGGAGCTGCAGCGTTCTCAGTGGTTTCGGCCGACCCTCTATCCTGATCAGGCATCCGCCGAGCGAGCGCTTTTGCATGGACGCGCGGATGCAATCCTATGGCTGCGAAATGATTTCACACGCCTGTCGTACAGCGGCAACACCGCTCCGATTGATCTCACAGTAAACGGCATCGATGCGAACCAGGCACGTATCATCAGGAATTACGTGAACGGAACATGGCTGCTGTGGTTGCAGCAGGAAGCGACACAACAAGGTAAGCCGTTGGCAGTGCCCGTGGTTGCCGACGCGCGTGTTTGGTTCAATCCTGCCCTGCGTAGTCGCGATTATCTGATTCCGGGATTGATCGCCATCATCATGACGCTTATCGGAGCGCTGTTGACCGCTCTTGTTGTGGCGCGGGAATGGGAGCGCGGAACCATGGAAGGCATCATGGTGACGCCGGTCAGCACATCGGAAATCCTATTGGGCAAGCTGGTTCCCTACTTCGCCATGGGCATGGGTGGAATGATTCTATCCACAGCCATGGCGGTCTTCCTGTTTGGTGTTCCGTTGCGTGGATCGCTCCTGGTGCTGTTCGGCACAACAGCGCTCTTCCTCCTCACCGCGCTGGGCATGGGGCTTGTCATCTCGGTACTTGCACGCAGCCAGTTTGTCGCCGCGATGGTGGCCATCGTTACCACTTTTCTGCCCGCATTCATTCTCTCTGGCTTTCTCTTTGATATTCGGTCCATGCCGCAAGTGATTCAGATTCTGACCCATGTCGTCGCGGCCCGTTACTTTGTCAGTATGCTTCAAAACACATTTCTGGCTGGGGACGTTTGGCCGATCATTCTGCGCAATGGACTTAGCATGGCCATCCTATGCGGATCCTTTCTAGGTGTCGCGCTCCTCCGCTTTCACAAAAGGCTCGATTGATGAGTGTCGTCCTCCAACGCGTGATTGCCCTTAGCATTAAGGAACTTCTGGCTTTGTTGCGGGACGCGGCCAGCCGCGCTGTTCTGATCGGCCCGCCGATTATTCAACTCTTGGTATTCGGCTACGCTGCCACTTTCGATCTAACGCACGTGCCCTTCGTCGTCTACAACCAAGATGAGGGCCAATTATCTCGCGATCTCATCGCTCGCTTCGCTGGGTCACCGACCTTCGAATTGATCCGCACCGTCCATAATCAAAGTGCTCTGCAGCAGTCTGTGGACGACAAGTCCGCGCTCATGGCCCTGGACATCGGCCCGACCTTTACCTCCGACATAGATCGCGGAAGAACGACCCACGTTCAAATCATCTTGGATGGGAGAGACTCGAACACGGCAGGATTGGCGATGGGGTACGCCCAATCCATCGTAACGGCCTTCAACGAATCCCAAATCGTACGAAATGGAGGAGTCTTACCGTCCACGGTATTGCTGGACCGCGCATGGTTCAATCCAAATCTCAACTCCCACTGGTTCATCATCCCTGGAATTTGCGGCATTCTGACTCTCTTGGTCAGCATGCTGACCACCGGGTTATCGGTCGCGCGCGAGCGCGAGATGGGGACCTTTGACCAGCTCCTCGTCACTCCCATGCGCCCCACTGAGATTCTGCTGGGCAAGGCGCTGCCTGGCTTTCTGGTAGGCGCGGCAGAAGGATCGCTGATTATCGTCGTATCCATTGTCTGGTTTCACGTCCCATTCACCGGGAGTTTTCTCGGACTGTACGTTGGCCTGTTCTGTTTCTTGTTAGCTACCGTAGGAATCGGGTTGATGATCTCCTCGTTGGCGAGGACCCAGCAACAAGCGCTCTTGGGCGTTTTCCTGTTCATGGTGCCGGCTATTGTCCTTTCGGGCTTTGCGACACCAATCGCCAATATGCCCCAGGCGGTGCAATACATTACCTTGCTGGATCCGCTTCGGTATTTTCTGGTCGTGCTCCGCGAGACCTTCCTCGAAGGAGGCGGTGCTGCACTCTATTGGCCACAGTACTGGCCCCTAGCGTTGATTGGAATCGTCAGCATGATCGTCGCTGGCAGACTCTTTCGAAAGCTGTACTAGCTAGGCAGGTGTTCACCTGAAACGGCGGCTTTGTTTTCTGCCTTCTGAAGTTATCACCGGCCCCTCGTTTTCATCTTTTGAGTAGACTCAAGCCAAAGAGGACGGCAGAAATGATCACGATGGCCGGTCCAGCCGTCGTCGTTCTGAATACAAATATGCTGATCAGAGAGCCGATCATAACAGAAAGAGTACTTGCGGCCATGGAAACAAGAATGAAGTGAAAGAGCTTGTCTGTCAGTTGACGTGCCGTAGCCGCAGGAACGATGATCAAGGCACTGCATAAGAGCGCGCCCATGAAACGCAAGCCGATAAGTACCGTAACGCTGAACACGAGCAGAAAATAAAGCTCCAAGCGAGCGACCTTGAGGCCGGCCGCAGCGGCCAGTTCAGAAGGAAAGAGCGCCAGGGTAAACGGTTCTTTGAATCGCAGAATGGCAAAGATCACGCCGACCACAGCTACAAGGCCAAGAAGAAAGCCAGGGAGGGAGAGCTTTGGGTACGCTCCGAAGAGCGCCTCCACAAGGTCTTCGCTGGGAGTGAGTGCCGCCCCGATCGCTAAGGCAACGGCAAACACCACGCCAATTGTGGCATCCGTTGCCAAACCAGTCTTTTTCTGAAGTTGCCAGACGAGCATTGTTCCTAAAAGCAGCGTGGCAGCCCCACCAGCCAAGGGATTAAACTTCAAGAGGAATGCCACTCCCAGCCCAGGAAGCGCCAAGTGTGAGATGACGTCGCTCGCAAGAAGCATCCTCTTCATGAGCGCAAAGCAGCCAACCAGCCCGGCGGCTAGGGCGAAAAGCAGGGCTAATAAAAGGGTGTAGGTCTGGCTCGTGTCCACGCTTAGAGTCCGTTTGGTTGCTGAATTCTGCTCAATTCTTCCCGTGGTCCTCGATGTGGTGATAGTACTTCGGCGGAGCCGCATAAAGCTCTTCAAGCTTCTCAGGAGTCAAGACCTCCTGAGGCGGTCCCACACAAGGCTTGCCCTTGCTCAGGCACAAAACCCTGGTGGCGTAGCGGTACACCACGCTCAAGTCATGAGACACCAAGAGAACCGTCATGCCTTTTTCCTGTTGCAGCAGGTGAAGCAGCTCATAGATGCGCTCTTCGCTCAGCTCATCGAGACTAGCGGTGGGCTCGTCAAAAAGCAGGACATTCGGGCGGCCTAGAAGCGCAAACGCGATTAGTGCCCTTTGGAGCTGTCCTCCCGATAGACTCCCAACAGGGGCATTTAGGACCTCTGGTGTCAGGTCAACATCAGAACAAACGGACCCTAACTCCTGGCCCGTTAGTTTAAGCGTCCGAATCTTGGCACTTAGCAAGTCTTTGACCCCCAGAGGAAGCTGCAAGTCCGCCGCGACCTTCTGGGGGACGTATCCGAGACGCGTATCCGGGCTCCACCGGATCTCTCCCTCGTGCGGGAGGAGCCCCAGGAGTGCTCTCAGCAAGACGGTCTTCCCCGCGCCATTGGGCCCTATGATTGCCAGACAATCCCCTGCATTGGCCTCGAAGGTCAGTTCTCGAATCACTACGCGATTGCCGAATTTAACTCCGAGATTTGTCACGGTCAGTACGGGAGTTGTCATCTTCGCGCGCGCTCGCTGGAGCAAGAGTCTGAACAACCTCTTGGTGGTTCGAGAACTACTCTGCTGTCAGTCTCGGAAGTAATCATGCAGCCTTCGAAGTGACCGGAATCTTCTTAGCTGGCGCCGCCTTCGGGAGCTCCAATTCGAGAACGCCGTCCTTCAGGCTCGCCTTCGCCCCCTCTGCATTGACGTCTGCCGGCAGATCCACAACGCGCAGGAGGTGATCCGAACAGTGCTCAGAGTAAATGGTCTTCTTGTCTTTACGTTCTTCGCGAGTCTCCCGTTTTCCCGAGATCGTCAGGCGCCCCCCTTCGATATTGATCTCAACTTCTTTGGCGGTAAAGCCAGGCACTTCGGCGCGGACAGTGAAGCCTTCGGCAGATTCCGAAACGTCGAGGTGAGCTGGGTGGAAGAGTTCCCGTTCTGCCTGAAGCCAGTCGTCTAGGTCGTGTCCCAATGCGTGCCCGCTGGATTCGAAAATCTCGAACGCTCGCCGGGCAACGGAATCGAACATTTGCTTAATCTGGTCGCTCAGAGTGCCCGCACGAATTAGCGGCGCGGCATTCCGAGTCAACTGTGTTGCTTGTGCTTGTTGTGCCATGTTCAGCCTCCTTGTACCCAGGGGAACCGAGAATGAAAAGTACCCCCGGTGTAGCTGCATCCTCACCGTACTGTACCACTAGTGGCTGTGATGAAAATCACAGAGAGGGACTCGAAGAACTGTCAGCATGGCAGACTTCTGGATGGAAATAGCGGTGATCGCTCGGCCCACGAAGAGCGACAACAAAAATCGCGTAACAAACTTGCCCAGATTGCATTTGTTATTGTGGGAGCCTTCTTAAGGAGGCAAGTCAGAAATGACAAATTTTCTGTACGTAGTCGAGAGCAGCAAGCCTTTTGATGAAACCGTCAAAGCCGTAGAGCAAAAGAGCGCCGAGAAGGGGTTTCGGGTTCTGCACACGCACGATGTGGCTGCTACGCTGACCGAGAAGGGTTTTCCGCGCGAGCCGATGAAGATCGTCGAGATTTGCAACGCCCGCTACGCCAACGAGGCGCTGAACAAAGACATCCGGTTAGCGGTGATGCTTCCATGTCCTATCTGCGTGTACACGGAACGAGGCAAAACCTTCATCAATACGTTCCGCCCTTCGGCAATTCCGAGTTTTTTCCCTGAAGCTCACGTCGAGACGCTGGCTGCTGAAGTCGACCGCGTGGTCCTGGATATCATCAACGGGGCGAAAGGCTCGCCGGCTTTGAACACAAAAGGGCAGTCAGGGTGATACGGGAGGTGTGAAATGAGCACTGGATATGATTACAGAAGTACGGCTCGGTGGGCTGCGGATCGCCGGGGCCTTGTAAATGCCGAAGACATTGAGCAATCGATTGATTTTTCTGCGCCGCCAGAATTTCAAGGTCAACCCGGTTTGTGGACTCCTGAGCATTTTTTGGTGTCGGCAGTGGCTGCCTGCTTCGTAACCACGTTTCTTGCCATCGCCGAGCTGTCGAAGCTCGAACCGCGATCGCTCGAAGTAACCGCCGAAGGGACGGTGGAGAAAGCGGAAGGGCACTTCCGCTTCACGCACGTCATCATTCGTCCGGTGTTAGCGATTGACCATGAGTCGGACCGTGAGCGAGCCCATCGGCTCCTGGAAAAGGCTGAGCATTCCTGCTTAGTGTCCCGCTCTCTGCAGAGTAAGATCGTGCTTGAGCCTACGGTTACCGTGTTGGTCCCGGCTCCAGCCTTGGCAGCGTGAGTGAGGCTGGCGAGTAGACGATCAGCTAGATTCTGGAGTGGACCGCGGTCATAGGGCAGCGGAGAAGAGAGGGCGCCACTATGAGCGAGCTGACTACCTTGGTTAAGCAAGCCGCAGAGCTGTGTCAGAGCCGCCAGTGCGAAGAAGCCATCGCGGTTTTGGAGCAGGCAGCGCATCTCGATCCAGCGAGCCCTAGCCTCCGTTACGAGCTTGGATTTTGCTACAGTGGCGGCTGCTGTCAACATTCTCTGTGTGATCCAGACATTGCTTTGCTCCATCTTCAGTCGGCCCGCAGCCAAGCCTCGGCTTCTGCTGATCCTCTCCTCTGCGCGAGAATCCTCGATGCCATGGGAAACGTATATCCCTCCGTGTCCGGACTTTCTCAGCGAGCCAGGTTAGAGGCGGCAATCAATTGTCACCACGAGGCCGCCGCCCTCTATCGAGAGCTTGCAATGCCAGAGGATTGGGCTCGCGAACAGTTCAACCAAGGCAACGCCTGGTGCGAGTTGCCAGAAGAAGGGCATTCCGAAAAGTGGGAACAAGCTATTGCGCTTTATGAAGGAGCGCTCCAAGTCCGAACGAAAGAAAAGGCCCCGGAACTGTACGCGGCCACGATGCAAAACTTAGGCACAGCCTGCCGCGAGCTTTGCTCTGGTGAAAGGGGACGCAATGTGCGAAAGGCGATCCATTGCTACCACGAAGCACTGCACATTCGCAGGGCGGCCTCTCGTTGGCTGAAAGTCGCAGCCTTGCACCATAATCTTGGCAACGCTTTTCTCACGTTGGCTGGAATCGAAAAAGAAAACGAGGTACATCACGCCGCCAGAGCTCTCCGTCACTTTGACCACTCGATGCAGCTCTATTCCCAAAGCAATCATCCCTGTGATTGCTCCGCGATTCAGCTTGGCCGCGAACAGGCCTACATGCTGCTTGCACGGCAGGGCCTCGAGGGAAATCTTCAGTCAAGCGATGTTTCCGGGCCTTTGTTCGACGGGGAGTCATCCAAATGTTCGATTTCGTAGATTGAGCATGCCGAATGAGGATGTCATGTCCATAGCGTGGACGTCGCGTTATGCAGTTCGCACCAAAGGCATCAAGAGCTCCGCGATTCGTGAATTGCTCAAGATCACGCAGCAACCGGAAGTGATCTCCTTTGCCGGCGGCCTTCCCGCCAGCGATCTTTTTCCAATAGAGCGATTCGAAGAGGCCTGCCGGAAGGCGTTAGAACAAAATTCGGCTCAGGCGCTCCAGTATGGCGAGACGGAAGGTTATCAGCCGTTGCGCGAAATGGTCGCCCGGCACACTGCGCGCTACGGGATAAATGCCCAAACCGAAAACGTTCTCATCACCACCGGCTCTCAGCAGGCTCTAGATCTCATCGGGAAGCTGCTGATCAATCCAGGGGATCGGATTCTCGTCGAAGCGCCCACATATCTAGGAGCATTGCAGGCCTTCAACGCATACGGAGCCGAGTACGTAAGCGTTCCTTGCGATGATGACGGACTGCGCACCGATCTGCTGGAAGCCCCGCTGCGCTTGGGGCCCAAATTCATGTACGTGCTGCCAAACTTTCAGAATCCCGGAGGCACCACGCTCTCCGAAAATCGCCGCCATGAACTCGTTACGCTTGCCAATAGGTATGGCATTCCGATCGTGGAGGATGACCCCTATGGCCAACTGCGTTACGAGGGCGAGCATCTTCCACCCCTCGTCGTGCTCGACCGCGGAAACGTGCCCCGCGATAGCGGTTACACCCTCGGCAACGTCATCTACCTAAGCACGTTTTCCAAAACGCTGGCTCCTGGGCTGCGCCTCGGCTGGATCGTAGCGCCACCGGAGGTGATTGCCAAACTGGTGCAGCTCAAACAGGGCGCCGACTTGCACACCTCCACTTTCGCCCAGGTCGTAGCTTATGAAGTGGCGCGCGATAATTTCCTCGACCAGCACGTGAGGAGGCTCCGAGTCGTCTATCGCCAAAGGCGCGATGTCATGCTAGAGGCTCTGGCGCAGTATTTTCCTGCCGAGGTAACGTGGACGCGCCCTAAAGGTGGCCTCTTCCTTTGGGTGACACTGCCCAAAGGTATGCACGCGGAGAAGCTTTTTCACGAGGCGCTGAAGCAAAATGTCGCGTTTGTTCCAGGGGAGTCGTTCTTCGCTCCAAACGATCAAAACCACCATGGCAACAGGCACTTTCGACTGAACTTCTCGCACGCCCGCCCTGAGGAAATTAAGGAGGGCATACGCCGCCTGAGTCTGGCAGTGAAGGCCCAGCTACAACAAGTGCGGGTTGCATAGCGGCCTGCTCTGAGGGCAAGTTCGTTGAGTCGGCGGTGTAGCAAGCGTAGGATGCGCGAGTCAGGGGCCAAATCGGAAATTCCGGTTGAATTGGAGGTATGTGATGAGCGGCGAACAAACCAAAGTAAAGGGACACGCGCAGGGCGTGGTCAAACCAGCTGAGGCCGTACGGTCGCAGGACGTCTCTGCCGGAACAGGCACGCAGATGCAAGTCCTGATTGGCCCCGAGGACGGCGCCCCACATTTTGTCATGCGGCGCTTCATCATGGAAAAGGGGGGCGGGATTCCGACCCACACTAACAAGGTGGAACACGAACAGTATGTGTTGCGCGGGCGCGCCCAGGTTGGTATCGGCGCCAACGTGCATGAAGTGCATGGCGGCGACGTCCTTTACATTCCGGCCGGCGCTCCGCACTACTACAAGGTGATCGATGCCCCCTTCGAGTTCCTCTGCATAGTGCCCAATGCCCCCGATAAGATCGAAATCGCGCCCAAGTAGCCCGGACCTCCCGGACAAGGTGCGCGGTTCTGGTCGGATGGCGGCGTATCCGGAAACGACGCGGACCACCAGTCCCCCGGGGGACGTTTCATCGCATAGTTAACGATAAATGCGCTACTGTTGACCGAACTGATCGGCTCCCGGCAATACGGACGTAATCGGCGATCCCCGCCTTCGAAGCGGTCATCTCAGAAGTCGGCAGCTGGCTCGATCGGGTGACCATACGTCTATCTGGTCCTTGCCAGCCCGAAACATTGCGACATTGTCTCAGGCGTGTTCACGCCCGTGCTCGCCAAGCACACCAAACACCTTAGCCTCGTGGACATTCTCTCGGTCGGCGTGGACCGCATGCAGCGGAACTTTGAGCCGATGAGGAAACAAGTCGAAGCGTGGAAGGGGACACGCCTGCCGGACGATACGGCGAAACTGGTCATCTACCGGGCATTCGTGGAGGGCAAGCTCGACGCCCCCAAACACTTGGCTAGGCGCGTTCACGATGCGTATTTCAATCCCAGGGTCGAGGAGTTCGCTCCGCGAACAGTGTGGAGCTTATCCAACGCGTTCACGAGCGCGTTCAAGGACCTCGACCCGATGCCTCAGTTCAAGACAACTGCGAAGCTCGCATCGTTCCTTGAGCTGGCCACAGCCTCCTCGAATTGATCGAATCAAAACCGTTCGATTGCTGTCAGCAGGGGCAAGGGAGGCAGCCTTTGGACTGCCTCCCAACCTCCACTGGGCCATACGCGATGACATTTGAATACCCCATTTAGGCATGGAGCTGTCTTAACCGCCGCGGTTGTGTCTTCCGACCAGAACGGCCTTCCAGGAAAACGCACTCACCAAGTTCGTCTTTTTTGAACCCCGACCAATAGCGAGCGCCAGTTCACGAACAGGCGATCGGGAGGATATCCATGAAGTGTGTCATCTGCGGTCAACCGATCGAAGAAGGACGCAAGCAAGATCAGCCGCCACTGCTAGCGAAATATTGCTTGCAGTGCCGGGCGGAGCGGCGGCGCGGGGCAAGAGTAAAGTACACCTGGCTGCCGGAGCACGACGCCTATCTCAAAGCACACTATTTCGGAGGGCTGAATCGTCGCTTTCAAGTCCTCAGCCGCATGGTTCGCATGACTGGTTTGCCGCGCTGGTACATAAAGCGGCAGGCCACACGGTTGGGCCTGACGATGAAGATGGAGCGGAGGCCTTGGACGCAGGCGGAGTTGGATCGTCTTGAGAACCTAGTGGGTCGTCTCTCATCAGCAACAATCGCGAAACGGTTGCGCCGTCCGGAAAGCTCCGTCGTCAACAAGTTGAAGCGATTGGGCACCTCCCGACGCGTTCGAGACGGCTACACGATGCGGGAGCTTGAACTGTGCCTGGGGGAGGACCACCACAAGATTGCCGGGTGGATCAAGAACGGCTGGCTNGCAGGACCGCCTGCAGGGCACACACAGGCACAATGGGAATGGCAACGATATCCATCGCATCCGTGAACAGGACATCCTCGACTTCATCAGGAACCATCCACAGGAAATCAACCTCGGCAAAGTGGACCAGACGTGGTTCTTGGACCTTGTGTTACTGAAAGGAAGGGAAGTCCGTGAGGCAACATTCCCTCGAAGCACTGATGAAGCAGAGGACGCAGCAGCGTAGGCGATTTTTGCATGACGCATGCTGCTTAGCCAAAGCGCGCAAGGATCGTATTCATGTCTACGCTTGTATGGAATGATCGGGTAGATGGAACGGGATTTCAGGGGATCACATCGAGGCGGCTGGGCAACTCAGCCCCCGTTTAGCGGTAACATGCGGTCATGCCGATATCTCTCGAAGACACTCTAAGCGGCTGCGCTCTTTTCGAACGCACCCGAATCCTAGACAACAATCCCGTCTGCTGCCCTTCCTGCTGAAAACCTGCGCCTGAAGCGCCCGCTTCTCCAGTTAAGGGTCTCACGCTTCGCACCGATAAAGACAAACTGCGCGCCCTTGACAGCGCAGACGGCCAGGCGCCTCGGCCCGCCAGCAAGAGCATTTGTCTCTATGCGCCTCTGTCTGCGGTGCCTTTGGAAAGCAAAAAACCAATGAAGGGAGCCTTTCTTTTATGCAGCAACCTAGCAAACGACCTGCTGTCGAACTCGGTCAGATTGTTGCAACACCGGGCGCTTTGGCCGCACTTGAAAAGGCGGGACAGCAGCCGGGGGAGTTCCTCTCACGCCATGTCAACTGCAAGTGGAATGATTTGTCTGACGAGGACCGCAAGGAAAACGACTGCAGCCGAGAGCCTGGGCTCCGGCTCTTGAGCAGTCACCGAACGAACGCAGGCGACAAGCTGCTGATTATTACGGAATCGGAGCGCACGGTGACGACCATCTTGTTGCCCGAAGAATACTAATCCAAATGAAATGGAGAAAGAGGAGAAGAAGAAAATGAGCGAAGCAATGGTAGCAGGTGAAGCGAAAGCATTACCGCTGGCTGGTTCGTCGATCCAAGACATCCCGTTGGAAAACATTCGCGAATCCGGCAGCAACCCCCGCCGGGTTTTCGATGAGGGCCAACTCCGGGAGCTGGCGGTCAACATCAAATCCCATGGTGTCCTACAGGCAATTCTTGTGCGTCCGTCACCTGACGGTGCGGTCGGGACATACGAACTGGTCGCCGGCGCCCGCCGTTTTCGTGCTTCTAAATTGGCCGGGAAGAACACGATCCCTGCAACGGTGCGGAACCTAACGGATGCCGAGGCGCAAGAACTTCGTTTGATTGAAAATTTGCAACGGTCAAATATCCACGAGCTGGACGAGGGAATCGGTTATCGGTCGCTGATTGGCTTGCGGCCGGATTTCTACACCGTTGAGACGATTGCGGCGCAGGTTGCTAAAAGCCCATCGTATGTGAAAGGTCGCATTTCTCTCACCGAGCTCATCGCGGCCGCGCAAACTGCGTTCTACGATGGCAGGCTCACCGTCGCCCACGCGCTGGAGATCGCGAGACTTCAACCACGGGATCAAGAGAGGGCCCTCATGNGAGTGCTTTCCGGGCCATCGCAGCGCGGGCTCGATCCTAAAGGATCGTAAGGCAGAGGCGCTGACAGTCCGGCAACTCCGCGAGTGGATCGAACGCGAAATCCATCTCGACTTGAAAAATGCACCGTTCGATACGGAGGACGCGAACTTGCTGCCTGCTGCAAGCGCATGTTCGGCATGCCCGAAACGGACAGGGAACAATCCGCTGCTCTTCCCCGAGATCAAGAACCGTTCGTTGTGCACGGACCCGACCTGCCACCAAGCGAAAATCCAAGCGTTCGTCTATCTCCGGGTTGGCCCGTTGGTCAGAGAGGGGAAGAAGCCACTTCAAATTTCGGAGCGCCCTTCCTGGCAGATCCACACTAAGGCACCCAACACTCTATACGAAGGCCAGTATCGTCGTGCGGAGTGCGAGGGCGAGTGTCCGCATACACAGGTCGCTGTTGTCGTAGACGGCCGCAAAGCCGGAACCGTCGTGCACGTCTGCACAGACGAGAAGTGCAAGACACACCGGCAATACTCTCACTACGAAATATCGCCACAGGAGAGAGAGCAGCGCAGGAAGCTTGCACTCGCGGTTCGCGTACAGAAGGAAGCACGTTCGCGTATTTTACAGGCGGTTCGGCAGAAGCTTCCTCGTGCATTGGCGCGTGCTGACTTCGAGATGGTTGCGCTGGATTACTTCCGCCGCCTGGGTCACGACAACCACCATCGGCTGTTCCAGGTTTACGGCTGGGAAGAGAAGAAGACGAAGACGTCGTGGGGCGGGAATTCGGTGGACCACGAGAAGCTAGCGGAGGCTCGCATCCACGCAATGACCGCGGCCGACCTTAACCGATTCATGGTGACTTGCGCACTCGTGCCGGACCTCTATTGCCCAGGCTTCAGTTCGGCGGAGACGCTTTCCAAGGAAGCGAATCTCATGTGCACTGCTGTCCGCTACAAAGTGGATGCCTCGAAGATCACAGCTGGCGTCACTGCGGAGCTGTCGGCCAAAGGGAAACGTGGCAAGAGCGAGCGGGGATCACCTGTGGGAGCAGGCCGTAAGGGAAGGCCATAGAGTGCATAGTTTTGGCGATGCGAACCGCAAGCTTTCCGCTGCGTTGCATGTCCTAAAGCAAAGTCAAAAAGAGCTCGAAAGGACTTCTGGTTTAGCGTCTATTTAGCGTCCAGTTTGCCGGGTTCCACACGGACTTAGGAGACCAAGCAGATTTCGCAGATGTCCTCGTAAACCGTGTAATGGCATATAGTTATGTCTAACTTGAAGATTTTGGGGGATTTGCCGAGTTTCTGCAAGATAGAATCCGGCTTACGAGCTCATCCGCCAATACTTCTTGTTCTGTTTCCGCGCGCCATTCATCCCGCGTTTTGGTGAGTCCTTCTCTACCTGCTCAAGCCATTTTCCGGTACGCGCCGCTCGCGATTAGGCTTCACTTGGCTGGATTTTCTTGTGGCTGCAATTCACGCGCGTGGGCGATGAGTTTCTTCAGTTTCCCCTCGATCGAGGCGTCGCCGATGTGTTCCTCCTGGAGGACACCATCGGCGTCGATCGTGAAGGTGTGCGGTATGGCCGTGACAGCGAATATCTTCGCTATCGGCCCAGTAAAGCCCCCGTCACGATATTGCGGCCAGATCATTCCATTCTTTGTGATAAACTCCTTCCACTTCTGTTCGTCGGCATCAAGACTTATGCTGAGGATCACCAGCGGTTCTCCCTGAAATTTCTTTGCCACCTGCTGGATATGCGGAAGCGCTTCACGGCAGGGCGCGCACCAGGTAGCCCAAAAATCGAGCAACACGACCTTGCCTTGCAGGTCGTCCATGGCAATGCGTTTCCCATCGACTGTGGTGACCGCGAAGGGCGGCGCCATCCTGGCACGCGCGAGTTCGGGGCGGCTGATGTAGCGAACCGCCCGTTGATAGTCGGGACTATCAGCAGACTTCATCTTCAGGAACTGTTGAAATTGGGCCTTGGCCGCATCGTCTTGACGCAAATTTGCCAGGGCCCTTCCATCCAAAAACAATGCGTCGGGGAATTGCGGATAAGCCGTGAGGGCCTTGCTGAGCTCATCGTGCGTCCGCGCAAACAGCTCGTCTTTTCGTTTTTGCGTCGCTTCGGACATGAGCACCCATGCCAATTGAAAATGGGCCAAGGCTATTTCTTTGTTGCCCTGCGCTTCCGCTATCATTTCCTCGCCGGCGAGTTCCGCCACTTTCCAATCCTCAAACTTGACACCGTACTTGATCATTTGTTTCTGGCAGGCAAGGCAATGCCCGCCGTCCTGCTTGTCTGCTTTCTTGAAGTCATCGAGGGCCCATTCTTCTTTCCTCTCCTGCAAATGCTGAAGGGCTTGCTTATAGGTTTTTTGCGCTTTTTCGTCTGTCGGCCCCTCCTTAGTTACTTGCGCAAGCGCGGCAGTGAGGAAGCACGTGGCTAGTAGGGTAGCAAAGACTAGTCTCATGGCAGGTTTCCTACTCCTGGAAGTGCATTGCGCCTACCTGATTCTAGACGATAACGGCCTGGGAGAAAACAGCCTAAGCGCGGCTCAAAATCGGTGACTCGGCGCGGACTCGCGCACCAGGAAGTTCATCGCCGTGAATCCTGTCTATAATCGGAAAGCACACCGGCAGGGGGTAGACTCGATCCATGACCTTCACCAAAAGCCTTCGTGAGGGCGTCCGCCGCGGGGAAATCACCTGTAGTGTCCGCATCTGGACGCGTCCCCACGTTCGAGCGGGTGCGCGATACCGCATGGAGGAAGGAGAGATCGAAGTGGACTCCATCGAACCAATCGGCTTCCCCGATATTACTCCCGAGTTGGCCCGCAAGTCGGGATTCCTTGGCGTCTTGGACCTCCTCAAGGTCGCCAAGCACGGTCGAGGCAATAATATTTACCTGGTGCGCTTCCACTATGTGCCGCCGTCATCTCGGGGAAAGGTTCGCCGCAAGTCTGGTTAGTGCCTGCAGCGCGTCCTGGTGGAATTGGTCATCCTTTGTCGTTTCGCGGTCGATGAAGCTTCTAAGGGCCGTTGGGACGCAGGTCTCGTGGATGTTTGCTAACTTCTTTAGAATCAACACTTACAGGAAAACGAGGAGGGGGGAGTTGCCGACCCTGGGGTAGGCGTCCCTGGTAATCAGCGAGTCGCCCCTGGCTCTCGCACCAGGAAGTACATGGCTGCGAATCCTGCCAGCAGGACGGCGGACTCCAGCGAAACTGAAATTCGGTGCAGCCGGCTGAATTCGGCGAGCAGCGGGCTGCCCGCAGCGGTCGCCTGGATCGAGCCCATCTGCACTCGAAGCGTGGCCATCCGCGCACTTACGGCGTACTGCGATATGGCGGTCAGCACAATCATGAGTGCAACGCACAGGCCGGCTGGCCCTGCCAAGCTGGCAAACGTCCGCGTTCGCAGCAGGCGCGCCAGAAGCAGCACTAAGCCGAGCACGATACCGCCTAAGTGCATGCGCGTCAGAGAGTAACCGACGATGGAACCTGCGGCGTCGCGGCTCGGCAGGATCTGGAACGCCCCTGGCGCAACCACAAAACTCAAAAACACATCGCTGCCGAGCCATAAGCTCAAACAGAGAAACTCGATTGTACGCAGGAACGAGGTCATGGCTTGGTGAAACCAGATATCTGAGAGGCAACTTACGCCGCGGCTACTCTACCGCGCCGCGCAGCTTGCGCAAAGCAGAAACGTAGCTGACCGTGTTAGTAATCAGGTAGATGGGCGTGACAATGATCGAGATAAGGCCCCATGGGCCAAACAGCAGGTTTTTGCCCTGGTATTCCCAGAAGCGCTTGCCAATACAGGACTTGCACATGATTCCCTGGATGCTCCGCGTCTGGCGCAGGACCACCATGCGGATGTTGTGATGAAACTTGACCGGGCTGATTTGGCGCAGCATTCCGCAGTCCTGGCAGCGCCCCATGGCGTCAACCGCACTGACTGTACCCATGGTTTCCCTCCACAACGAAGAATCCGCTTTGGGCCGGAGAAGTTGGAACTCCAATTTTGCCGTCTGATATATCGCGAATTTCGCGGGAATTCAACGGATGGGGCTATGTTTTGCCAGCCATGCAACCACCGTTTGAGCACATCACATCCTGTATTTTGCGGGGAGGCGGGGATTAGTGCCAAAATAATAAGGCAATGGTGGGCGACAAAGGACTTGAACCTTTGACCTCTCCCGTGTGAGGGGAGCGCTCTAANCCAACTGAGCTAGTCGCCCGATTCGTCTTCTATTTGTAACAGGAAGGGCCGGGGTTTTCAACCGATGTCGACGGCCACGTCGCAGAGTTCGCAGATTGTCACGCAACTGCAGCGCTCGATTGCGCGCGCGATCTACGGCAAGGAAGAGGCTATTCAGCTTGCGTTGGTCACGTTGCTGGCGCGCGGGCACCTGCTCATCGAGGACGTGCCGGGCGTGGGCAAAACCACTCTTGCGCAAGCTCTCGCCAAATCGTTTCATTGCACCTTCCAGCGTATTCAGTTTACTTCCGACCTGCTGCCCAGTGATGTTTTGGGAGTCAGCGTGTACAATCCGGAATCGCGCGAATTCGAATTCCGCCCCGGGCCGATTTTCGCGAACGTCGTCCTTGCCGACGAAATTAACCGGACCACGCCGCGGACGCAATCCGCGCTTCTGGAAGCGATGAACGAAGCGCAAGTCACTGTGGATGGCAAGACGCTGGCACTTCCGCAGCCTTTTCTAGTGGTGGCGACGCAAAATCCTGTCGAGCATCATGGCACATATCCATTGCCGGAATCACAGCTCGACCGATTTTTGATGCGCATCAAGATGGGCTACCCTTCGCACGAAACCGAGCGGGAAATTTTGCGGCGGCGCGTGAATGATGATCCGCTCGGCTCGCTGGAGCCGGTGGCGAGCGTCCCGGATGTTCTGGCCATGCAGGAAGCGGTGGGCCACGTGAAGGTGGACGCCANGCCTGCACGACTACGCGCTGGAGATAGTCAATCGCACGCGCAAGTCGGACCAACTGGCTCTGGGCGTCAGCCCGCGGGGTACGCTCATGCTGCAGCGTGCGGCGCAAGCCCGGGCGTTTCTCGAGGGGCGCGATTTTTGCCTTCCCGACGATTTCAAGCATCTCGCCGTCGCCGTGTTTTCCCATCGCGTGGTAGCCAGCGCCCGCCACGCTTCGCTGCAGAAGAAATCGGAGACGACGGAATCGGTGCTCCGGGAGATTGTCGACTCCGTTCGCGTACCGCTGTGAGCCTCGCCTCGAATGTCGCGCAGCTTTTGGCGAAAGCCGATCGCTCCGCGGTGCGCGCGTTTTTTCTTTCCATCGCCGCACTGACTATCGCCCTGCTCCTCGCCCTGTACTCCGGCGCCTCTGCGGAGAATGGCCACGTCGCCATGGCTAGCGTCGCTGCGCTCGGGGCGCTCGTGGTCGCGGCGTGGGTCGCGGTCACGCTGGTGCCGGTTCTCGCGAAGCGCACGCCGCTCCGTTGGATCGGCTATAGAATGGAGNTACAAGGTCACGCGCGAGGGATGGATTTACGTCCTCGGAATTTTGCTCGTCTCGGTGGCCGCGCTGAATACCGGCAACAATCTTCTTTTCCTCATTCTCGCGAGCTTGATCGCCATCATCCTGATGTCTGGCATTCTCTCTTCCATCACGCTCTCCGGCGTGGAGATGCGTTTGGAGCTGCCCGAGCATATTTTTGCAGGCCAGCCCGTGCGCGTCATGCTCGAATTGCACAACGAAAAGCTGACGTTGCCTTCCTTCTCGCTGCGCGTGGAAGCCATTTCCACGAAAAGTCCGTCTGCGACCGCGGCGCTGCTAGAGACACCCGTCTATTTTCCCTACGTGCCCAAGCACGAACGCGTGCAGCAGAACGTGCCCTTGACTTTCCCTCGACGCGGAGTCTATCGCCAAGAAACGTTCCGCATTGTCACGCGATTTCCATTTGGGTTTTTGCAGAAGGCGCGACGCATAGATCTCAAGACCGAGGCGCTGGTCTATCCTTCCGTTGAACCCACCGAGGAACTGCTAGATGTTTTGCCGGGACTTGAAGGCGCACTGGAAAGCATGTCCAAAGGACGCGGGCAAGATCTGTACGCTCTTCGCGACTATCTTCCCACGGACAGCGCGAGGCACGTTCATTGGAAAGCGTCGGCGCGGTTAGGTTCGCTGATGGTGCGCGAGTTCACGCGCGAAGATGATTGCCACGTCCTTCTCGTTCTGGATCCACACGCTTTGGAAGAAACCCAGGAAGGTCATGCTAAGGATTCACAAAGTAGTTCGGAGCGTTTCGAGCGCGCGGTGAGTCTTTGCGCGGCACTAGCCTGGCACTTCTACGAGCGAAACGCCCAACTGCAATTCCGCAGCTCCGGCGTCGAGACTCCGTTGGCGGCGGCGGATGAAGTCATCTTTACGATTCTGCGCCATCTCGCCGTTGCGCAGCCTCTGCCACCTGACGAGAAACACACGCTCATCACTGAACTCGCGGCTTCACCGGAGCTTTTTAAAATTATCGTTACGAGTCAGCCTCGCGGCTCCATCCCCGCGAGTCTTTGGAACACCTCTTACGTTATCTTTCTCGGGGAAGAACCCAACTGAGCAGGCAGGCATTTGTGCCTTGCACTGTGCTCCGAGGGGCGTGTCTCTTTTCTCTGCACTGAGTCAAGAGTCGACAAACAAGAATGTCTGACCTACTTGAGTGTGCGAGAATGTGCCGTCATGCTCACCGGCCGCAAACTCGGTCAATTCCGCAGGCGATTGTCGAGCTGGTTCCGCGAGTTTCAGCGTGATTTGCCGTGGCGCAAAACACGGGATCCATACCGCATCTGGATTTCGGAAATCATGCTACAGCAGACGCGCGTTGCGGCAGTAATTCCGTACTACGAGCGGTTCCTCGAGCGCTTCCCTAATTTGCGCGCGCTCGCCGAAGCGCCGCAAGACGAAGTTCTGCGGCTGTGGTCAGGGCTTGGCTACTACAGCCGGGCGCGCAATTTGCAAAGCGCAGCGCAGCAAATCGTGGAGAAGCATGGCGGAGAATTTCCAAGGCGGGAAGAAGCGGTTCTTTCTCTGCCCGGGATCGGGAGCTACACCGCCGCTGCAATTCTGAGCATCGCCTTTGGCCTCAGAAAGGCAGTCCTGGATGGAAATGTCGCGCGCGTTTTGGCGCGGCTTGGGGCGATTCGGGGCGACCTGCGTAAACAAAAAAGGTGGCGGACACTGCAGACCACGGCAGAAAAACTTCTCGATCCAAAATCTCCGGGGGAATGGAATCAAGCAATGATGGAGCTCGGCGCCACGGTATGCACGCCACGCGCTCCGCAATGCTTACTTTGCCCGGTTGCAAAATTCTGCCGCGCACGGCAACTCGGGAATCCGGAGTCTTTTCCAGCGAAGAGTAACAAAAAGGCCGCCGTCGAGATTACGCTCGCCGCTGCGATCTTGACGGACTCGGGCAGCCGAACGCTGCTCTTGCCTCCGCCGCAAAGAGGGAAAAAGAGACCGGACGTGCACGACGTCGCAACGCTCGTTTCCGGGATGTGGCATTTCCCGACCGTCGCGATTCGCAAAAATCCAACAGCTGAGTTAAAAGCTTATCTGGCTGAACTACTGCAATCCAAAGGTGACCTGCCGCAGCTCGAACCGCTGGCCAAGGTGCGCCACGCAGTCACCTACCGAAACATCGAAGTTCTTCCTTTCCGGCTGGCGGTAGCAAAAATTCCACGGATTGATGGCTCGAAAAAAATTCCGCTTGAAGATTTGTCCGCACTCCCCATCTCAAATCTGACCCGCAAAATCGCGCTGGCCGCAATGCAAACCCCGACACCGCCCACCGAGAAGCGCGCATCGTTATTTTTTCGCCCGTCCTGCTAGAGAGCGGTGAGCCGCGAATGCTACGATGAGTTATTCGCCCATGGCTGCTTCCGCATCCCCGCCGATTGTCACTGCGCCGCCCGCGGAGCGCTTTTTTCGCGCTTCGCTGTTCTTACTCATCGCCACTTCGGTAGCAACGCTGGTCAGCACGGGAAAACTTGATCTGGTCACGATGATCCTCGCGCCTTCAGCCGTTCTCTACAAAGGCGCTCGCTGGTGGCGGCGGCTGCCGGCGGAGATTCCTCAGCGCACGGCCACACGCCTCGTGGTCGCTTATCTGTTTGTTTTTCCATTGGACGTTCTAATTTTCTCGCGCAGCTTCGTGGCGGCGTCCACCAATCCGGCGCTCTACGCGGCGCTGCTCGGCGCCGTCCATTTCCTCCTTTTCGTCATGGTGGTCCGTCTCTACAGCGCCACCACGGACCGCGACGCGCTCTTCCTCACGATGCTCGCCTTTGCAGGAATTCTTGCTTCCGCCGTGCTCACGATCGATACAACTTTTCTGGGGCTTTTCTTCCTCTTCCTGCTGTTTGGCGTAGCTACTTTTGTCGGCCTAGAGATCCGGCGCGGCGCCCACGGCACAGTCGCTCAACAATTCGCCGTGACGCAGGGACAGGAGCGGCGCTTCACGCGAGCTCTGGTTTTCGCAGCCCTCAGTGTGGCTTGCGGAGCGATTGTGATCNTGCGGAGCGATTGTGATCGGCGGCGCGCTCTTCTTTTTCTTTCCGCGATTCAGCGCGGGCTATTTGGGCCGCACCAGCTTCCAGCCTTCGCTCATGTCCGGGTTCAGCGACGACGTGGAATTGGGCCAGATCGGGGAAATCAAAAAGGACTCCACGGTGGTGATGCGCGTGCGAACCGGCAAACCAGTCGGCCATCCGCTCTTGCGTTGGCGGGGGATTGCGCTCTCATCGTTCGATGGCAAACGGTGGTACACTGCGGACCGCGCCTCCGTCACGCTGCCTCCAAGCCCCAGCGGCTGGATTTACACTGCGGATCCGGTGCCCCGGCCCGATCCGTCCTGGAAAGATAACGGACTGAGATATACGGTACTTCTTCAGCCGCTGGCCACCGATGCCATGTTTGCGCCAGCGGACGTCATTTCCTTGAGAGGAAATTTCACCGGTGAAGGCTCGAATCCGGAAATCGGCGCGCACCGCAGCTACTTGATTCGCGATGCGACCGGTTCTCTTTTCAATCCTTTCCACAATTACACGGCGCTGCGCTACGAAGGATTTTCGTTGCTTCCGACGATTGCTCCCGCGAAATTGCGCGCCGCTTCGACGGACTATCCTCAGGAAATTCGCGACACATATTTACAGCTTCCGGAGCTCGATCCGCGCATTCCGGATTTTGCGAAGCAAATTACGGCGCAGGCGCGGACGCCGTATGACAAGACGGTCGCGGTCGAGAATTATCTGCGGAATCGTTTCACCTATACTCTGAACCTGACGGGAAAACCGGGTGAGGACCCGCTGGCGCACTTTTTGTTCGAGACACACGCGGGGCACTGCGAATACTTCGCTTCGGCGATGGCCATTCTTCTTCGCACTCTGGGCATTCCCACACGGGAAGTGAACGGCTTTCTACCTGGTGAGTTCAACGATTTGGGTGGCGACTACATCGTGAGGGCGAGCGACGCGCACAGTTGGGTTGAGGTGTATTTCCCCGACAACGGCTGGATGACCTTCGATCCTACTCCGCCGGGAGCCGAGGACGAGGGCGGTTTTCTCTCGCGTCTGGGAAAGTACATGGATTGGTTCGCGCTTACCTGGAATGAGTGGGTGATCAACTACGACTTCATTCACCAGATCCTGCTGGCGCAAAACGTGCAGCGCAACACGCGCAACTGGACGGATGAGGCGCGAAACTGGTACGGCGAGGTGCAGGAGAGAGGCCGGCGGTGGATGAAATCGTGGAATACGGGATTGAGCATCCTGATTCCGGTGGCGTTTGCGATTTTTCTGCTGATTTTGCGGATGGATTGGGTGATTTCGGTGCTGCGGCGCTTGTGGTTGTCTTGGCAGCTTCGTTCACCGAAGACAGCAGCGGCAAATCCGCAGCTTGCGTCGCGGCTTTATGCGGAGTTGCTGCACGTTTTGGAACGGCGGGGAATTAGGCGCCAGGCTTCGCAGACGGCTTTCGAGTTTGCGTCGGTGGTGGATTCACCTGCGCTGGCTCCCGCGGTGCGCGAGTTTACCCAGCACTATGCACACGCGCGCTTTGGCAGCGCGCCTTGCGACGCGCTGCGGCTGCGGACACTTCTGGAGCAGGTCCGCTCTGCGCTCCGCGCGCGCTAGACAGACATTCCGGTCTGTCGCCCTAACGCAGCCAACAATAGAAAGACGGGCCCTTCCACACTCAGGGCAAACAGGAATGCCTCTTCGACCTGATGGTAGAATTAAAGTCCGCGCGGTGATGGACCGCTGCGCCTACGATCAACGACTCGAAACTGTACCGTATGACTAAGGTGGGATTTGTCAGTCTGGGTTGTCCGAAGAACCTCGTCGATAGCGAGGTGATGATGGGGATTCTTGCGCGCGAGGGCTATGAACTGACACCGCGCGCAGACGAAGCGGAAATACTGGTCGTCAACACATGCAGCTTCATTGAGCCGGCGCAAAAAGAATCGGTCGAAACAATTCTGGAAATGGCGGAGCACAAGAAGTTTGGCGCAGTGAAAAAATTGATTGTTGCCGGATGCCTTGTCGAACGTTTCCGCGAGCAGATTCTCGACCAGGTTCCAGAAGTGGACGCAGTCGTGGGTACGAGTGAAGTCGAACGAATTCTGGAGGCCGTGGAAGGCGAACTTCGCGTACTGCCTGCTGCGCCACCGGTGTTTCTCTATCACCATTTGACGCCGCGCATCCTCACCACACCGCGCCACGCGGCTTACATCAAGATTGCGGAAGGGTGCGATCATCCGTGCGCCTTCTGCATTATTCCGCAGTTGCGCGGTGCGTTTCGCAGCAGGCGATTCGAGTCGGTGGTGCAGGAAGCGGAAAATCTTGCGGCGGCGGGGACGCGCGAAATCACGCTGATTGGCCAGGACACCACTTCTTATGGGGAAGACCTAGGGCTGCGCGATGGATTGGCACAGCTTCTGGCGAAGCTGGCCCAAGTCGAGAATTTGCTTTGGGTGCGCTTTTTATATGCCTATCCGAATCGCGTAACGCAGAAACTGCTCGACACGATTGCGGCTTATCCGCGATTGACGAAATATATGGACATGCCGCTACAACACGCGAGCCGCAACGTGCTTGCGCGCATGAAGCGCGGTTCGCATGGCGAAGCTTTTCTGAAGCTTTTGGAACGCATTCGAACGACTATTCCGGGTGTTGCGCTGCGGAGCTCGTTCATTGTGGGGTTTCCGGGCGAAACGGATACTGATTTCGAGGAGCTTTGTGAATTCGTGCGGGCGGCGAAGCTGGATTGGCTGGGCGTGTTCGAGTACTCGGACGTGGATAATGCGGCAAGCTACGCTCTCGAGGATAAGGTGGACTTGGAGACGATTACGCACAGGCGCAACCGGCTGATGGCCATTCAGAGAAAGATTTCGCGGGAAAAGCTTCGCGCCTTGAAGGGCCGCAGGGCTACGGCGCTGGTCGAAGGGCCGTCGAAGGATAATCCGCTCGTTTGGGAAGCGCGTTTGGAGGGGATGGCCCCGGAAATCGACGGAGAGCTGTATTTAACGGACATCGAAATGCCCAGCGGGGAAATCGCCAAGGCGGGGGACGTGGTGCAAGTCGAGATTTTGCGGACGGATGCTTACGATCTTGTTGGGCGCGTGGCGGAAATTTTGCCGCGGCCTGTTGAGCGCGAGTGCGCGGCAGCGGCTTCTGCGGCGAGCGTTGCGACTGCGGGCGGACTCACGCGCATCGCCACCGGCGCGCCGCTTCGCGTCCTGGGGTAATATTGATTTAATGAGTAGCCTTAGCCGCGGTCTTTAGATCGCGAGATTGCCGAGCTTCAGTATGGAGCAAAATCTGCCCTCTTCAAGGGCGGCTACAGCCTCAAGTGAGGCGATCACAGAGTCACGACTGGCACATGCCATGAAATATCGTTGTCCAATCTGCAAGGCTCCGACGGACTCGGCGGTGCATCCGCAGTTTCCGTTTTGCAGCGAGCGATGCCGGTTGTTTGACTTGGGAAACTGGGCGAGCGAGAAGTACGTGGTATCTGAGCCTGTGTTCGACGAAGAAGATCACGAGGAGCCAGCCAAGCCTAATGACAACGCCGACTGAAATCGCTGAGGCTGGCTCTCTTGCGCAGAAAAAGCCGCGGCTGGCTTTGGCGTTTGCCACAGCTCTAGGCGTCGGTTACATTCCCAGAGCCCCCGGAACCTTTGGGGCGCTGGTGGGGATTATTGTTGCCATTTTGACGCATCCGGTGAGCCTTGTCGCCCTAGTCGTCTTGATCGCTCTGGGGCCTACTCAGTTTGCAGGTTTCGGCGTTGACGTCCCCATGTTTCGCGGACATCCCGCGCCTGCGCTGATTTTGCTTCCTTCTTTGGTAGCGTTGTTGGCCGTTGCGTTGATTGGAGTTTGGAGCAGCTCCCGCGTTGCTGCTTATGCGGGCGCTGCGGATCCGCAGTATGTTGTCATCGACGAGGTTTCTGGGATGCACTTGACGCTGATGCTGGCGCTCTTGCCGCTCGGCCTGCCGAGCCATTTTCTGCCATCGGACGGTGTATCTATGTTCGCTCTCTATTCGGGACTGAGCCTGCTGAACTGGAAATACCTGCTGCTCGGTTTTATACTTTTTCGAGTGTTCGACATCTGGAAGCCTTACCCGATCCGCAAGCTGGAGAAGCTGCGCGGCGGGTGGGGCATCATGGCGGATGATTGGATGGCGGGCATCTACGCTGCTATTCTGTTACGGGTCGCGCTACACTTTAACGCGGTATGAAATTCGGGTTCGGGTCCTCGCCAGAAAAGAACGGAATTCCCCGCATCGATAAAGTTGCGCCCGCAGCCGCCATTCCCGGTGGCGAAATCACGATTTACGGAAGCGGATTCGTGACGCGCACGCACCCGCGTCCCATCGTGCGCTTTGGCGAGGCCGAAGCCAGCCTGGCGCTGGCGAGCGAGCACAGGCTGATCGCGCGAGTGCCGGATGGGGCGAGCGGCGGCGCGGTTCGCGTCCAGAGCGCGGCAAACGAGAGCCAGCCGCATCCGGTGGCGATTGGGCTGCAGATCGCGGACAATCTGCATCCGGTGGCGAATCCCGCGGTCGACGCGCACGGGAACATTTACGTGACCTTTTCCGGGCCGCGCGGGCAGCGCGTTCCCGTGTCGCTCTATAAAATCACCGCAAATTACACAGTAAAGCCGTTCGTCACTTCGCTGGTGAATCCAAGCGGCTTGGCGCTCGACCGCACCGGGAACTTGTTTGTTTCCTGCCGCAACGACGGCACGGTTCACCGTGTTGGGCAGGATGGACGGGCGGAACAATGGATCGAGGGCATGGGCATCGCCACGGGAATCGCTTTCGACCGCCACGAAAATCTTTATGTGGGCGACCGCAGCGGAACCATTTTCAAAATCAACCCAGGCCGGGAAATTTTTGTGTTCGCGACGCTCGAGCCGTCGCTTGCCGCTTATCATCTGGCGTTTCATCCCAATGGGGATTTGTACGTTACTGGGCCGACCACTTCGAGCTACGACCGCATCTACCGCATTACGCAGGGAGGCGAAGTCAGTTCGTTTTTCCGCGGGCTTGGCCGGCCGCAAGGACTGGCGTTCGACCGCGAGGCTAATCTGTATGTGGCGGCTTCTTATTGCGGGCGCCGCGGTATCATCCGCATCACGCCGCAGGGACGCGCGGATCACGTGCTGAGTGGCTCGGGGCTGGTTGGGATGGCGCTGCAACCTTCGGGCCGCGCCTTGCTCGTCACTAGTTTCCCAGAGCAACCACCGCGCGGAGCGCTCTTCACTCTGGATTGGGACGTCCGCGGCTTGCCGCTGTTCGGATAAATCGCACGATGAAAGCCGAGATCATTGCAGTCGGCTCGGAGCTGCTTACTCCGGACCGGCTTGATACCAACTCGCTCTTTCTCACCGAAGAGTTGAACAAGGTTGGCATCGAGGTTGTGCGGAAAACGATTGTGGGCGACAACCGTGATCTGCTGAGCGAAGCATTTCGGGACGCGCTTAACCGCGTGCCACTGATTATTGCGAGCGGGGGACTTGGGCCGACGGAAGATGACCTTACGCGTGAAACGGTTGCGGAGCTTCTTGGCCGCAAGCTGCGCCGCAATGAACAAATCCTGCGGCATATCGAAACCCGTTTCCGGGCGCTGGGGCGGGAAATGCCGGAAGTGAATGTGCGGCAGGCTATGGTTCCCGAGGGTGCGGAGATTCTAGAGAATCCGCGCGGCACTGCGCCGGGTCTCTGGCTGGAGGACGCGGAGCGCAGCATCGTGCTGTTGCCTGGACCGCCTCGCGAGTTGAAGCCGCTGTTTCGAGAGCGAGTTCTTCCGCGGCTGCGGCGGCACGCTTCCGGCGTGCGCATGTTTCATCGCGAGCTGCGCGTTACAGGACTTGGCGAATCGCACGTCGAGCAGCGCATCGTGGGAATCTACAAGCGCTATCCCGAAGTGAATACCACGGTGCTGGCCGCGCCGGGGGAAACGCAGCTTCATCTGCGGATCTGGACCGACGACGAGCAGCATGCGCAGAAAGTGCTCGATGAAATCGCTCAGGGCTTCGAGCTAGCGCTCACGGACCGCATCTTCAGCAAGGATGGCTCGTCACTGGAAGAAGTGGTCGCGCGCGAATTGACGATGAATAACGCCACGATTTCCGCCGCGGAAAGCTGCACGGGAGGCTTGCTGGCGCAACGGCTCACGAGCATTGCGGGCAGCTCCTCGTATTTTCTTGGCGGCGTGGTGTGCTACAGCAACGAACTCAAGACTGCTTGGGCGGACGTTCCGGCGGAGTTAATCTCGGCGAAGGGAGCGGTCAGCAGCGAAGTCGCCATTGCGCTGGCGGAAGGGATTCGCCGCCGCGTAGGCAGCACTTTTGGCGTCGGGATTACGGGGATCGCAGGGCCCGGCGGTGGCAGCGAAGAAAAACCTGTGGGCACGGTGCATATCGCGCTTTCTCATGCAGGCGGAGTGAAAGAGCGTGGCGTGCGATTTCCGGGCGATCGCGAGGCGATTCGCTGGCAGGCTTCGCAACTTGCACTGGACATGGTGCGCGTTTATTTTCTCTACAACGGCAAGCAGAGCGCGAAGCGAGCCTGACCCGTGCGTCTTTTTGTTGCGCTCGAGATTCCGGATGCGGTGCGAGACAATCTCGCCGCCATGATGAACGAACTTCGCGAGTTGAGCGAGCGGCTGCGAGATAGACGGCCCCGCTGGGTTCGCCCGGAGAATCTTCATGTCACCCTCAAATTTATCGGCGAGACTCCTCCTGCGAAACTGGAAGGGATACGCGGCGCACTGGCGAGTGTCCGTTCGAACGCGCCCGTTGAGTTGCGCTTTTGCCGGCTCGGGTTTTTCCCCAACGAAAAACATCCGCGCGTTTTGTGGGTGGGAGATGACACTCCGGGGAATTTGCCCGCGCTAGCCGCAAATATCGAGCACGTGCTGGAGGCTCAAGGGATCGCCCGCGAGCAGCGCGAGTTTACTTCGCATCTGACGCTGGCGCGGTTCGAACCGCCGGGATTGCATGAAAAGCTGCGGGGCGCGATTCAGGAAAATATGGCGCGCGACTTTGGCTCACTGCGCACGAGCGAGTTTCATCTGATTGAGAGCAAGACCAAACCTTCAGGCGCGGAATACACCGTGGTTCAATCCTTTCACTTCACCGGGAAAGGAAATTAAACGCGCATGTATTTCTTGTGGCTTGAGCATGGAGGCATACCTCTTGTCGCTTATCTTCTCGGCTCGATCCCGTTCGGTTTGTTGCTTGGCAAATTGTTTGGCGCCACAGATGTTCGCAAAACGGGAAGCGGGAACATCGGGGCTACGAACGTAGCGCGCGCTGCGGGCCCGCTTGCAGGTATCCTGACGCTCATTCTGGACATTGGAAAAGGCTCCACTGCCGTGTTTCTTGCGGGGCGACTTTCGCACAACGATGCAACATGGATGATGATCGCGGCGCTTTGCGCCCTCGTGGGACACTGTTTCCCCGTCTGGCTCGGATTCCGGGGCGGAAAAGGAGTGGCGACGGCGGCCGGTGTTTTTGTCGTGTTGTGTCCGCCCGCGGTTCTTGGCGCCGCGATCCTTTTCTTTCTCGTGGTGGTGTTCTGGCGCTACGTTTCGCTCGGCTCGATCTCGGCGGCGGCCGCGATGCCACTTCTGGTTTACTTGCTCTGGGCGCCGCGTCATGCTCCGCCACACGCCATCACGTTTGGAACGTTGGCGGCCGCGGTTTTGATCATTTTCAAGCACAACGGCAACATCCAACGC
>OCOJ01041056.1_pt1 | contig 45665 bp, 47 predicted proteins | sample 1539251 | NCBI WGS metagenome assembly OCOJ01 (sample SAMN01911457, study PRJEB22624) | soil metagenome | biome: Soil | place: Malaysia | collected 2012-04-30 | depth RA_metagenome m
AAGTCCTCCTCGACCGCGATCCAGTTGACGAGGTTCTCCATGATGGACTCGACGTATCCTGTCCTGATTGATTCTTCCACTCTTTCAGCCTGCTCCATTGTTTCTATGTCTACGATGATTCTGGCTCTCTCCGGCTCCATTTCGATTCTTTCTGAAACCGCTTCTCTAATAAGGCTAGTGCGTTTCGTCACGAAACCAACTCCAGAGAGAAAGGCAGCAGCCCGCGGGAGGCTGTCCGAGCGCAGAATTGTGCGACTTGAGTTCAAAGTGATCGAAGGTCCACCGAGGGATTTCGAAGATGGACAACGCCGAAGTGGTAATTAACCGAGCGTGCGACCGGACAACGAGCAGGGAGATTACGCCAAGTTGCATGAACTCTCACTTGTGCAGGGCATCATAAGAGCAGTGGAAGACGAGGCACGAGAGAGGGGAGGCAAGGTTCGGAGCTTCAAGGTGAGAGTCGGGGAGCTCGCTCAGTTCGACATCAAGCTGGTGAGAGAGCTTCTCAGGGAGCTAAGGCAAGGGACGCCTCTGCAAAGCGCCAGAGTGAAGGTCGAACCCGAGAGGGCGAAGGTACGGTGCCTGAGCTGCAATTCGCGTTGGAGCTTCAACGCAGTCGCTGGTCAGATGTCGGCAGATGAGAAGGAGGTCGTGCATTTCCTGCCGGATCTCTTCAGTTGCTACTTCAAGTGTCCGTCCTGCTCGAAGAGCTACTTCGAGATAGAAGAGGGCAGGAGCGTCAGGGTGGCGGAGGTTACGCTCGACGTCTAACCAAGACTCGTCTCTCGACTTCAGAAGGGCAATGATCAGGCAGCGACTTCGCAGCGTCAGGAAAGTGTTGCTGGTCCTCAGTGGGAAGGGAGGCGTGGGCAAGAGCGTAGTCTCCGCCACGATTGCAGCGCTCCTTGCCGATCAGGGCCTCAGCGTGGGGTTGCTGGATGCGGACGTCTACGGGCCGTCGTCGGCCCTCTTGCTCAAGGCGGACTCTTTGCCGGAAGAGGGAGAACGTGGCCTGATTCCTCCGATCAGGCACGGGATCAAGACAATGTCCATCGACCTCTTCGCGCCAGGCCTGCCAATTCCTCTAACGGGTAGGGGGGCGAAACAGGTCATCTTGGAGATTCTTGCCTTGACAGATTGGGGGGATTTGGACTACTTGGTCGTGGACATGCCGCCCGCCANCCCCCCCCGCCACAAGCGACATAATGCTGACTCTGACCTCCCTCGGCAACAGGAGGCTCTCCGCTCTCGTTGTGACCACGCCAGACAGGTTGTCCGTCGCGGTTGCGCACAGAGTGCTGGGACTGCTCCGAACGGGGAAGGTTCCGATTGCTGGGGTCTTGGGAAACGTGTATCGCGAAAAGCCCTTGCACGGCTACGTGAAGAACGACGAACCCAAGAAGCTGGCGGCTGAATTCGGCGCAACCTTCTGGGGCAGGCTTCCATACGACGTCGGAGTTGCCTCAGCCGTAGAGGGTGGCGATGTCGAGAGGCTGCTCGGCACCCGATTCGCCGCTGCACTCCGTCGCTCAGTGGACGCGCACTTGAAGCCGTCAAAGACCTGAATCCTGGTGGAGTGAGCAAGACTGAAACCGCCGATTTCGGATCCCAATCGTCTCTACCCGACAACTCTTGCCATCTCAAGCGGAGCCCAAGTCGGGGAAACACGTCTTCACCGAAGAAACGATATAAGGTCGAGTTCGACAACCACATCCCTCGAACGACATGAAGGCAGACAGGAAGGGAACCGCCGGGTTCATGGACTGAGGCAATAGCTGATTCTTGAGGACACCAACACTTGTCTGACCCCGCGTACGTTCTCGACTCGACCGCCTTCTACGCAGGCATACCCTACCAGGGCAGCGGCCGCTACTACACCACCTACCTTGTGCTTGAGGAGGTCAAGCACCACAACGTCGGCTCCTCTCTGATCCACACTAGGGTACAAGTTACCGAGCCATCCGCAGAGTCGGTCGGCAGGGTGCGCGCGACCGCCTCGAAGACAGGAGACGCCGGGGCTCTCTCTGAGACCGACATCTCCCTCCTCGCCCTCGCACTTGACCTGAAGGCTAGGGGCAACGTCCACCTCGTCTCGGACGACTTCGCTGTGAGAAACGTAGCCGAGATTCTTTCGGTCCCCCTGTCCGAGACCTCCCTGAAGGGGGGCGAATGGAAGAACATCACGTGGAAACTGTTCTGCAAGGGCTGCGGGAAGCAATACAGCAACCCGAAGTTGACCGAGTGCCCGGTCTGCGGAACCAAGCTCGTCAGGAAGGCAATCGATAGGTAGCGCCGACCTTACTAGCTCGGTAGCCAAAAACTACTACACTTATAAGCGCAATATCACCTATGTTATTATTGGTGAGTACTAGAATTGGTTATGCATAGGTCGTACGGGCTCCAGGTATCCGATAGATGCCCCCAGTGTGGCAAGAGGAACCTGGTAGAGGACTCGAGCACGGGCGAGCTCTCCTGCAGCAACTGCGGATTCGTGGTGACTGAGAAGTCGATCGACATGGGCCCCGAGTGGCGCTCATTCGGCGACGACGCGCAGAGCAAGTCGAGGACCGGTTCCCCAATCTCGATAACAAGGAGAGACATGGGGCTCGCTACGGTCGTGGGCAGGTCCAACAGGGACGCCTCCGGCAGAGCCTTGGCCTCGCCCATGCGGAGCACGATAGACAGAATCCGAAGGTGGGACGTCCGCGCACCCGCCATGGGTTCGATGGAGAGGAACCTAGGGGTGGCGATGGTGGAGCTGGAGAAGATGGGCGACAAGCTGGTCGTCTCACAGGCAGTCAAGGAGCGGGCCGCCTACATCTACAGGAAGGCCCTCGAACGCGGGCTCTTGAGAGGACGCTCGATCACTGGCATCGCAGCCGCCTCGCTCTACGCGGCGTTCAGGGACACCGAGACACCAAGGACGATAAAAGATATCGCGGCCGTGAGCAACCTGGGCAAGAAGGACATCGCCAGGGACTATCGAATCCTTCTCCGAGAGATGGACCTCAGCATGCCCGTGGCAGACGCGGCGAAGAACGTCACGAGAATCGCCTCGAAGGTGGGTATGTCAGAGAGGACCATAAGGAAGGCCGTCGAGATCGTCAGGATGACCGAGGAAAGGGAGATCTCTGCCGGCAAGGCGCCCATGGGCCTGGCAGCGAGCGCCCTCTATCTGGCCGGCGTCCTCGAGGGCGAGGTGAAGACCCAGAAGGAGATCGCAGACGCGGCGGGGGTCACGGAAGTAACGGTGAGGAACAGGTACAAGGGTCTGCGAGCTGAGCTCGGCAGCGCTCTGGGATTGGAAGAGTCTCCACCCAAGATAATGGTCCAGCAATAGGTGGACCGGGGGGGAATTGAACCCCCGACCTTGGGACCCTAACGGGTTCTCCCGCGTGCGNAGGCGGGCGTTCGTACCGCTGAACTACCGGCCCTTGATTTCGTCCACCATCCGCTCCATGTATAAGGATTGCAGAACCCTTTTTTGAGACAGGGGAAGCAACGCAGCTTGCAGTTGCCAACTCTCGACCTCGACGACAGGCTCTTCTGGGTGGCTGGGGAGAAGGAGATCAAGAAGGGGAGCACCACCGACGAGTACTTCGTCCACACCAAGGAGGTAATGAGGAGGAACGGAATCGACGCAAGAGTGGTAATGGAGGTCTACGCCAGGGAGGTACCCTATGCGCAGAATTGGGGCGTGGCGAGCGGAATCTACGAGGTCGCGAAGCTTCTCGAAGGTCTACCCGTCGACGTCTGGGCTTTGGACGAGGGATCAATCTTTCTCGCGGACTCCTCGACAGCGCTATACGAGCCCATCATGACGATAGAAGGCAGGTATCGGGATTTCGCGGAGTACGAGACCCCACTGCTGGGTCTCCTCTCCTCATCGACAAGCGTCTCGACCAGGGCAGCCAGGTTCAGAATCGCCGCTGGCTCGAAACTCCTGCTCAGCTTCGGCACGAGAAGGGTTCATCCAGCTCTCGTCCCGATGGTGGAACGCGCCTGCTACCTCGCGGGGTTCGACGGCGTCTCCAACGTCCTCGGTGCCAAGCTGCTGAAGATCGCGCCGTCTGGGACCATGCCGCACGCTCTCATCCAGATCCTGGGCGACCAGGAGCGCGCGTGGAGGCTCTTCGACAAGACGATAGAGAAGGGGGTTCCGAGAATCGCGCTGGTCGACACCTTCTGGGACGAGAAGACGGAATCCATCAAGGCGTTCGAGGTCCTGGGCCCCAGGCTCTGGGGCGTGCGCCTCGACACGCCAGCCTCCAGACGGGGCGACTTTCGGAAGATCATAGAGGAAGTGCGGTGGGAGCTCGACATCAGGGGAGGAAAGAAGGTCAAGCTGATCGCGTCAGGCAGGCTCGACGAAGACTCTGTCAGGCAGCTGAGAGACTTGGTTGATGGCTTTGGCGTCGGAACCGCAGTGGCGTACCCTCCAGTGATCGACCTCAGCGCCAAGATAGTCGAGGTAGTGGGCCAGGGTAGAAGAGAATTCAGGGCCAAGAGAGGAGGGCTTGGGGGAAGGAAAGCAGTCTACAGAGCTACAGGATTCAGGGACTCGGTCGTCCTCGAGGGTTCTCCAACGCCCAAGCGCGCCTCTCCGTTGCTGAAGCCCCTGCTCAAGGACGGGCGCATCGTAAGAAGATACGAGGGAATCGAGCGAATGCGTTCGCGCCTAGTCGCAGATCTTCGTAGGCTTGAGTTCTCGCAGCCCTCGCTCACCTGGAGGTAACAAGATTGCGCAGGGCCGCACTCGTCGCCGTGGATGTGCAACGCGACTTCTGTCCGGGGGGTGCACTAGCGGTGAAGGATGGAGACCGCGTGATCGCCCCGCTGAACCTCCTAATCTCGGCATTTCGCCAAGCTGATCTGCCGGTCTTCTTCTCGAGAGATTGGCATCCCAAGAACCACTGTTCATTCAAAGCCCGAGGCGGTCCCTGGCCCGTTCACTGCGTCGCAGGCACGCCGGGCGCAGAGTTCCATCCAGGCCTCCAGATTCCCGGCGACGCCACCATCATCAGCAAGGCGACCCGCCGAGACGAGGAGGCGTACTCAGCCTTCCAGGGCACGCACCTGGCGTCGGCACTCGAGCGGCTTAATGTGGGCGAGCTCTTCGTGGGCGGACTGGCGACTGACTACTGCGTCAAGCAGACGTGCCTCGACGGTCTAGAGAAGGGGTTCGCTGTTAACGTGGTCACAGACTGCACCATGGGGGTGGACTTGCATCAGGGAGACTCGGAGGAGGCACTTCGCATCATGTCGTCGAAGGGTGCCAAGCTGATCACTTCAGCAGAAGCTGTGAAGATGTGCCGGCGCGCAGCAATGATGTCTTCATCCCGACCATAACGGCCAGTCCAGGTCGCCCGTCGTAGCACGCTGCGCGCCAGACACTGTTCAAGGTGCGATTTCGCTATTTATCCGTTGTCGGTCGCGGTACGAGCGAGACACACTTTTTAGCCTCGAAGCGCGATTCTCGATTGGCCTTGGCAGGCGAAGAGGAGTTCGTGAGCTGGTACCGGGCGCTGGCGGAGAACCCGGAGTACTACACCAACACAGAGCAGGGCCAGAAGGAGCTCGCCGAGATGATCAGGAAGGAGTCGGAGAGGCTCCTCGAACAGATAGGGAAGACGGTCAAGAGGACCAAAGAGATAATCTGGCTTTCCCGATACTGCAGCGAATGCCAGCACTTCCTGAAGGAAGGGAAGAAGATGAACTGCAACCGCTGGGGAGTCCGCATCGTCAAACCCTTCTATGGCAGGCCGATCTGGGTGAGCGCGTCCAAGTCGGGCGACGAGAAAGAGATGGTGGTGGAGGGGATCGATTGGGACTCGAAGTGGAAGGAGATCTCCGACCAGATTGTGGAGAGAGCCATAGATCTAGTGAACGGCGGCTATCCCTACTTCTGCTACATCGGCAGATAGTAGAACAGCACGAACCTGCTAATGGTCGAGCTCCCCATGGTTCAGATTAATTAACTCCTGACTAGACGGCCGTGCGTGGCCGTTTCCCGCATCTACTTCATCACCGACGTCCACGGCTCGACGCGCTGCTTCAGGAAGTTCCTGAACGCGGCGAAGTTCTACAGCGCGAACATCCTGATCCTCGGGGGCGACATCACCGGCAAGGTCATGGTGCCAATCGTCGAGCGCTCCGATGGCAGCTACGAGTGTACCTATCAGGGGGAGGACATGGTGCTGAAGAGCAAGAAGGAGGTCGACGAGTTGGCTGCGAAGGCCGCCGAGTACGGGTCGTACTGCCGTGTGATGAGCAGGGCCGAGTTCGACGAACTCTCGTCCGACCGCTCCAAGGTCACCGCGCTCTTCAATCAGCTGATGGTTGATCGAGTCAAGGATTGGGTCGGCCTGGCCGAACAGAGGCTGGGAAAGACTGAAGTGCGTTGCTTCATCTCGCCCGGTAACGACGACGTACTCCAGATCGATTCGGTGCTGAGCTCGTCCTCCTACGTAGTCAACCCGGAGGAGAAGGTGGTCAGCATCGATGACCGTCACGAGATGATCACTCTCGGCACCACCAACCACACACCTTGGCACAGCCCGCGTGAGGTCGACGAGGAGGAGCTCCAGAAGAAGATAGAGGGGATGGCGGCCGAAGTCAAGAGCATGAAGACGGCCATCTTCAACATCCACGTCCCTCCGATAAACACGCTGATCGATCAAGCTCCTCAGGTCGACGAAACTCTCAGGGTGGTCCTCAAGTCGGGCCAGGTTCAGATGATCTCGGCCGGGAGCTCGGCTTGCAGGGCCAGCATCGAGAAGTACCAGCCGATGCTCGGAATCCACGGACACATCCACGAGTCCCGGGGGATAGTGAAGATTGGCAAGACGATGTGCGCCAACCCAGGCAGCGAGTACGGGGAGGGGATACTACGCGGGTTCCTGGCAGACTTGGACGGCGAGAAGATAAAGTCCTACCTGCTGACGTCGGGCTGAGCTAGCCCAGCGAATCAGTCACTACCAACTTGTCGCCCTCGGGGAGCTCATACCAGGGCACCCTCTCGCCCACCCTGGCCCTGAGCTTCCAGCTGAGCGTCTTGGGGACGTCCTCGATCTCCTTGGCGAGCGCCTCGACCTTCGATTTCACCAGAGAGATTTGAGAAGAATCCAGGCTGTACCCTTCCGCCGCCGCCAGAACCTTCGACAGGTTCATCGAGAACGTCTTGTAGACGCCCCAATCGTTGGCGCAGAGTCCAGCTAGGTACTCTCCGTTGATGATCTCTCCTTCTTTGGATCCTAGGTCGTGGTCGATGAGGAGCGACACGATGTCCCGGAAGTCCTTGTCATTGATCTGCACGATCTGCAACTTCGTCGCGAGGAGGTCGGCGAGGGGCAGGGTGTACTCGTCCAGCCGAAGCCTGTCCTTGAAGTCGAACTTGTGGCACATCTCGAAGATGTCCAGGAAGATGTCCACTCTCCTCTCGTTGATCAGGTCGTTGAAGATCAACCGCTTCCCACCCATCAGGGCGTTGAACCTAGCCCTCGGCTCGTAGCCCATCTCTTCGAAGAGCTTCCCAACCTCTCGAGATTGCTTCGAAAGACCGACGAAATCGAGGTCGAGGTACTTCCGCTTTAGACCGCTAATCTGCGTCGAGGGACACCTCATCCTCACGGCCATGCCCCCGAGCAGCCTGAGAGTGACCTTTCTCTGCGAAGACGTCTCGAATATTCTCTTCGCTTCCTCGAGAGGCTCCGCCAGTATGGTCATCCGATGCGCCTTCGGACCCGCTCGGCTCTTTAGAGCTTATGGTTTCGGAGCGACCCGTTGTTTCCACCACGGGATTAACATCTTATAGCCTCTGACCGTAGAGCGGCGCAGCGAAGGTAATGCCCGAGACCAAGGATGTCGTGGGAATGATAATGTCCAGAACCGTCGTGACGATCTCCGCCAGCCAGTCGGTCAGGGCAGCCGTGGCGGAGATGACCAAACACGACATCGGCTCGGTCGTCGTAGTGAAGAAGGGTGCCCCGATAGGGATAATCACCGAGAGGGACGTGATGAAGCAGCTGGCTGGAAGGTCCGGAAGGGACCTCGAACAAACCTCCGAATCTCTTGCCTCCAAACCTCTCATCACGGTCTCGCCAGAAACCGAAATCTGGAAGGCGTTCATGGTGATGCTTCGCAAGAAGATACGGAGGCTGCCGGTGATGGATGGGAGAAGGATGGTCGGGATAGTGACCGAACGCGACCTCTTCAAGTGGGTCGTGGGCGTGCTCTACGAGCCCAACATCCCGAAAGATGTGAGGAAGCTAATCGCTCAGAATCCCTAGCGTCGTCGGATACTCGGCTCGACCTTCTCGATCCAGTGCCTTGCTATCTCCTCTCGGGTGGCCACCCAGACGTCGTCGAACCTCTTGACGTACGAGAGGAAGTTCCTCAGGGCGACGACTCTGCCCGGCCTTCCTATGACGCGGCAGTGAAGACCCACCGACATCATCTTCGGATTTCGCCGAGCCTCGCCGCGCATGACGTCCAGAGAATCCTTCAGGTAGGTGAAGAACTCTGACGCATTGGCGAACCTGTGCATCGGTGATTGGAAGTGGAAATCGTTCGCGTCCGGCGTGTAGGGAAGCATCAGGATTCCGTCTCCACCGTGCCTGTAGGGCAAATCGTCGTTGTAGCAGTCCGATTCGTAGATGAAGTTGCCCATGCCCTCCACGATCTTGATCGTGTTGACGCTCGGTTCCCTGGCGTAGAACCCCACTGGCACCTTCCCAGTTATCTGATTGATCTTCTTCACCGACTGTTCAATCATCTCCTTCTCCTGGTCGTAGGAGAACCTGTAGTGCTCGGTCCATCTGAGACCGTGATCGCACACCTCGTGGCCCTCGTCCACTATCGCTCTCGCTGCGCTCGGGTTCACTCCCAGCGCCTCGGCCGTGGCAAAGAACGTCGCCTTCGTCTTGAATCGCTTGAAAGTGTCCAGTATCCTCCAAACCGCCACCCTCGGACCGTACTCGTAGCTGCTCTCGTTTCCCACGTCTCTTGCGGGGATGTCTATTGGCAGGAACTCTCCCACTCCCTCGACAATGCCATCGACCTCGTGCGAGTGCTCCGAGCCCTCCTCGTAGTTAACGACCAGCGAGAGCGCGAGCCTCTTGCCGCCTGGCCACCTGAACCTGGGCGGCTCCCTACCGTATCCCACGAAGTCCCTCCCAGACTCGCTCATGGCTGCCGAAACTTCTATGGTTCTTGTGATAAGAGTTTCCCGAATGGGCTTACTCTGGCGGAATCTCCTTCAGAGCCATGGAGATGTTCAGTCCCTTCCTCGCGTGGTACGCTCTGCTCCCGAAGTAAATCACGAATCCCAAGACGATCATACCTACCAGGAGCTCTAGACTGTTGGCGTTCGGAGTCGTGATCGCGGCGTTGCTGTACGCGATGTATCCGACGTAGCCGAAGCCGATGGTGGTGATGAGCCCAATCAGAGAGACGATGGGTATGCCTGCGACCTTCTTCCCCAGCCACCCGGGCGCCGTGGCGAAGAGGTCCTTCTTCACGAACGGGAAGATCGTCAGGGCTATGCCTGGAATGGTGTACGATATTCCCCAGATCACCGTCCCCATGGTGAAGTAGGAGGAGTAGCCAAGATAGGAGTAGAGTATCTCAGCGATAATCCCTATGGCCATGGTCGCGAGAACTGCGACGTAGGGCGTGTGGTACTTGGCGCTCACGTCAGCGAACTTTGCGGGTATCACCCTGTCGAAGGACCACGCGAAGAGGTACTTGGAGGGGATCCAGAAGTAGGCGAACACTGGCCCCAAGCTTCCTATGAAGTAGGTGAAGAACATGAGCGAGATGAGCAGGCTGTTGGGGTACGCTGCGACCGCCAGGAACAAGGGCTGAGTCGGCTGGAACGGCAGTGGATAGGTTGCCGTGCTCGGAACCGATCCGCCGCTGATCCATCCATAGCCGACCTGCGTGACCCAACCGTAGCCGACCGTGTTGACTGTCAACTGCGAAGTCACGATCCAGTAGATCAAACCAAAGACGAGCGAAAGGAAGAGGGCAATTGGCAGCGATCTCTTGACGTTCTTTATCTCCCCTGCAAAGGCGTTCGCGTAGTTCCCTCCGAACAAGAAGAGGAAGGCGAAAGGCAGGGCGGTCACGATCGCTCCGAACCCGAGGCCGTAGCCTGGGAACGAGGCCTTGGCCGCCGCGGTGGTCTGCAGTGCGGCGTAGGTGTAGTTCGCATTGCCGCTGGCGATGAGCGCGTTCCAGTTGTTCACGAACGTAGCATTGCTCGTCGTTGCAAGGATGTACCACATTATGATCATGCCAACGATCGCGAAGATCCAGGTCACGTACAGAAACCCCTTGATCAGCTTCGAGCCGAAGATGGTGAAGGCGGCTACGAGTAGCGTGAAGAGGACCGAGAGCTCCAGCGTGCCGAGCGCTCCACCGAAGAAGTTCCCGAGGTTCGTCAGATAGGCAGAATTCAGGAGCAGGCCATAGGTCGCAAATATGGATGAGACCGCGAAAGAGAGCGGGCCAGTTCCCGCCCCGATGAACGCAGCCAAGAAGACGATGAGGACGTAGATTATCCCCCACGTGAAGCCAATCGATGGGTGAAGGATACGCCCCACCCAGACGTAGTCGTTACCCGTCCTGGGCATCAACACGCCGATTGCCCAGTAGGCCAGCATCAGGAAGACGAAGGGAACAGATGCTAGGAGCAGGGAGTAGGTCAGGTTCGCCCCCAGCGTGTTTCCGTAGAACCATGGGAACTGCGTGATTGTGAAGACCAGCGCGAATACGAAGACAGACGCGAACAACAGAGTGTCGATCGCGCCGAACTCACGGACGAGGCCGGTCGCGTCGCGGACGAATTGCTTCGTCTGCAAACAGGCAGTGCTCCCCGCAGAGTAAATATAAGAACCTAACGTGTAAGGTCATAAAATATTCAAGAGCTTGAAGCTTCAAATTTCTGCATTTCACGAAGCTTGGTGGTCCTGATTGTCGAAGTTCGCCAACGGCGTTGTGGTCTCTGCGCATTCCCTCGCCTCAGAGGCTGGGGCCTCCATTCTCAGGAGGGGGGGTAACGCAATCGACGCAGCCGTTGCCACCTCTCTAATGCTCGGAGTCGTCGAGCCAGCCTTCTCAGGCATTGGGGGCGGCGGCTTCTCGTTGGTCCACCTCGCCTCCGGAGAGACGACTGCGCTCGACTATCGCGAGACCGCCCCTGGCAGATCAAAGCCAGACATGTTCGAGCAAGGATCTGACGCCAATAGCATCGGGCCCTTGGCCGTCGCCACTCCCGGCGCTGTCGCTGGCCACGCACGCCTCCTCGAGGAGTTCGGGACCATGCGGTTCGAACAGGTCGCTCAGCCCGCCATCAACACAGCCAAGTCTGGTGGTGCGGTTCGCAACGCTTCGCAGTCCGTCCTGAAGGAGAACCGGATTGGATCGTTGGACAAGGTCAGACGATTCCCAGATTCCATCCGACTTCTCGGCGCGGAGGGAGGCACGGAAGCCCTGATGAAGCTACCCTCGCTGTCGGCCACTCTCTCAACGCTGGGGAAGCGGGGACCAGAATCGTTCTACGCAGAGGAGATTCCGGAGACGATCTCCGGATTCCTGCAGGGAATGGGCGGGATACTCTCGGTGGAGGACTTCCAGAGATACGCACCAAGAGCCAGGAAACCTGTTGAAGGTGAGCTTCAGGGCCTGAAGATGTTCTCGATGCCGCCGCCGAGTGCGGGGGGGACCCTGATGATTCAGGGACTCAGAGCTCTGGAGGAGCTCCACGCAAGCACCCGGCTCACCGATGCTGAACGGTTCGACGTCATCGCACGGATACTCAGGCTCCTCCTTGAAGAGAAAGCGGACTTCGGAGACCCAGAGTTCGTCTCGGTCGCGACGAACCAGATGCTCTCGGAGAAGTCGGTCAGAGAACTGGTCGACAGGGTCTCGTCTGCCACGACGCCCGGACGCGGCTGGCAGTCAGGCGTAGGCCCTGGGTCCACCTCGCACTTTTGCGTGGCCGATAGGAACGGTAACCTAGTCTCGGTCACCGAGACCATCGAGTGCTACTTCGGGTCGGGCGTCGCTGTTCCAGATCTCGGCATCATCCTAAACGACGAGATGCACGACTTCGACGTCGCCCCTGGCAAGCCCAATTCGGTCGCTCCCGGCAAGCGCCCAGCGAGCAGCATGTCTCCAACAATCCTGCTAAAGGACGACTCTCCCTACATCGCCTTGGGCGGCGCGGGCTCCGATAGAATCATATCCTCAATCTTCCAGGTACTGTCGAACGTGCTCGACAGGAAGATGGACCTCGCCGCCGCCCTCGCGGCTCCCAGACTTCACCCGGTGGGCGGACTTCTGAGGCTCGAGAGTGGTTTCGACGCTGCCGCTATAGGCGAGCTGAAGCGAAGGTCGTGGAACGTCAATTCGATCAGCGGCACCGACATTTTCTTCGGCGGTGTCCAAGCCATAATGGTGGACCAGGAGAAGAGAATCGTCAGAGGTTGCGCCGACCCTCGCAGGTTGGGAGCAGCCGCCTCAGTTTAGTAGCTTCGCGCCGTTGCCGTCGAGAATTCGGGCCGCAGCTCTGCGAGCGTCGTCTTCGTCCATCGCACCCTCTTCCACGATCTCGCCCAGGGCTTCGCCGAGCGCGGTCTTGGTCAGCTTCGCGGACAACCAGTGGAACTCGGGGATCTCGATGGAGTCTGAACCGTAGACGATTCTCGTCGTCGGGACAACTTCGAGCACACGCCTGTAGCGCTCTTTCGAAACCGCCGGAAGATACGTTGGCGGAAAGGGAGTAGAGAGTTCAAAGTGAACGTTGGGGAAGACGCTGCTCAGCCAGGCAGCCTCGTCGGTGTAGGGGTAGCCGCCGTGAATCAACACTATCGGCGTCTTCATCACGAACTCCTGCCTCAGGAACCTTGAGAGAAGAAGCGGGTTACACCTCTCTGCAACGATGTCGGTGTCTCCTAGCCCGGTGTGTATCTGGAAGAATGCCCCGAGCCTCGAGGAGAGCTCCGCGGTGCGGTTGAGCAGGAAGTCGCGCAGAGGCTTCACCCTGGGGCCGAACCACTCTCGCTCACCCCGCTCTCTCCTGAGCATAAACGAAATCCTGGCCTCGTGTTCTGTGGGCGCGTCAACATCCAATCCTGTGCGATACGCTATGACCGACTTGAAGCCCACGAATCCCGACTTCCTGACCGCGGCCCTGACCGAGTCCTCGAAGGAATCGACGAAAGCTTCGAAGCTGTTCGACGTGTCGAGGAGGCGCTTGATCAGGGGCTCGATCCTTAGGATTCTGTACAACTCGCAAGGTGCGTAGCGCTTGAACTTCGCGAACGGAACGGGCTCGAGTCCGTTGTCAAGCGCCATCCGTCTGATCCCAGCATCTCCAAGAAGAAGCTCGAGATACTCGCCGTACCTTTCCGCCAGTTTCTCTCTCCTCCTCAGGACCTCTGTCTCCGATTCGGAGGTTCCGAGAAGTCGCGCGAGCTGATGAATCATCCTTCTATATGCAACCGAGGCCTCGAGGTCTTCTTGGCGGCGCGCAGGAGCAACGCTCTTCACCGTGGGACCGCCCGCCATGAAGAGCTTGGTCAGAGAGGCGCGGTTGAATTCTTTCTTGGGGCTGAAGGAGAAGCAATGGATATCCGTGACTGGCTGCCCGTCAAGCTCTAGCCTCAACTGCGGCTACTGGACCCGACATCCGGTGTTTGACCTTTTAAACCAACAAGGGCCTCGAACCTGCCGTTGAACCAGAGCGCCTTCGCCAAGAAGCTTGCGAAGCACCGCGTTTCGGTTGTCAGTATCTCGTACCTCGACCTCTGCGGTGTTACGCGCTCCAAGCCTCTGGTCGTCTTCGACGCAGGCTCGATTCTCAAGGAAGGCTTCAAGACGGCCAGGGCCAACCTCGACATGAACGCCGCCGCCCCCCTCACACCTGGCTCGAAGATCGACATTTCCCAGGGCGATGTCTCCGTAATACCTGACCCGGCAACCCTCGTCTTCCCAACGTATTCTCCCAACACCGCAAGGCTGATCGGAGAGATTCACGAGGGCGACGGTAGGACTTCCGGGCTCTGCGCCAGGAGCTTGCTGAGAAAAGTCCTTCGCGAGACGGCTTCCAGAGGGTACAAAGTCGTGGTGGGATTTGAGAGCGAGTTTCACCTAGTGCGCAACGGTGACGGCAGAATCCTCCCAGCAGACACCTCTTCGATACAGACCCAAGCGGGCTACGATCAGCACCGGAAACTCATCTCAGGCCTGCTCGCAGCGCTGCGCTCCATGGAGGTCAGCGCGGTCAAGGCGCACGTCGAGGGCGGACGCGGCCAGTTGGAAGTGGACCTTGCCCCGAAGCCGGGCCTGAGAGCCTGCGATTCCTACGTCTACTTCAAGGACGCCGCCAAGGCCATCTCGAGGGAGCAAGGCCTGCTGGCATCGTTCATGCCAAAGATAGGCGCGGACTGGTGGGGAAGCGGCCTCCACATGCACCTGAGCCTGACGGATCCGGCTGGAAGGAACCTGCTCCATGACCAGCGCGACAGAAGAAAGCTGGGTCTGAGCGGGACGTGCTACAGCTTCATCGGCGGTGTCCTGAAGCACGCCAGCGCCCTCTGCGCGTTGGGAGCACCGACAGTGAACTCGTACAAGAGGTTGCTGCCAGGCAGGTGGAACGCAGACGCGCTGGCGTATGGCCCTGGAAACAGGGGCGCGGCGATCAGGATTCCCGACGAGAGGGGAAAGGCGACGCGGATCGAACTGAGACTGGCTGACAACACGTGCAACGTCTACCTCCTGCTCGCCTGCGTGCTGTCCGCGGGCTTGGAAGGAATCAAGGAAAGAGTCGATCCAGGTGGCCCGCTAATGTTCGATGCCTCCCAGATGACCGACAGGGAGAGAGTCTCGCGCCACCTGAAGCTACTGCCCAGGTCACTGGGCGAGGCTTTGAATGAGCTTGAGAGAGATCAACTGGTCAAGAGGGCGATGGGAAGCGAGTTGTTCGAGGAGTTCTTCGTGCAGAGGTCGTTCGAGGTCGCGCAGGCCGCGGACCAGGTCACGCAGTGGGAGATCTCCCACTACTTGGATCTCTTCTAGCCCACCATCGCGAAGGCCCTCACTGGACTGGCCGAACCGTCGACCAGAGGGAGAGGCGCTCCGACGAATAGGAAGTCCTTGTCGGCGACCTTGTCCAGGTTGGCCAATCCTTCAAAGAGGGCTATGCCCTTCGGGAGCAGAATCTTGTGGGCCGGAAAAGGAGCGTGGTCAGGACTCGGAGCGTCGAAACCAATCGCGTTGACCCTGAGCCTGGTGATGAACCTGCACGCCTCGTCGCTCAACTCAGGGTGCTCCAGCCACCTTCGAGTGCCAGCCTTCTTGGTGTAGCCGGTATGGAACAGGAGAATCCATCCCTTCCCGACCTTCCCCTTCAACCCCTTCTTCGCCAGGCCCTTCTCGATGTCCTTCTTCGTGATCGAGTAGTTCGGCCTCCGCCCTCTGAAGTCCAGTACAATTCCCCTGCCGATGTAGGTGGTCAACGGAACTCTGTCGACTGACGGCGCGCCGGCGAGGAAGTGTCCCGGTGCGTCGACGTGCGTCCCCGAGTGTTCGACGAAAGTCCAGACGCTCGAGTAGTACCCATTGTCTCTTATGGTGGTCATCGTAGACCTAAGAGGCATCGGGTAGCCCGGGAAGACGTGTGTCCCCTGACTCTTGAACGGGACTGACAAATCAACGATCTTCCTGAAAGGAAGCTTGTCTCCCAAACTACCAGAAGCGCGACTACCATCTTAGTAAAAGCTTTCGACCACACCGAACGCATGAGGGCAGATTAACCCCCTCGTTCATCCCCGCATCTCCTGGTCGATTTCAAAACGATCGACGCTGCAATGAGCGGGCGGTGTGAACGACGTTTAGGCGGAAGGGTTAAACCCGATTTTCACGTTCGCGAGTGCGTATGTCATCCATTGAAAAGGATGACCGCGTCAACACCGTACAATTCAACAAAGAGAAAGGATACCTCGAGCTAAACAAGACTTTTCCCGAAGAGAAGTATCTCTGGAATGAGGACTTCCATCCAACTCCGCTCAAGATGAGGAAGTGGGGCTCATGGACGTTCTTCGCCGTCTGGTTCGGAATGGCCATAGAAGTCGAGTCCTGGGCCCTCGTGTCGATAGGCTACTCGTTCGGCCTCGACTGGTTCTGGTCTCTCCTCGCAGTGATCGTCGGTAACCTCATCGTCCTGATACCCATGATAATCCAGAGTCACGGAGGCGCAAGGTACGGCGTCCCAGAAACGCCGCTGACCAGGAGCAGGTGGGGCCTCTACGGCAACTGGATTCCGTCAATCCTGCGCGGCATCATCGGCGCAGGTTGGTGGGGAATCGACACCTGGATCATCGCGGAGTGCGTCGGAGCGATATACCTGATCAGTTCAAACCAGCTCTCCGTCCTCTATACGCCCACAACCCTCGCCAGCGCTTCCCCCTTCACAATAGCCACGCTCGCCCCAGCAATCTTCTGGGCAACATTCGTGGTTACGATCGCGATAAGACTGATAATCCTATTCTACTCCCCGCCGAAGACAGGCCAGAGGACGCTTCAGATAATCTCCTGGACCGTCCCGTTCATCGGCTTCGTCGGCTTCGGCATCCTCTTCTTCAGCATGATGAACCTCTCCGGCTGGCAATGGACAGCGATCCTGAACTCGCCGATGACCGTATCTGGATCGGCGTTCTGGTACGCCCTCATAGGCCTGATCAACGCGAACGTCGCGTTCTGGGCCACGATGGCTATCAGCATGCCCGATTTCACACGGTACGCCAAGTCCCAGTTCTCACAGACTATGGGGCAGATTCCACTCCCGCTCCTGATGGGAGGCATCGGCATCCTGGGGCTCATCACGACAGGCGCATCGCTGGTGCACTATGGAGTTCCAATCTGGGACCCTGTGCTCCTATCGGCACTCGCCATCTCCTCCCAGCCGCTGGCCTACCTAACGATCTTCCTGCTGCTCTTGGGCGTCATCGTGGTCAATGTCTACGCCGACACGATAGGCCCAGGCTACGACTTCTCCAACCTCTATCCGAAGAAGATCAGCTGGTTCATGGGGGTCGTCGTAGTGGTCATAATCGCAGCGATTCTCCAGTCTTGGAGCTACTACTTCAGCGCCCAGTCCTACGTCGAGAACTGGCTCCTGACCTACGGCGCACTCTTGGGTGGAGTGGAGGGCATCATCGTCTTCGACTACGCCGTCATCAGGAGATTCAAGTTCGAGATCTACGACCTCTTCTCCTCCAAGGGCCGGTTCAGATACTTCCGCGGCATCAACCCGGCCGCCGTAATCGCTTTCATCGTCTCAATGATTCTCGTCTTCCCTCCAAGCACCTACATCAACCCCAACGCAGCTCTGCTGTTCCCGGGACAGGACTGGGTCTTCCAGAATGCGTGGGTATCGGCCATCCTCATCTCTGGGCTCCTCTACATCGTGCTGATGGCTGGATGGGTCATCCCCAAGTACCAGCCTGAGCTCAAGGGGAGTCTCCTCAAGGGCTACATCGCGGACGACACGGCAACGACCTTCGGAATCACCACGGGCTCTTCTCAGACGACGCAGCGGGCGGCCGCACCGATGCGCGCTGCCTCTGCCGAGTCAAAGAAGGAAGCGGAGTGAGATGCCTGAAGAATTCGACCTTGTTGTCAGAAACGCCCGGCTGCTGGGCAAGCCTTCAGGAAAACTCTTCGACGTGGCGGTCGACAGCGGCAAGATAGCAAAGACATCAGACCACATCGCGAAGAAGGGAGAAGAAGAGGTGGACGCGCAGGGTAGGTTGATCCTGCCTGGCTTCTTCAACATGCACTTCCACCTTGACTCTGTCCTCAAGATGGGCGACCCGCGCTACAACGCGAGCGGAACACTCTGGGAGGGTATACAGATCTGGGGCGAAGTCAAGAACAAGCTCAGCGAAGAGGAGATACTCTCTCGCGTGCGGACGGCCGTCAGATGGATGGCCGCCTACGGGACGCTCTGGCTGAGGACCCACGCGGACACGACCACCAAGAACCTCAACACAGTCAAGGCACTCGTGAAGGCGAGGAAAGAACTCCAAGATCTGGTGAACATCCAGGTCACGTCCTTCCCACAGGACGGGATCAGAACGGATCCCGGAAACCTGGAGTTGCTGGAGAAGTCACTCGAGCTCGGCGCTGACAACGTTGGAATGATTCCCCACAACGAGTGGACTCGCGAAGATGGCGTCAAGTCGATCGAGGACGCCTTCAGGCTCGCGAAGAAGTACAACAAGGACATCGATGGTCACATCGACGAGACCGACGACCCGTGGTCCAGATTCCTGGAAGTCGTGGCGGCCAACACCGTCAGACAGAAGTGGATCGGAAGAGTCGCTGCGGGCCACGTGACCGCCAGTCACAGCTGGGACGCCGCTTACAGGTACAGAATCTCGAGCCTGTTCGAGAGGGCCGGAATAACAATAGTGGCCAACCCACTGATCAACATGCACCTTCAGGGAAGGCTTGAGGGCTATCCCAAGAGGCGCGGCATGGCCCCGATCAGCTTCTTCCATAGTCGAGGAATCAACGTGGCTCTGGGACACGACTGCATCATGGACCCATGGTACCCACTGGGTGTCGGTGACATGCTGCAGTGTCTGTTCATGGCGGTCCACGTGGACCAGATAATGGGGCACGAGGAACTCAACCAATCAATCAACCTCATCACCTACAACCCCGCGAAGACCTGGCGGAACACTGCAAGCTATGGTCTAGAAGAGGGCAAGGCCGCGAACTTCATGGTAGCAAACGGCAAGGAAGTTCTCGACGCCCTCAGAATCCTCGGTCCTCCACTCTCCGTGGTGAAGGACGGGAGGGTAATCGCGAAGAACGCGAACAGGGCCAGCAGCGAAGTGCTCCACAAGGGCAAGTGGGAGAAGCTCGAGTTCGTCGGACGCGGTCAATAGGAAGAAAATTTCCCAAGAACACCGGAGGACGCGCCCAAGCGCGAAGCCGGGCGCTCCTCTCGGATTTTTGCCAAAAAGACTCGTTTTTCGACCACCGACAATGTGCGGAGTCGGGTGATGGTCGCTGGCCGATAGACGCTTCAGACTTGCGGCCAGGGTGAGTAGCTCGAGTCCCCGCGAGATCGAGCCCACCCTCAGGGGCGCGATCACGAAAGGCTCAATCAGAAAGGACGATGACGAGTTCGTGGTCGAAGCGGAGATGACGGGATCTAGCGCAAAGGAACTGAACCGATTACTTCCCTCCACGCTCAGGAGGGTGGAGAAGAGGACGAGGCTGCGCTCAGAGTGGACCTCCGAGAACGGGGTGACGGAGCGCTATTTCGACTACGTTCTCAAGAAGACCATCAAGAACTAGTCTCGCAAGACCCACCAATCCCGAGTCCTTATCTTCTGTCTCGGCCGCCACTCGAGTTCAGCGGGAGAAAGCTTGAGTGGGGTTCTCGTCTTCGTTGTTCACAAGCACAGGGCCACATCGCTTCACTACGACCTCCGTCTGGAGATTGGAGGGGTGATGCCCTCCTGGTCCATTCCCAAAGGCCCGTCCCTCGACAGCAGCGTCAAACGCTTGGCGATGCCAACGGGCGATCACTCTCTTGAGTACAGACACTTTGAGGGTGTCATTCCGGCGGGCGAGTACGGCGCGGGACCGGTAATGATATGGGACGAAGGAACCTACAATCCCGAAGTCGAAATCAGCAGGGGCGTGAGGAGGGAAATCACCGAAAGGGAGGAGGCAGAGGTCGAGGCAGGCAAGGGCTTGCAAGTCGGGAACCTGAAGTTCAGACTGTACGGGAAGAAACTGAGAGGCTCCTTCGCTTTGGTCCGCACTTCAGGGATCGGGGGGAAGGAAGCTTGGCTTCTGATTAAGCACAAGGACGAGCACTCGAAGAAAGGATACGATGCCAAGGACTACGACATCTCCGCCGCCAGCGGTCGCTCGCTCAACGCTATCGCAGAACAGGAGGGCAACTCAAGCCAATGATTCACATTCGGTCGATTGGTGCGAGTCGTGCTCCAGTAGAACGATGTGAACCAACGCTATCCTTGTCCCGGCAGATGGCTCCCATCGGTGCTTGACGCAGGAGCAACATTATACACGCCCCTCGAAGTGTTCGTCTTCTCTTGGAGCTTTCCAGGCAGGGCAGGAATCTGATTATGGCCGTCGTGAGCGGCCTGCTCGTAGGTACCGCTCTCGCTCCTGTGGTCATTGATGGTTTGCCCCTCACCCTCCTCCTCCTTCAGGACAACAGCCTCGTTTCAAGGGGATTGGTGTGGCAGCTGGTCACTTCGATCATCGTGGCGCCCCCGACGCTGACGGGTCTGCTCGACGTGTCGTTCAACGCAGTTGCCCTGGCGCTTCTCGACGGACTCTTCTCCGTGGTCTATGGCAGGAGACAGTACTACTTGGTCTTCCTTGCCACCGCAATCGCAGGAAACATACTCAGCCTCGCTAACGGACCAAGGGAGGTCAGCTTCGGCGCCTCCGGAGGCATCTTCGGACTCCTGGCGGGGGCCGTCTCTTTCGATTTCGTCACCAATAGGAGATTCAACCCCGCTCTTCTTTTGTGGTTCGCTGCGGTCTTCTTCGTCAGCAGCTTCGCCTTTTCCTACGTTGATTGGGTCGCTCACGCAGGAGGAGCTCTCCTCGGCCTGGCGCTCGGATACGCCGTGGGGATTCGGAGGGAGGAAGATGCCGTAGTCGGAGGGGACTGAACCCACGCATGGCAACTCGGCGACGTCCGAGTCGACCGAAGTACCGTACATCCCTAGGATGGTTTCCAACGAGCTGTCGACGAAGAGCGTTAATCTTATCTCCTCAATGAGAAAGCTGCGCGGCGGCTTCATCTTGTTTCTCCTGACGGGCTCGACAGTACGCTCCACTTCAAGAAAGAGGCGTCGTCCATCCTCTCACAGCAGGCTGAAAGCAGCAGTCGTCATCCTGATTGCTGCGGCGCTAGTGGTTAGCTATGCCGTCGCTGCCGGATGGTTGACCCTTTTCCCTTCGAACGTGCTGGGCAATCCCAACGGCTCGACGGACGGATCTGCCACGGGACCACCAACGGGATACCCTGTTTGGCCACAAGATTCGACTTCGATAGTGCGGGGCTTTTGCAGTGACAAGACCGTGCAATTCTGGGTTCAGAAGCAGACAGTCGGCCCGGCCCTAGCCAACGTCACTCAACAGATACTCGATGCCTGTGGCATTGGCCAAACGGCGGGTGGAATCGTCCGAAGCCAACAGGGATGGTACCTCGAGCAAATCACCGCAGAGAGCACCCAGACCGCGACAACGACCCGAAAGCACTAGCCAGCCCGTCTCGCCTTCGAGACTCCGGGGCTGCGCGAACGCAGGCGAGCTCAAGGAAGGCCCAGAGAGGGATTTGAACCCTCGTCAAGAGGTCCACAGCCTCCTATGCTGACCAAGCTACACTATCTGGGCCACTAGGAGGCGGCTCGATTCAGCATTCGATATAAGAATTGACAGAACTCGCCCACAACCCGCCCCTTCAACCCACGACGCAAACTTCATTGTTATGCCACCGACACCTTCGCGGCCTTCTTGCCCAAGAGTGTTGATATCGTGGTCGTCGGAGCTGGAATTCTGGGCGTCGCGTCCGCCTACTACCTGAAGAAGAGCAACCCTCGAGAGAGCGTCTTGCTGGTCGACAGGTACGGCGCCCCCGGTCAGGGAAACACGGGACGGAGCAACGCGTTGTACAGGAATACCTTCACATCAACCGACAATCAGATGCTTTCCAATTGCTCGATTGACTTCTACCAAAGGGTTCAGTCTACTGGATTCGATATCGGTCTCCAACAGATCGGGTACCTCTGGCTGATGGCAGAAGATGCCATCTCGAAGAACGAGAGATTCGTGAGAGGGATGGAGAGGAATGGAATAACGATTCGGCAGTACTCGAGAGAAGAGCTGAAGAATAGAATGCCTGGCATGAGAACCAGTTTCGAAGGAGACGAGGATGCTGCCCTGATGGGTCTCGGACCTATCGAAGGTGGTCTGTTCGGTCCGAAGTGCGGCAGGCTTGATCCAGACAAGCTCGTGAGGTTCTACACGACACAGTTCGCAGAATTGGGAGGTGAAATGGCGTTCAACACCAGTGTTGACAGACTGAACTTCGCACCGTCCAAGAGCCTGGGAATCGAGGGTGAGCCTCTGGTCTGGCAGGAGGCAGGGATGACTGGGGTTCACGCCAGTGGAGCTATCACCGGAGATATTCTAGCCAGGACCACCGTCCTTGCGTGCGGTGCTTGGGGAAACGAGCTCTTGGAGCCGGCGGGGTTCGACAGTCATGCCAAGGCAAAGAAGAGGCAGCTCTTCAGCATCACGGCCAGGACGGCTTCGCNTCGCGAGCCTGCTCCACACCAAGGGTTTCAACGACCTTGATCTCGTTCCCATGGTGATACTTCCGAAGTCAGGCGTCCATTTCAAGCCCGTCAGCGAGGAGAACGAGTTCTGGATAGCATGCGACGACGCCCTGAACAGGCCGTACATCGACATCCCAGACCGCAACCTGGAGAATTACAAAGCCGAAGAGAACTACTATGCGAACGGCGTCCACCCCATCCTCCGCTCGTATTTCCCTGACTTCGCCGAATCTAGACCGAGAAGCATGTGGGCCGGCCTCTACTCGTTCAACACCTTGGACTTCCTGCCGTTCGCCTTCAGGGAAGGAGAGCTCATCGTGGTCGGAGGCGACAGCGGAAGCGGAATCATGAAGGGCGACTCCCTCGGGAGGATTGTTGACGCCCTGTACAGAGGTGAGGAGCAGGCGATGCTCTACGGCGATGTACCCTACCGCGCTTCCAAGATCTCTTTCAAGCAAAGGGACGTGGAGAGAGAGGAGTGGGTTCTCTGAGGCCGACCGCCTGGCAGCTCGAGGAGATGGAAGAGGCGCCCTCGACTCAGGACGTGGCTCGCCGCTTGGCGGACGACGGCGCGCTCGAAGGAACCGTGGTCGTGGCGAAGGTCCAGACTGCGGGAAGAGGGAGGGGCGGCAGGGCTTGGCTCTCGCCATCGGGTGGGCTGTACATGTCTGTGGTTCTGAGGCCGCCCGCCCATCCACAGCCGCAGTTGCTCTCGCTGGTCGGTGCTCTCTCTGTCGTGAAAGGAATCAAGTCGTCAACGGGCATCGACTCTACTATCAGATGGCCCAACGACGTTCTCGTAGGAAGGAGGAAGGTCTCGGGGGTGATTGTTGAGGCTAGTTTCTCCGCGCAGAGACTCTCCTTCGCTGTTCTGGGCATAGGTTTGAACTGCAATTCGAAGACGCCCATCGTAGGTCTGCCAACGGTGAACGCAACATCCCTAATGGAGGAGCTTCACGAGCGAGTGGATCTCGCCAGGATACGTCAAGGAATTCTGGATTCCCTCCAGAGCGTCTACACAAGTTGGCTGGAGGGCATGGACATCGTAGAGGAGATGGAAAGCTTCATGGGAACCCTCGGAAGGCGGGTGCTTGTGAAGACCACATCTGGCGTAGAGTTCACTGGCACAGCCCTGGGGCTGGACGACTCTGGTGCCCTCGTCATGAAGAGCGAGGGTAGGAGAATGTCCTTCCAGGCGGAGGACGTCGAGCGATTGACGGAGGTCGGAGAATCCGATGTCCCAATAGCGTCGTCTCGGTACGGAGGGTCCGACGGATGAGAATTGCACATTTCGATGATGGGAGAGGGCTTCGAGCCGGGGTAGTCTTCGAACACAGGGTCGTCGGTCTGGAAAACGTGCCCAGATTCGGTTCAGTCCGCACCGTAGACGACTTGCTTGCCTCTGGTCGCCTGGACGAGCTGCGAGAGCTTGTCGCGAGCAACCCTCCGAAGGGAGGAGTGCCCACGGACAGGGTCAGGCTCCGGAGCCCGCTTCTGTCGCCCGACAAAATCCTTTGCGCGGCCGTGAACTACTCTTCTCACGGGAAGGAACAAAGTGCTACTCAACCGAAGGAGCCGTATTTCTTTACCAAGTTCCGGAGCTGCATCATAGGCAACGGCGATTCTATCCTGGTGCCCAGAATCTCGAGGAAGGTCGACTGGGAGGTGGAGCTGGCTGTGGTCATCGGCAAGCGAGGGAAATACATCAGCCGCGGCGATGCCATGGACCACATAGCCGGCTATACGGTGGCCAACGATGTCAGCTTCAGAGACCTCCAGTTTCCAGAGGGATGGCCGGAGAAGCTCAACAGGCAGGGTCAGAACTGGGTCAAGGGCAAGGCGCTCGACGGAGCCTTTCCCCTAGGCCCCTGGCTCGTGACCAAGGATGAGATTTCAAATCCTCAGGGGATTAGAATCTCACTCTCGGTGAACGGCGTCACCAAGCAGAACTCTACCACGAGTGACATGATCTTCAACATCGGCCAGCTGATCGAGCACGCCTCCTCAGGTCTGACCCTCCTGCCTGGAGACGTGATTTCCACAGGCACCCCTTCGGGCGTAGCGAACTACAGCGGAGCGCCATTCCTGAAGGAGGGCGACGTCGTGGAGTGCGAGATCGAGGGCATAGGGAAGCTTCGAAACCCGGTAGTGGGCGAGAGATAGCCAGCGAACCGCGAACGCTCTCTACTTCAGGGCAGCCCTGATCTCGTCGAAGTTTGGAAGCGTCCCGGGGTTGGGCGCGACCCAGCCGTAGGCGATCTTGCCCTTGTCATCCAAGACGAATATCGCCCTGTTGGCCACGTTGTAGCCCTTGACCCCGCCCAAGTCCTTCCACAAGATACCGTACTTTTGAACCACCTCTCTCTTGAAGTCGCTCAGCAGAGTGAACTGCAGGTTGTGCTTCTCTGCGAATGCCTTGTTTGCAAACGGGTCGTTTACGGAAATGCCAACGACACTGCCGTTCAGCTTTTGGAGTTCGTCGAACATATCCCTGAATGCGCACATCTCTGTTGTGCAGACGCCAGTGAACGCGCCGGGAAAGAATGCGATGATGGTCTTCCCTCCCTTCTTCAGTAGTTCAGCGAGCGTCCGCTCCTTCCTGTCCGCATCGTAGAGCGTGAAATCAGGTGCCTTCTCTCCGGTCTTGGGCATTGATTCCCCGACCTTTTGGAGCCGATGTATAAATCTGCCGTGAAGGGTCTCTTCACATGCCAGCGACAGGCTCAGGGCAGCAACTTCTCTCGCATTATCAGCTTGTCCACAGAGAGAAGGAGGATGAAGGCTGTGGTCGCCAGCACGACCGCGACCCCGATGTCAAGCCAGACGATTGCTCCCTGGAGCAAGAAGAGGAGGAAGAACTCAGGAAGCATCAGAAGAACGCCGATGGTGATTCCCAAGGGCGAGTTCATCCCGGTCGGTTTGCGCTGCATCGCGCTGAACCCTATCATGAGAAAAGTCACCAGGGCCACGTCGGCCAAACCTGTGACCGCAGCGAGGGTGCCCGTCCCGATTGAGTAGAGCAGCCCAGAGGTGGACGTAGCCATGCTCACCACGAGGGCCAGCACCATCGGAATGAGAGAGAGCAACAGCGCCGCCTTGAGATACCCTTTGAAGATGTCACGCTGGCTCATGCCCACAGCCAGAAGATACTCGAGCACACCCGCGTTCTTGTCGTTCACGAAGAGCAAGTACGTCGGCGTCGTGATGATCAGCCCGAAAATGGCCACAAACGGAATCAGCATCAATCCGAACACGGATCGGAAGTCGAACACGCGCCCATTGCTCTCCACCACGTTCCCAGCCCTGGCTCCTATTCCGAACGAGAATGTGATGAAAGCCGCGAGGATGATGCTTAGTACAACGTACACTACGCCCATCCGCAGGCTCCTAACGAATACTTGTCTCGAGATGTCCATCTACCCGCCACCCCCGCTGAACAGCTCTTCCAATGGGTTCCCGAGCTCCCTGACCTCGTAGACCTCCATCCCCGCTTCTACTACGGCCTTCACTATCTTGCTCACTCCGCCGGGCCCGTCGACGTTTAGGACGAAGTAGTCACGCTCCCTCCTCCCCTCTGGGAACAGCTTCAGAAGGTCGCCCGAGGCCCTCAAGCCAATCCTGTAGCCTCCAGATCTGAGCTCCGATTTTCTTCCATAGAATCCAATCCTCCCTTCCCTGATCATCACAACGTAGTCACCAATCTCCTGCGCCTCGTAGAGGTTGTGCGAGGAGTAGAGGACGAACTTGTCTCTGCTCAGTTTGAGCAGGATGTCCCTGACCTCCTTCGCTATCACCGGGTCCAGATTCGATGTCGGTTCGTCCATGAGGTACATCTTCCTCTCCCTGAGGAAGAGCTTGGCTATCGAGACTCGCTTCCTCTGGCCCTGGCTGAGGTTGCTGATCTTCTTTTCCGCGAGGTCGCCTATCGCCAGAATCTCCATGGCCTTCGAGGGGTCCCCTTGTTCGATTCCTCCGTAGAATCCGAGGGCCCTGGCTACGGTCATCTCTTCGGGTAAGGCTGTGAGGTGTGACAAGTATCCAATCTCCCTCCTGAGCTGGCTTGCTGAGTAGAGGTCTTGTCCGTCCAACATCACCTTACCAGAAATCGGCTTGAGGACGCCAGCCACCGTCCTAAACAAGGTCGTCTTGCCGGCGCCGTTGGGTCCCAGCACGACGTAGATAGCCGGCTCTGCCAAAGTCAGAGTGATTGAGTGGAGGACCTCTGAACCGTTGTAGCCAGAGCTCAGGCTCTCTAGATCAAGCAAACTCGTTCAGATGCCGACCCGCCGTTGCCTACATGAACCTTCCGAACGAATCTTCTTAAACAGGCGACGGAGTTCTGTCACTTCTCACTCGAGAGTCTGGTCATCATGAACAACCAGGGACGCGAATCTCCATTGCCTCCTCTCTCGCCGGAAGAGAAATCGAGATACAGCAGGCACATCGTAATGCCAGAAGTGGGGATTGGCGGGCAACAGAGGCTGAAGGCATCATCAGTTGTGGTTGTCGGTGCCGGTGGGCTTGGGAATCCCGCCGCCGCCTATCTCGCCTCGGCCGGAGTGGGCACGATCGGCGTCGTCGACTGGGACGAGGTCGAGATATCCAACCTCCAGAGGCAGTTCCTCTTCACCGAGGCCGACGTAGGTCGTCGCAAGGCGGAGGTGCTCCGCTCACGTCTCCAGGCCATCAACCCTCACGTCCAAGTCAACCTTCACCAGACCAGGCTAGATTCAGCGAACGCCCTGGAGGTGCTGAGGCCCTACGATATCGTGCTCGATGCCACCGACAACTTTCCCACCAGATACCTGATTAACGACGCCTGCGTTCTCCTGAAGAAGCCCTACATATACGGCAGCGTGTTCAGGTTCGACGGCCAAGTTTCCGTCTTCTCCACACCAGACGGACCGTGCTACAGGTGTCTCTATCCTGCGCCGCCCCCACCCGAGTCGGTCCAGTCGTGCGCGGAGGCTGGCGTGCTTGGCGTGCTCACAGGCATAATCGGCACGGTCCAGGCTAACCAAGTCATCAGCATGCTCATCGGGAAGGGGGCTACACTCGCAGGAAGGCTCCTTCTCTTCGACGGCCTCGACACCTCATTCGACGAACTGAGAATCAGACGCGACCCGCAGTGTCCGGTCTGCGGCTCTAGGCCAACGGTCACTCGCCTCATCGACTATGAAGAGTTCTGCGGCGTCAGGAAAGGCGTCGAAGGCGGAGAGGACGTCTCGCCGACCGGCCTCAGGACCGAGCTGGAGCAGGGGGAGAATCTCCTCCTGCTGGACGTGAGAGAACCATATGAGTACCAGCTGTGCCACCTAGAAGGCGCGAAGCTGATTCCCCTTGGTCAGCTTCAGTCCAGGATGAAGGAGGTCGACAGGCAGGGCTCAATTGTGGTCTACTGTCACACAGGGACTCGAAGCGCATTCGCCGCCAAAATCCTTAGGGACGCAGGATATAGCGAGGTTAGAAACCTCACAGGTGGGATCGAGGCATGGGCAAAGCAGGTCGATCGGAAGATGCCTCGATACTAGCGACGGCGGACTAGAAGATGTCACCCAGCGTTTTTCTGCTTCGTCTAGTGCTGGCCTTCCTCATAGGGGGTGGTTGGGTCACATTCGTGACCTGGGTGGCCGAGCGATATGGGGGAGAGCTCGGGGGACTCTTCGGCGGTTTCCCCTCGACCACCGCCTTCGCCTTCTTCTTCATAGGTTGGATTCAATCGGCGTCAGCCACCGTAGATGCGACAAACTCATTTCCTCTCTTCATGGCCTCGACAGCCGCCTTCGCCCTAGTCTACGCCTACTTCGCCAGGTGGGGATTCGTTTCTGGCGTAGTCGTGGGCCTCATCTTCTGGTTTCTCGCCGCGCTGGCTGTCACGCTCGCCGCGCCGCCCTTCGACCTCTCTTTACNTCTTTACTGGGCTGCGCAATTGCGGCGACCCTCACCTACTACGTCCTGAGGAAGTTGCGTCTCCGCAACCCGGAGCCGAGGAATCCCACCTATCCTTTGTACCTGCGACTTCTCCGCTTTCTGATCAGTGGCGGCGTCGTGGTCTCGGCCGTTCTCGCAAGCGATTTCGGTGGTCCAATCTTCGGCGCCGGTTTCTCTGCCTTCCCCGCGGTGTTCACGTCGACCTTCTATACCGTCAGCAGGAGCCAGGGGACTGAGTTCTCCCGTGGCATGTCTACATCGTTGATGCTCTCGGCAATACTCACCGTCGTGCCCTACAGCATAATCGTCAGGTACCTCTATCCAGCCATCGGGATATGGTACGGAACGCTCGCCGCATACACAGGTGCGATCGCAATCGCCGTCGTCTACTATAGATATGGAAGACCGTGGCTGCTTCAATCTGACTAGGCGGCACGTCGGCCGAAAAGAGATTACCAGAACCGAGAATCAAGCGGGCCGTTTAAATGAACCAAGGGAGGGCGTTTTCTCCATGTCCCAGCCCAGAGAGAGGAAGCCCGACCTTGCCGGTCCGGGCATCGGCACCTACGAAGAAGTGGAGAGGGTGTTGCCTACAGACTACATCTCCCTACTGAACCCGAAGGAGACGCAGAAGGCAATCTTCGAGGTGAAGAACTACATCGAGCAGAGCCTCTGCAAGGAGCTGGGTTTGATGATGGTCCAGGTTCCATTGATAGTCGACGCAGAGAGCGGCGTGAACGACATGCTCGACCGCGACCTCTCGCGCACTCCAATTCAGTTTCACATCTCGAACGACAACAACAAACACCCGATAGACGCCCAGGTGGTGCAGGCTGCGACCAAGTGGAAGCGCATCGCTCTGAAGCAGTTCGGGATGCGCCCGGGTGAAGGGCTGTGCACAGACATGAGGGCGGTTCGCAAGGACTACTTCCTTGATCACGATCACAGCGCATACGTGGACCAGTGGGACTGGGAGAGAGCGATAACCGCTGACCAACGGAATCAGGCCTTCCTCAAAGAAGTCGTCAGGAGAATCTGGACGGTAATCAAGGGCGCCGACGACTATGTGCGTGAACTCTTTCCCGCGCTCGCGAGCGAGAGGTACCCGAGTCTCCCGAAAGAGATCGAGTTCGTCCACGCAGAAGATCTCCTCGATATGTACCCAGACCTTCCTCGCAAGCAGAGAGAGACCGCAATCCTGCAGGAGCACCCCGCGATCTTCATCATAGGAATAGGGTGGCCCCTGAAGAACGGGTTTCCTCACGAGCTGAGGGCTTCTGACTACGACGATTGGGTGACCGAGACGGCTTCGGAGGGCGGAAGGCCGATGCACGGTCTCAACGGTGATATCCTCGTCTGGAACCCAGTCACCAAGCGCCGGCACGAGCTCTCGTCGATGGGAATTCGAGTCGACGCCCAGAGCCTGCGAAAGCAGCTTGAGATGAGTGGCCAACTCGACTTCTTGAAGTTCCGATACCATCAGGGAATCATGAGCGGGGAGCTGCCTCTCAGCGTCGGGGGCGGGATAGGGCAGTCTCGCACTTTCATGCTCCTTCTCAAGAAGGCCCACATTGGCGAGGTCAGCGTTAGCGTTTGGCCGAAGGTGTTGAAGGACATGTGCGAGAAACGGAACATCCACGTCATCGAGTAAGGCTCCTGAGCAATTCGGGGTACGAGGAGAGAAGGTTTGCGGAACTCTAGGCCATCTTTCGATACTTGGCTAGCCGCATGAGCCGCTCGACTTCGTTGGCATGATGCTCTGCGATAATCTTCGGAACCTCGTTGATTTGACTCACTGGGACTGGCACTAATCCGCTCCCCTTGACGTACACGGTTTGTGACTTCTTCTCGCTCGTGCCCGAAGACATCGCAACTCGGCCGACCACGCGGAGGCCGGCTATTAAAACATTCGTTTGGTTAACAAAAACGGCACTTTCACTGAGAAAAACCAATATATAGTAATGAAGATATGGTTTGACACCAGAACTAGCATGAGGAGTTTCAAACACATCGATGATCCTAGAGCTTTCGAGGTGCTTGCGGACGAGACCAGACGCAGGGTCGTCTATCTTCTTAGAGCCAAGGAGATGACGGTAAGCCAGATTGCAGATGCGCTCGACAAGACGCCTCAGGTCATTTACTACCATATCAAGAAACTTCAGGAGGTAGGGTTGGTGGAGGTGTCTCGCGAGGAGCGCGTGGATCACTTCATCGAGACATACTTCCGCGCAACCGCCGAAGTCTTCGAGTTTACTCACGGAAAGGCAGCCGGCCACGAGAAAGAGAAGCAGGTCAGGGAGGCTCTTGAAGGCCTCAAGACCATAGGTCTGACCTTCGATGTGGATGAGAAGACCCTGGGGAAGATTGCGGACGTCACCGGGCACGAAGTCGGTCTGGACCCGGAGATGGAGGAGAAGATTTCGCAGTTGCCTGACGTGGGGTTCTACGCAAAGCAGGTCGCTTACGAGCTAGCGAGGCTCGCGACCATGACCGACAAACAGATGGACAAGATGCTAAATGACCACCGAGAGATGAGAAGGCTTCTCCTATCCAGCCTCGGCAAGAAAGAAAGCAAACAGAAGAAGGATTAGACTCCTCCCCAACAGTCAGCGCTGTTGCGGACCTCGTGATATGGTGCCGCGGGTCGGATTTGAGCCGACGACACTCCGGTCTTCAGCCGGATGTAGGAGACGAAGCACTTCATGATGCACTTCGTTCTCTCCATAGCCCGCGAGTGTCAGGCTGAGCTACCGCGGCACGGAACGCAACACCAGCACCTCGTCCAGTTAAGGGTTTAATGCTCCAAACGCTTAAGGCCATTCAACCCGACCAGCCGCTCGTTGGCCCGCGCTATCGTCAGGACCTACCGCATTTCGAAAACCTTCAATGCGCCCCTCCGCTTCGTGTACTCCTGGTGCACAGACTACAGGGAGGACGACATGAAGATGATCGGCTCAAGAAAGAGACGCCATATCTTGGAACGGACAAGGAAGATGATCATCTGGAGAGTGGAGGGCAAGGAAGTCAAGTCCGAGTTCGACCCAATCAGGGCGGTCTGGCTCCGTCCGCCTGATTCCTGGCACCTCGAGTGTTGCGGCGACGAGACCGAGGTGGGGGAGTACAAACTTGTCCCTCTCGGCAAGGAGAAGGCGAGGCTCGACATGACTTTCAGGACGACCTACTACGACCAGAGGAAGGTGGTCAGCACGAAGTCGTACTTGCGCGACGCTCGAGCTCACTGGGATGGCTACGGCAGAAACCTAGAAAGAGACTACAGACGATCCGTCGCACCCGCAAAGAGCAGGCGATAGGTGCCACCGAGTGAAGACGCCCTGGAAGTCTGAAAGCCACTACGTGAGCCCGTACAACTTCGTCCCCGAGGTGAGGAGGGGAATCAAGCTCCCAAAACGGGTGCTGCTTCACGACGTCACCCTGAGGGACGGCGAGCAACAAGCCAGGGTAACGTTCCGAAAGGCGGAGAAGCTGGCCATCGCCCGAAAGCTGGCAGAGGTCGGTGTCGACAGGATCGAGGCTGGGCTCCCCTCCGTCTTCCATGAAGACAGGGAGGCAATCAAGGAGATAGCGCACCTGAGACTCGGGCCGAAGGTCTACGCCTTCACCAGATGCATGAGGGCGGATGTGGACGCGGCCCTCAGCGTGGACGTCGACGGGGTGGTGATGGAGATTCCATCGAGCGACCATCTGATCAAGTACGGCTACGGCTGGACTGAGTCCTACGCCGTCAAGCTCTCCGTAGAGGCGACCAGCTACGCTCACCAGCACGGGCTCCCAGTGACCTTCTTCACAATAGACTCGACGAGAGCATCCTTCAAAGTCATCTCCAGGCTCGTGGGCAGAGTGGCCAAGGAGGGGCACATGGACGCCCTGGGCCTCGCCGACACGTTCGGAGTCCTGAACCCGCAGGCGACCTTCTACTTCGTGAAGAAGATGCGCGCTCTTCTCCGTAAGCCGGTCGAGATACACGCCCACAACGACTTCGGCCTCGGCGTAGCCAACACGATAGCTGCGATAACCGCAGGAGCGCAGGTGGCTCACGTGACTGCGAACGGGATAGGCGAGAGAACGGGGAACACCTCGCTGGAGGAGCTGACGCTGGCTCTCAGGTTCCTGTACGGGGTGGAGACGAACGTCAAACTGGAGGCTCTCCGTGGCTTGTCGAAGCTCGTCAGGGAGTTGTCGGGGATCGAGGTTCCTCCTCAGAAGCCAGTCGTGGGCGACGACATCTACACGGTCGAATCCGGAATCATAACTGGGTGGTGGAAGAGGCTCGAGAAAATCAAGAGACCACTGGAGATGTACCCATTCCTTCCCGAGGCGGTGGGCCACGAGCCCGTGGAGATTATCCTGGGGAAGAAGAGCGGCCGTGACTCGATACTGTACAAGGCNCGAGAAGCTCGGCCTCTCGCTCGAGGATTCCACACTCGACGCGCTACTGCTGGACGTGAAGGAGCTGGCGGTCAAGAACAAGCGACCACTGACGGACGCGGAGTTCGTCTCTCTGGCAGATCGCTATCTCAAGTCCTAGAGCGGTCGGAGACGCAGTCTGTCGGTTACCATCTAAAAGATTTACATACGTCCGCGGCGGGTGCGCCACCATGACCTCCACACTCGTCGCCATGAAAGAATCATCCTTACCGTACAAGGTTGACCTATTCATTGGAGGGAGGCACCAGGAGCCAAGCTCAGGCGAGTACTTCGACAGGGAGAATCCCTCTGACAAGAACCTGAAGGTCGCCAGGGTCGCCAGAGCCACCGCTGAGGATGTGAGAGCTGCCATCGATTCCGCCAGAGAAGCATTTGACACCAACAGGGGCAACTGGGTCAGCGACCACAAGCTCAGGGAGAAGGTCCTGTTGAAGGTAGCCGAGATGATTCGCTCCGAGGCAGACATGCTAGCAGAGGCCGAGAGCCTCACGAGTGGCAAGAACATCAGGACCTCGAAGCTCGGAGACATCCCACGCTCGGCTGACCTCTTCGAGTACTACGCGGGGCTAGCGACCAAGATCTTCGGCAACTCGTTCTACCTGAGGAACGGCGACCGTGTGACAATCGTGAAGGAACCGGTCGGCGTGGTCGGCGCCATCGTCCCCTGGAACTTCCCACTCGTCATAGCTGCCAGGCAGGCCGCACCCGCGCTCGCCGCAGGCTGCTCTGTCGTCCTCAAGCCTGCCAGCTACACACCCGTCACCGCTCACAAGCTCGCCAGCTACATGGAGAAGGCTGGAGTGCCAGCAGGTTTCTTCAACTTCATCACCGGACCGGGCGCCAAGGTCGGAGCCGAGATAGTGAAGAGCGAGAAGGTGGACGCAATCACCTTCACGGGCGAGACGGGCACCGGGCGATGGATAATGGAGGAGGCCTCGCACAATCTGAAGAGGGTCGCGCTTGAGCTCGGCGGGAAGAACCCCAACCTCGTCTTCGAGGAGGCGGACCTTGAGGCAGCAGCGACTGGTGCTGTGTTCGGTGCGTTCGCCAACAGTGGTGAGACTTGCGCGGCCGGATCGAGGCTCCTCGTCCAGCGGTCGATTTACGACAAGTTCGTGGGCATGGTGAAGGCCAAGGTCGCCGGACTGAGGGTCGGGGACGCGCTCTCCGAGAACTCTGACATCGGTCCGATGATTGCCGAGGAGCACATGGGGAAAGTGCTGGGATACATACAGAAGGGGAAGGACGAACACGCCAAGCTCCTCGTCGGCGGCTCGCAGCTCACCCAGGGAGAACTGAAGAACGGCTACTTCGTCGCGCCGACGCTCTTCTCAGACGTTGCTCCAAGCATGACGATCGCACGAGAGGAGATATTCGGTCCGGTCCTGTCGGTCATCCCGTTCAAGGACGAGGACGAGGCGGTGCACATCGCAAACGACACAATGTATGGCCTCGCCTCGGGCGTCTGGGGGAGCCAAGCGCGCTCCGCGAGAGTCTCAAGGAAACTAAAGGCGGGTACAGTCTGGGTGAACACCTACTACACCATCCCAGCCGAGAACCCATGGGGAGGGTTCAAGCAGTCAGGAATTGGAAGAGAGAACGGCATCTACGGTCTCGAGGCCTTCTTGGAGATAAAGACAATCTACGAGGACAGCAGTGGCGCGGTCTACAAGCCTTACTTCAAGATAGTGTTCCCCTAGTCCAACTTCACGGCCATCCAGACCGCGGACTGGGTAAGGAAAAATAACGGAGGAAGAGCTTGTGGGCTCTACGTTGAAGGTTTCTTTCTCGATCTCGAAATAGCTACTGCGCCCACGACGATAATCAGAATCGCAATCACCGCCGTCGCGGCGTACAACGCCGTGTTGTTGGAAGGCGGGGCCTGCGCTGTTACCGTGGTTGTGGTAGTAGTCGGTGCAGCCGAGACTGTTGAGGTTGATATTGCCGTCGATGTTGTGGTTGAAGGCGCCTGTGTCACGGTGGTGGTAGTGGTAGCGGGCGGTGCCACCAGCGGGTTGGCCGCTGTCGGCGAGATTGTGGCAAGCGCTGTCCAGTTCCACACATACGAGTAGTAGATCAGGTTGCCAGACGGGTAGTTGGTGTAGTACTGGGTATTCACTGCGAAGAGCTTGTCCGGGTAGGCAATCATTAGGGACGGAAGATACTGGGCATTGAGTGCCTCGATGTTGAAGAGGTAGTGCGTGTCCTGTGTGAGATTCGACGTGCTCTGGAAGGCAGTCACGTTGCTGTTCCACTCGTTGTTGGCGCTGGCTGGCCAGAGCCAGACCTTGTTCGGGATTGTTGGGAGCCAATAGACATCCCACGCAGGAAGGGAGTCAAGGAAGGCGTTCCCTGCGTAGCCGACGTTGATCGTCGCAAGGATCATCGCGTTCCTGATGTTGTTCGCATTGCTGGAGTAGTCACCGACGATGTTGGCAGCCGTTGTCGTCTGGACGTTCACCTTCATGCCCAGCGACTGCAGGTTCGAAGCGACCAGCTGGGCCGCCACCGGGTCGGCTGTGTTGTCCGTGTCCGCCCATAGATTGAGCGAGACGGCGGTGCCGTTCTTGTAGTGCAGGAATCCGTCAGACCCCTTTGTGATTCCAATGGTCTGGAGCAGTGATATCGCCTTACTCTGGTCGAATCCATAACTCGCGGCGTTGCTGTTGAAGAGCGTCGTGGCGATGGGCGAGACCGCCCCCTGTCCGTTGTACGCGGTTAGGCCGAAACCATCGAACGCCTCCTTCACTATGGCGCTCTGGTTGATGGACCAGGCAAGTGCCTGTCTGAAGGCCGTCATGTTGTACGGGAACACGGTGTCGTTGTACTGAATGTCGGTCATGCCGTATCCCTTCTCGTCGTAGAGCTTGAGGTTGGGGTTGGCGGCGAGAATCGCATGCGCGTTGGAGTACTCAACGAATGCGAAGTCGGTGGTGCCCGACTCCAGATAGGTGGACGTTTCGGAGAGCGAGTCCACGAAGTTGATGTCCACCTCGCAGATCTTGGGGGTGATAGGGAAGTATTGGTTCCTGAACATCTGCATGGTGAAGGAGCCAGCGGTGTAGTTGGAGACGTAGAAGGGGCCGAAGGCAACGTCCGTCCCGAAGTTGGCGCCACCAGCACCCTGGGAGTTGACGAAGGAGGCTGGGTAGGTAGTGGTGTAGTAGTCCGACCTAAGCTTCTGCCACCACTGAGAGTCCGGCGCGTTCAGGACGAAGACAGCCGTCGAGCTGTTAAGGGCGTACTCTTTCACAAGCTCTGTGTGGAGACCAGCGAAGTCGTACGTCGCGTTCATGCCGAAGTTCGGCCCAAACGTCGCCAGGAAGTCCTGCGCTGTCACCGGGGTGCCGTCCGACCAGTGGGCTCCAGGCTTCGCGTTGAACTCCCACATGGTGTAGTTCGAGTTCGACTTGATCCAGTCGGCCATCGCCGAGATCTTCTCGATGCTGCCGTTGGGCAGGTCGAAGCCCGCGCCGTTCGAATACTCGGTGAATATTATCGGGACCGACGAGCTACCGGTGGTGAGTGTGAGAAAGTTGATGCTATTGGGCGGAGAGACGAGCGTCTCCCTGAACGGATGCGAGGGGCATCCCAATGCCTGGCCGGGGGACTGCGCTACGACAGGGGTGATGACAACTATGCTGGAAAGAACGAGCAGTGTCATGATGAGAATGGTTGCAGGTATTATTGGCGCAAAATTCTTCATTCCTTGTGCCAAGAAACCAGCCCACTGTCCAGCGCATTATTAGCCCTTATCCTTTGGGGAATACTTGAACCCGGGACCTGAAAAAGACTTATTGACTCCAAGGGGTCTGAGCCACCGTGGGGCTTCTAAGGAGAAGAATAATCACCGCCCTCGTTGTGTTCTTTGTCGCTCTCAACCTGGACTTCATCATTCCGAGGTTCGCACCCGGAAATGCGGCCGAGATATTCGCGTCAGGCACTAGGGTTCCCCAGCAGGCGGTTATTCTACTCGAGCAGAGGTTCGGGCTAGACAAGCCTCTCTCAGTCCAGTACCTCGACTACCTCAGGAACGTGCTCACCTCGTGGCCACCCTACTTCGGCGTCTCCTACGAGTTCTACCCCACACCCGTCACCAATCTGATCGCCAGCAGGATTCCCTGGACACTGCTCCTGATCTCCGTGAGCGTCTTCTCGTCGATTGTGCTGGGCTACTTCTTCGCCGGGTGGGCGGCGAGCAGGCGAGGGGGCAAGTTCGAGCACGGATCGGTCTACTCCTCCATAGCTCTCTTCTCCACGCCTCCTTTCTGGATTGGAATGATTCTCATCTGGGTCTTTGCTGTGGGAATGAAGTGGTTTCCGACGTATGGGAACATTTCCTTCAACCCAGGCGTGGGCTGGGATTACGCCTACTCGGTCTTCATCCACGCCGTGCTCCCGGTCGTGACCCTGACCCTAGTCACCTTCGGGCAGAACTACCTCATCCTCCGCGGTGCAACCCAAGACGTGATGAAGAGCGACTTCATCACGGCCGCCAAGATGCGAGGCTTCAAGACGAAGACGATTTCCTTCGGCTACATCGTGAAGAACTCTCTCCTACCTTACGTCTCGCTCCTGGGCTACGCCGTTGCGAACATGATCAGCGCGGTCATAGTAATCGAGTTCGTTTTCGGCTACCAGGGCTTGGGTGATCTGATAGTCGATGCGATAATCAACAGGGACTACCCCGTCATCGAGGGCTCCTTCTTCTACGTGACTCTCCTCGTGATAGCGTTCACGCTCCTCGGTGACTTCATGCTCTACAGGCTCGATCCAAGGGTGAGAAGGTGAAGGCAGCGGCCATCGAGGTGGAGAAAAGGAGAAATCCAGTACTCCAGGTGGTCTTCGGCCTCTTCGAGAAGAGGTCGGCGAAGGCCGGAGGAATCATACTCGCCCTCTTCGCCCTCTTCGTGCTGGTCGGACCACTCTTCATCACGTACTCGCCCCAGCTGCCGTCAGGCGACCCGAACTCTGGGCCAAGCCTGGCGCACATCTTCGGCACGGACTACCTAGGTCGGGACATCGCCAGTCTGGTGATCTGGGGTTCCTACCCGTCGATCTTTGTGAGTCTCTCCGGCTCCCTCGGAGCCACTCTTCTCGGGCTGGTCGTGGGCGTGCTCGCTGGATACTATTCCAAGCTCGAGGGTGTCCTCACGGGCATCGGTGACATTGTAATCACCATCCCGACCTTCCCCTTAATGATCCTGATCGGCATGATCTTCTCCTACTCCGACCCTCTAATCGCAGGTATCCTGGTCATAGCCCTCTGGCCTCCGATTGCTAGGTCGATAAGGTCCCAGGTTCTCTCCATCCGGGAACGACCATTCGTCGAGGCTGCCCGCACCAGCGGAGCTGGCGATTTTGAGATTATGTCTAGGACAATCGTGCCCAACGTAATCCCCATAGCCCTCGCTTACTTCGTGCTCACACTCGCCATCTCCACGGTTTTCGTGGTGGGGCTTGAGTTCCTTGGCGTCGGTAACCTGACCGAGGTGAACTGGGGGACCACCCTCTACTACGCGCAGCAGTTCGGTTTCTTCAACGGCGACTGGTGGTGGATTGTCGCCCCTGGCGCAGCGATTACGTTGTTCGCGTCCGCGTTTGCCCTGATTGGATTCTCCGTCGAGGAAGTCATGAACCCTAGGCTGAGGGCGGCATGACCTCGCTTCTCAAGGTCTCGGACCTGACGGTTCGCTACCGCCTCAGGAAAAGGGAGACACTCGCGACAGACGGAGTATCCCTGAATATCCCCAACGCAGGCTACACACTCGGGCTGGTGGGTGAATCTGGGAGTGGCAAGACCACCCTTGGCATGAGCATCATGAACATGATAGAGAAGCCTGGAGAGATCGTTGGTGGCCAGGTCCTCTATCAAGGGAAGGACGTGCTCAGGGAGAGCGAGGAGGAACTCAGATCGTACAGGTGGCAGGAGGTTTCGATGGTCTACCAGTCGGCCATGAATTCTCTTAACCCTCTGACGAACGCTCGCGACCATCTGGTCGAGGTCTTCCGCGAGCACACCCCCACTTCGAAAAAGGAGGCTAGGATTCGGGCTCTGGAACTCCTTCACGAAGTTGGAATCAAGCCTGAGAGAGCCGGCAGCTTCCCGCATGAGTTCAGCGGTGGCATGAGGCAAAGAATCGTGATAGCCATGGCCCTCGCGCTCAGGCCCAAACTGCTCATAGCCGATGAACCAACATCGGCCCTCGATGTCGTGGTCCAAAGACAGATTCTTGCCCTCCTCAAGCGGGAGGTGGCGAAGAACGGCCTCTCTCTCATCTTCATCACCCACGAGATCGCGCTACTCCCCGGCCTCGTGGACAACGTGGCCGTGATGTACCAAGGGGAGCTGGTAGAACAGGGTCCTCTTCAGAAGGTCCTCTACCAGCCCCAGCATCCTTACACCGAGATGCTCATCACATCACTGCTCTCCATGGACTCATCGCGCGATGCCGTCGCTGCAAGAGACACCAGGGACGAAGATGCCCTCGCGCCTGTCACTCGGGGTTGCAGGTTTGCAAACAGGTGCAAGTACGCCTTCGATAGGTGCAGCATCGAAAGGCCCAAGCCCCTGCCCACGGAAGAAGGAAGGTTGGTAGCATGTCACAAGTACAACTAGAGGTCCCAAGTTCTTGGACGCCTGTTCCGGGCGCTCCGGTCCTGAAGGTAGAGAACCTCTCTGTCAACTTCGTCAAGAAGGGAGGAATCGGTTCTGGGTCATCGGTTGTGAAGGCTGTCGACGACGTCTCGCTCGAACTGGCTGACTCGGAGGTTCTCTCGCTTGTGGGCGAAAGCGGCTCAGGAAAGACCACGGTCGCGAGGTGCGTCGTCGGGCTCGTCCCTCCGACATCGGGCAAGGTGTACTACCGTGGGGTCGACCTAGACGAGATCAGGCGGGAGGACATGCGCGCGTACAGACGCGAAGTGCAGGTGATCTACCAAGATCCTTTCGAATCCCTGAACCCCAGGCTCGACGTCTTCACGCAGGTGTCCCTCCCGCTCAAACGCCTTCTGGGCATCACCTCGCACGAGGAGCTCGTCGACCGGGTCTCAAAGCTCCTCCGGGAGGTCGGTCTCGACCCAGGCCCAGCGATCGAGAAGCTACCGCACCAGCTCAGTGGAGGCGAGAGGCAGAGGGTGAACATAGCGAGGGCGCTGGCACCCGGTCCGAAATTACTCATCGCTGACGAGCCTATCACTATGCTCGACGCCTCCCAGCGGGTGAACGTACTTTCCTTGTTGATGGAGCTGAAGAAGAAGCGCAATCTCACGGTCATGATGATTACCCACGATCTCGCCAGCGCCAGAGTGACGAGCGAGAGAACGGCCGTCATGTACCTCGGCCGGCTGGTCGAACTGGGACCGACTGCGGCTGTTCTTTCCAAGCCGGCCCACCCATACTCGGAGCTGGTGCTCTCTTCGACTCCCAGCATCAGCAAGGGTCTGGTTACCGAGGGTCTCGACGAGAAGCACGAGTTTCACAGGATGCCCGAGACTGGTTGCAACTTCACACCGAGGTGCAGGTACGCGACGGATGTCTGCTCGAGGGTCCGCCCTCCTCTGGAAATCAAGTCCGCCCCAAGGTTAGCCGCCTGTCACAACCCGCTCGGCACAGAGTAGTGGCTAATCGCCGAGCCTTCCTGCAGAGCATGCATCGCCCTCAGCTCATGATTGGGTGTATGAGGAAGGACGCGGCGAGTGGTGTGTAATGCGTATAAGTGAACGATTACGATAGAGAGACCACGTTGAAGCCGGTGTGCGAGTGGTGTGGGCAGCCCGCGGTTAGACAGAACCCTACTCTCTGCGCGGAGTGCTTTTTCAAGTTCTGGACGAAATCTAATCGCCTACTGGACCCTCTCCAAGCCAGGATCGACGGCAAGGTCTATTCGAAATAGGGCATCGGTCTCTCCGCCTCGAGGATTCAGCACGCCGCGTTTCGAACCACCAGGAAACCGGATAGCAGTCTTTTGGGTTATGCTTCTCCTCTGGGGTACGCCAAGAAGGGGCTCAGGAACGACCTAGTGCCACACGCCGCTCCAAGAAAGAGGCGTTCCCTTCAAGAAGAAGACGGCCCCTAGGACTCTCGCGCCAGATTCAATGCCGGTCATCTCCAGCGGCGCCGTGCACCCGACGACAACCTGCCCGTTGCTCGGGAGGTCGCCGTTCGAGCTGAGCGTCCCGACTCCGCCGTTGAATCCCTGAAAGAGGCACGCGGTCGGCCGGACGGCGTTGCCTCCGACGTTGGAGAGGTAGATACTACAGCTCCTAGTCTGGACTGCGCAGCTCACGGACGTGACGTTCACACCGGCATAGGGATCCTGTATCGATAGCACCGTTGTCGTCACGATTACTGTGGTTGTCACTCGGCTCAATGTGATAACACCGTGGTCGAACACCTGGAGATAGAGTATGCCTCCCGCCAGAATCAAATCGATAACCAGAAGGACCGCAACGCCCTTCACTCTCAACCTTGCCTACCTCTCGCTCTCTCCCTCGTACGCCGCAAGGGCATCGCCTGGGAAACTTCTTGCCGAGTGAAGTTCATACGTGAAGATGCCCGCTTTTACTGCGGGGTCTCCGTTCATGATTTTCCCGGTCTCTTTCAAGCCTGCATTAAATATGCAAAGTCCGGCGATATCGCCCTTGCTGGTAATTGGGCAAACGATGCTCATCACCCCGTCTCTGCGAAGCTGAAAGTTCCTTCGACCGTGTTCCCAAACCAGTGCGTCCGCGCCTTCTTCGTCTCTCTTGGGGGTTTTGCGCAGGATAACAATCGTATACGGCTTGGTCTTCCTCAGCATCTCTCGCATGTACTCGTCGGTGACGCCGCTCAAACGGTCCTTCTCACCGAGTTGCTGGGCACATCAGTAATAAGGAATCGCATTGGCATCGAGCGATCCCAGAACGTTCAAAACTGGTGAGGCGGGACCGTTTCGTGTAATGGCAAGCGGCGACCTTGGTCCCTGCACCATAGACGGTAGATTCGTCCGCCTCGAGCCCCTCCGTGCTCGGCACTCCGGTGCCCTCGTCGAAGTGGCAAAGAGCCTCGACTGGGGATGGTTCCTGAATCCACTGCGAACGAAGGAGGACGTCGATCTACGAATCGAGGAAGGCCTGAAGAGCGAGGAAAGGAACGAAGGATACACGTTCGCAGTTAGACTTAGGAAGGAAGAACGTGTCATCGGAAGCACGTCGTACTTTGGAATATCTGCCAGGCACAGGAGGGTCGAGATTGGCTCGACTTGGTACGCCGCCGAGGTCTGGGGCACCGTCGTGAACCCGGAATGCAAGTACCTGCTCCTGAAACATGCGTTCGACGACTGGGGCGCGGCAAGGGTTCAGTTCACAACCGATGTGAACAACGTCCACTCACAGCGCGCTATCCTCAAGCTAGGAGCCAAATTCGAGGGGAAGCTCAGGAACCACGCGATCAGGCCAGACGGCTCGCTCCGTGACTCAATGGTCTACTCGATAATCAACACTGAGTGGCCAAGGACGAAAGCCAGGCTTCTGGCTCGGATTAACGAATTCGAACTTCAGGAAACAAGGCGTAGTCCCTGAGTCACTGTTCACAGCTACTCGGGTTTGCTCGCATGTTTCCTCACAAAGCCTAATGCGTTAGCAGACAGCGTTAAATGCCAAATTCCGGCACGCGGAATTCGCTAGTCATGGATCCGGGAGATATCGCGTGGGTCCTCGCGGCGACGGGATTGGTCATGTTGATGACTCCCGCTCTTGGATTCTTCTATGGCGGCCTGGTGCGCAGGAAGAACCTCGTATCCACGATTGTCCAATGCATGACCATCTTCGCCATTGTGAGCCTGGTCTGGGCACTCTGGGGATACAGCCTGGCCTTCGCCCCTTCAGTCAACGGAGTGATCGGCGACCTGTCGAAGATAGGTCTCAACAATGTCGGTTACCTCGCCAACCCGGCTTACTCCGTTACCATCCCCGAACTGCTCTACTTCGCCTTCCAGCTCAAGTTCGCTGCCATCACACCCGCCCTGATCATCGGCGCCTTCGCCGAGAGAATACGCTTCAAGGCTCTCCTCATCTTCATAATCCTCTGGGTCACGCTGATTTACGCTCCGATAGCGCACTGGGTCTGGGGCGATGGAGGTTGGCTCAAGGACATGGGCGTGATCGACTTCGCCGGGGGTCTGGTGGTTCACCTCTCGGCTGCCATGTCGGCTGTGGCCGCGGCCCTGGTGGTTGGGAGGAGAAAGGGGATTGATCAGGCGCACGAGGTTCGGCCCAACAACGTTCCCTTCGTAATCCTGGGGGCGGCCCTCCTCTGGTTCGGATGGTTCGGGTTCAATGCTGGCAGCGCCCTGGCGGCCAACGATGTGGCCATACAAGCTCTGGTCAACACGAACCTGGCCGCAGCCGCGGGAGCGGTCAGCTGGATGCTGGTCGACTGGTCGCGCAAGGGCAAGCCCTCTGCTGTCGGCATAGCTGTCGGAGCCGTCTGCGGCTTGGTAGCGATCACGCCCGCGGCTGGATATGTTTCTGCCACACCCGCAATCGTGATCGGCTTGGTGGTCGGAGTCATCTCGAACGGAGTGGCCAGCTGGCGCGCGAGGACCACGCTGGACGACTCGCTTGATGTCTTCGCCGCGCACGGCGCAGGCAGCATATGGGGGGTTCTGGCGACAGGGATTTTCGCATCCGCCGCCATCAACGCGGCCGGTCCCAACGGGGCACTTCTGGGCAACCCATACCAGCTCGCTCTCGAAGCCTTTGGAATCGTGGTCGTCGCAGTCTTCTCGTTCTTCGGTTCCTATCTTCTCTTGAAGGTCATCAACTTCATCACCCCAGTCAGAGTGACTGCTGAGGAAGAGGAGAAGGGACTGGACGAGAGCCAGCACGGCGAAGAAGCGTACACGGCCTAGTCACACAGCCAACAGAGGGATGCATCGGGTAGCCCAGCGACGGGCCTACGATGCTACCGGGCAGTTACCCTGTGCCCTTCGATACCAGACCTCTTCCTCTTACCCACGATATGATTAGGGCTCCGACCCACAAGAATTCCCTGAAGGAGAGACCGTTCACTAGGAGAACGCCGAGTTCACTCCTTCCAAACACGGGTACCGCTGAGATCAAAAAGATACCAGCGGAAGTAAACCAAACGCCTGCCTCCGACCTGAGGCGGCCTATCATCTCCGCAGGCACCAATCGCTTCTCTTCGTCGGCTAGGGCCAGCGTAAAGACGCCCATTATGAGCATCATCGCCCCGAGGTCAATTCCATAGAACGAGGACGCCGCCTCATACAGGGAGGGTGCGGGGTGAACGGCCGAGTTGCCTGACCTAAGAATGTTGAAGATAAAGGGCTCGAGCGTCACCGTGAAGAGGAGCACCGTATTCAGCATCAACGTCCTCGTCGTCTCGATGGGCAGGGCTGACATGACTCTGGTGTAGCGGATCCATATCGAGATCAGAATCAGGAAACTGAAACCGAACGTGGCGATGTCCCTGTAGAATCCTGCATCATCTACTGGCGGCGCGCTTACCAGAGCGAAGGCCCTATGGACAGGGCAAGGCCAAACACCAAGTCAGAGAGCGACTCGATTCTCGGTCTGGGCCTAACTGGCTGGGCTTCTTCCAAACTTCGGCGCCAACTCGGCATCTCGAGTCATTTAACGTTACCAGAGGGGCGAGGCCGAGCTGAATCGTCTCGCGTCCTTTTCGTAGCTATCATTGGCACTCACGATGAGCCAAGGCATTGGATCCAGTCGCGCGAAGGGGCGTGCGGTCGCCGGGATTTGAACACACTTGGGTTCAAATTCAATCGACATGGCCATAGGTCTCAAGACAGGAATCACGTTTTCGCTCCAGTCTGGAGAAGGAACTCCAAGTTGTCCTTGCGGAAGGCCCGCCATTTCCAATTCTCATAGGCTGGACCTATGGGCTTGTTGATTGCACCTGTTAGCCCTCCTCCGACACTCCAGACCTCTTCAGCCACTTTCTGTAGGTCATCGACGTATTGCCGCATTAGGCCGACGTCGCGTGGCGTGCCAAGCGGACCATGGCCGGGGACCAGGACCTTTGCTTCCAGCGCTTCGACCTTGTCTAGTGTCCGAAACAATGCTCCCAAGTCACCGTCGCCGAGGTAAGGGTGGCACTGGACGAACAGGAGGTCTCCCAAGAATGCAATCCTGTCGTCCGGGAGATACAGCAACGCATCGCTGATAGTGTGACCACCACCGAAAGTGACCGCCTCCGCCCGTCTCTTGGTCCCGTGGAATGCCATGACGCTATCAAAGGTCGCATTCGGAAGGGTGTATCTCAGCGTTGGAAGACCCTCGAGGTGCCCCCTGTCGTAGCCTTCGAACAAGACACTGTCTGGATCATCCGGTGTGGCAACCCACTTTTCCAAATCCGCCTGCACATCCTTCCTTATGTTCTCCAACTCGGTTTCGTAGCGCCTCTTCGACTGAATCATCCTATCACGGGTCTTGCTTGTCGAGACAACCGTCGCACCGGCAAACGCCTGGTTCCCCTTGACGTGGTCTGAATGGTAATGACTGTTAACCACCAGATCCACATGTCTACCAGCGAGCTGTTCGGCCGCAGCCTTCAGATCAGAAGCAGCCTGTTGGTTGACGAAGGTGTCGAAAACGATTACGCGATCGCCCAGATTGACTATGCCAGCATTGCATATCGCCCAAGCGCCATCATTCGCTATTCCGGCGTAGACGCCTTCGCTCAGCTCGTGAAGGGTGAAATGCCTCGAAGTCGGAAGGTCCACCAACCGCAAGGTTTGAACAGAAACGAGTTATTATCATTCCCTCGAGACAGAGCTTGGCCCCTTTCTTTAGATTCTGTGCGGTCGCCGGGATTTGAACCCGGGTTACCAGCTTGGAGGGCTGATGTCCTAGACCAGA
>OCOJ01037714.1_pt4 | contig 45150 bp, 40 predicted proteins | sample 1539251 | NCBI WGS metagenome assembly OCOJ01 (sample SAMN01911457, study PRJEB22624) | soil metagenome | biome: Soil | place: Malaysia | collected 2012-04-30 | depth RA_metagenome m
AGATTCGTAGCCGGCTGCCGGAGGCCGAAAGCCAGTTGCCGGACGCCGGCTGCCGGGAGCCAGACACCGGGGACCGAGCCCCGGAAACCTCATACCGGACTACTGATTCCGAGCCGGCTGCGGCGCAATCGGCTGCGCACTGACCGGCGCCGCCACCAGCAGGGGCTCTTCCGGCATTACGATCCAAGCAATGATGTATGAGATCAGGCCGAATCCGGATGCAAACAGCGTGATCAACCAAATGATCCGCACCAGTGTCACATCGATGTCAAAGTATTCAGCGAAGCCCAGGCAGACGCCCGCAATCTTGCGTCCCTGCCGCGGCCGCATCAGGCACTTACGCGCCAGTGAAGCTCCCACGCGAATGCCGCAATAGGCGCACACCGCAGCATCGTCTTGAATTATCTTTCCGCAATAGTTGCAATACATGGCTCCACCCTCCCCTAAACAATACGTCATTGCAGAAGAAAAGTTCCCTAAGAGCAGTGGTCAGTTGGCAGTGGTCAGTTTCTTATCCGGCAGCCTGCCCACCTGAGGTCTGAGGTCCGACGTCTGAGGTCCAAGGTCCGCTGTGAAGGAACGATGGATTTCAAGCCGCGATCAAGAAATCAGCAATTAACAATCCCCGCCCCTACTCCCGATACGCCTCTTTGATGTGCTTCCTTGCCTCTTCCGCTGGAAGCGTGCTGCCGTTCTCGGCCAGCACAGTCTGATACTTTTTCATAGCGAGGTCCCGCTTCTGCAGCAGGTCATACATCTCTCCTGCGGCCAGATTAGCTTTCTGCAAAGTCTCCGGATCTGGCTCCGGAGCTTCATTCACCAGCTCATAGGCCGCCGCCGCTCCACTGTAGTCTCTTTGGCTGTGCAGCAGCTCGCCCAGTCCCCACGCCGCCGTTTCATAATGCAACGCGTCGTACTTTCCTTCCCGTCCGTTCTGCCACACCTTGCGGTAGACTGCCGCTGACTCCTGCACGTGCCCCGACGCGCGCAGCAGGTTTGCCTCCTCCAGCGGGAACAGATAATTCCGTGGATACCGTGCCGACAACTCGTGCATGATGCCGCGCGCCTCGTCGTACTGATGCTCGCGCCGCAGGAACAAACTGAGCACCACCTTGGCGTCGACACTGTTTTCCCAGTTGCCGTTGGCCACCTGCCGCAGATACTCGAGACCTTTTTCCTTCGATCCGCTCAGCCCCACCAGGGCCACGGCCACTTTCACTGCCCAGGGCAAGCTACCCATCACGTAGTTGTGCGTGCCCACGACCAGCTTGGCGTCCAGATAGTTGGGATTGAGGTCCAGCACCCTTTCATGATCGTGACGGGCGCCCACGGCGTTCCGCAGAGCCGAAAACCAGGCCCGCTCAATCAACGCCGTATACAAAGTAAACTGCGCCCGCGTGACGCCACGGGCGTACAGGGCATCCACGTTGTTCGGATTCGCCTTGAGCTGATTCTCTTCCAGACGCTCAGCGCGGGCGACCAGCTGCTTGATCTGCTCCTTCACCTTGGGATCGGCCGGCCGATGCATCTGCCCGACGAAGCTGTCGTTCGCGTACTCGCCCGTATTCATCGCGCCAGTTTTGTAGAGTTCGTGCATCAGCACCGACGTGAGCAGATGGTTGACCGCCGCAGGGTCGTTGGGACGCTTGTCCACAATCTTTTGGAAGTCCTGCGTCGCCCGGTCATAGTCCATGTTGTAGAAGTGGTCGAACGCAGCTTCGGTGNAGTGGATCGTGCGCTGCGGCGTCAGCGCTGCTAACAGGATCGGCTGGCGCTTGTCCCCAAGCCGTGGCAACCAGGCACACGACCGTTGCGATTGCATACAGAAAACTGCATCGCCTCATGCGACCCAGAATTGTGGTTGCTTCTTTCACGACCGGTTTGGCATCCAGTCTAAATGAATCGCCCCTCAAAGTTCGCCCAGGCTGCACGAACCAAGACCGTAATCTACTCCGCCTGAATGTTTGCCGCGAGGCCGTCCAATCCAACCTATAATCAACCCAGCTTGCACTCAATCGAGAATGCTGATTCGCCGAGCGCGATATTGAGCAGGCGCAGTTCTAAGATGCATGGGCGCTGCTGAAGGTCGAGTTTTCTGCGGGAAGGTGTCCACAAGCGTTGCAAAGAGTGAAACGGACCCGACACTTTCCGGTGCACTGGCCTCCCGTAACCGGAGCATCTTTACGCGCTTCCGAGGTAATTATTGCGCACGATTTGGCGCCGGGCTGCGATGGGATCCCTAACCTTTTGGTTTCTAGCCACTTACTGAACGCTGGTTTTGGCGCTCGGCTTGCCTTGCAGGGGAAAGCGAAGGTCTGGTGATGTCTGACTTGGTTCAAGAGACGCAGCAGGGATTCTGGCGGGCGCCTATCGCTTCCGACGAGGTCGGTGCAGCTCCGCCTGCAGCCGCGCCTGCACTTGCGGAAACCTGCTCCCGTTGCGGCACCGAGTTCATGATCGGTTCGCGCTTCTGCTACTGCTGTGGACATCGCCGACCCGAGGCACACGCCGCAGCCTCGACCGACGCTGCCGCAGTCGCCAAGGCTTGGACTCAATTCGTCACAAGGCTGTGGACGCAGAACCTGGGGCGGCTCAAGTCGCTTGCCAGCAAGCTCTCCTGGCCCAAGATCGCATTGCCCGAGTGGCCGCAGTACTTGCACTTCCACGAAATCAAGCGCTGGATCGGGCTGCCGACCGCGTCGATGGTCGCCTTCTTCGTTGGCTTGGGATGCGCGCTTGCCGCCCTGTGTGCGGGCTTGATGACGGCCAAGACTTTCGTCGATTGGGAGGCAGTCCAGTTCTATCGCGGCGAATGGCTGCTGGCCGCCACAGCATCATTCGTAGCCGGAATTCTGCTCAAGAAGCCCCCCAGGAACCACGACTGAGCCAGATCGCGCACACCTTAAGATTCACTTCCGCCGCCCGCCGCCCGCCGCTGCTGCCCCATACGATAGAGATGATGCACCGGCCCGGTCCCGTGTCCCAAGGGATGGCCGTACGAAATCGCCGCTGAAACGTAGGTCTTAGCAAGCAGAGTCGCCTCGGCGATGCCCCTGCCCAGTGCCAAGTGGCAAGCCATCGCAGTAGCGAAGGCACAGCCCGTCCCGTGCGTAGAGTTCGACTGTTGCCGCTCCGCTTTGAAGACTTCCTGCTCCACTCCTTTCGTCGTTGTGAAACTCAACAAATCAATCGCTTTTTCGAGGTGGCCTCCGGTCACGACTACGGCCGGAGCACCCATCTGATGTAATTTCGCCGCCGCAGCCTTCATCTCGTCGAGACCAGCGACCCGCAGTCCGGTCAACACCGCCGCCTCGTCCACATTCGGCGTAATGACCTCGGCGAGCGGAATCAGCCGCTCCACGAGTGCCTTAACCCCAGCGTTATCAAGTAGTTCTGCTCCTGTTGACGACTTGAGGATCGGGTCGAGCACCAGGTTGGAGAGCTTTTTCTTCCCAGACCGGCTTTCGAGGAAGTCGGCCACTGCGCGGACTATCTTCCCCGACCCCAGCATGCCGATGTGAACGGCGGCGATGTCCACGTCGGCGGCCAACTCCTGCAGCGTCTCTGTAACCAGAGCGGCGTCTATAGGTTCGACTCGGCGCACTCCCGCGGTCGACTGCACGGTCATCGCCGTGATGCAGGCCACTCCGTAACAGCCATGGGCGGCGATCGTCTTGATGTCGGCGGTCACCCCGGCGCCCGAGGAAGGATCAAAGCCCGCTACGGTTAGAACGATTGGTGGTTTTTCAGCCATTCCCCTTCAACTTCAACATCGACCGCGGCTCGAAGCCGTACGCGCGAACCGCGATCTTAGCTAGTCTCCTAAGTCCATCACGCGCCTGTACGAAAGAAAATTAATTCGCGCCGCGGACCAGTGTACTTTCGCAATCCATTGATTACAAACCAGTTGTCAGCGCCACTTCCGCAAGCCTTTGATTCTAAGTCACTTGTAAATTCTTCCCAGGCGCTTTAATTGCATTATTTACCCACTGATTAATACATAACCGTCCTGTAATGAACGAAATCAACGGTAATAGTCCCACATTACAAACATGTTACGTGAAAAACAGATTACTAGGAGGTCATCCCGGACACTGTCCTTTCGTGTTGACACCCATTTGGTCGCCCGCTAGCATTTACCAACCGCACCAAAAACAGCCGACGGCTAGGACACTTTGAGTATGCGAGGAGAACTGAATGCAAAGACGTATAGCTCATGGACTGGTGCTCGCCTTTACGGTCGCCAGCCTGGGAGCGGCTCAGGGCCCGAACAACTCGGAGGCGAAACCAGCCCCAAGTAATTCAGCCCAGACCAAACCCGTAAGTAAACTGGCTGGCAAGCTTCAACCGTATCAAATTGGCACGGCTTCCTGGTATGGCATCGACTTTCACGGTAAGCCCACTGCCAGCGGCGAACCCTACGACATGTACGACATGACCGCCGCCCACCTCACGCTTCCTTTGGGAAGCTACGTGCGTGTCACCAACCTGCGCAATGGCCGCGCGGTCGTCGTCCGCGTCAACGACCGCGGACCGATTATCCCGGGCCGCATCATCGACCTGTCTTATGGCGCCGCCGGGGCCCTGCAGTTCCGGGGACGCGGGTTAGAGCGCGTTCGCCTGGACCTGGTCAACCCGCCTCGTCCAAGGCATCAATACCAGACAGTGGCTGAAAATCGCCCGATTCTACTCCCCTCGCGGTAGTAACACTCCCCTCAAAACCTTACGCTGGCAGGAATGCGCACAACGTCGCCCACGCGCGTTCCTGCCGGTGGTTTTCTCTGCCCCGACCAGCGCGGGCTCGAGCCGCGTGAGCGGCTTCCTCATTGCATTGGATGTCCCGACCGCTGTGGCCGCGCAGAAAATTGTGGCCCCAGTCGTCGAATAGCCTCTCTGTTGACTATTTAGATTGACTATGGTCTAATTAGATGGCCATGAAGCAGGTTGCCATCTCTGAGTTCAAGGCCAAGTGCCTCGCGCTGCTCGACCAAGTGCAGAAGACCAAAAAGCCCATCCGTGTGACGCGTTTCGGAAAACCGGTCGCAGAAGTTGTGCCTCCGTCTCCCGAGGCCGGCCGCGCGGACTGGATCGGATCAATGAAAGGAACGATGAAGATCGTGGGTGACATTGTGAGTCCTGCGAACGAGGAAAAGGATTGGGAGGTTCTGCGGGATTGAAGCTGCTCCTGGATACTCACATCTGGCTATGGAGTCTCGAAAACCCCGCTCGGCTGGGCAGACGAGTTCTCCACGAACTGAGAAATCCAGACAACGAACTTTGGCTGTCTCCCATTAGCACGTGGGAGGCACTCATCTTGCATGCAATAGGACGAATTCAGTTGCCCGCAAACCTACCGCGATGGGTTGCGCAGGCAACAGCACCCTTGCGCGAGGCGCCACTGACCCATGAAATCGCTCTGGCGGCGCGCCAACTGCCTCTGGCTCACAACGATCCTGCGGACCGTTTTCTGGCAGCAACGGCTCAACTGCTGCATCTGACCCTGATTACGGCTGATACAAACCTGCTGGGGCTGGGAGAGATCTCAACTCTGGCCAATCGTTAGTCAGACGGGAGCCCGCGAATAGCGATCGTCGGAAAGCAGAAGTGTGGTGCCCCTCGCCCGCCTCCCCTACAGCTTCTCGAAAAACTCACACGCCGAGCACGAGATATAAATGCCGCCCGGGACGCCGCGTTCGCGGTCCTTCACCCGCTTGACGATGCGCGTGGGCTTGCCGCACTTGGGACAATCGGTGCTTTTGGTCGTGTCCATGACCTTCTTGCGGTCGGCTGTCTTAGCGATCTTGGCTCCTACTGCCATGATTGATGTCTCCTGATGTCTTCAAGATTTGCGCAGCCCTCTCCCCACGGGTTCGTCACGGGCGGTTGTGGATGGGAAGATTACGAACCTAAGAATCCACCGGGGGAAGATGCCGCGGCTGCGTCTCGACCATCTTCCGTGGATATTGATTCTACCGTAAGGTTGTGGCGGCTGTCCCGTCACCAGCTATGAGTGCGTGAGAGGCAGAACCTCCGTGAGCGTGTAATCAAGATTGCCATCGACAAGCAGGCGGCGCGGAGCGAAAACAGAGAACATGAAGTGCGGTCTGCTCGCTGCTTGGCTGCTCGCCTTCCTGGCACTGTCCGGGTGCGCGGCGAAAAAGCAGGCGGCGCCTCCAGCGCCACCTCCGCCACCGATTCGCAGCCAGGTGCCTCCGCCAACCGCCGAGACCATCGAGCACTGCGTCGTCACTCAGCAAGAGAATGCCAACACGGTGACCTGCAGTTGCGTACCCGCCTCGACCAAGATCGACTCCAAGACTGGGCACGTCACGCTGATCTGCAAGAAGATGAAAGAAGAGCAGTGAGCTTGGAAATGCGGGCCCACGCCGTATGCACGCGGTGAGACCCGCGGATCGACCAAACGCTGCGTCCTATTTCTTCTCTTTCCCTTCCATTTTGGTTGTCTCCGCCGCGTTAGCCGTCGGCGGTTTGGCCGTTGCCTTGGCGTTGACTGGCGCCGCTGGCTTCGGTCTCCAGTAATCCGGCGCGGCGGCAACAATGGCCTCCGGCGGATTGCTCAGCTCAGGCAGAAACCGGTTGATCACGACCTCCGTTTCGGCCACGACTTCGCCGCTCGTCTTGACGAATTTGGCGAAGCCCTCGTCTCCCAGCAACTGCTGCAGCGAGGGCATCGTGTCAAACCCGGCCAGCGAGCTTTGCAGAGTTGTCACGTAATAGACGGTCCCGTCCTGGCCGGCGACGGCTTGGGAGATCAGCACGGTTTGCGGGGGTGTAGCTCTCTCGCGCGCTGCTTTGAGGTCCTTCTCCAAGGCTTCAAAGGCAGGCGCCTCGCCCGGCTTTACGTGAACCGCCGTGGTACGCAGCCAGCGGCTCTCCGCAACAAACTTGGCGTAGCCCGCGGGATCGGACGGGGCATTGCTGCTCAGATCCCACCGCCGGCGGCGAATCTCTGACCGCGAGTTGGCAATGCACTGGTTGAACTCCTGCGTCAACTTCTCGCTGCCGGCTTTCCCATAGGTTTTTTCGACGGCCTGATCGAATGCTCCCATTGCGTTTTCGACATCGGCATAGCCGTGACGGGTGCTGATCAGGCTGATCCGATTGTTGCGGCCGTAAACGGTTTCCATCGCAATCCAGGTGTCGCCTTTGTTCTGCCGGTTGGCCGCGATGATCTTCTTGACGATGGCATCGAACTCAGCGCGTTTCTCCGGTTTGACTTGCACGATGTAGACATCCAGGTAGTCGTCGAGGGCTTGTTGGGCCAGGCTGACGGCAACTGCCCCAAGCAACAACACTGCCGCAAACATGACCCCAATGGCTTTACGCGGCATAGCAGCCTCCTTGTGTTTAACAGTTTTGTTGGTCTTGTTTGTCGGAATTTCCCGGCGTTGCGGACGGTACACCTCGTGGGCCGCGCCGTCAAGCGAGAGCTGCTGAGATTGTTTCACGGTGAAGGACCTACGGCCCAAGGAGGGAATGTTGGAGCTCCTCACCTCCGTGGAACTTTATGCTCGTCGTGGTTCACCAACGTTGTTCACCAGCGCTTCGGACCGCAAGGAGGGTCCCTGTCGCTTTGGCTCGGCAGCATCCCGCGCGAAAAATGCCGCACTCTCCTAGGGGCAAAACTCGATTCTTGGGACGGGAAGTGCTCGGAGCAGTTAACCGGCATCGCTAACTCATTGATTTCCCGGCGATTACGAACTCCATTCTGCGCTCGAGTTGGCAGCCGACGTGCCCTTGTATTGTTCGGGGTTCAACTGCAGGTTACGCAATCCCAGACTTGTCTCTGGAACCGCAGACGCCATGACGCACGAATCCGTCAACCCTCGCGAGCTCGCAGGTGCTTGGAAGCCCGGCCAAGCCTATGCCATGGCGGTCATCTGTCTGTTGATCGGGCTGGCTCTCGGCTATCTGTTCCGGGGATCGGAGTCTCGTCCGGCGCAGGCCTCGCCTGCGAATGCAGCATCGCCGCCTGCAGCCGACAACACCGCCATGCACGCGATGCCCTCGCTCGAAGAGATGAAGCTCGAACAGATGAAGCAGATGGCCGGCAAAAAAGCCGCGCCCCTGCTCGCAAAACTGCAGGCAGATCCGAACAACGCGGTCCTGCTCAACCAGATTGGGACGATCTACAAATCGACGCATCAGTTCAAAGAGGCCGCGGAGTACTACCAGCGCGCAGTCGAGGCCGATCCCAAAAACGTTGGCGCGCGCACCGACCTGGCCTCTTGCCTGTATTACCAGGGCGACGTTGACGGCGCGCTCAGCCAGCTTGAGCAATCGCTGCGCTACAGCCCGAAAGATGCGAACTCGCTGTTCAATCTGGGGATGATCCGCTGGCAGGGCAAAAACGACGCGCGCGGCGCGATCAGCGCCTGGCAGCTGCTGCTGAAAACGAATCCTAAGCTGGACGCAGCACGCAGCCGCGGACAAGAATTAGGTGCAGAGATCACGAATTCAGGACTGAAGGAGCGCACATGCCGGACACAAAGAAAACTTCCTCGCAAAGCTGGACGAGCCTGCAAGCCTACACATTGGCCGTAGTCTGCCTGCTGCTTGGAGTCGCCGGAGGCTGGCTGTTCCGCGGATCGCAAACCCCGGCGGCTGTTCCGGCTCAGACCGCGAGCGCCTCGACTCCAGCTGTCGGGGTCAACACCTCAAACTCGCAGCCCACTCCGGAACAGATGAAGAAGATGGCCGACACCGCCGCGGCGCCACTGATCGAGAAGCTGAAGAACGATCCCGACAATCCAGACTCGCTGGCTGCGATCGGCGATCTTTACTACGACGCGCAACGGTATCCAACGGCGATCGACTACTATCAGCGCGCGCTAAAGGCCCGTCCTGCCGACGCGGCCATTCGCACCGACATGGCAACCGCATACTGGTACATGGGCGATGCCGATACCGCGATCGTAGAATTCAACAGAGCTCTCGCCTACGAACCGAACAAGCCCAACACGCTGTTCAACCTCGGCGTGGTGAAGTGGCAAGGCAAAATGGACATTCAGGGCGCGGTCACGGTCTGGCAGAAGCTGCTGAAGACGAATCCCAACTACGAAGGCAAAGAAAAAGTCGAAGAACTGATGGCCCAGGCGCAGAAGCACGCAGGCGTGAAGCCCGGTACGCCAGCCAGGCCGCTGCCACAGTAGCTCGGCCGGCGCCTCCCGAATTGAGCGAGCATGAACACGGCAGATGCAGCTCTGGAAGCGCTCCGCGGCGACGTGATCAATATCGTCCTGGGAACGGTTTTCTTAAGTGTCGGAGCGACAGCCTGCGCCATAGCAGCGATCCGTGGGCGCAGGGGCGTTCGCATCCTGGTATGGTGGGGAATCTTTAGCGGGATGTACGGCCTCCAAACTCTGGGGCAAGCGTCCACCATTTTGACGGTTCTGCCGCACTCCTTCGTGGCTGTCGCTCCCTATGTGATTACGACGGTCCGGCACCTGCTCCTGGTTTCTGCTTTGTTCGCCTGGCGAGAGCTGACCCTGGGCAAACTCAGGCTTCTCATCGAACTGGAAATCTTGGTCGGGTTAGCAATTGCTCTGGTGGGTATTGGCACGTTCGTCCTCGGTGGCCCAGCTGACAAATGGATGTTCTACAACAATCTGCTCGCAGTTGTTGTCATGCTGGTTCTCTTAGCGGTCGTGCTGGTTCCAAAATTCTCCAGGTTCCTAGTGATCCTGAATCACCGCGTTCTCACCGCCGGTACGCTCGTTTATGCCTTGGAGGTGCTGTACACCAACTTGGGGACCGTGTTGCACTATCCCGTGCTGCCTTTGGTGGACTCGTTGGGCTTTGCCGTCTTTCTGTTTTCCCTCGGATATGTCGCGCTGGAGATCGTGTTTACGAACGAGCGTCGTCTGCTCTCCATCGAGACGGAACTGGAAACAGCTCGGCAGATACAGTTCTCCATTCTCCCGGCGAGCGTGCCCGAGGTTGAGAACCTCCGTATCGCTGCTTCTTACCAGCCCATGACCGCCGTGGCGGGCGATTTTTACCAATTCGTCCGGTCGGACGACCACCGTCTGGGCATCGTTGTGGCAGACGTCTCTGGACATGGCGTCCCGGCCGCGCTCATTTCTTCGATGATCAAAGTGGCCATACAGTCCGTTGCCGTCCATGCCGATGATCCCGCGCAGGTGCTTGGCGGCTTGAATCGCACGCTGTGGAGTGAGGCGCACGGCCATCTTGTCTCGGCGGCTTACGTTTGGATCGACACTGAGAACCGCAAAGCGCTCTACTCCGCTGCTGGACATCCCCCGCTATTGTGCTGGCGGAATACGAGGGGCGAAATGCAGCGGATCGAATCGAATGGGCTGTTGTTCGGAGTCCAACCTGACTCTGCGTATCCGGTGTGCAGCGTGGCGCTTGAACGATCCGATCGTTTCCTGCTCTATACCGACGGCGTGACCGAAACGGAGAACGCGGCGGCGGAGGCATTTGGCGACCACCAACTGGAACGCGTCGTACGCGCTAATCGATTGCAGCCCGCCTCTGAGCTGTCGAGGGAAGTGCTCTCCGAACTTCAGAAGTGGCGACCTACCGCAGTGAACCAGCAGGATGACATCACGCTCATTGTCGTCGACGTTCTGTAGCCGACCCGGCAGCCATACATAAGCAACAACCCATCCCTTGCTGCACTTGGGATGACAAACTAGGGCATCAGACCGCCTCACTCCTCCTCTTGCTCTTCGAACTGCTGTGGCCCATTTGTAGAACTGTCATCTCGACCAAGTTGTTGGATTGGCATGCCAATCCAACAGCGCGTGGAGAGCCCTGCTCTTCAGACCCGAGTAGTTCCTAACCCTCGTTAAGACCCTCCCATGAAAACGCACTTATGACCCGCGTCACCCTGTCCGGATGACAGCTGTTATCATGGCCACCGGGCATTGTCCTAAAGTTTGACCCCCGAAGCCGATGGTCCAGGTATGGAGCGAGTTCCCACCGCCTGGCCGATCCGCCCAGTGCTCGTCTTTCTGATTGTTTTCAGTCTGATTTTCAGTGGATACGCTTCAGGCGCAGCGGCCGACACTGCCACGCCCACTTACCACACCAGCGTGGCCGAGGTACGGCTTACGTTTTCCGTGAACGACGAGCGCCATCACGGCGTCTCCACCCTCGACGCGAAAGATTTCGCGGTCGTCGACAAGGATTTCATCGTCCGCGACTTTCAAAGCTTTAGCCGTTCTGACCGCACCCGGCTCGAAGTTGCCGTGCTGGCCGACACCAGCGAATCGGTCACCCCGCGTCTGCAGCATGAAATGGCGGGCATCCTCGATCTGCTGGCCAAAACCGAAGGCGTGCCCGAGGAAAGCGTCTCCGTTATTTCTTTTCAGGGCGTCCAGCCCGTCGTGCTCTGCGAAGGCAATTGCCGCGCATCCCATGCGGCGGACCAACTCACCCGCGCGCAGGCCGGTGGGCTGACGCCCTTGTTCGACGCCATGGTGCTCGCCTCCCGGCTGCTGGCGCGGCGCGCCGACGATCACGCCCGCAAAGTTCTCATTGTGTTTTCCGACGGCGAAGACACCATCAGCCGCAACTCCGCCGCCGATGCCTTGTCTGCGGCTTTCGACAACGAAGTTCAGCTTTACACCGTCGACCTGAACCGCCCGCCCAGCGCGGCGCGCGGCACGGCGCTGCTCGAGGGCCTGGCCCGCGTGACCGGCGGCCAGTCTTTCACGCTGCAAGATGGCGCCAGCAAAGTAGTCGATGCCGTACTCGAAGATTTTCACGCCAACTACATGGTGACCTACAAACTCCCCAGCCATGCTTCTGGATTTCACGTCGTACGTATTCTTCCGACACACAACCAGAATCTCGAATTCCGCTGCCGGCGCGGTTATTACTATCCGGACACGGCTTCTGCCGACAACATTGTTCCGGGTCAAGGCCGGTAAAAGGGAGACTATGAAACGCACACTGTTCGTCACTCTCGTTGCCCTCTGCACGCTGCCCACTTTTCTCGCGGCACAATCCCAGCCTCGCCTGGCGCTTCCGCTCGGCCCGGCTCGCCAGGAAGGAATGATCGTGCGCATGCGCACCGCCGATTGCCTGGGCAATCAGCACGGCGTGATGGCGACCCTCTCTGGCGCGGGACGCGTGCAGACCGGAGAACAATGCCCGGAATATGTTCTGGTGACGGAGAAAGTCGTTTACACGATCGTCGGCAAAAGCTCCGACCAGCTCGTGCCCCTCGCCGAGGTGACGCGCTTCCGCCTGCAGAATAACGAAATGCTGATCCGCGTCGACGACTCCAGGCGCGAAAATCATTTCCACATCAAAGACATGATGCTGCGCGCCGACTGGGAACGCATTCAGACCCACATGCAGGAAGAGATGGCGGAAACACCGCAGCGGCAAGATGCCGCCATGCTGCTCAATAGCCGCTGATTGAACCGTATGTTGAGCTCCACAGTTGTGACGGGAGTGCCCGTGCTCGTGTGGGGACAGCCGCCCTCGGCTGTCCGGCGGAGCGAAGCTCCGCAGCGTAGGCGTGCCGCATCGCCCGTTAGCCGCATAAACCGCTGGTTCCTTCGCGAGCTTTGCGGCAGTTCTTCGCGCGCTTTGCGGTAAGTCTGAACTGATGGCGACGCGCAAATTATCTTCGAGCACGTTTGCTCCAGCCAGCACCGACCGGCGCAGAACCGTGTGCCACCTTCGTCGCGATTGGAGTTATCAGACATACAGAAATGTTCGTTCCTTCTGCGATGTCGATCGCATTCGCTACCGTTTGAAAGGGAACGCCGTCCTCAGCGAGGAGATACATAGTCTTGTCCGCCCGCAGGCTGTAAATCTGCGACAGGCGATACGCCAGCCTGTTCCAATCCTCCTCTTCGGTGTTCAGAAAAAGTCTGCCTGCGTTGGTTACGTGCAAAACGATGATCCGGTACGGTACGTCACGTTCGATTGGGCAGCGAGCCGGTGCGAGGGTAACAGGCAACCCCATGGAGATGTTCCATTGCGGGAAGATCAGATACACCATAATCAGGAGCAGGCTGGGCGCCGTCATGAGTGGATATGCCGGCAAACCCGAGAATCGCCTGGCCAGCGGGAGACTCTGCGCGACTTGAAAATGTCCGTCCGCTCGCTCAAACACTTTGCGAGGGACCTCAACCTCCAGCAAGTCGATTCGCCTGCGGAGATGGTTGTACGACCACACTGCGGGAACGGCTACAAGTAATCCCGCAGCGGTCGGGATCAGCGCCGCCGCGGCATTTGAGCTGATCATCGCAATTACTGCATGTACCTCCATACCGACTCCTTGGAAGCAGCCCGCCATGATGCCGTAGCACGTACCCACCAGTCCGACGAATGGCGCGGTCTGGGCAATGGATTTAATACCGCCAACCCAGATGTTGAGGTCTGCCACCAGTTTCCTGCGCGTACGCTGCAACGCATGGTCATCAGTGTCAAGCGGCTCTCCATGTTGAGCCGAGCGGCAGCGGTAGGAAACGCGTGCGAAAACCACAACGATATAAACGACCATGAGCCCGAGCACGATGACGTCGAGGCGCGAGAAAAAGTCCGCCCAGCGCCACCAATATCCGATAGTCCACCCGCACTCGTACGGCTGCCGCGGGTTGGAGCATACTTCGGGCATCAAGAGACACACTCCTCGGCCGCTGCCTTCACTACCGAAGACACCGCAGCCTGTGCGTAAGTTCCATTGTTGTGGCCGCGTGCCCTGCTGATTCCCTCGCGATCTTTGCAGCCCTTCTTCGCGCGCTTTGCGGTATAGCTGAGCGGACGGCGACGCTGAGGCAATTTCCCTCGAGCAGGTTCCCTAAGAAGTTGTATCCATCCAACACTGCGGAGCTTCGCTCCGCCGGACAGCCCCTTCGACTCCGCTCAGGACAGGCGAGGGCGGCTGTCCCCACAGGTTTTGTGCCGCTGCTGACCCTCGAACAGGACACATCAGATGAGAAGCCGCCTAAATCCTACCGCCCCTTGATCGGCCCGCGCACTCCACGCAGCTTCGAGGCCGCGGCGGCCACGCTTCCGTCCGCGTTGTGCGCCGTGTTGTGGCACATCAGCGTGCAGGTGTTGGACGCGCGATTGTAAGTGATGGGAGCCCCATTGTTCTGCCCGACCACGCTGACATCGAAGTTGACCAGCCGTTCGCCGGTCACGTTGGGCGAGACCGATCCCATGCCGTGCGCCGTGTGGCAGACCGAGCAACTGAAGCCCATCTGCGCCACGTGCAAATTGTGCTGCGTGAAGCTGGCGTTGGAGAGCACGTTGCTCAGGTTGTGGCACTTGCCGCACAGCGCGTAGGGACCCAGGTTGCTCAAATCCGGATTCGGAAAAAGATTCGTCACCGTCCCGCCCGGAGCCGCCGCCTGGCTGAATTGATAATTTCGTTCCAGGATATGCGAGAACGTCGATCCGTGCGGCCCTGCCGGTCCCGTGCCGCCGAACTCGCGGTTGTCGTCGCTGTTGTGGCAATCGGTGCAGAAAATTCGCGTTCCCACCAGGCGTGTGGACTGCGTGCCGTTCAGATTCAGCATGTTGGTCAGTAGACTCGGCTGCGGCAGCGGACTGCTGCTGTCATGCGTGACAGGATGGCTCGACGTCGCGCTGGGACTGAACTGCGGAATCAGATTCAGCGGATCAGCGGCCGAGACTTCCCGCACCGGAAGGTATCCGAACTGGATCAGCACTTGTTTTCCGGTACTCAGCCCGTGGCAGCGCAGGCAGTTTTCGTACTGATTGAGCGCGGGATTGATCACCGTTATGCCATCGACTGCGCTGACGCCCACCACGTTCGTCTGTGGCGGACGGATTCCCGGCGGCGCGGAGAACGTCGTCATCTGATTCGCCGCATGCGGACTGTGGCAGTCGGTGCAGGTCGCGTGCCGGTTGTTGTTGAGTACGGCCGGCTCGGCTTCGTCGTGAGTGTTCGTCCCCGCGGGCAAGGGATGACCGGTCTTGGCGTATTCGGAATAGATATTCGGAGCTGCGGGAGAAAGATTGGGTTGTCCGTTGTGGCAGGTCATGCAGGCCTGCGTCGTCGGATCGACGCCAGGGGTCGCCGGCGTCGCCGAGCGCAGCAGCCGCACCGGGCCGCCGGAATTGTGTTCGGTGTGGCACGACGTGCAGGCGTTCTGCGCGACCGTGCTGTAAACGCCCACGTTGGCGTTCGCCGCCGGCTGATTGGCCGCCGTCGCGTGGATACTGCCCGTCCATCCCGTCAGCATGTTGACCTGGCCCGTGACCACGCGATTGGGATCATGGCAAGCCAGGCACATCTGCCCCGACGAACTGTCGCGCACCAGAAAATTCTGCGCAATGCGGTCCGTGCCCTGCACGTGCGGATTGTGGCAGCTCGTGCACTCCACGTCTCCCTGAATCAGTTTGACGGCGCCAGTGGAATCGGCGGTCGTCCCTTGTGCCACCAGCGACGCCACCAGATCCGGCGCGTCTTTCAGGGGCAGCACCATGCTGAACGGATGCGAACGGGTCAGGTTCGTCCCCAGCACATCGGTGTTGTACATCGTCCCCGTGACCGGAATTTTTCCATACACCGCCGTCTGGCCAACGGCGACCGTTCCATCATGACAACTTAGGCAGAGACTGCTGTCGGCACCCAGCGTCGGCTGCGTCCTTCCCTGCTCTGCATATGTCGTGCTGCTGTACGGAGTGTAGGTCTGATTCGACAGCGTCTGATTCCACAGCGGCGTGTTGCCGCCGATTCCGCTGTGCGGCGCATGGCAGTAGGTACAACCCAGACTGCCCTGCGCGTAAACGGGCGATCCGCTGCCCGCGCTCAGGTTGTGCATGCCGAGCACGTCACCCGTGACTTGCCCCAGCGCCGCGGCGGCTGACAGCACCACGATGAGAGTGAACCACACTCTGAGTTTCATGGGGCCCTCCGCTCTGCTTGGGAGGGCAATCCGAAATAATGAAAAACTTGGACGCGCCGGTTGAACGAATCCACAATGTAGATGCGGTCGTTATCGTCGATGCGCAGCCCCGTGGGCAGCAAGAACGCGCCCGGCCGGTTGCCCTTCTGCCCGAAGTAATAGAGAAGCTGGCCCTCCTGGTTGAACACCTGCACCAGGCTCCACAGGCCGTCGACGACATACAGGTGCCCCTCAGAATCGAAGCCGATCCCTTTGGGCCGGAACATTCCACCCACGCTGTCGCCGATCTTGCCGATGGCATAGCGGAAGTTGCCTGAGCGGTCGAGCACCTGCACGCGGAAATTCATCGCATCGACCACGACCAGATCCGGCCCGTTGAGCCGCAACTCGGTGGGAAAATTAAATTCGCCGTCGCCGGTTCCACGCTTGCCGATCATGCGCAGCACGCTGCCCTGCATGTCGAGCACAAAAATCTTGTCGCGCAGCGTGTCGGTGACGTAGATGCNGCTGCTCGGCCGAATCCACCGCGATTCCCGTCGGACGCTTGAAGTATCCCTCACCGCCTTTCAAACTGCCGATCGCGCGCTGATACTTGCCGTTGGGGTCAAACACCAGAATCTTGCCCGACTGCGAGTCGGTCACATAAATGTTGTCCTGGGCGTCGACGGCGACGCATTGCGGGTTCAGCAGCGGATCGCGATCTTTATCGCGCCCAAGGAACTTGTACTTCTGCTCGGCGAAATCAAAGATGTGGACGCCGTGCGCTGCCGGGTCGGTGACGATGATCCGCCCGCGCGAATCGGTGGTGACGCTGTAAGGACTGATCAGGGTGTGAAAATCCGGCTCGCCCGCGATCACGTCTACTACGCGCGTCCAGAAGCCGCGCTTCGGCTTCACTTCGCGTTCTGAGTGGAAGCTGCGCTCGTAAGTCAGCTTGCGGCCTCCTTCGAGCAGCAGATCTGGGGGAGCGGGTTCGGTCGCGTCCGTCTTGACCCGCTTGGCGGCCGAGGCGGGAGCGCAGAGAGGCCCCACAACGCAGGCGATCAGCAACCCTGCGCCGAGAGCCGTCCTGCTCACGCTTCTCAGAACACGCTGAACCATCTCGACACCCCAAAGAAATATGAGTTCGCGTTGGCTGCCGGTGTGCCCGACGCGCTGATCCCCTGCGACAACCTCGTGTACCCGGCAAGAAAATTCAGCTTGCGAAAGTGGTACTGCATCTGCCCGAAGATGATCTGTGTCTTGTTGTTCGATGAAATCGAACCGTTGATCGTGTCGCTGGCCGAATGGGAGAAGTTTCCCGTCAAGGTCAGGTGATTCAGAGGAGTGATCGAAAGCCCGCCGCCGTAGCTTGTTCCCCGGAACAGAATCAGAGCGCTCGAGGGCAGCCCCGGCGTGGGTGGCACGATCTGCAATCCGTTAGCTCCGAGAATCGAATTCCCGCTCGACTTGATGTAGTTGCCATTCAGCTGGACCTGGAAGAATGAAAAACTCGTGGTGTAGGACTCCGAGTGATTCGACGTATCGGGCTGGTTGGTGAAACCGCTGTGCGTTCCGTTGAATGCGGCCGTCCACTGCGTGTGCCGGGTGAACCGGCGGTGCAGGTTTCCGCTGTAGTTGTACGACGATGTGGTGACGTTGACCAGAATCGTTTGCACATTCTGCGCGTAGGTGAAAGTTGCTCCGGTCTCCCAGCCATCGATCATGCGGAAATAATTCACGTTGCCCAGAAAGCCCACCGAATCGTTGCCCGGCCCTGTACGGCTCTCGACCACCGAGCCGGAGAACGTAAACATGCTCCACAGCCGCCGGTTGTAATTCACTGTGCCGCTGATGAAACTGCCGGTGAAGCGCTGCCCAAAGTACGCTTGGTCGTAGTAAGTCGCCTGCACTTGCCCAGTCAGATAGGTGGTGAACTGATAGTTCGCTCCTCCACCGACATTCGATGAATCGGAGTGCGATCCTAGATTGATGGGCTGCGCGACGCCGCCCGAACTCACCAGCGCCTGGTTCAAGTACCCGGCCAGGTTGTCGGTGTAGCTCTGGTTGAGGAAAAACCCAATTTTCGTCGTGGGATGGAAATTGGCAAACGCCGTCTCATTGCTGGTGGTGTAGCTTGCCGAATTGTTGGAGATGCCCAGGCTTGAACTCGACAGATCGGAGCGGGTGTAGTTGACCGATGCCGCCCCGTGCAAAGGCAGGTCGTGCGACGCCGTCAACCCGTAGTCGTTGCCCGTGGAATCCGATACCTGGTTCGCTGGCGTTCCGCTCAGAAATTCGGGATAGGTCGAGTGCAGCGTGTTGTGATCGTAATAGCCGTTCAGGCGGAAGTCGGCGAGCCGGTAGGTCGACCGCGCATTGAAAACTTTTGTGTCAGCGGAGGTTTCCTGGGTGGTTCCGTATACGTTGCCGCTCCCGATTCCTTGGGAGTAGCTGACCGAAAGCGTCGGGTAGTTGGGAATCAGCGCGCTCCACGCCACGCTGTAGCCCTGGCCGTTGCCGACTGTCGTAAAACTTGGCTGACCCAGCAGGCCGAACGTGCCCGTGCTGTCGTGGTCATAACGATAGCTGACCGAGCCCGGAAAGTGGCTGCCGGCAAACAGATTGGCCGTGGCGTTGACTCCGCTGCTGCCGGTCAGAGATTGATAGTTGGAGTCCGCCCGCGACTGGTTGTAAAAGGGCGTGAGGTTGAAATTCAGAAAATTGGGGTTGTAGTAATAGCCGGAGAGTGCGCCGTCCAATCCGAAGTTCAATCCATGGGCGTTTTGGATCTGCTCCCCGTAGTTGCCCGTGTATCCGGCCGATAGAAGCCCGCCCGCATTCAAGTGAAGATTTTCGCCGATCTGGGCTTCGCTGCCTGGGTTCGGAACCTGGGCCAGCGCCTGCTGCGTCACCACCAGCAGCAGGAGCCATCGCGCCCATGTTGCGAATTTCATCAAGCCGCTTTCCTCCAGGTGGCCCTCCGGCTGGACCCCCTGCCCACGACCCTTCCCCTAGGGAAAAGCATAACCTTTGCCAAAGTAGGAATGGTCGGCGGAATCACGGTAAGTGGTTCGAGTTCAGCAGATTACGCAGATTGACTCAGGATGGAAAATGCCTCGTTTGCCCCTATCTGCGCCATGACACCCAGACCGAAGGGCTGAATCCCACAGTAACCAAACCGGGCTTTCGGGTAAGTGGTTTACGCTGACTTTTTCCAATTTGGGAAGGTCGAGGGGACCCGCGGCACTCCAGGAGAGTGCATGACTCTCGTGGCTTGCCGCGGCCGGGCGCGCTATGGGGGAGGTAACTGAGTTCGGCGATGTTCTACAGAACTTCCACCTTGGCCTTGGCCCGAAGCTGCTTATCCAGAGCTGAGCGCAGTTTCTCGTATTTGCTTTTCTGCAGCTCTGTGCGCAGGTCGCTCTTCACTTTCTCGAAGCTGCGCTCTTTCGCCGGGTTGTGCGCATTCAGCCGGATGATGGTGTATGCGTTCTCGATCTGGATCAAATCGCTGACTTGCCCGGGCTGCATCGCAAGCCCGGCCTGCACGACTTGCGGCGGCAGCTTCTCGCGGGGCACGTCATGGTGGTCGCCCATGTTCACGCGAAAGTCATCTTCGGAGATCTTCTCTGCCAGCAGGCCAAAATCCTGATAGCTCTTGGTCGCCTTGGCTTGGCGAAGCGCATCCTCAGCACGCCTGCGAGCCTCCTTCGCCTGCTCCGGGCCGGCATTGCGCGGAGGCAGGATCGAAATCGTCTGCAGGCTGAACGATTCGGCCTGCTGGAAGCGGGTCGGATTCTTGTCGTAGTAGGCTTTCGCCTCGGCGAGCGAAACCACTGCCTTGGCCTCTACATCGGTCTTCAGCACGCGCTCGATCAGCAGCGAACGCTCGATCTTCTCTCGCAGCACCTTCCGCGAGCCACGCATCTCGACCTGCATAAACTGCTGATAGTCGTCTGGAGTGCTGAACTGCTTGCGAAAATCCGCCTCCGCCTGACTCAACCGCTGGGGAGAAACGGTCAACTGGCGACGCCGAGCCTCCTGATACACCAGCTCCTCGAAGATGATCATCTGCAGCGCGCCTTGCCGGATGGCGGCCTCCTGCGCCTTGGGAAATCCGTTGTGCTGCCGCGCGTAAGGAAAGATTTCAAACATCTCGCGCAGCAGATCGCGATCGGTCAGCACCGCGCCGTTGACGCGCGCCACAGGCTTGTCCTGTACCTGAAGATTGACTTGCCCAGCGGACTGCGCGTCGACTGGCGGCGCGGCTTCCGGGCTCGCCGTAGACGATTGCCTCGCAACGGCGGTCGGCGCATGGGATGCGACCTGGCCGGCCACCGCCAGCGCCGACACGAGCAGGAAGACGACGCAGAGTTTGTATTTCATAAGTCCCCAGAACAAATCTCCCGGGCAATCGCAATTCCCACAAATCGCGCCCCGGATCGAACCCAAAACGAGGGGGGAGAGCGTGTCCTCTCCCCCTGACCTCAACCTCTCTCTACTGGAACACCGTGGTGACGGTGGTCTGGTTGTTGGCCTCATTGGACTCGCCAAAGTGGCACTGACGGCAGAACTGCGTGGTCGAAGGAGCATTCAGGTTGCCGCTCAGAGTCACGTTCGGGTTGTAGGGGCCGTTGATGAAGAAGAACGTCGCATAGTACTTGCCGCCGCCATCGTTCGTGATCTGACTGGCTGCGCTCGACGTGTAGACGTTCATCACGTGCTGGTTATGGCAGGTCGTGCACACGACGTACGGCTTGCCCGCGGCGTTGACGCCATAGGGCAAGGAGTACTTCCCTGGAGCCAGTGCTGGCCAGCCATAGTTGGCCACGAACTGGGCATAGGGCGTTCCCGCCGTCACCGAGAATTGGCCGTTGGCGAACACCAGGCCGTTGCCGCCTCGGATGTTGGCATTGATCCCCACCGGGTGGTCGTTGGTGTAGTTGTTGGCATAGGTTCCGTCATTGCCCAGCAACGTCGGAATCTTTCCGCCGCCGTAGGCCGGGTTGGTCAGCAGGCCGACCCGCTGCTCATAGAGCTGGCCGGTCATCATGTTGTTGTAGGTTACGTTTCCGTCGTGGCAGCTCAGGCAGAGCAGAATGCCGCCGACTTCAGGCGTGTTCGCGGTCAGGGTGCTGGGCAGCGCCTCAACATAGCTGCCGCCGTCGCCGAACGCGATGTTCGCCCCATACAGCGGGCTGGCGTCCTGGCCCCACAGAGCGTAGCTGCCAGTGTCGGTGACGCCCACACCCTTCGGAGTGTGGCCCGAGCCGTACGATCCGCTGTGCGGAGCGTGGCAGCCGGCACAGCCTCGACCGCCGTTATTGTGGGCGCCGAGCACGTCGCCTTGGGGCACCCACGCTTGGCCCATCATCAGACTGGTGATGGCCAGCACGAAGATGACCAGTAAGATCGCTTTCCTCATAGGTATTATGACCTCCTGTTCGTGTCGCAACACCATGAAATCCACTTCTTTCAATGGCCTGGGCTTCTAGGAGGCCCTGGCCCGGATGGCTGGGTAGCTCAGCGCCCACCCTCCACCGACTCTTAGAGAGGCACGTGGCGGGCCGAAGGGATGTGGCAGCGGATACCGCAAGGTCGTGGTAGGTAAGTTGTTGATTATACGGCTAAAGCACGCCGGTCATGCTTCGCAGACTGTTTTGTCTAGTGGGATCAGGTGCGTTAAAAAACCCAGCAAGCAGAAAGGGGCCGTCAAACCCCGCAGTTAAAAAATACAACACATGCAGTCGGATTTCAGGAGCCGGCTATACGGAAATCCTGCCGGCGTAGAGACGGGGAGAGCGCGCTCCAATCGGAGGGGGCATTAGTTCGTAGGTCGCGAAAACTCTTGTGGAGAATGCAGGCTGCATCTGTCCGTTTCCGGTCGTCCCGGAAACCCCGCGCACATCAGTACCATCGAAATGTCGCTCTTTACCTCGATTGTGCTCCCTCCCCGATGTGTAGGTTCGAATAACCATTTGGACAACTGGTCTGCAATGAGGTCGTTCATTCGTTTGCTGGGTGATTTCACGGAGACATCGGCCACGGACCCGTCTCGATGAATTGTGATGGAGGCTTGCACCCGGCTCATCGAACGCGTACCAGGATTGTCCGGAACTATCGGTTCGACGCGACACTCTAAACAGCCCTCCGCAAAATGGCCGTTCGAAACGCTGGCATGGACGACGCCTTCAGGATGCGGCTGAGGCTTCTCCGTTGGAGTGGCGGAGGCGCACCGTAGTGTGCTATTCACCGTGCACACGGTAGCGCCAGATATGGCCCACTTCTCGCTCAACGTGCCATCTTGCGGCAGAGCCCAGAACTGCTCGTGCTCGCCATAAAACACTTCCAACGTGCCGTCCCACAGGTAGCAGCCCTGTGCAGTACAAGCCTCAAATTCATTCGGACCTCGATTGCCGTGAATCCATGTTTCACCGTCTTTGGAGTGCATCACTAGCGGAACGCCATACCCCCCGCCCTTTTCGCGATGAACCAATTCCATGCCGAACGTCCAGTATTCACCTTGATGAGCAAAGAGCGTTCTGGCCATTACTCGGTTTGAAGCATCGTTCTGCATATGTACAAGCTTCCAATACTTTCCTCCATCGTTTGTCACGACAAGGGCATCTTCGACATTAGGCTGACGCCGCAACATCAAGAAGTGCGTCTTATCCAAAGCCGCTATCGAAAGAACTTCTGTAAACGGACGAAGTTCATTTGAATTGAGAGCCGCCATGTCATCCCAGTGGTCGCCTCCGTCGTGCGTAATCTTGACGGAACCCTCCACAGAGGTCGTGCCTGGGGGCAATCCTACTTTCGGGGAATGAGCACGATCGCTGAACACCGCTATCCCGTTCGAGGCGTCGGCGAATGCGAGGTTGCGTATTGAATCAGGAGTGTTGTGAGTCTTCCAACTCTCACCACCGTCTGCTGTAGTGAGCAGCAGGCCGTTTGTACCAGCAGCATAGCCGACTTTCTCATCCACAAAGGCAATGCTCAACAACACCTCACCGTCCGCGTTCTGGTGCTTGATTTCCCACGTTACGCCATTGTCCTTGGAACTCAGAATCATTTCGTCCGCGCCACACACGAATAGCATTCCTCCTATCGCGGTAACGTTCACCGGGCGAAAGGGAACACGCATAGTCTTCCAAGCGCTGGTCGCAGACATTTGTTGAGCAGTCGTGCAGCACGCAAGTAAAAGACAAAAGATCAGGGCGAAGCATTGTATCCGGCATGGAAATCGCATTGCGTTCTCCTCAGATCGAAGGGGGCGTCGGCCCTAGCAGCGCCGGACAATGCTACATCAGAGTCCCAGCTGGCGCTCCAGCAGAGTGTAGCCGAAGGGCAAAGCTCTAGCCCGGCGGCGCCGTTTGCGCGGGTGCCGGTTGAGTTGGCTGCTCGGCTGGCGCGGTTGGATTCTTCTCTTCGCTCGTCTTCTTCCGCGACTCTTCCCTTTCTTTCCGCAGTTGTTCGGCTTGCGCGTCGGTGATGTAGAGGAACTGCTGGGCGCGTCCGGGATAGATTTCCGTGGTGAAGACACGATTGAATTGGTCGATCGCAATGCCGACCAGTCCCTGGAACTCGCCGGGCAGGAGCCCGTGTCCGCCGAACGAGATCAGCAACTGTCCGTCGCGACGGAAGACCTGCACGCGATCCTGCATGCCGTCGGCGACCCAGATGTGACCGTCACAGTCGATGGCGATCCCTTTAGGGCGCGAGAAGTATCCCGGGCCGTCGCCCGGCTTGCCGAAGGTGCTGATGAACGTCCCGTCGGCGTCGAAGATTTCCACGCGGTTGTTCCAGGTGTCGGCCACGTAGAGATTTCCGTCTTTATCGACGGCCACGCCGGCTGGCTTTGAGAAATCGCCGGGCGCAGTGAACTCGTGGTGGTGACCGGCCGTGTTGGCGGTTCCCATCTTGCGCAACAGTTTTAGCGAGTCCGCGTCATAGACAAGAATCTGATCCAGTTCCACATCGGCGACATAGAGCAGGCGATTCTGCCGATCGATGGCCAGCGCTCCGGGCCCGACCATGCCCTCGGTGATCACGTCTTCCGCTTTGTGGTTCGCGTCGAAGACCAGCACGTGGCGCAGGCCGGGGTCGGAGACGAAGAGGCGGTCATTGTCGTCCATGGCCAGGCCGATGATGCGCGCGAAATGGGCGTGGATCTTATTCTTGATCAGATCGAGTGTGCGTGTTTCCGTGTTGAAGATGAAGATGGCGCCCACCCTCTGATCCGCGATGTAGAGCTGGCCCTTCGAATCGACGGCCACGCCGTAAGGCTGCACCAGAGAAAACGGTAGGCCGAAGGTTTCGCTCTCCGGCTGCGTGCCGGCCAGGCGGTCCATCCATCCTTGTTTTTTCTGCTTGTTGCCCTGCAGATCGCGCTTGCTCATGTCGGAGGCATAAAACGCCTGGTACTTGATGCGCGCGATCGCCGGCGGATTGGGCCACACGATGTTGGAGTAGTCGATGACGCGCGGCTTCTTCGGCTGCCCTTTCTTCTTCTTGTCGCCGGCGTAGGCGGCCAGCGGCGCGAGCAGAGTGATCGCCAGCAGAATCAGCAGCGTTCGGGTCCAGATCCGGTTCGAGTTGTTGTGTCGGTTCGTCATCGTCATCACTCCTATCGTTTCAGCGCGACATATTGGTATGGCACGTGGCACAGAACGCCATGTTGTTGGCCTGATCCTTAACCAGCAGGCCGGGCTGAGCCGACGAATGCGGCTGGTGACAACTCAGGCAGTTGATCGACGCCCGAATCTTGGAGACGTCCTGGGGATCGGTCACGTCGGAAACTGGATGTCCGTCGACCGGATGCCCGCGGCCGTACTTCAGCGGCAGCACCGGCACCTTCGCGAAATAATCTTCCGGCAGCTTCACCTTGCCGCCGAAAATCGTGACCAGATGCTCGCTGGGCAGCGGCTTGGGCGCGGCGTCGGGACCATGACATTCGAGACACAGCGGGTTCACGCTCTTCGCCCGCAAGAGATGGTCGTTGTCGCCGCCGTGCGGCTCGTGGCAGGTGGCGCATCCTTGCTGAAACGCGGGCTGATGCAGCACATGTTTTTTCGCCTGCTCGGCCTGATCGGTGTGGCAGCCGAGGCAGACGTTGACGGCGTCCGGCTTGGGGAATCCCGGCGAGCGGCCGGCGTGCGGGCTGTGGCAGTCAGTACAGTCTCCAGTGGCGCCGGGGTGCGGAACCTTCGCGTTGTCGATCTGCTTCGCCTTGTCGTCGTGGCAGGTGGCGCAAAGTTCTTTGGCGCTGGCTGCGGTCAGCACGACCTTGCCATCTTTGGCCGACTGGTGGCAGACCTCGCACTGTCCCTCGCCAAACGGCATGTGCACGAACTTCTGCATGAGCTTGGGACGCGCCGACTCGTGCGGATCGTGGCAGGAGACGCAGTCAGCCTTTTCAAACGGCTGATTGTTGTGAGCCTTGGCCAGCGCCGCGTCTTTGACGTCATGGCAATCGAGGCAGAGCGCGGGCGTTGCCTTGGTCAGGTGAAACTTGAATTCCGAGGACGCGCCGGGGCCCGTCTTATGGGTGACGTGGCAGGTGTCGCAGCCCATGTCGAGGGCGGCGTGGCGGCTGCCCTTGTCGGGAGTATTCACTCCGATGTTGTGGCACTGCAGGCAGAGATTCTCGCCTTTGCCTCCGGAAAGCGGCTTGAGCAACTGGTTCTTATTGTCGGATGTGTGCGGATCGTGGCACTTCAAGCAGTCGCGCACCGCGGGCGGATGCACCAGCCCTTGCATCTGCGACGCGTCTTTATCGGCGTGGCACTGAATGCACAACTTGGCGGGCGTGGCCGCGATCAGCTTGATGTGCGTGACGTCGCGGTTGGTGCGAACTTCGTGGCAGCTCAGGCAACCAGTCGCGATGGCCGAGTGGACCGCCTTCCCTTTGGCCTTTTCCGCGTGGCATTCGAGGCACTTGGCCGAATCGGTGTTCTTGTCGAGCGTGGGGTGAACATCGGCAAACGCGGGCGCGATGGAGATCAAAACCGCGAAGGCGAGAAACTGGCGGAGGATGCGGGTGTGACTTGCGGGCTTGCGGACCATGACTGGAGGAGTGGTTTGCACGAGCCTTTCCTTTAGTTAAGGACGAGTGTTGTCCAGTCTCGCGCGGACTGTAACTGATTGCAACAGAGCGTCTTGGGGTGCGCGGGGCGGAGCGCCACCGATTCCCCACAACCGGCCTCACTCGTTCCGAAATGGGCCTTCTGCCACAGCTTGACGGTGAAATGACCCAAGGCTCCACGACGAAATGTGATTGGAATCACACACTTGCGGCAAGTGGGTGAAATCGCAGCCGAAATCAAGCGGAATGAGTGTAATGGCTCAGGAATTTCGCCGGAGTACGCCCGGCGCAACTGCTAACTCACTGATCGCAAACAACTTCTTTCCTGATTCCCGCTATGGCGCGGAACGTGCATCCCTCGCCCGCGTGGGAAGGGGAAAGATTCATGGCGTCGCCACTTAGTTCTCTGCCGCGACAAGTCTGGCAGACCCTCAGTTCCATCAAGACCGGCGTGGTGCTGATCATCCTGGTGGTGATCTTCTCGGCGGCGGGCACGGTCATCCTCCAGCGGCCGATGACCGATCCCGAGGACATGCAGCGCGCCTACTCGCCCGAGATGTTGCGCATTCTCGATGCGGTCGGCCTCACCGACATATTTCACACGCGCTGGTTTGTCGCACTGCTGGTCCTTGTCAGCCTGTGCATCATCGCGGCGTCGATTGAGCGCTTCCCCAATGCGTGGAAGTTCTATGCACGTCCTTACAAGAGTCCCGAGGAGAATTTTCGCCGGTACCTGCCGGTGCAGGCGCTGATTCCGGTCGCGGATGAAGAAGAAGGACTGAGCGCGGCGGAGCGGGCGTTTCACCGTATGGGTTTCAAGTCCGAGCGGATCGTGCGCACCGAAAACTTCTCTCTGTTTGCCGAGCGCAATCGCATTTCGGTGATCGCGGTCTACATCGTTCACGCCAGCCTGCTGCTGATTTTTCTCGGAGGCATCATCGACGCGCTCTATGGCTGGCGCGGATTCCTGATGCTGACGCCGGGCTCCGAGGGCAGCCAGGTCCAGTTGCGCAACGGCGAGGTGCGCTCGCTTCCCTTTGCCGTGCGTTGCGATGGAGCCGGCGAAGAGACCTACACCGACGGCACTCCGAAGAAGTGGTGGTCGAAGCTGGCAGTGGTGGATGGAGGACGCGAGATAGAGGCCAAGGAAATCGTGGTCAACGACCCACTGGTCTACCACGGCCTGCGTTTTTACCAGGCGAGTTACGGCAGCACCGGCAAAGTGGATCGCCTTCTGTTGACGGCCACTGCGCAAAATGGATCGTCCCGCGAGATTTCCTTGGCGCCGAATCAGCCGCTCACGCTCGATGACGACACCTCAATCCAGCTGGCCGAGTTCATCCCTGACTATGTCGTCGAAGATGGCCGAGTCTACACGCGCAGCAACGACGTGGTGAATCCCGCGGTGCACCTGATTGTGACTTCGCAGAAAAAGAATGCCAGCGTGAACGTCTGGCTGCCGGAAATTCCAGGAGTGGCCGAGAACCAGTCCTCCCCCTACGTTTTCGAACCCAAGAATCTGCAACTCGGCCACTTCACCGGACTGCAAGTCTCGCACGAGCCGGGACAGTGGGCGGTGTGGGCGGGCGTGATTCTGATGGCGCTGGGCCTGACTTTCGTTTTCTACGTGGTGCACATGCGCTTCTGGGTGGTTCCTGCAATCGATAAGCGCGGCCGCACAGCGCTGTGGGTGGGCGGAGCGGCAAATCGCAACCGGGACGCGTTTGAGCAGAAGTTCCAGAAGCTGATTGAGGGAATCAAGAAGGAATTGCATCCGGAATTCGCGGCCGCAGCGAGAGCGCAGGCCGCAAGCTTCGCCGGAGAGTAGTCCTGCAACGGAGGAAGTTTCATGTCGCGAGCGCGAGTCGAAGCAAGAGTTGAGCAGCAGCTGGCCACCGGCACCACGCTGATCGTGATGGTTGGGCTGAGCATCGCGTTTCTGCTGTTCATGGCGTTTCTGAATGTGGTGAAGTCGGGCAACATTCTGAACGAGTCGAACCTGCTGTATGCCGCGCTGATTTTTTACGCGGGCGCGGGAGCTTTGTATCTCGGCTTTGGCGTGACCGCGACCAAGTCGTATATCAGGTTTGCGTCTTTGGCCACGTGGGCGGGATTGATTGCGAATACGGGTGCAGTGGCGCATCGCTGGTATGAGGCGGGGCATCCGCCGTTCGCCAGCGTCTATGAAATGTTGCTGAGCTTCGTGTGGACACTGGCCGCGCTCACACTGGTCGCCGAAAAACGCTACGGAGTGAAAGTCATCGGCACGGTAACCATGCCGGTGGCGATCGTCGGCGTGGTGCTGATGCAGTTATTGCGCAGTGATGTGAAGCCGCTGGTGCCGGCGCTGCAATCCACCTGGCTGCATGTGCACGTGACGCTGGCGATGCTGGCGTATGCCGCCTGCGCGCTCAGTTTTGCCCTGGCCATGATGTTTCTGATCCAGGACAAGATGAAGACCGAGACCTTCCTCGCGGCGACAAGTTTATTCACGACCGGAGTCTATGCCGCCGTCCTGACGCGCTTTGAACGATGGGGCGGACTTAACGTCATTGCATGGGATGCTGAGAACAGGTCGGAAGTCTTCCTCGCAAAAAATGTGCGGCTGTTCGTGACGATTCCTGATCTCGGCTGGCTGATGCTGCTGGTGTTCGGCGCGGTCGCCGCGCCTCTGGTGTTCTACATTCTGGCGCGGGTGAAGAAGAACGACGCATTTCTGAACACCGCGAACCGCGCCGTGTTTGTCAGCATCCTACTGCAGTCGCTGGCGCTGGTGTTCTTCCTGCTGCGGGCAAGGGATGGCAGCTATCCCTCGCTTGATGCGGAGGGTTTATATCCCACGTCGCTGGCAGCAAGCCCGTTCATCCTTTCCGGACTCGTGGGCGGAATCTTCGCCAGCCTTTTGTATCTGCTCCTTTTGTGGCGGCGCGAAGACCTGGAGCGGCTTTTGCCCGACGCCAATGCGCTCGACTGCATCACTTACAAGACGATTTGCATTGCTTTTCCGTTGCTCACCCTGATGATCGCCGCCGGCGCCTATTGGGCCAACCGGGCTTGGGGCTCGTATTGGAATTGGGATCCCAAAGAGACGTGGGCGGCGATCACGTGGCTGGTCTATGCCGGGTATCTGCACATGCGGATTACGCGCGGCTGGCGCGGACGGCGCGCGGCTTATTTTGCGATCCTGGGATTTGCGGTCGTGATGTTCACCTTCTTCGGCGTCACTTACCTGCTGAACGGTTTGCACTCCTATGCCTGACTCCTCAGCTGCGAGAGCGAATACCGAAACGCTGCCGGAGGCGACTGCGGTCGCGGCTTTGGCAAGAGCGCAGCGGAGCACGGTCAGCGACGAGGCTGTGCCTTCCGGCGCGGCGTCTGACACGGAACCTGCGGCTCAACCGGTTCGCGAGCAAGACGCCGAACTCTCTTCCTTCCGCATCAACTGGGAAATCAAGGCGCTGGTCCCAATTGCCTGCGTACTGCTGGGCGGAATGCTGCTCTTTCTGCTGGCGACGCTTTCCTGGCGCGATCCGGAGCGGCACACTGTGTTGCTGGTCGCGGGCGCAGGCGCGGTGGCGATCTGCGGCGCGCTGCTGGTCGTGCTCACGTATCTGATCCAGCGGCCGGTGGTGGAATTGCAGCAGAAGATTGAAGAAGTGGGCGAGGGTAAGCTCGACGTCTCGGTCGGTTTTGCGCGGCGCAACGACGAAATCGGCGACCTGGGCCGCAACTTCAATCACATGGTCGAGCAGTTGCGCGAGAGCCGGCAGGAAATCGAGCGCTTGCATCGCACGCAGATGTCGCGCGCCGAGCACCTGGCGACGCTGGGCGAGCTGGCGACCGGACTGGCACACGAAATCCGTAACCCGCTGGCGGGAATCGCCGGCGTCATCGAAATCATTGGCCGCGATCTGCCGCCGACGAGTCCGGCGCGCGCAGTGGTCAAAGACGTCCGCACCGAAATTGCCCGCATCAATCAGATCGTTACCGACCTATTGCATACGGCGCGGCCGCATCCGCCGCGCGTGCGACTGAGCGACTTGAATGTCACGGTGGAACACGCGGTGATGCTCGGCCGCCAGCAGGCCAGTTCGAAGCCGATCGAGATTGTGCTCAACAAAGACACTGCGCTGCCGGAGGTGGAACACGACAGCGATCAGGTTCACCAGGTGCTGCTCAACCTGCTGCTGAATGCGGTGCAAGCCATCGACGGTCAGGGTACGGTGACGGTCTCGCTCCGGCGCGACAGGCAGTTCGCGGTGATGGAAGTCGCCGACACGGGCCGTGGCATCGCTTCGGACCAGCTGCCCAACATCTTCCGGCCGTTCTACACCACCAAGGGCGACGGCACGGGCCTGGGACTCTCACTGACTCGCCGCATCGTGGAAGATCACCAGGGGAAGATCGACGTGTCGAGCAAGGTGGGCAAGGGCACGACGTTTTCGGTGAGGCTGCCGATCCGGCGGCCGGTAGCGCAGATTTCGTCCGACTAAAACTCCGGCGTCGACTTTCCTCCGTCTGGGTCCGCACTGCACCCGGGCCGTTTGCGGCTTGACTCTGGGAACGGCCGAGTATATTGTCGCGCCAGGCCCTGTTGTAAAACTCACCTTAGCCGTGGCATCAGCGCAACCCCCCTCCTGAGCGCCCGCACATGGAGGCTGTCATGCTGTTCTCGTCTTGCTGCAGTTTCTCATCCAAAACCTTGGGCCGATGCGGAGCACGAGTGCTCCACTTGGCCGCCCTGGTTTCTGTCGTCACGCTGGCCTTCGCACTCTCGTCGAACGCACAAGTCACTAAAGATCAGGTGATCGGGTCATGGAAGGGAAAGCGCGCCAACACGACCTACAAACTGATTCTGAACGCGGACCGAACCGGCAGTTTGAACGGCACTGCGGTGCAGTGGAAGCTGCAGGGTCAAACCCTGAAGCTCGCGACGGAAAATGGAACGTATCCCTACGATGTTTCCGCTGCGGACGGCGTGCTCACGCTTTCCGGTCTCGACCTGAAGCAGCCGCTGGCGCTGCATCGGGTCCAGCAGCAAAAACCGGAGCAGCAAGAGCCGCAGGGACTCTTCAGCGACACGGGTGCTGCAAACAATGACAGCGGAAACGGAGGTCCGCAGTTCCCCATCGCAGGGAATCCTCCCCTGACGCTCAAGATGGTGAACCAGGCCACCAGTTTCTTCGAGTGGCTGCTCGATGCCAAGCTCACCGTGGAACAACGCAAGCAACTCAGGAATTCGCTGGTGCAATCGTGGAAAGCGCGGAAGAAGGACGACATTCAGTCGACGGTGGCGGTGATCCAGTTCTCGGAACAAGTCGATCAGAAACCCCCGAAGGAGCAAGAGGCCTACCGGCAGGCGCTGCAGGCAAAGTATCTGGAGCAAATGCGGGCGCAATCGGCCAACCCGCTGGCGCAGTGGGTGCTGGGCATTTACGACTCGGCGCACCAGCCGATTGCCGCGGGGAATCCTCCGCTGACGCGGCAGACGGTGGATGCGTACGCGGAGATGATGTCGTTCATGCTGCGGCAGGCGGTGGGCAAACAGTACTTCAGCGCGAACCGGCAGTTCAAGGATGCGCTGGCGCAGGGCTTGATCGCCCGATACTCGCAGATGGCGGCCAGCCAGCAGGCTGCGTTCGCACAGCTCCCGGCCTTGTGGGCGCTGGTCCAGCTGAAATGGCCGACTACGCCACAACGCGAGAAACAGCAACTGCGCCAGCAGTGGCGGGCCAGCCTGTTGGCGATGGAACAAGGGGGGAATCAGATTCAAGCGGCGACGCAGCCCTCAGGAAACCAGGGGTCCTCGCAGTCGCTCGATGACATGATGGCGCAACACAACGAAGACCAGTGGGTGAACATGATGGCCCAGAGCTCGATGAATACCACGACGATGACGATGATGAACGTGTATCACCACTGAGGACGTGACCAACGTGTGGAGGCGGGCCGGCGACACGACCATGAGTATGGCGGCAGGGCTTCGTAGTAAGCTAATACTGCATGCCGGCGGAGAAAATCCTGATCGTGGACGACGAGCGCCTGGTGCGCTGGTCGCTGCGCCAGAAGTGCGAAGAGTGGGGATACCAGGTGGTCGAGGCGCCTACGGGAGAAGCCGGTCTGCGCCTGGCCCAGAATGAGTCTCCTGATCTGATTCTGCTTGACGTGCGCCTGCCGGACCTGAACGGCCTGCAAGTCCTGGAACAACTCAAGAAAAATGGCGACGCGCGGTCGGTCATCATGATCACCGCCGATCCCCAGCTCGACGACGTCAAGAACGCGCTGAAGCTGGGGGCCTATGACTTCGTCGGCAAGCCGCTGGACTTCGACGAGCTGCACGTCACGATTCAGAATGCGCTGGAGACGAACCGGCTGCGCACTGAGGTGCAGAGTCTGCGCGGCGAGGTGCGCCGCCGTACCGGCTATCACGAAGTTGTGGCCGTCTCGCCAAAGATGACCGAGCTGATGGCCTTCATCCGCAAAGTGGCGGCAAGCGAGGCAACGACGATCCTGATCCAGGGCGAGAGCGGCACCGGCAAGGATTTAGTGGCGAAAGCGATTCATTACGAGAGCTCGCGCCAGGATAATCCCTTCATTGCGATCAACTGCTCGGCGATTCCCGAGACGCTCATGGAGGCTGAACTTTTCGGCCACGAGAAAGGCGCGTTCACCGACGCCAAGCAGATGAAGAAGGGCCTGTTCGAGGCGGCCGACGGGGGCACGCTGTTTCTGGACGAAATCGGTGAGCTCTCACCACTGTTGCAGGCCAAGCTTTTACGCGTCTTGGAAGACCAGGTGATCCGGCGCGTCGGCGGAGTGCGTGACATGCAGGTCAACGTGCGCGTGATTGCGGCGTCGAATCGCGATCTCGAAAAAGCCGTGCGCGAAGGACATTTCCGGCAGGATCTATATTACCGGCTGGCCATCATTGCGATTTTTATTCCGCCGCTGCGCGATCGCGCCGAGGATATTCTCCCGCTGGTCGATTTTTTTATCGACCGCTACAACCGCAAGTTCAAGAAATCGGTGCGCGGAATCGCCGCCGAAACGCGCCGTCTGTTGCTGACGCACAACTGGCCGGGCAATGTGCGCGAGCTGAAGAACTCGATCGAGCGGGCCATGATTCTGGAAGACGAGCCGATCTTGCGTCCCATCTACATGCCGTTTGCCGTGGGCGAGGCCGCGCGCAGCGGGCTGACCGCGTTCGAACACACGAGCGCGTCCGCGGACGGCGGGGGCAGGCAGCTTTCCAACGGGCGGGTGCTGCCGCGACTCTACATTCCAGAGGAAGGCACCTCATTGGAAGAGGTGGAGCGCGCTATGGTGGAGCTGGCCATGCGCCAGGCCAACGGAAATCAGACGCACGCCGCTCGCCTGCTCGACATCAGCCGCGACGCGCTGCGCTACAAGCTGAAAAAGTTTGATCTGGTGCCGGGGGAGGAAGAGGCCCCAGATTCCGTCTCGCCCGAGAATGTTGGGTAGTCGCCGGCGAATGAATCCTACCAATCGCTGCTGCTCTTGCTTTTGGCCGCGCCGGCAGTAATCACGCTCACCGGCACCGTGGCTTCGCCTTTCATCCAGAAGTCCGCCGCTCCCGAAGATTTCAACTCCACCAACGCTGCATGCACGCAATTGGTCTCGCGCACAACATCCCCGGCCATGAACGTATAAAACGGGTAAACCGGGTGCCATTCGTAGAAGTCCTGAAACCACACGTGCATAGTTCCGGCGTCGTAGTCGACCTCAGGGTTCTTTCCGATGGGATGGCTGCGGCACGGAGAGAGGACCTTAAGAAAATGCTTGACATGTGGTGTTGTAGTTATGTATAGCAGTATTACGAACAGGTAGTTTGCTGAGGTTGATCACTCGCGATCTGAGCAGGCAAGCAAACGAACCTGGCGCCCGGAAAAAAATGAAGTCGCAAAGGAGAATGAAAATGAAATCGTTTCGTTTTGCGTTGCCCGTGATCCTGATCTCGCTCACCACGGTGGCTTTTGCCCAGTCGGAGGCGCAAAAGCCAGTCGAAACACCCGCTCCCTCTGACGCGCAAAGATCCTTCGACCAACTGAAAACTCTCGCGGGAGATTGGCAAGGCCCCGCGACGGTCGATCCGCCGCAACCCGAGATGAACAACGGCACGCCCCTGCACATCTCGATGCGCGTGACTTCTCGCGGGAACGCCTTGGTTCACGAAATGCAGGAAGTAGGAACGCCGCTGGATCCGGCAAAGTACGACCATCCCGTCACGATGTTCTACGTGGACGGCGATCGGCTGAACCTGGTGCATTACTGCGACGCCGGCAATCGCCCACACATGGTTGCTCGGAGTTCGCCCGACGGAAAAAAGGTGGAGTTCGATTTTGTCGATCTTTCGGGCGGCAATGAGTACGGACACATGTACCACGCCGTGTTCACCTTCATCGACGCCAACCATCACCTCGAAGACTGGACCTACATGATGCCAGGCGACAAGCCGGTCCACGCGCACATGGACTTGAAGCGGGTACCGTAACCAGTTTCTCTCGTAAGCAGGATTCGACCGCGGAGGTGAACATGACGTCAATGCGCAATATTGGCAGAGTCGCCGGATTCTGGTACCTGCTGCTGATCGCCCTCGGGCCACTGTTCCTGGTTTACATTCCCGACAAGCTGTACGTGAAGGGGGACGCGGCTGCAACGGTCAGCAACATTGCAGCTCACGAGCGGCTCTTCCGGCTTGGTATCCTGGCCCAACTGGTTGGCGCGATCATCCTGATTTTACTGGTCCTCGCCTTGTATCGGTTGTTTAGGGCCGTGGACTCGCATGCAGCTGTGCTGGTCGTAATTCTCGGCGGCGTAATGCCTGCAGCGATTTACTTCGTTAATGTGGTCTACAACTTTGGGGCCCTGATGGTTGCACAGGGCTCCGACTTCTTGTCCGTGTTTAATACACCACAGCGGGACGCGCTGGCCGTGATGTTCCTGCGTCTGCAAAGCTACCAAATCGATGCTTCACTGCTCCTTGCGGGTGCATGGCTCTTTCCGTTGGCGGCGCTGGTGCATCGGTCGCGCTTTCTGCCACGCTTCCTTGGCGTTTGGCTTGCTATCGGCGGCTTCGGCTGGTTGATCTTGAGTCTTGCGGCAATACTGGCACCGGAATATCAACACAAGCTCTTTGTAGCATTTCAACCCGCCTTCTTCGGAGAGATAGCCCTCACACTGTGGCTCCTGATCAAAGGGGCAGATCCGGAAGGGAAGGGGGCGCCAAGTTTGTCGTCTTTGGCAAGTCAGGCCTGAATCGCGCAGGCTCGCACGCTGGTTTCGCAGGGGTCACGGTTCAGAATATCTGGGAAACACGATGGAACGTGAGTGGAACGACGGTCAGCCGATTTACCGCCAGCTGCGGGACCGCGTCGTGGCGATGATACTCGACGGCGTGCTCAAGGAAGGCGATCCTTTGCCTTCCGTGCGCAGTGTCGCGGCCGAATATCGGGTTAATCCGCTCACCGTGCTCAAGGGCTACCAGCAACTGGTGGACGAGCAGTTTGTCGAGAGCCGGCGCGGTCTCGGCATGTTCGTCAGGCCCGGCGCGCGCAATCTGCTGCTGCAGGGCGAGCGCCAGAGATTTCTTGCGGAAGAATGGCCGCGGATCAAGGCGACCATTCAGCGGCTCGGCTTGAAGCCCGAGGAATTGCAGGCGGCTGGCCCCAAACGCGAGCCGCGGCAGGGGGCCAATGATGACTCCATTTGAGAGGAAGCGAGCCAAGCGCGCCCTTCGGTCCCCTTCGTTACACTCAGGGTCGCTCAGGGCAGGCTCAAGGGTCGCGCGGCTCGCTCAGATTCCTCGCTGCGCAAAGGACGCTTACTCGGAATGACATCTCAAACCATGGCATGCATAGAAGCCCGCGGTCTGCGCAAGGCCTTCGGCACGACCATCGCGCTCGATGGCGTGGACTTGCGTGTTGAGGAGGGCCGCATCCTGGGACTTATCGGTCCCAACGGCGCAGGCAAGACCACCGCGCTCAACGCGATGCTTGGCCTCATCCCTTATGAGGGAGAACTGAGGGTGCTGGGCCGGGATCCCTGGACGGAGCGCAACCGGCTGATGCGGGATGTCTGTTTCATCGCGGATGTCGCCGTGCTGCCGCGCTGGATGCGGGTGTGGCAGGGGCNCCGCGCTGGATGCGGGTGTGGCAGGCGCTCGAATACGTGGCCGGCGTGCATCCGCGATTCGATCGGGCCAAGGCGGAGAGCTTTCTGGCCAAGACCACCATCGGGCGCGACCGCAAAGTCAGGGAGCTGTCGAAAGGCATGGTGACGCAGCTGCACCTGGCCCTGGTCATGGCCATCGACGCAAGACTGCTGGTGCTGGACGAGCCGACGCTTGGTCTTGACATTCTGTATCGCAAGCAATTCTACGATTCGCTGTTGAGCGACTATCTCGATCGCAGCCGCACGATCGTAGTGGCGACCCATCAGGTGGAAGAGGTCGAGCACGTCCTTACTGATCTCATGTTCATCCACCGCGGGCGCATCGTATTCAGCTGCAGCATGGAGGAGTTGGAATCGCGCTATCTCGAGGTGAAGGTGCATCCCGGGCAGGTCACGGCCGCACGCGCGCTCAAACCCATGCATGAACGCGAGACGCTTGGTCGCAGCATCCTGCTGTTTGATCGTGTGGATCGTCAGCAACTGGCGGCGCTCGGAGACGTGCGCACGCCCAGTATTTCCGATTTATTCGTAGCCGTTATGGGCAATCATGCGGGCGCAGCTGTTCGCGCGCCACAAGGAGCGGCTTTATGAATACGCAAGCAAACGCGATGCCTGGTTCGAGATTCGGATCCTGGCCGGGCGCATCGGCGCTGATTTCGATGACCCGGCCGTTTTACTGGTCGGTGCGGCGGGAATTATGGGAGAACCGATGGATCCATCTCGCCCCGCTCGGTGTCGCCTCAGTATTTCTGCTCGGTTATCTGATCAGCCTGGCCCATCTGGGGGGCAGATTGCGAGCCCTCCCGACGCTCGACATGGCCCACGGCCACGAAGCGACGGCGACGCCGTACAACATCGCGGCCGCCCTCATGATGGCCGCCGCTATTCTGATGAGTATCTTTTACTGTGCCGATGCCTTGCACGGAGAGCGCCGCGATCGCAGCATCCTGTTTTGGAAGTCGTTGCCGGTTTCCGATCTCACGACCGTGCTGGCGAAGGCGAGCATCCCGCTGCTTATCGTGCCCCTGCTCGTTTTTGCGGTGATCTTCGTCCTGACCTTCATCATGCTGTTGTTGAATAGTGCAGTGCTGCTGGCCAGCGGGGGCAAAGTTGCAGAACTATGGACCCAGTTGTCGTTTTTCCGGACGCCGCCGCTGTTGCTCTACCACCTGCTTACGGCTCATACACTCTGGCCTGCCCCTATCTATTGTTGGTTGATCCTGGTATCTGGTTGGGCGCGACGCGCAACATTTGTATGGGCCGCCTTGCCAGTGTTCGCGATCGCCGCGGTGGAGAAGATTGCCTTCAACACCTGGCATTTTGCTTCCCTGGTAGGACGGCGATTAATCGGCGACGTGCCGGCAATCGCCGCCTCGTCGCCACAAGACGTCTTCCCCACCGATCCGATGGTCCACATTACGCCTGCCCGATTCTTCATGAGTTCGGGTCTGTGGATGGGCCTTGCCATCGCCGCAGTATTTCTTTTTGCCGCGGTGCGCTTGCGCCGCTATCAGGGCCCAATCTGATGGGGTGGGCGACTTGGACTCTTACCCGGCCGTGGTGCGATCTCCGCCCGAGTGCTTGCTCTCGTACATCAGCTGATCGGCGCGGCGTAGCACCTTCTCGGCGGAATCGGTGTGAGTCAGCATCGTGGCGCCGATGGAGGCCGTGACCGACACCTGGGCTGTGCGGCAATTGACCGAAGACTTCGCGATCAGGACGCGGCAACGCTCCGCCAGATCGCCCAGGCCGGTGGCATTCACGTCGGGCAGCAACACCAGAAACTCCTCGCCGCCCCAGCGGCCGACGATATCGACGGGACGTAACCCTTGAACCAGCGTCTCGGCAGTAGCTTTCAGCAAAGCATCTCCCACCTCGTGTCCGTGGGTGTCGTTGACCTGCTTGAAGCGGTCGAGATCGAACAGCAGCAGACCGTAACTGCGGCTTAGCTGTTGATGATCCTGCAGAGCCTGCTCCACCTTCAGTTCCACGTAGCGGCGATTGGGCAAGCCGGTAAGGGGATCGCGAAAGGCCAGCCTTTCCAGTTCTGCGGCGCGCTTTTCGGCCCGCTGCTTGGCGGTGGAGTCGCTGAAAACCTCCACCGCACCTACAATCGCACCTTCGTTATTGCGCAGAGGCTGGACGCGCACACTGATGGGCACGCGATGTCCGTTCTTGTGGCGGAGGTAGAGTTCGGTTTCTACCGGTCTTCCGTCGGCCATCGCCCGGCTGAGCGGACATCCCTCGCGGCACAGGGGCTTGCCGGTAGCATCCACGTGTCCCAGAAAATTCTCGAAGCAGTGTTTGCCGACGGCCTCGTCGGGGGCATACCCAGCCAAGCGTGTCGCGCCTTCGTTCCAGTAGGTGAGCTTGCGTTCCCGATTGACGAAATAGACGCCGTCGCTCACGGCGTCGAGAAGTTTCTCATAGAACGAAGATGAGAAGCGGATGCCCCACAGGGCTTCGCACGATTGGGGCATGCCGATCCCGTAGAGAATTCCGTCAGGGGTCGGGCCCATCTTCGAGACGACACGGCCGGTCGCGCGTTCCTCCGTGCCGATGCGGCGCAGGTAGACTTCGTGCATGAGCGGCAGCAGCCGGGGCAGGGTCAAGCAGCATCCGTAACGGCTGACGGTAGCGGTCATGGTGCGCTCGCGGAAGGGTTTTCCGGTGGGGTCGAATCCCCAGGCTTCCACCGGCAGGGCGAGCGAGACGCGGTCGCTGCGCCGCAGCAGCATGTTGGCTCTCGGTTGAGTGTCCATGGTCGTATAGGTCGGCCAGGAACTTGGAATCCTTTAATTGCATCGGATGGGATCAGGCACTGGTTGGCTGCGGTCGGGCCCGACCAGGCCAAACCCTGGTGCCGCAAAGTTTCGCGACGAATGGTCGCAAAGACCGCGAAGCAAAACCGTGTTGACCAATTGCTGACTGCTACGCCGGAACTCTGCGAGTCTGCGTGGACTCAACACACACGGGAATCAAAAAGGGCTTCCTTTGCGGAAGCCCCCGGCGCGATATGAAAGGGTATGAGAATGCGCCCAGTTTGAATTTCCGGGCTATTTACTTTGTGCGGCCTGCCCCCTGCGATCAAAACTTGCCCACTTGCGCCTGGGCGCTAACGCGTGGTGACCAGGTCGCGGGCAGGATCATTCGCCAGCGCACCTGGCTTCGAACTGGTGCCGGCAAGCGCCGATGACGGCGTATCCAAGTGAAACAGGCGCTGAACCGCAAGGGTCATCTGCTCCTGCTCACCCTTTTCTGGAAGATCCTTGAGTTCGCGGGCGAGAGAGGTGGCAATCTTCTGAATGACTTGAGTTGTGATGGCGTGAAGTGCCTGGTCCTCGTCCCGCGAAAACGGCCCACGTTCCTGGATAAAGGACTCCAGTTCTTGCCGGCAAATCTCGTCGAGTCGGCGGCGCAGCGCCACGATGGTGGGCACCACGGTCGCCGTTTGTAGTCGGTCGCGGAAGGCCTGGGCTTCCGCCCGCACGATCTTTTCGGCTTCTGCGACGGCGGCTTCGTGTTCGGAGGTCTTGGGTTTCACCACGCGCTCCAGACCGTCAAGATCGCAGAGTACGATGCCATCGACGCGGCGCACGTCGGGAGCAACGTCGCGGGGCATGGCAATATCCAGGATCACCAGCGTCACGCGGTTGCGCTCGCGGGCGATGCGCTCTGCTTCCTCACGAGTGAGGATTACGTGCGGGCACCCGCTGGCGCTGATCACGATGTCAGCCTGCAGCATGAACTGCCAGCGATCGGCTAGCGTGGCGGCGGTTCCGCGGAGCTTTTCGGCCAGCTCCTGCGCGCATTCGTTGTCCTTGTCGATGACCCACACGGGGCCTGCGCCGGCTTCGATCATGGCACGTGCGGCAAGTTCATTGATCTTGCCCGCGCCCACCAGCAGCACCTTTTTGCCGGCGAGCGATCCGAAGATGTGGTGACAGAATTCGAGCGCGGCGGCCGGAATCGACATCGCGAGGTTGCCGATGGCGGCCTCACGGTTCACACGTTCGGAGATTTCGAGCGCCTTTTGCAGCACCGCATTCAGGAAAGGACCGACAGCGGCGACGGTGCGCGCCTGCTCCCAAGCAGAGGTGAGGCTGGCCTGAATCTCGGGCTCTCCCAGAACCAGCGAATCGAGACCCGAAGCGACGCGGAAAACGTGGGCGAGTGCGCCTTCGTCGAGCAGACGGTAGAAATGCTCCCATTCGCGCAACCTCAGCCCACACTCGACGGTCAGGAAGTGAAGCACGGAATTGGCGGCCAAAGCCGGATCGCTAGCCCACACCAGGAACTCGGTGCGGTTGCAGGTGGCAAGAACTGCTACCTCTTCGATCCCTTCGGCCTTGACCAACTGCTGCAGAGCTTCGTAGCGCCGGTTCTCGCTGATCCAGAAGCGCTCGCGCAGGGCCACCGGCGCGGTGCGGTGATTCAATCCGATGACCAGCAGCGAAGGTTCCACAGTGTTTCCTCGTAAGCGAGTGCCCTCTTGGGGAGGGCAACCCGAGTGCCAAAGCTGAGGCGACTTCGATTTCCCAAAGCGGTCTTGTTTTCAGCAGATTGACCGGAGTGAGGAAAAGCGCAACACAACGCAGCGACACAGGCATTGCGGCATATCACGCCCCGCGGCGTGTTTTTTGGCGCGAAACTGCGCCTGCCTCTTGGGGCAAACTGCTTGCGCAACATGCGATTACAGGCCGACTTCGGTCACGTTCTCAGGTGATCGGAATCACAGCGCGTAGCGCGCGAAGGGCCGAAACTGCGAGAAATTAGTTTGCTCTTAGTTATTGAGATAAGGTCTCGCAAGCACCGACCCTGTGCCCGGCGAGGCGAGTTTACATACGAACGCGAAAGGAAGAACGGCAATCATGAAGCTCACGAAACTTATCGTTCTGATCGTGATGATCGCGCTGGCGCTGTTCCTGATACTGCCCAACTTGTCTTGGGCGGGCGACGATGGCGCCACCATTTACAAAGCGAAGTGCGCGGTGTGTCATGGCGCGGACGGCGCGGGCAAGCCGGCCATGAAAATTCCCAGCCTGGTTTCCGATGATGTCAAGAAGGCCTCCGATGCCGACCTGACCGACATGGTCGCCAACGGCGGCAAGGACAAGAAAGCATCGCACGCGTTTTCGACCAAGGGACTGACCGCGGATCAGATCAAGATGGTCATCGCGTACGTGCGGGAGCTGCAGAAGAAGTAGAGGCGCTGGACAAGGTTGAGGCGGTGTCGGGTAGTTTGGATTTTGGGTAAGGAAGCGAGCCAAACGCGCGACTATAGCGTCACAAACAACGTGACGCATCGCGCGGCTCGCCCAGGTCCTTCGCTGCGTGGGTCCCTCGCTACCGCTCGGGATTTCGGCTGCGGGCTGCGCCCGCAAAACGCCTCAACTTGCTCAGGATGACAGCAAAACAGGATCGCTGTTCCTGGCCGCGAATCCGCCCTGCTGCGGTAAACGCCCGGCAGGAGCGCTAATAGGGGAGGGTGAGTCCGCTCACCGGCAGTCTCCGGCCGCTTCCCACAGCCGGAGGCCGGTCTCCTCCCTAATTCGGTTCGCCATGTCGCCGGAACAGCCTGCCCGGGTCCAGGTGCTCACCCCTGGACCCGGGCATTGGTTTGTGGCTAGAGCGGGGCGAATCTCTCCCAGGGGCTAAAACCTGCTTGTCTAATAGTGCGCTCAACGGCACCCTTCGGCTCGCTCCGCTCGCTCAGGGCAAGCCAAGGGCTGAAGCCGTGCCCTTGCCAACACAACCTCGCACTTCGGTGCCCTCCATCCAGGCATCCCGTGGCAGCTCGAGAAAACGCCCCGAAAAAACGGCAGTTTTCGGGATACCGGTCACGGCAGGGTGTGATTCTAATCACAGCCTTTTCCCTGCTCTAAACGTAACCTGAATTTGCTTGTGGGAGTTCTTTTNCGAAGGCTTCGCCGAAGGGGGACGTCATGGTCGTCGCGGGGGCGACTCCACACATGGGCCGAGTGGTCCACGATTTCTCCAGAAATCCCATGCTGGTGTACTGGGAGATGACCCAGGCGTGCGGCCTGGCGTGCAAACATTGCCGCGCCGAGGCCATGCCCACACCGCATCCGCTGGAGTTGAAGACGGCGGAGAGCAAATCGTTTCTGAATCAGCTCATGAACTTCGGCGATCCCTTGCCGCATCTGATTCTGACCGGCGGCGATCCGCTCAGCCGCAAAGATATCTATGAGCTAATCGATTATGCCTGCGGGCTGGGACTGGAAGTCTCCATTACACCGAGCGCGACGCCCGAGCTGACGAACGAAGCGATCACTCGGCTCAAGCAACACGGCATCCAGAGCCTGGGCCTGAGCCTGGATGGATCATCGGCCGCGCGGCACGACGCGATTCGCGGCATCACAGGAACTTTCGATCGCACCATCAATGCGGCGCGGCATGCGGGACGCCTTGGATTGCCCATCCAGGTCAACACGCTGGTGGCGGAAGAGACCGCCGACGATTTGCCCGCGATTTACGAACTTTTGCGCACAAGTTTTCCAGTCATGCGCTGGAGTCTCTTCTTCCTGATTTCGGTGGGACGCGGCAAGGCGCTGAATGAAGTCTCGCCGCAGGAAGGCGAGTGCATCATGGAGTGGGTGCTGGACCTGGTGCCGCACGCACCGTTTGCGGTCAAGACGACCGAGGCGCCGTCATATCGCCGCATCGCCATCAACAAGATGCGCGCCTCCGGCATGGCAGCACCAGAGATGAAGAATACTCCGGTCTACAAAGGATTCCAGATTCGCGACGGGCACGGCATCGTGTTCGTTTCGAACCTGGGAGATATTTATCCCTCTGGATTTCTGCCGCTGCGCTGCGGCAATGTGCGCATTGACTCTCTGGTCGATGTGTACCGCAATTCCGATATCTTCCGCGCCTTGCACTCGCCCGATCAGTTCCACGGGAAGTGCGGCATGTGCGAATACAGTCACATCTGCGGCGGATCGCGGGCGCGCGCCTTCGCCTACACCGGCGACGCGCTGGGGACCGATCCGTTCTGCCCGTATGAGCCTGCGGTGGCGGCGGCCAGTGCGAATTAGCCTCGAGCTCCTGCCACATCGCGTGTCATCCCGAGCGAGGGTTGATCTTTGCGCAGGGCGCAAAGATCAACCGCAGTCGAAGAGCCTGCCCTGAGCGACGTCGAAGGGACCCTGTGTCGGCAAATCCCAGCATGGCCCGGTCAGGGAGTTTCCATCACGGATTTGGCGACATCGTAGAAATTCCTTGACGGGGCAGGGTGGGCCGCACGCGGATCAGGGATTCTTCGACCCTTCGACTCCGCTCAGGGCAGGCCTTGCGCTCGCCTGCACTCGCGCGACGCTCAGAATGACAGAGGTACGGGTCGGAACTGAATCACAGACCCTACGAATACAGCTTGATGGGCATGACCACGCGCGTGATGGCGCCGTTGGGACTGGGCTGGTCGGGCTTCAGTTGGTGGCGCAACGAAGAAAACAGCCCGAGCAACTGGCCAAACATGGCATCGAGCGGCGGACGATAGTCGTCGGGAAAATTTGCTGAGCAATCGAGCGGGCAGACATAGTCGGCCAATGAGGAAGCCTCTGCCACCCCATTCGGCGCGACCACGGCTCGCACTCTGCCCAGGTGCTTGCGCTCGATTTCGTCGAGCAGGTCCAGTTCGTAGCCGCGGCGGCGCGGGTCATTCGACAGAAATGCGACAAACAGGGTTTGATCATCGACCGCCGACATGGGACCGTGGCGCAGACCCAGCGGAGACTCCGCCATCGTGATGACTCGGCCGGCAGTAAGTTCCATCAGCTTGAGCGCGGATTCGTCGGCGGCGGCGCGCAGCCCACCCGATCCCACAAAGCACCCCCGAGTGCAGCCCAGCGCGGCAATGGAAGAGGCAGCAGCGGCGGCCGCGGGAAGAAAGCGAGAACCGGCCTCCGCCATCTGGGCGAGGGCGTCGCCATACTCCGGCAAGCGGTCCAGACTGGCGAGACACTGCCCGGCCACCACCATGTTGGTGAACGAACTGGTCATGGCCAGGCCACGGTCGTTTACCGTGTCATCGAGAATGAGCGCAAAGGCGTGATCGGGATGGCGCGAACAGAGCTCCGCCATGCGACCGCTCTGGTTGCAGGTAATGACCAGATGCTGAATGTGGCGATGCTGGCTGAGCGCACGTTCAAGCAGGGCGACGCCTTCCGGACTGTCGCCGGAGCGGGAAAACGAAATCCAAAGATAGTTGTGATCGGGGCGGTGAAATTGTTCGCCGTCGACCAGCAGGGTTGTGCTCGGAATCGCCCAGGCGTCACATCCCCAGCGCCGCCGCAACAGGGCGGTGAGCGCCCGGCCGACATAGTCAGAAGTTCCGGCGCCGGTCAAGTACACGGTCGGCAAAGGATGCTTTTCGGCGCCGAATCCAGCGCGCTCGAGCGCCGCCGCCAGTTCCCGCCGGACGTCGCGGACATGCTGGTAAGTGGTTTTCCAGGTTTCGGGCTGCTGCCAGATTTCGCGCGGGGTGTGTTCCACGCCGCGCGCGATCTTCTCCGGTTGGGGCAGGTCCAGCAAGGCCTGCAGCGGGTTGGCCAACGTAAGCTCCTCCGTCCAAGACACGCCAGTCTATTACAATCCCGAGTGTAAATGAAAAGGAATCGAAAGAAGAAGAAACCTGGTTCGCAAGGGGATGCCAAGGCGGGCGAGAGGGGTAAAATCCGCACGGCAACATTTTGCGCGGCTCGGGGTTGGAATGAGCAGCCGCTTCAGTCCGGAGGAACATAAAGATGAACCGTCGTGGATTTCGTTGGATGTTCCTGGCTGCGGTGCTGGCTTCCTCGATGGCTGGCCTCGGCTGCGCTCCCCATTACTACCGCGTATACGATCCCTACTACACCGACTACCACGTGTGGAACGACGAGGAGGTCGTTTATTATCGCCAGTGGTGCCGCGAAACGCACCGCAATTTTCATCGCGATTTTCGCCGGCTGAACGATAACGAAAAGAAGGAATACTGGACCTGGC
>OCOJ01032893.1_pt1 | contig 44998 bp, 39 predicted proteins | sample 1539251 | NCBI WGS metagenome assembly OCOJ01 (sample SAMN01911457, study PRJEB22624) | soil metagenome | biome: Soil | place: Malaysia | collected 2012-04-30 | depth RA_metagenome m
GATTTCTTTGTGGCCGAGACAGATGCGGCGACAGTTGGTGACCACGATGGTTTTGTCGTGGAAGGGATAGTCGATGTCCAGCAATCCGCGGTAGGGACGCGGGACCAGCTATCCCCGAAAACGGGGAGAAAGGTACTAGCTCCGTTGGGACTGCCTTAAGCACGACGCCTCCGAGGAGAAATTGGCCGAGCTTGCCGTTTCGTACGCGATGGAATGTTGGTTCCCCAGGATCGAGGATATACAGATGCCCAGTCGATAGCTGCCCTCTTTGCCCCAAGCGTAGCGTGAACTTCAGGACAGTAACGGTTGACATTGACATCCAAACTTTTGCTTACTATACTCCCTGCCAACCGAGTAGTTAACCGATTTAGCTGACGGTGCTAAGCGAATCGCAATCTGAGGATGGAGGAGCATGTCATGAGCTTAGACAAGACCTTTCTTCGTGCCCTGCTGGTTGCATTCTGCTCCGCATTTCTCGCCATGGCAGCGCACGCCCAGTACCGCGCTTCGATTCAAGGAGTGGTAACGGATCCGCAGGGCGCGGTGATCTCGGGAGCAACACTAACCCTGAAGAATTTGGAAACGAACCAGACGCAGACGGCCACGACAAATGAGAGCGGGATTTACAACTTCGGCGCACTTCCTCCGAGCCGTTTCTCTTTGACCGTGGAGGCGGCGGGCTTCAAGAAGAAGGTTCTCGACAATGTAGGAGTCATCGCGGAACAAGCAAACGCCGTGAATATCCAGCTTGAAGTTGGGCAGGTCACCGAGAGCATCACGGTTAGCGGCGACTCGACCCCACTCATGGATACAGAAACCGCTACAGTCACCGGCACCGTCTCCGCCAGAGAAATTCAAAATATGCCTTCGTTCGGGCGCGATGTCATGCAAATGATCCAATTGACCCCGGGCGTCTTCGGCGATGGCAGGCAGGGAGGCGGAGGTGGTTCCGCGCAGCTTCCCGGTACACAGGGCCCCGGTGGGACCGGCGGCAACGCAGGGATTTTCCAAACGGAAAACGGTCCTCAGGCTTTGGCCGTTGGCCAGCAGTATGAGAACAACAGCATTACGATCGACGGTATCAGTACAACCAGCGCCGTTTGGGGCGGAACAACAATCATCACACCAACCGAAGATTCCGTCGATAGCGTAAAAGTGGTCGCGAATAACTATGACGCCGAGAACGGACGTTTCAGCGGCGCCCAGATTGAGGTGATTTCCAAGGGCGGCACCAACAACTACCACGGCAGCGCTTTCGTTACTGCGCACCGTCCGGGTCTGAACGCGTACCAAGCCTGGAACGGCCCAGGGCATGTCTTGCGAGATAACACCTTCTTCACGCAGGCCGGCGGCAGCGTCGGCGGCCCGATCTGGAAAAATAGGCTCTTTGCGTTCTTCGCCTACGAGACCGTTCGGAGTCCCAAGGCCGCGACCAATACTGCCAACGGCTGGTACGATACTCCGGCGTTCGATGCCTTAGCGCCTTCCGGGAGCATCGCTGCGAAGTATCTCACCTTCCCCGGCTCCGGTGTCAACGCCATTGCCACCAATAATGTCAAGTGCTCTGATGCTGGTCTGACTGAAGGGGTAAACTGCGTAACGATTCCGGGCCAGGGGCTGAATGTCGGTACGCCCCTGACAACGCCGTTGGGCACGCAAGATCTCACTTGGACCAGCGTCAGTTCCCCCGGTATTGGCAGCGGCCTTGGCACGGTGGCGGACATCGCCAACTACGAAACCTCCAGCACGAGCCACACCTCGAAGAACCAGTACAATGGCCGTTTGGACGCCATTGTCACCAACAATGACCGGATCGCCTTTGCCCTGTATTATGTCCCGCAGTCTTCCAGCTTCCTGAACGGGCCGGCCCGCCAGTACAACTTCTTCCATCACTCGCAAATCAATGAGGCATTCTCCGTCATCTGGGATCACACTATCTCGTCGACTTTCCTCAACGAATTTCGCNGCGAACGCCGCCGGGTGGCGCTGGAATGAGGTCGGCGACAATCCACAGTCGCCAGTTGGGCTTCCCTCCGACTACATTGATCAAACCGGTGGCATTACCGTAAATTCCTTTGGTCCCAGTGTCGGCAGCATCCTGGATCAGTGGACTTACAGTTGGAAGGATGTGGCCACCAAGGNTTATGGGACGCCACACCATTAAGTTTGGCGGAGAAGTCACGCGCCTCTTCTACCTGAGCGATTGTGCCGGTTGCGGCGTGCCTAACTACCACTTCTTCAACATGTGGGACTTCCTCAACGACGCGCCGCATAACGAAGGAGGTGGATTCGATCCGAATACCGGAAAGCCGACGACCGAACGCCAGGACGACCGCGCGACCGTCTGGGGCCTGTTTGTTCAGGATGACTTCAAACTGCGCAAGAACCTGACCCTCAATCTGGGACTACGCTACTCGTACTTTGGCCCACTCTCCTCCAAGCAAGGCAACATGTATCAGGCCGTCCCTGGCGCGGGAGGGAATTACTTGACCGACCTGGTCGTGAGGAAGGGACATTCCTGGAACGCGGAGAAGGATAACTTGGGACCCCAGATCGGCTTTGCCTGGAGCCCTACGTCTTTCTTTGGCCATGAGTTCAACAACAGGTTGGTTGTCCGCGGCGGTTACGGCCTGAGCTACAACCAGGAAGAAATGGCCATTTCAGCCAATATTTTCCAAAATCCAGGTTTGATAACGTTCCCTTCGCTCGTCATGTCAACGCCAACCTCGCCGAATCCGGGCATCATCTACGCCACTTCATCTGATGTGCATTCGCTCTACGATTACCCGGCGAACCCGAACACGATTGTGCAATTTGGTCCCAATGGACTCCCCACAACCGGCTCTGTGGGCATTCAGATTTTCCCCCGCGACCTGCCCACCATGCGTAGCCATCACTACTCGTTGGAGGGCCAGTACGATCTGGGTCACGACTTCGTAGCCACGCTGGGATATCAGGGAAGCATATCCCATGACATCTTTTTCCACGAAAATCCCAACGCTACCCCTGCAGCCTCGGGCTTCACTCTGAACCCGCAAATCGGTGGCGGGGACTTTTGGGGCGTTGGGGGCCGAGGCAACTACAACGCCATGCTCGCCGAATTGAATCATCGATTCTCGCACCAGTTTATGGCCGATGCTCAATTCACTTGGGCCAAGTGCATGGACACCAGTTCCGGGCCGTACTTCGAACAGGCTTACCCCTATAGCACGGACCTAAATTACGGGCGCTGCGACTACAACTTTGGCAAGGCGTTTAAGCTCTATGGCATGTGGCAGCCGGTGTTTTTCCACGGCAGCAAGGCTTGGATAGAGAAGATCGCCGGCGGCTGGTCGCTCAGCGGCATCCTCAATTGGCACTCCGGATTTCCTTGGTCTCCGGTCGTGAGCGTCGCTAACGGAAGCCTCTATTGCGGAACGTGCGGCTACGGGACACTGTTGCCCGCGGCCTACCTGGGCGGCGCTGGCAGCAGCACAAGCAACACGGCATTCGAGACCGGCTCGAACTATCCCAAAGGCGGTACAGCGTATTTCTCGATACCGACCTATACGGCTTACAGCGGCACCAACTATGGCAACGCACTTCCTCAGACGGGTCTCCGTCGCAACTCGTTGAATGGCCCGGGATACCGGGATTTGGATCTGACCCTGGTCAAGGGCTTTGGTCTGCCTAAGGTGCCGGTACTCGGCGAAAACGCCAGGATCGAGTTCCGGGTCGATGCCTACAACGTCTTCAACACTTTGAACCTGGACCCCGGCAGTATCTCCAACAACATTGCCAGCGGGAACTTTGGAAAAGCTACGGCTGCTCTCGCAGGCCGTGTCGCCACATTGGGGGCGCGGTTCAGCTTCTAGCCTCGACCAAGGCAGTTTGGTTCAGACAGGAAGGGCGCCACCGCGCCCTTCCGTTTTTTTCGCACGCTTTTTGGGACCTCGGCGCGTCTATGCTCCCTCCGGCATAAGCGCCTTCAACAGCAGAAGGCAAGCAGATTGGCCCGCCCCAAATCCCCGGCAGAATTCAGGAGATTTGGAAGGCGGCAAGTTGCATGGCGGTTTGCGCTTCGGGATTTTGCATGAACGTGTTCCAGATAAGTTGGGTGCGCTGATTCTCTGCCATGAGCATCGAGATGCCGAGATCGATGCCGAGAACATCCGTGTCGTACCAACCGGTCAATGGATTAAAAGCGTCGACGTAGCCGTAGCGCTGCCAGGCGGCAGGATAGTGGCCGCGAATCCAGCGCAGCCCGTGAATCGTGTCGGGGAAATCGAAAGGAAGCGAGCCTGCGGTTGCGCAAGGAACGATGCTGCCGTCGACGGGGCCGATGATCCCGCCCTGTGTCGAGGGACCGCCCCAGGCGACGTATCCGTTTTGCGAGTCAGAGGAGGTGATGCCCCAAAGGTCGGCACTGTAGTCGGAGAATTGGTTCGCGAGTGAGATGCAAAACAGGCGGTGCGCCTGGGTTGCGGTGATCGAGTTAAGAAAATAGTCGGCGAAAGCGTCTTTTTTATTTCGGAAATCGAACCAGGCGTGCGAATACTGGTGCACGAAGAGCGGATCCGAGCCGGAAATGTACGTGAGCCCTTGATAGGCGATGGTTGGCCGCGACCAGGCGGACCAGCTCGACGGCGGAATCGCGAATGCCGGATTGGGGGCAGCCATCGCGAGCAAATAGAGCATCATCAATTCGCAATAATGATCCCACCGGGCTGTGAGGAAACCGGATTCCGGCGTCCAGCCCATGGAAAGTGTTGAGCCGCCGTTGAGCATCCAGTTGAAATTCACGTTGCTGTAGATTTGCGTGGCCAAGCCGGGGATCTGCGCATCCTGAAAAAAATATTCGCGGCACATCAGCACGCCGCAGAGAAGGATGGCTGTGTCAATCGAAGAAACTTCCGAAGTGCCTGAGCGCGCGCCGGAAGTCATGTCCACGAAGTGATAGAAGAACCCGTTTTGGCCCAGCGGCTGCATGGTGTTGGCAAGAAAACTCAGCATGGCCTGTACGCGGCTGACGATTGCGGAGTGCGGCCGGTAACCGCGCTGATCACCGATGCAAAGCGCAGTGAGCCCGAACCCAGTTGCGGCAATGCTAGAAACGGTGTGCGCGTCATTGTCGCCTGTTGCGAGCGCGCGATCCTTAACTTGGCCAGTGGCCGGATCCGCCTGCTCCCAGAAGAAAAGAAAAGCGGCTTTCTCGATTTCTTCCATGAGCTGATCGTCGGTGCCGGGATAGCCGTCGCCTGGAGGCGGCGGAGGCTGCGTTGAAGTTCCGCCGCCGCAGCCGGACCACTCGAATGCGAGGCTGCCAAGCAGAGCAGCACCGGCGACTTTCGAGGCACCGGCCAGGAAGTTGCGCCTTCCAAGATGGGTTTTCATTTCTCTTTCAGATAAAAATGCAGGCGCTGCGTGTCATGATTTGGCAGGCGGCTGGGATGGCGGATTTTCTGGCCGAAACCCGGCGCGCTCCATGCCACGCTGCGCGTCTTCATTCTTCATGAACTGCTCCCAGACAAAGCCGGTGCGGTGATTCTCCGCCATGAGCATGGTGATGCCCAAGTCGATGCCGAGAACATCGGTGTCGTACCAATTGGTTAGAGGATTGAAGGCGTCGATGAAGCTGTATTTCGTCCAAAGGCGCTCGCGATAGGGCCCGCGCAGATTGCGCAAAACTCGAATGCAATCGTCGAAGAGAAAAGGGAGCGAGCCACCAGTGGCGCAGGGCACGATGCTCCCATCTACGGGCCCAAGTATTCTGCCCTTAGCCGACGGGCCGCCCCATGCGGTATAGCCTTTTGCGTAATCCGAGGCACTGATGCCCCAGAGGTTCTCGCTGTAATCCGGAAAACGGTCTCGGAGCGAAAGGCAAAAAAGCTTGTGGGCTTTGGTGGCTTTTACCGAATTTTCAAAATAATTGGCATACGCGTCGCGCTTATTCCGAAAATCGAACCAGGCGTGCGAATACTGGTGAGTAAAAATTGGGTCATCGCCGGAAATATACTCGATTCCCTGGTATCTGATCTTGGGGCGAGTCCAGGCGTTCCAGGAAGTAGCATCAACCGGATGCGTGGGCGAACCGATGGCCAGCAGATAGATCATCATCAATTCGCAAAAATGCTTCCAACGAGCCTTGAGAAATCCAGATTCCGGATGCCAACCCATAGAAAATGTCTGGCCGCCATTGAGCATCCAGGGCCAGTCGACGCGATCGTAGATTTTAGTGGCGAGGTCCCTGACCTCCTGGTCGGCAAAATATTGGCGGGCGGTGAGGACGCCACAGAGCAGAATCGAAGTGTCGATGGAAGAGAGCTCGCATTTTTCCCAGCGCTGGCCATTTTCCATGTGCACGAAGTGGAAGAAGAAGCCATGCTCGCTGGGCAAAGTGCCGGCGATGAAGCGCAGCGTTTTGCGAACACGATCGAGAATCTCGGGAAATTTTCCGTAGCCGCGCCGATCGCCAATGCACAGACTGGTCAGGCCAAAGCCGGTCGCCGCGATGCTGGACATCGTGTGCGAATCGTTGCCATTGGCAAGAGCGCGGTCTTTCACTTGGCCCGTATTGGGGCTGGCTTGGTTCCAGAAAAAATCGAAACTGGCGCGCTGAATTTCATCGAGGAGCTGATCGTCGGTCCCTTGGTACGGCGCCCCCGAGGGCTCCACAAAAGGGAGTCGCGCCTGCTTTTGATAAGCGGTAGCCGCTAGTAGAGGCGACGCGAGCAAGCTCATTCCGGAGAGCCTGAGTATTTCTCTTCGCGAAAGAAGGGGAGCGCGTGGCATGAACAGATCCAATTAATTCGTAATCTCCAGCTCCTGGCGGACGCCTTGACTCGAATCAGGCGCAACCCACAAGGTGACTTTCGCGGGTTCGGCAGCAAATTTGTTTTGGTCATTCCAAAAGGCGAAGGCCTCCGAGCCAAGAGCAAAAGTCACCTTCTTGGATTCGCCAGGGGCAAGAGAAAGGCGCTGAAAGCCAACCAAGGCGCGCACGGGCAGCGCGACGCTGGTGCCCCGTAGGCGCACGTAGCACTGCACGATTTCCTCGCCTGGGCGCGATCCGGCGTTAGCAATCTCGATGGTCACGTTGATTACAGGATCTGCAGGACCCGGGTGGCGCTGCAATTGATCATTCAATTCCTTCGCGCTCAGCTTGGTCTTGTCCAAGTGCAGGTTCGTGTAGCGAAACGTGGTGTAAGAAAGTCCAAATCCAAATGGGAATTGCGGGCCGTCTTGCTCGTCAATGTAGCGCGACACGTATTTTTCAAAGGCATTCGTTGGCGGACGCGTCAAATCCACGTCTCCAACGGGTCGTCCCGTATTCAGGGAATCGTAGTAGAGAGGCTCCTGGCCAACGCTGCGCGGCCAGGTTATTGGAAGTTTTCCGCTGGGACTCACGTCGCCAAACAAAGCGCGGGCGAGCGCGGGCCCTGCTTGCACGCCTGGAAACCAAGCAGCCACAACTGCCGGAACATGTTGAAAAGCCCATGGCAGCGTCAACGGGCGGCCGCTGAAGAGGAGAAGCACGACGGGCTTGCCGGTAGCGACGATTTTCTCAAGAAGAAGCTCCTGACGGCCCGGCAAGCCTAAGAACGCGCGGGAAGCCGCTTCACCGGTCATCTCCGGGCCGCTTTCGCCCAGCGCTAGAAGAGTGACATCGGCCTGCTCGGCTGTTTTCACGGCTTCCGCAAGCTGTTCATCCGAGCCGCCAAGAATCTCAGCACCCTTGGCAACGTGAACATTCTGAGAACCGAGCCGCTGGCTAAGAGTAGAGCGCAAAGTGAGCACGTCTTGCGGACGACCCTGTCCCGCCCAGGAGCCAAGCATATCTTGCGGATCGTCAGCGAGAGGGCCGATCAGCGCAATGGACTTCACAGAACTCGACAGCGGCAGGAGAGGCCCGGCTCCCGAGAAATCTGAATTTTTCAGGAGCACGAAAGACCTTTCCGCAGCAGTACGAGCGAGCGCGACGCTCTCGGGTTGGAGCATGGCTCCGGCTTCTCGCGATTCATCCGCGTAGGGATGCTCAAAAAGCCCTAGAGCAAATTTCACGCGCAGTACGCGTCGGACCGCTTCATCGACCCTGGCTTCCGGAACTTGGCCCGAGCGCACCAGTTGCGCGAGATGATCGTGGTAGAGACTGCTGACCATGTCCATGTCCACGCCCGCGAGGAAAGCTTTGCGCGCCGCGGTGGCGCCATCGTTAGCGATGCCATGGGCCATAAGCTCCATGACCGCGGTGTAGTCGCTGTCCACAATTCCCTGGAAATGCCATTCGCCGCGGAGAATCTGGCCAAGCGTCCATGGATTCGCAGTGGAAGGCACACCATTCAGAGAATTGAAAGAGGTCATTAGTGTGGCGGCGCCAGCGTGAACCGCGGCATGGAAAGGGGGCAAGTAAAACTGCCGGAGTGTGTGTTCGGAAATTTCAACGGAGTTGTAGTCACGTCCGCCTTCAGCGGCGCCATAACCTACAAAGTGTTTCGGGCAGGCCGCGATGCTATCGGGAGCGTCCAACCGCGTACCCTGATACCCGATGACATAAGCGCGGGCAATCGCGGAGCCGAGAAACGGATCTTCGCCCGCCCCTTCCGCCATTCTTCCCCAGCGCGCATCTCTGGCGATATCCACCATCGGGGAAAAAGTCCAGCGGATACCGGCGGCAGCCGTTTCACGAGCAGCGACGCGGGCCGTTTGTTCGATAAGCGCAGGATCCCAACTCGCCGCAAGCCCGAGCGGTATAGGAAATTCCGTCCGGAAACCATGAATTACGTCGAGGCCGAAGATGATAGGAATATGCAAGCGGGATTGTTCGACGGCGATCCGCTGAAAAGTATTGACCTCGCGCGCGGTGACGATGTTAAAAAGCGCACCGACCTGGCCCTTCCGGATCATGTCGTCGTAATCGGCGCGCCCGGTTCCCGGGCCGGTAGGCTGGCCGGCGGAATATTGCACGAGCTGGCCCACTTTTTCTTCCAGGGTCATTTTTTGAAGAAGCTCTTCAACCTTCTTTTCTATGCTTGGATTGAAGAGGGGTGCGGTGGCGGGCGTCCCGAGGGGACTCTGGGATTGCGCGAAAGACGGAGCGAGAATGGTGCTGGCGAATCCAAGAGCAACAGCCAAGACTGCCGAACGATGCAGCAAGGAAATCACGTTTTTCGGAACTCCTAGTTACCTCTCGGGTGCAACAAGCCAGGCGTTCTTGCTGCTCCACGATACCACTCGTCAAATCGCGTTAGCGAGCGCACCGTTGTGAGCGGGAGTCTGAACGACGATCAGGCTCCGGGAAACAGCGCACGTCAATCGGTGACGAGAAACCTAAGATGCCCAGGTTTCGACAAGCCCAAAGACCGGCGGAAGCATAGTAAACCGATTTATTAGCACAAACAAGTGCGGGCTCAGGGCCAAAAGAGCTGCTCGAGTAAACGCGCTTGTTCCGCTTTGGTACCTTGTGCGAAAATGCTCAGAAAGACACCCCTATGCCTCGCTACAAGGCTGGTACAAATCTGCAGGTGCAAAAGCAAGCCGGGCAAGGTGTCAGCCTGAAATCCCTCGCCGAGCACCTAGGACTTTCGCAGGCGGCGGTATCTTTGGTTATCAATCGTTCGCCCGGCGCCAAATCAATTCCCCACCGTACGCAGGAACTCATCCGGAAAGCGGCCCGCGAGCTCAATTACCGGCCGAATCACCTGGCAAGGTCTCTTCGACAGCAGCGCAGTTACACCATCGGGGTAGTCGTGCCGGAGATCAGCGAAGGTTACGCAGCGCTCGTGATGTCAGGAATCGAGGATCATCTGCTGGAGGAGGGATACTTCTATTTTGTCGTGAGCCACCGCCATCGCGACGAACTCATCGAAGAATATCCCTTGCTGCTCCAACAACGCGCGGTCGAGGGATTGATTGCGGTGGATACACCGATTTTGGGGGCTGTCCAAGTGCCCCTCGTGGCCGTTTCCGGGCATCGGGAAGTGCCCGGGGTCACGAACATTGTGCTGGACCACGCTCGCGCGGCGACCCTGGCGCTCGAGCATCTCACCAAGCACGGGCATCACCAGATGGCTTTCATTAAAGGCCAGGAATTCAGTTCGGACACTGCCGTGCGGTGGGAATCGGTGCGCAGCGCTGCGGAGACGTTCGGGATTGCTGTCAAGGACTGCTTGATAGGGTCCCTCGAAGGGGAGTCGTCGTCACCGGAACTGGGATATCAAGTCACGCGGAAGCTGTTGACGTCGGGCGAACCATTTACGGCGCTCTTTGCGTTCAATGACATTTCGGCGATTGGAGCGATCCAGGCTTTGCGTGAGGCCGGGCGCCGCGTTCCGGAGGATGTCTCCGTCGTGGGATTTGATGATATTCAAAGCGCGGCGTTTCAAAACCCGCCGCTGACGACAGTGCGTCAGCCTTTGCGGGAGATGGGGATGCTGGCAGCCGAGACGTTGCTCCAACGAATTGCTGCACCGCCGAATGCTGCGTACCCCAAAGAGATTGTGGTCACTCCCGAATTGATCGTGCGCGGAACCACTGCGCCATCACCGAAAGGTCTTTGGAACTAAGCTCGCATATCGCCTTACAGGCCGCCTCCTGACAGCCAGCGCCCAAAAGGGGGAAAGGTGTAACCTATGTGTCGGGCCGCTCCCTGTGGCTTGGGCCCGTAAGAACCACTACTGAGATGGCTAGGTGGCTTCTAGTTTGCGTGGACAAATTGGAGAGTGTAGGCGGTCGCGGGGTCGAACTCCGTCTCAATTACCTTCAGGTCGACCAACTGTTTGTATAGCGTAGTCCATCGGGCTGGCTCCATTTGCCCGAGTTGCGCGCCACTCGGGTTTTCACCGTCCACAAAATGCCCACCGCGCAGCGCCACATAGGTGAATTGCATCCACTGCGGGCTGAGGGCCGGGTTTAATTTGGCGATGGCCAGATTGGCAATGCTCAGGTATTCGCGCCAGCCGCGCAGTGAAGCGCGGATGAATTTGCTCGACGGGCTTGCGCTGGTCTTACTCGATGTGAAGTGAACTTTGCTGAGGGTTGTTGTTTCTTTGCAATCCCTCTGTGACTTACCCAAAGGTTAATGGACGTGAAGTACGGGGATTGTGGCTACCAATTTTGGAGTTGTCAGATGTCCGGGAACGTGGCATTGTCTCCTCGCTGAAGGAGGGTGGCAGAATTCCCCAAGCTACTGAGGGACGGGTGCAAACCCCCAAAAGACGTCGAAAACAGGGCAGCAAGCCAGTGGCGGCTCGGTCGGAGTTGCTGGTGGAATTGCATTTGGAGAGTAACCCGGAAGCGCTTTGCCTGGTGCGCGCAACAATTCAGCGTGCCACCGAGGTTTCGCATTTTCCGGAGTCCGACTCGCGGGCCATTGTGCGCTCTGTGGACGAGGCACTGGCAAACATAATTCGGCACGCCTATCAGGGGCGGAAAGGGCTGCCGATTGAACTGAGCTGCTCGCGGCTGTGGAGCGAGAGGGACGCTAAGACGCCACACGGATTGGAGATCGTTCTCAAGGATTCCGGGGTTGCGGCGAATCCGAAGAAAATGAAGGGGAGGCGGCTTCGGGAGGTTCGCCCTGGCGGCCTCGGGCTGCATTTTATTAAAGAAAGCATGGACGTAGTAGAATTCAGCCGGAAGAACGGCAAGAATTTGCTGCGCCTGGTGAAATATCTGGCTCCGTCCCGGCCGGAAGAGATGCTGGAAGGAGAATAGACCGTGCAGATTTCCGCCCGACAGTCGGAAGGCTCAACCATTCTTGATGTTTCCGGGGACATTGATCTGGCACATTCGCCGGCGATGCGGAAGATGCTTTTGTTGGAGATCAAGGACAAGGGAACGCCCAAGGTTTTCCTGAACCTCAAGAATGTTCGCTATATCGACAGCTCGGGTATCGCCTCTTTGGTGGAAGGATTGAAAGCTTCGAGGGATCGGGGCTCACGGATGATTCTGTACGGTTTGAGCCCGACGGTGAGAGAAGTGATGGAACTCTCCCGGTTGCAGCGGATCTTTGAGATTTACGACAACGAAGAACAGGCGCTTTCTTCCTAAAAACACCGGATTTATTCCCGAACGGGTCGGTTGGCCACTTGGAACTCATTCGAAAAATCGGCAGCTCGGTTCTTGGCGGTTTTGCTTACCTCGGCTCGCTGGCTATGTTGGCGGGCCGAGCCGGGTACTTTACCTTTATTGGGCCATTTCAAGGGAAGCCGATTCGGTTTCAACGCACGGTTGCGCAAGCCATGGAGGTAGGTGTGCGGGCGCTGCCGATTCTCTCCCTGATCACATTTTTCATCGGGCTGATTTTGGCCTTGCAGGCGGCCTACGAGTTAAAAAGATTCGGCGCCATGAATTATGTTGCCAGCGCGGTGGCGATTTCGATGACCCGTGAGTTGGGCCCACTCATCACGGCGGTCATTGTGATCGGCCGTTCCGGCTCGGCCTTTGCCGCCGAAATCGGCACCATGAAGGTAACGGAAGAGATCGATGCGTTGGAGACAATGGCGATTCACCCAGTCAGCTTCCTGGTGGCGCCAAAATTCGTCGCCATGATTCTGATGTTGCCTTGCCTGACGATTTGGGCCAACTTTATGGGCATTCTCGGGGGCTCAGTCTTCGGCGTATTGCAAGCAGACTTCACGTTTCTGAGATATATTTTGGCCTCCCTGGACGCGCTCTTCCTCCGGGACGTAGTCACCGGGCTGATCAAGAGCTTTATGTTCGGAATTACGATTACTGCGGTCGGATGCCAGGAAGGGTTTAACACAGGAGGTGGTGCGGAGCAGGTGGGCCGCTCGACAACGAAAGCAGTGGTTGTCTCAATATTTCTCGTGATCTTAGTGGACTTGGTCTTTACTATGCTGTTCTTCTTCCTCGGAAAGGATTAGGCCCGATGGCTGAAATAGGGCAATCTGCAATGCGAGAAACGGTAGCCGCGGGACCAATGATTTCCTTGCGGGACTTGCGCGTAAGCTACAGCGGACGCGAGATCCTGCACGGGATCTCGTTCGACGTGCAACAGGGAGAAACCCTGGTGATCCTTGGTGGTTCAGGCTCTGGAAAGAGCACGCTGTTGAGAACCCTCGTCGGCCTGGAGAAGCCGAGTGCGGGGGAAGTGTGGATCCGCGGAAAGAACTTTGCGGCCATGTCGGGGTCGGAAAGAGACGATATCCGGAAACATCTGGGGATGTCGTTTCAAGGCGGTGCCTTGTTCGGCTCGATGACCGTCGGGGAAAACGTGGCGCTGCCGCTGCGCGAACACACCAAGTTGGAGCCGTCCACGGTGGAAATCATGGTGCGCCTCAAACTGGACCAGGTGGGCTTATCCGGATTCGAAACTTTTTTGCCTTCTCAGCTAAGCGGTGGAATGAAGAAAAGGGCCGCAGTTGCCCGCGCTCTTGCGATGGACCCGGAGATCCTGTTCTTCGACGAACCTTCCGCCGGTCTGGACCCCATAATTGCCGCCGGGATCGACCAGTTGATTCTCGATCTGAAGAGGGCCTTCCACATGACGATCATCGTGGTTACGCACGAGCTGGCCAGTGCTTTTTTGATCGCTGACCGCATGGTGTTGATCAACAAGGGAGAGATTGTGGCTATGGGAACAGGCCAGGAAATGCAGAACAGTACGCATCCGAAGGTCAGGCAGTTTCTGGATCGCGTCCCGGAACCGGCGGTGGCTCAGGAATTGGATTATCTGCAAATGCTGACGGAGCCCGCCTCCAAATTAGGGGAAGAGCGTCAGGAGAAGAGCAGGTAAAAATGGAAGCGAGACGCGAGCAAGTCTTTGTGGGACTTTTCGTGGTCGTGGCGGCGGCCCTGCTGGTCCTCACCGTTTTTACGCTCACCGGAGTATTTGCGAGCGTCACCCGGACTTACCATGCCAGATTCCACAATGTTGCGGGCTTGGAGCCCGGCGCTACGGTGCGCTACGAGGGAGGCAACAAGGTTGGGCGCGTGGAGAAGATCAAGATCGATCCGAATGATCCGTCCTGGATGGACATGGAGTTCAGCGCAAAAAGTGAAATTCCCGTCAAGAGCGACAGCCACGTCGCGATTATGAGTTTCACCCCTCTAAGCGACAATCACCTGGAAATCAAGGCTGGCTCTGCCTCTGCCCCGCGCGCCCCGGATGGCGCCCTACTGCCTTCCGATCCTTATATCGGCTTCAACGACCTGACTGGACAATTCAACAAAATGGCTCCCCAGGCGCAGGATCTTCTGGCTAATTTGAACGACCGCGCGACGCAACTGAAGATCACCATTGACCGGGTGAATGATCTGCTGAATGACAAGAACCGTGAGAACATGTCCGCGAGTCTCTCCGAATTGCGCGGGATGCTGGCTGAGAATCGGGCGCAAATCCAGACCGCGCTGAAGAATGTGAGCGCCGCCTCGGAGAAGATTAGTCCGTTGCTGGATCAGATTCAGAAGACAATTAGTCAGGCGGACGGGACTCTAAATAAGGTGGACGGCATCGTCCGGGATAACCGGGAGGACATTCGGGAGTCGGTGATCAAGCTTAAGGAATCCGTCGAACACGTGTCTGCTGTCACTCAACAGTTGGAGATAATGCTGCAGAACAACGATTACAACATAGAGCAGGTGCTGAACAATATGCGCATTGTTTCCGACAATCTGAAACAGTTCACGGACACCATCAAGACGCGTCCTTCGGCGCTCATCAATCCCCGTACACCTCGAGACCGCAAGCCCGGAGAAAAGCAATGAAAGATCGTTCCCACGTCGTGGCAAAAAGAATCGACCGGCCCGCGATGAGTGGAAGACCCAGTTGTTTCTTCCTCACCGCAATCGGAGTCGCGGCATTCGCATTTGGCTTGACGGGTTGCGGCACCGCCCGGCCGATAAAGTATTACGAGGTGAATTATGCAACCGGGATATCGGTGGCCCCGGATGCTATCGACACCACACTGATGGTGCGCCTCTTTGAGGCATCGCACCTGTACCTCGATGACAAAATTGTCTACAGTTTTGAGGGTCCGGAAATGGGCACCTTTGAGACTCAACGGTGGGCCGAGCCGCCGGTGGAAATTCTCCAAAACGCGCTGGTGAGAGGATTGCGTGCTTCCGGGCGGTTCCGGGCAGTTCACACAGTACGCGCGAGCGTCAACTGGCGATTCGTGTTGGCAGGGCATTTATACGATTTCAAGGAAGTGGACAGCAACCCCATAGTGGCACGCCTCAACTACGAAGTGCACCTGTGGGACCGCACGAAGGCCGCAATCGTTTGGGATCACGTCTACGCGCATGACGAGCCGGCCACCGAAAAAAGCGTCAACGCATTTGTTATGGCGATGGATAAAAATGTTCAGCGCAGTGTCCAGGAAGTGCAAGCGGGGTTGGAAGAGTACTTTCGTGCTCACCCCCTGAACTGAATATCCCGGCACTCATCTAAACCTGACTGGACGACACGAAACTGAAAATCGGATTAAACTGTTAACGCGGTAATCCGATTGACTCAGACCCCCGTCCACCGAGAGAACTCATGCCAAGAACAATTGTCGTTAAACAAGCTAATGCTGTTCCTGCGCAGCCTGTAATGCTGGCATTCGATTTTTTGGATTTGAAGGCACAGTTTGCTTCCATCCGGCAGGAGGTCATGGCTGCTGTCACGAGGGTGATGGAGAGCCAACATTTTATCCTCGGCCCAGAAGTGGCCCTCCTTGAAGAGGAGATTGCAACAAAACTAGGTGCAAAATACGCGGTTGGTTGCGCCTCCGGAACAGATGCCCTGATCCTGACGTTGCTGGCCGCAGGGATCGGTCCGGGCGACGAAGTCATTACCACGCCGTTCAGTTTCATAGCGACAGCCGGATCGATTGCCTACGTTGGAGCCAAGCCGGTCTTTGTTGATATCGAGCCGGTCGGTTTCAATATTGATCCGCAGAAAATCGAGGCGGCGATCACCTCCAAGACTAGAGCTATCATGCCGGCCCATCTGTTTGGGCTTCCTGCGGATCTGGATTCCATTTTGGCGATTGCAAAGGCAAAGAAGCTGCTTGTGGTCGAAGATGCCGCGCAGGCGATTGGCGCCCGCTACAATGGGCGGTTCGTTGGAACAGTCGGGGATTTTGGTTGTTTCAGCTTTTTCCCTTCGAAGAACCTGGGCGGCGCCGGAGACGGCGGCTTGATCACGACGAATGACCCGGTGATGGCCGAGCGGTTACGGATGATTCGCGTTCATGGGAGCAAACAGAAATACTTCCATGAAATTCTAGGCACAAACAGCCGATTAGATGCGCTGCAAGCTGCCGTTCTGCGGGTGAAGTTGAGACATTTGGACGCGTGGGAAGCTGGTCGTGAGAACCGCGCCAATCGCTACCGTCTTCTATTCGAAGAGAAGGGCATGGCGCGCTTCATGGCCTGCCCGCCCGTTCCTCCTAGCCCCTTTCATCATGTCTACAACCAGTTCACCATCCGCGCCCAGCGCCGCGATGAGTTAAAGGAGTCTCTGCGGAAGGCTGGTATTCCGAGCGAGATCTACTATCCGCGCTGTTTGCACCTTCAGGGTGCGTTTGCTCATTTGGGTTACCGCGCTGGGCAGATGCCTGGGGCAGAGAAGGCCAGCCAAGAGGTGCTCTCACTGCCAGTCTTTCCGGAGCTGACGGATAGCCAGCAGGATCAGGTCGTTGGCGCAATCGAAAGCTTCTACTCACGTCAGTGCTGAAATCTGGTGGAATGAAATGACTGGCGCTTGGGCTGCTGAGATATTCAGCAGGCGCGCTGTTTTTCGCAACGCCGGCATTCCCCCCTCTACGCGATGGTGGTTCTATGATTTACGCGCACCGCAGAATTTCACGACATTCTTCCCGATGAAGATTTCATCTGTGAGCGAGAGTTACCCAACGAGTTTCCATCGCGCAATCTTGCTGTAAATCCGCTCTTACGTCTTGTTTCTTAAGCCCTTAGTTCCACTTGAAAGCATGCATGCTTCTTTGGCTAACCGATTGCCCTACTACTCAATGGAAATTAGGAGCGAGCGGAACACAGGAGGACGGCCATGACAGTGATTCTGATGTTGCTAATGTTTGCGATCTTCCTCACCATCGATTACTTGAGGAAAGGTAAAGAGGCACAGGAGACTGCAGAGGCTGGAGAAGAAGCAGCAGTTGCCCCCTCGCGCTTTTTGCCCACGATTGTCGCTGGGTTTCATCTGTCGGAGAACCGGCGCTATCACCAGGGACACACCTGGGCATTGCAGGAAAGCCCAACGCTTGCACGCGTGGGCATTGACGATTTTGGAGCGCGGCTCGCGGGGAAGATCGATAGTCTGATTCTGCCCAAACGCGGCCAATGGATCCGGCAAGGCCAGAAATTCGCCACCCTGATCCGCGATGGGCAGAAGTCTGAGTTGGTGTCCCCGATCGAAGGGGAGGTGACCAGCGTCAACGAAACTCTATTGGCCGATGCTGCCCTTATGAACAGCGATCCGTACGGAGAGGGTTGGTTGGTCTCCGTGCTCTCCCCGGACATTGCGACCAGTTTCAGGAACCTGCTGAGCGGAAGCCTGGCACGCAAGTGGATGGCCGAAGCCGCCAGCCGGCTGCAGGCGAGAATTCCTGCCTTGGCAGGTGCAGTCGCTCAGGATGGTGGCATCGCGGTCCACGATCTGACGGTGCAATTGCCGACCGCAAAGTGGGCGGAACTCACGCGCGAATTCTTTATGACNCTGAGGGGGGGTTCAGCCCCTATCGAGTTAGCCTAAGAAAGCAAAGGCCCCGTTCCTGCGGGAACGGGGCCTTCTCCATCTATAGGCAACTGCTTTGTGTTCAGTAATTAAGCAGATGAAAGAAGCAACAGGCTTGAGTGATGGCCGTNCACTCCTCTCGGTGACCCGCTTCACGGGAAAGGCCCACTTTTCCCCGTCATACTCTATCTAGGTCAGCGGCTGCGCAGAAGGTTTCATCTCCGGCGCGGCCATCCCCGATGAACTTTTACACAGTTCTCGGGCGTCAAACTCAGCCGTTTGGCCCAGAGGTCGGGATGGCTTGCCGCCCGTGCTCTAGCCCTTCTGCGGCGAATGCACCGACTGTTTCCATGCGGTGCTGGTCGAACATGAAGTCAAAGTTCTCATCCCCCGTTCGTCTCAGCGCGTCCTTCCGGGGGGATGAACGTCGCTCCAGGGAGCAATTCCAATATGAGCAAGGGCCTTTTGTACGATGCGACTCTGTGCATCGATTGCAAGATGTGTGAGAAGGCGTGTGCGGAACACCACGGGCTTCCCTACGATGACAAGATTGCAGCCGAGGAGAAACAGTCTGATCACAAGTACACGGTAGTTTTGAATCAGAACGATAAGTACATGCGGCGCTTGTGCATGAACTGCCTGGATCCCACTTGCGTCTCTGTTTGCCCGGTCGGGGCGTTTCGCAAGAGCACGCTTGGGCCAGTCACCTACGAAGCTTCCCGCTGCATCGGCTGCCGCTACTGCATGATGGCCTGCCCGTTTTCCGTCCCCAAATACGAATGGAGCAAAGCACTGCCCCTCGTGCGCAAGTGCGATATGTGCGCGGACCGCTTAGCCAACGGCCTTCCCACGGCGTGTGCCGAGGTGTGCCCCACGGGCGCAACTAAATTTGGCGATCGCGACGAGTTGATTGCGGAAGCCAAGGATCGCCTCGCCAAGGGGCAGGGCCAGTACGTAAATCACATTTACGGACTGGAGGAGCTAGGAGGCACATCCGTGCTTCTGCTCTCCAGCGTGCCTTTTGAGAATTTTGGATACAGGCCAGACCTCGGCACGGAGCCACTGCCGCTGCTCACCTACCATGTTCTCTCGCACCTACCGGATGTAGTCACGATCGGAGCAGTGACGCTTGGAGGAATCTGGTGGCTCTTTAACCGCAGGGAGGAAGTGGCCGCGGCGGAGGGGCGCCAAGCGCCCAGCAAGGCGTAGGAGGAGAAGGGACATGTCCAGGACAAGAATCACGTTTTGGAGGGTGGTACTTGCATTCGTTCTAATCGCTGCCGCCTATGCCACGGTGCTGCGCTTTGCTCGCGGGTTGGGGGCCGCCACCCACCTGAGCGATGCCTTCCCTTGGGGTCTGTGGATTGGCTTTGACGTTCTGTGTGGCGTGATGTTGGCTGCCGGCGGGTTCACTCTGACCTCAGCCGTCTATCTATTCAATCTGAAAAAGTTCAAACCCATCGTCCGGCCGACGGTGCTTACCGCTTTTCTGGGTTATCTACTGGTTGTCGTTGCCTTGCTGTTCGACCTGGGACGCGGCTATCGCATTTGGCACCCCATCGTGATGTGGAACCCGCGCTCGGTCATGTTTGAGGTGGCGTGGTGCGTCACTCTATATACCACGGTGCTGTCGCTAGAATTTGCAGGCGTGCTCTTCGAGCGCTTTCGTCTGTTTAAGTTGCTCCGCATACAGAAAATGTTTCTGATCCCGCTGGTGATCGCGGGGGTCCTGCTTTCCACGTTGCACCAGTCATCTTTGGGCAGCCTCTACTTGATCGTGCCCCACAAACTCCACCCCTTCTGGTACACCCCGCTTCTGCCCGTTCTTTTCTTTCTCTCGGCCATCTGTGTTGGATTGGCCATGACCATCTTTGAGTCCTCCATGAGTGCCAAGCACTTTGGAAGGCAACTGGAATTGCCGTTGATCCAATCCTTGGGACGCACGCTTCTCGTGGTCCTCAGTGTCTACACGGTCGTGCGCTTTGAGGACCTGCTTCATCGCGGAGCACTGGGCCTGCTAAGCAAGGGAGGATGGGAAACCGGACTCTTCGTCCTGGAGACGTTGTTGGTCTCCGGTGCACCAATCTTTTTGCTCCTAATTCCCAAGGTTCGGGAAAACCCCAAGGGGCTATACCTGGCTTCTGTGCTCTGCCTGCTGGGGTTTGTGACCAATCGCATGAACGTGGCCATCACGGGGATGGAAGCGGCCGCCGGGCAACATTACTTTCCGAAATGGACAGAAATCACGGTCACACTCGCGATCATTGGATTTGGGTTTCTGGTATTTGCCCTGGCAGTGAGGTATTTGCCCATTTTCCATCAAGAAGCGGCGTACCAGCCCGTCGCAGAACCGGAGGCGGTGCGAGCAGAGGTACCGCAATTTTCGAATGCCGACTAGTGAAGCCAAATCGGGAATCACGGGGCTGTGGGCGAGACTCGTAGGAAGTCTCAGCGGGAAGCTACTGGTGTTGCTGGTTTCCTCGATGGCGCTGGCCTTCGGCGTGCTCGGCTACCTCGATATTCAACTGCATCGCCGGCACCTGGAACGAACGGCACTGGCGGACGCGGCGCGCATGAGCAGCGTGATTAAGCGGAATACCTCTTACTACATGCTGCGCAATCAACGAGACGGGCTCTATCACATCATCACGGATATGGCGAACGAGCCAGGCATGGTGCGCATTCGCATCATCAACGACCGGGGCAGCATCAGCTTTTCTTCCGATCCCTCGGAAATGGGCAAGATTGTCGATCAAAGCCTGCAGGTGCATGACGCTTTGCCCTCCAGCATTTCGTCTTATCGGTACGCGAACGGAAAGCAGAGTTTCCGCACCTACTCACTGCCCAGTGGTGAACGCGCCCTTGGAGTGATCACGCCGATCGAGAACTCTCCCTCATGTTCCGCGACGGAGTGCCACGCGCATCCGGCAGAAATCAAGACGCTCGGCGTTCTGGACACGAATATCTCCCTTGCTACCACCGACCAGAGCGTCGCGGAAAGCAGGCGGCAAGTACTTCTTTACACCGTCCTTGCGATTTTGGGAGTCGCGGTTCTGATCGTGACCTTTGTGCAGCACATGGTTGGCGAACCCCTCAAGGCCTTAACAGAAGGCACGCACCGTCTTGGTTCAGGTGACCTCGGCTATCAGATTCATTTGAAGTCCAGCGGAGAGCTGCAGGAATTGGCCACCTCCTTCAACACGATGAGTTGCCAGTTGGACGAAGCGCATAGCGAGATCAATGCCTGGGCGCGGACTTTGGAAGAAAGGGTAGAGGAAAAGACCCGCGAATTGAGCGGCGCACGGGAGGAAATGCTCCGCGTGGAGCGCATGGCCTCGATCGGCAAGCTCGCTGCCGTTGTCGCCCACGAGATTAACAACCCACTCGCTGGGATTCTGACATACGCCAAGCTGCTGAAAAAACGACTCAGTCGCGGGCCGGAACCAAACGCGGAAAACATCAGCATGCTCGACCTGGTGGAATCAGAAAGCCGCCGGTGCGGCGAGATCGTCAAAAACCTGATGACATTTGCCCGGCCGACTTCCATGAACCGCGAGCCGGCGAATCTGAATACCGTGATCGATCGCTGCTTGCGGCTGGTGCAGCATCAACTCGAACTGAAGAACATTGAGCTTCACAAGCCCCTGGAAGAAAACTTGCCGCTGGTGCGCTGCGATGCGGGGCAAATCGAGCAGGTGGTCCTGGCACTGGTCATGAACGCAATCGATGCGATGCCCAACGGCGGGAACTTGACGGTTACTTCCCGAAGAGCGCCCGATGCCGGTCACGTGCAGATCGAGGTGCGGGATGACGGCGTGGGCATGCCTCCAGACGTTTTGTCCAACATGTTCGAACCCTTCTTTACCACTAAAGAGCGCGGGCGGGGTCTCGGCCTGGGCTTGGCCATCAGCCGGAACATTGTTGACCGGCACGGCGGGCGCATCGAGGTCGCCTCACAGCCGGGCCATGGAACAACATTCACAATCACGTTGCCCTTGAAATCGAGCGTGGTGCTCACAGCGAATTCTGTCGGTGCCGCGAGATGAGGAGTTAAGTCTATGGCCACAAAAGCCAGCCTATTGGTTGTCGATGATGAATTAATTGTGCGCGATTCTCTCGATAAGTGGTTTCGCGAAGAGGGCTATGACGTCACCGTTGCCGAGAGCGCCCAGGATGCTTTGGGCAAAATGGCCGCAAAGCGCTTTGACCTCTCGCTCGTGGATATCAAGATGCCGGGAACCGACGGAGTCGAACTACAGCGGCGCATGCACGAAATTGACCCGGACATGCTGGTGATCATCATGACTGGCTACGCCTCGGTCGAGACGGCCGTAGCAGCGCTGAAGAATGGCGCCTACGACTATGTTTCCAAGCCGTTTGACCCGGATGACATTGCCCACACTGTCCACAACGCGCTCTCCCATAAGCGGGCTCAGGAGGAAAATGTCCGGCTGCGTGAGACCGTGGCATCCGTCGTGCGGCCCCAGGAGATTGTCGGGCAAAGTGCCGCGATGATCCGCGTTTTTGAGGCTATCCAGACTGTGGGTCCCACGGATGCGACCGTGCTCATCACCGGGGAAAGNCGGCACTGGGAAAGAACTCTGTGCCCGCGCCATTCATGCGGCCAGCCCCCGGCACTACAATCCCCTGGTCGTCATTCACTGCGGCGCTCTAACCGAGACACTCCTCGAGAGTGAGTTGTTTGGCCATGAGAAGGGGGCGTTTACAGGCGCGCAGTACAGGAAGAAGGGGAGCTTTGAAGTGGCCGACGGAGGCACGGTGTTCCTCGATGAAATTGGAGACATCAGCCTCAAAACGCAGACCGACCTCCTGCGCGTTCTGCAGGAAAGAGAGATCACGCGTGTCGGGAGCACGCATCCAATTCATGTGGACTTCCGATGCATCGCAGCCACGAACAAGAATCTTCAGCAACTCGTGGACGAAGGTCACTTCCGCCCGGATCTTTTTTATCGTCTGAATGTCTTTCAGATTCAACTCCCCGCGCTTCGTGAGCGCAAGGGAGATATTCCTGTACTCGTGGAACACTTCATCCGGAAATTCTCAGCTTCGATGAACAAGAGAATTACGCGCGTTCACCCAGCGGCAATGGCCTTGCTGGACAGATACCAGTGGCCCGGCAACGTCCGTGAGCTTGAGAATGCTATCGAGCGGGCGATGGTAGTGGCTCAGGAGCCGGAGATTCGCGAAGAGGATTTTGCTCTGCGTCTGCCGGTGGCTGAGCCTACTGCCCGTACGCTCGAAGATGTGGAGCGGGCACACATTCTCGCCGTGTTGCAGGAATGCAAGGGCAATCAAACCTTGGCCGCCGAGGTTCTCGATATCGACCGCGTGACGCTCCATAACAAGCTGAAGAAATATGGCTGGAAACGTGAGGCAGCCCAGGCGCTGTGAAGCGAATTCAGCTCATTCCGTTCGGATCGATCCCCGGGGAAATACTCGCGGGACTGTCCGCCGGGCTATCGAAGGAATTCTGCTCTCCTTGCGATCTTTTGCCACCGGAGCCCGATCCGGAGTTTGCCTTCAACCTGTCGCGCCAGCAGTATCTCTCCACGGAAATACTCGCTCTCCTGACTAGGCGTAGGATGCCAGAAGGCTGGCGGATCCTGGGTGTGACTCTTTTTGACCTCTATATCCCGATTTTGACTTATGTGTTTGGGGAGGCACAACTGAAGGGCCAATGTGCGGTCGTTTCCACGCACAGGCTGCATCAGGAATTCTATGGACTCCCCGCGGACCCTGCTTTACTTCGTGACCGCCTGCTCAAAGAAGCCATCCACGAGCTGGGGCACACTATGGCCCTCTCTCACTGCGAAGACTACCAGTGCGTGATGTCCCCATCCCACGGCGTGGAGTGGATTGACCTGAAGTCGAGCCGCTTTTGCAGTGCCTGCCGGTCCGCAATGACTAACCAGGAAGCTTTCAAATCAGCCCACTAGTTCTGGAGCCCCATTTGTCAGCGCGCTTCCACTGGACTTGTCAGCTTGAGCGGCACAAGACTGCGCACGACGACGTAGAGGATGGGAATGAAAATCAGGTTCAACGTCGTCGCGGCGATCATGCCGCCGAAAACTGTCGTGCCCACTGACGCCCGGCCGGCCGCCCCGGCCCCTTCCGCCAGCATCAGAGGAACGACGCCAAGGATGAAGGCCAGAGAAGTCATCAAAATTGGGCGTAGGCGGATGCGCGCGGCGGCGACCGCGGCATCCAGAGTCGATAGACCCTCCTCCTGCAGTTGTTCGGCAAACTCCACAATCAAGATGGCGTTCTTGCTCGCCAACCCGATCAGCATCACAAGGCCGATTTGACAATACACATCGTTCGTCAAACCCCGCAGGGACACAGCTCCTAACGCTCCCAGAAGGCCTACGGGTACCCCGAGCAGGATGATAAAGGGGAGGACGTAACTTTCATACTGTGCTGCCAGAGTCAGGTACACAAAAACCAGTCCCAGCGCGAAGAGAACAAGGGCCTTTCCCTTCGAACGTACCTCTTCGAGTGACAGCCCGCTCCACTCATACGCCATTCCCTTCGGCATCGTCCTTTTGGCCACGGCTTCCATAGCCGCTAATGCCTGGCCCGTGCTCACTCCCGGGGCAGCGCTTCCAGAGATCTCCGCGGACCGGAAAAGGTTGAAGTGGGTGATGGCCTGGGGATTTGCGGTCTGCTGAATTTCGACGACATTGTCGAGCGGAATCATCTTTCCAGCATCCGAGCGCAGGTAATAGGAGCGAATGTTCTTGGCGTCGGAGCGGAATTTCTCGTCGGCCTGTACGTAGACGCGATAAGAGCGGTTGTTGAAGTCAAAATCATTCACATAGACGGAGCCCATGTAAACCTGCATGGCATCCGTAATCTGTGTCATGGGAACCTGTAGACTTTTGGCTTTGTCGCGGTCGATTTTGACAAGAATCTGGGGGTCGTTGGCAGTAAAAGAGGTGAACAGGCCGGCGAGTTGCTTGTCCTGGTTTCCCGCTGCGGTCAACTGATTCGCCGTGCTTGCAAGAGTCTGAAGGGTGTTTCTTCCAAGGTCCTCCAGTTCGAAGGTGAATCCACCCAGTTCACCTGCGCCTTCAACGGCCGGTGGGTTGAAAGGCACAACCATTCCGCCAGTAATCGCCATCATTGGTCCCCGGAGCCTTTCGACAACGGCTGCGCCGGAATGTTGGCGGCCCTTCCTTTCTCGGAAATCCCGCAAGTTGGCATAAATCATGGCGCGATTCGGCGCGCTCCCCGAGAAGCCATAACCCACAACAGAAAAGACTCCCTCGATCTCCTGCTGTTTGGCCATGATGGTTTCGGCCTGAGCGCAGAGGTCCCGCGTGTAGTCCAGCGATGCTCCTTGCGGCGCCTGGATCACCACGACCAGATAGCCTTGATCATCTTCGGGGATGAATCCGCGAGGGACGTGCTTATACAACGAATACACCCCAAGCAGCGCCATTGCAAACGCTCCCAGAGTTACTACCTTCCACTCGGCTGCGGCATGAACGGCGCGCTTGTAAAACGTGGCTCCTGCTTCAAAGATGCGGTTGAAGGCCCGGAAAAAAGCGCCTTGGGCGCGCTCACGGTGATGGCCGAGGAATATCGCAGATAGCGATGGAGTGAGCGTCAAGGCATTGAAAGCGGAAATCGAGACAGAAAAGGCGATTGTGAGCGCAAATTGACGAAAGAGTATGCCCGTTGTGCCCGGAAACAAAGCAACGGGAACGAAGACGGAGACCAGGACGAGCGAAGTTGCGATCACCGCTCCGGCAACTTCCTTCATCGCCACGTTTGCCGCATTGTGAGGTTCGGAGATGCCCTCGATAATATGGCGTTCAATGTTCTCGATGACCACAATGGCGTCATCGACCACCAATCCCGTCGCCAGCGTGATCCCAAACAGGGTCAGCGTATTAATAGAGAATCCGAGTGCTTTTACAAACACAAAAGTGCCGATTAGGGAGACCGGGATAGTGATTGCAGGGATGAACGTGCTTCGCCAATCTTGGAGGAAGAGGTAAATCACCAATATCACCAGGGCGATTGCTTGAAGGAGTGTGATCAGCACATCGTTGATCGATTTACCGATTACGTCTGTCGTGTCGAATGCCACAGCGTACTTAAGCCCCGGGGGAAAGCTCTTCGCGAGGCGCTGCAGTTCGAGCTTGACGCCGCGATCCACGTCCAAGGCATTGGCGCCGGGAAGTTGCGTGACCCCGAAGCCCATGGAGTCCCGGCCGTTGAAGCGCAGCATGGTGCTGTAATCCTCAGCGCCGAGTTCCGCCCGCCCGACATCTTTCAGACGAACCAGCGTGCCGTCGGTCCCGGTCTTCAGGATGATGTTGTCAAATTCCCGTGCTTCCGAGAGACGCCCCACGGCACGAACGCTAATCTGAAAGACCTGCCCAGCGGGCGCGGGTGGTTGGCCCACTTGGCCTGCCGCCACTTGGACGTTCTGCTCCTGCAGGGCGGTTAAGACATTGGTTGCCGTCAGTCGGCGCTGGGCCAGACGCGAAGGGTCGAGCCAAAGCCGCATGGCATATTTGCGCTCTCCAAAAATATCGACATCAGCTACACCAGGGACGCGCTTGAGGGCGTCCTTGACGTATACGTCGATGTAATTGCTAATGAAAAGGCTGTCGTATTGGTTGTTATCGGCGTACATTCCCGCCCCGAGCACGAAGCCCGAGAACTGTTTCGTGATGATAATGCCCGTATTCTTGACTTCGTTCGGAAGGCGGCCGAGAGCCTGGTTGACGCGATTCTGCACATCCACAGCGGCCAAATCCACGTCGCGAGTACTTTCAAACGTAACGGTGATCTCACTGGTGCCGTCATTGCCGCTGGCCGAGGAAATGTACCTCATCCCCGGGACACCGTTGATGGCCAGTTCCAGAGGAATGGTCACCGCCGATTCAACGGTCTGCGCATTGGCGCCAATGTACGAACTCGTGACGTACACCTGAGGCGGAGCCAGTTGAGGGAATTGGGCAACGGGCAGCGAGGGTATCGCGATGGCTCCGCCGAGAATGATGAGCAGGGCGCAGACGGTCGCGAATACAGGTCGCCGGATGAAAAAGTCAACGAACAAGTTCCTGCACTGCCTTTCCCTGGGATGACACCTGATCCGTTCGGCGGAACACCGTCTACTTGGGCTTGGTGCCGGGTACCGTCTCCTGGGCAGCCGCTGGTTTCTTCTCCTGCACCTGCTCGGTCACGGGAGAACCATCCTGCAGAAACTGCAATCCGGAAACGATAATGTGATCCCCTGGATCGATACCCTCGAGGACCGCATAGTTATTCCCGACCGTATCGCCCAGCTTCAGCAGCCGCTGTCGGGCCACGGTTCCTTTTTCCTCCCTGACGGCAATAAACGCAAAAAACTGTCCATTGACTCTTTGCACGGCAAGAACAGGCACAACCGGGCCTTTCCGTGCACCCCACAGGATTTGTGTCCGGACCTGTTGCGCGATTCGAATATGAGCCTTGGCGTTACTGATGGCTGCTTTCGCGAGCACGGTCTGCGTTTCGGTATCGACCTGCGGAGAAATAAAAGTGATTTGCTGTTCCGTGAGCACCGCCCCATTGTCGTCCAGCAGTTTGACGGGCAGGCCGAGGCGCAGGTCGTGGGCGCGCGCGGCGGGCACGTAGATGTAGGCTTCGAGCGCCCCGGGTTCATCAACGCTTGTGAGAAGGGTGGAGACGGTGACACGGTCACCGACACGCACAGGAATGTCACCCACGATTCCGTCCATCGGGGCGCTTACACGGTAATAATGCAACTCCACCTTTTGCTGCTGGACCTGTTGCTCGAGCGACTTCAATTGCGCCACGGCCGCGTCGTAAGTTGTTTGCGCGTTATCGAACTCCTGCCTGCTGATGACCCCCGCATCGAAGAGTTTCTGCGCCCGTTCGAGCGACACCTTCGCAAGACGCACATTCGCCTCCTGTGCCGCCCGGGACGCATCCTGACTGCTAAGGGTGGCCTCCTGTTTCAGGGGGTCGATTTGCAGGAGAGAGTCTCCCGCTTTGACGCGCTCCCCGGACTTCACGAAAATCTTCGTGATTTGGCCTTCGACCTGGGGGTTAATCGTGGCGGAGTGCCGGGACTTCAGGATAGCCAGATATTCGGTTGTGTCGGCAATCCGCTGCGATTCCGCAACGACAACTTGTACGGGCATGGCTGAAGGGGCTTCGCCGCCTGGATTGTCCGCCTGAGACTTACCTCCGCAGGCGCCCAAGAGAAGGGCGCCCAGACAAACCGGCAGAAGGGAAGAGGCAGCGCGCCGGGCCGCGCAAATCCTGGCGAGCAAAAAGGTTAGAGATATGAAAGTCCTGGTGGGCATCGAAGAACCACTCTATGCTACGACATGGCAAGGCGCTGTGCCCAGCATCACCCTTAAATTCCCGTGCCGGAAGGGGTTGGACGGCTGCAATATGCAGGGGTTAGTACATGTCGGTGGGATCGATCTTCTTGCCCGTAAGACCCAGTTGTAGGACCTCAATGTCTTTGGGCCGGTCAAATACCTTTCCGGGTAGCCAGTGCTTGATCAACACCCGGAAGCCACCAAAGGCAATCCCGGCGATGGTGGCAACGACCATAAACAGACTGGTGAACAAAAAGATTTTGAACATCATGTACACCAGCGGCGGATCGGTGGCCGTCTGGCTTGGTTCATTCCAGGTGACTTCCGTTTCGTAGTTCACTTCGTCGCGGATGGCCTGCGCGTGCATCGGAGAAGTTGCCGCAAATACCAATGAGAGCAACGAGGCCTTTCGCTCCACGTTTACGCCCGCTTTCTTTGCGGCCGCCGGCAGGGCCTGTTCCAGGTGGTGCAGATGATTTTCGGCAAGCTGTGGCGTGGGGTACTCGACGAGCAGGAGCACGCCGCTACCATGTTCGCCCTGGTATCTGGCCATCATCGCTTCTGCGCCGCTCTGAAATCCCACTTCCTGCGACAAATTTGCATACGCCCCCTGATTTAGAGAGGTCATCGCCGCTCGGAGAGCTTCCGGACCCAGGGCGTACTTCTCTGATCCGAAAATGCGCCATTTGTCCGGCAGGTAGCTTTTCAACGGCGGCAGGGGGGTGAGGTCCGCCTTCGCTCTGAGGGGAACCAGTATCTCGTTCAGACTCTCCGGCTTGGCGTCTCGTGAGAGCGTAGCTTGAACCACGAGGTTGCCCACCAGGAAGCGCACATCATACTGGCTGAGCGCAGAATCCTCGCCGAGACCCATATTCCGCATGCCCGGCGCCAATAGGAATGTGTAGAATTCATAGGCACAGCTGGGATCGCGCAGCGCGAAAACCCGCAAGGTGGCCTCGTCATTTCCGTTGCGATAGGCACGCTGTTCGATTCGCTGCAGCCCCGCCTCTGCTAACACTTTCTCCCCGTTCGTCCATTGTGCCCAGTTGGTGCCTAGATCCTGGATTCGCAGCGTTTTGCCAGGACCGACGGATTCCCATGCGCCAAAGTGATCGGGCAGGATGGCCGTGGGTGCAGATGCACCCGTAGCGAACAGGAGGGAGGCCAACACGAACACGAGCAGCTGCTTTTGCATGAACCCTACTTATTTAGATGCCGATAGATTACTTCTGGTTCCTGGTCTGTTCAATGGCCGACACGACCGTTGTGTGTGCGGGACGGCTGCCGGTATTCACCGCTACGCTGTTCAAGCTTTGCAGGTAAGCTGCGACTCCCTGATAGACCCCTTCCGCGATGCGTTGACGGTGTTCCGGCTTTTTTAGAAGCTGTTCATCGGCAGGGTTACTCAGGAAGGAAATCTCAGTGAGAATGGACGGCATATCCGCCCCGATGAGGACGACAAACGGCGCTTTGCGAACACCCCGGTTCCTGGCGGGTTTGACCGAACGCTGAATGCGCTTGGAGAGAGATTCCTGGACGTCCTCCGCCAGTTCTCTCGATTCGTCGATTTTTTCGGTACGCGCGATCTTCTTGACTAAATCCTCCAGGTCATGAACGCCTTGGTCGGATGCGGCATTCTCCCGCGCCGCGACTTCCATGGCCTCCGGAGAACCTTTCAAGTTGAGGTAGTACGTTTCTACTCCACGCGCCCCGTGATCCGGGCTGGAGTTCGCGTGAATGGAAACAAAGAGGTCTGCCTTGGCTTCATTCGCTATACGCGTCCGGTCTTCCAGAGGGATGAACGTGTCATCGGAGCGTGTATACACGATATCTGCACCGGGAAGTTTTTGTTGAAGGATTTTGCCGAGACGTAGCGCCACGTCCAGACAAAGATCTTTTTCCATCAGCCCGGTGGGACCGATGGTGCCCGTGTCGTGGCCTCCATGCCCGGGGTCAATCACGATTCTGCTGATCTTCAGGCCCAGCGCGCGCGTCAGAGTCGATTGACCATCGCGAGTGGGTGGCGGCGCGGAAACGGGTTGCACCAGATCCGGTTTGTTCTTGGACTTGGAATGCCCCGGCGCTATCAAAGTCGAATTCTTTGGCGCCGGTTCCGGCTTATCCGAAGCTACAGTCTGTTCCTGAGCGGTGGCGACGGTGTTCGGCGGCGGTTTGGCCGGGGCATTCGTTTGTGTCGAGTGCTGTGCCGTCACCTTTTCCGTAGGCGCAGGCGTCGCGTCAACCGAGGCATTCTGACCTGAAGACAGGGGATTCTTCTTCTCGGCAACGTCCACGGCATCTTTCTTTGGCAGGTGCACCGAGGAATACAGTTCGATGACCAGCCGCGTGGGCTTCTTCGTCAGGGACACCGCGTAATCCACAACACCATGGACATCCAGGACCACACGAACCACGCCCGCCTGATTTTGTGCCACGCGAATCTTGGTCAGGAGGTTCCCGCTCGCATGAATCTCACCGTGGGCCAGCGCCGGACTCAAGCGCGCCTTATGAAGGTCGAAGTAGATTCGATCCGGGTTGGCGATGCGCCCTGAGGAGTACTGGACGGAATCCTCCAGGTCGATGATGATTTCCGTACTGTCGGTGGTCACATTGGTGCGGATCTTCTGCACGTGCGGCACAGCAACGGATTTCGCGGGCTCGCCCCCGCTGGTTGCCGCACGGAGTTCAGCTGCTGCAGATTCCGGTTTAGCCGCCACGGCGGCCGGCGGAGCTGCCGGATTCTTGGGGCCAATTTCGCCAGTCTCGGCGCTTCTCATCAACGCCAATTCTGCGAGAGCTTCCTGCACTTCGCGTTTATGCGTCGAACGGGGATATTTCTTTTGAAATTCCTGAAAGGTTTTCGTGGCCGCGGCGGCATCGCCAAGCTGGTCTTTCTGTAGCTTCGCCAAACGCAGCATGGCTTCTTGCACATGCTTGTTCGTCGGGTATTCACGGATCAAGAAGGAGTACGCGTCTGCGGCCGCTTGGTAATAGCTTCGCCCGAAGCGGTCTCCCATCTCTGTATTCAGTTCCGCGATGGCGACCAGTGACTCGGGAACTTCGGGAGAATGGGGGGTAATCAGATACACCCGCTGGTAACCCGCAACCACCTTCTTGTATTCGGAAAGCGTGCGCTGGTCCGGGGCCTTCGCATTGAGCAAGGCTCGCAGTTCCTCCGCCCGTGCAAACTGCGAACTCGCTGCCTGTTGCTTGACTGTGGAATTCGGAGTAGCCGACCCTGCCGCGCAAGGAAGAGAGGTTAATGCCAGCAAGACAAAACCCAGCGAAGCCCCGGCGAAAATTTTGTGGAATCTTTTTCCGCCCCCCAACATTACTGCACCCAACCCCTTCAGCAAACTTCCTCGCCCCTCGCTACTCGTTCGTAAAGATGATTCTCCCGCTGGCGTCAATCTGCCGGTGAATGGGGTTGGCACGGGTGTAAGCGCCATCGAGGCGTCCTGACCCCGGGCGAAAGTATGCGTCCTGAACGCGCCGGACGTAATTCCGCGTTTCGTAATATGCCGGAACACCATGAGCCCGGTCTACTGCTCCTTCCCCTGCATTGTACGCCGCCAAGGCCAAATCCAAGTTGCCATTGTATCGTTCCAGCAACGTCCTCAGATATCGAACCCCGGCCTCTACATTCTGTTTCGGGTTAAACGCATCATTCACCCCAAGCCGTTGAGCCGTCGTTGGAATCAACTGCATCAGGCCCATTGCGCCTTTACGCGAGACTGCTCCCGGATTCCAGTTCGATTCTGTCTCCACCACCGCCCGGACCAGGGCCGGATCGACGTTGTACCGGTCAGCCGCTTCCCGGACCAGCTTTTCCACTCCATCCCGGTCGATATTCATCGCCGGACGGTTCCGGCCCAGAAATGACATCTCGCCCGGCATGTAAATCGTCGCGTGCCGCTTAGGCGTGGCCAGCTTGATCAGTGGGGGATCCGCATTGATAAACATGCGGTGCCCGCTGTCGTCGGTTACCGAGGTGATCTGCGCCTTGAGTGGCCTCGGCGAACCCAGCAGGCCTACTAGGGCGGCTGAACACACTAAGGAGGCACGCACTACTACAAGCCGTTGGATGCGGTTATTCCGCCTTGGGGAAGGCATAGCATTTACACTACATGGTCCGTTGCGGCTCGCCCATTGTGAGCTTGGCGAACGCAACCGGGTTCTCCTCATGAAGCTATGACCGCGAGCAAGTGTCGCGTAATGCGTCACTTGTGGGACACGCTCCCGGCGCTACACCCCAATTATAGCAACGCTTCTAGCAAGGACGGGACGCTCTGCAAGGCACTTTTTAAGGCCGATGTGTCCTTTCCGCCAGCCTCTGCCAGATCCGGCCTTCCGCCACCGGAACCCCCTACTTGTTTGGCTAAAGCCTGTATCAGCTTGCCAGCATGGACCTTAGCGGTAAGGTCTTTGGTTACACCGGCAATTAAGGCCACCTTCCCGTTTTCTGGCATACCAAGGGCCACGACCCCGGAGCCGAGCTTCTGGCGCAGGGAATCGACCAGTTGGCGCAGGCCCTCTCGGTCGACGCTGGACACCTCTCCAACCACTACCTTGACGCCCTTAATGGTCTGGGCCTTGGCGAACAGTTCGTCTAACTGGCTCAAGGCGCTTTTGCGCTTCTCCTCCCCAAGTTCCTTTTCCAGTTGACGCGCGCTCTGTGTCAACTTCTCCACGGAGGAGAGCAGAGCATCCTCCCCCACATTCAATCGCCCCGCAAGTTCCCGTAGCATTTGGGCCTGTTGCTGGTAGTGCTCAAGGGCGCCGATACCTGTGACGGCTTCAATGCGGCGAACGCCTGCCGCCACGGACTCCTCGCTGACAATTTTGAGCACACCAATGTCCCCGACGCGATGGACGTGCGTGCCGCCGCACAACTCCTTTGAATAAAAGCCGCGAGGCGAATGTGGGTCGGGCATGGTGACAACGCGCACGTTGCTCTCTGGATATTTGTCGCCGAAGAACGCTAGCGCGCCGGAGTTCAACGCTTCTTCCAGGGACATCACGCCGGTTTCGATTTGTGTATTCAGACGAATCTCTTCGTTCACCTGCTGCTCGATATCGCGGAGTTCTTCGCTGTCTACGGGTGCGAAGTGCGAAAAGTCGAAGCGCAGACGGTCTGGAGCGTTCAGGGAGCCCGCTTGCTTGACATGCGTGCCCAGAATATTGCGCAGAGCGGCATGCACCAGGTGGGTGCCGGAGTGGTTGCGCATAATGCGTGCACGGCGCTCCGCATCCGCCACGACGGTAACGCGGTCGCCGACGCGCAAGGCCTCCTTCGCCGTTACTTTGTGCGCAATCAATCCGGCCACTGGATAGAAGGCGCCGGTCACATCCGCCAGCAGAAGCGATCCCGATGAATCGTAGAAGGCGCCCGCGTCGGCCATCTGCCCGCCCGACTCCGCATAGATCACCGTGCGGTCCAGCACGACCTCGCCGCTCTCCCCAGCCTTCAATTCATTTACTGGCCCGCCCTTCGTGATGATCGCCTCGATGCGACAGTCCTTGCTGGATGTGTAAAAGTAAAAGTCCGGTTCGGTGCGATACCTCTCCACAAGCTTGGCGTATGCCGGATTCGCCCCTTCCTTCGCCCCACCTTTCCACGAGGCCCGTGCCCGCACCCGCTGCTCCTGCATGGCTTTCTCAAAACCATCCTCATCGAGGCTAATGCCCTCGTCACGCAGCGCGTCTCTGATGAAATCGAGTGGTAAACCGTAGGTATCGTAAAGTTTGAACGCAAGACGACCAGCATAGACCGGCAGTCTCGGCAAATCGGCTCCTTCCGCTGTCAGGCGAAGGGAATGGAGCTGTTGGTCTAATTCTCTCAGTCCAACGGCAATGGTGTGGCCAAAGCGGTTTTCTTCGGCCAGCACGATCTCCGGAACACGTGTAGCCGCAGCCTCGCGCAATTCGGGATATGCATCTCCCATCAAGTCACGCACCGTCTGCACCAGTTCGGAGAGAAACGGCTTTGTGGCGCCTAGCAGGCGCCCATGTCGGATAGCCCGGCGCATGATCTTGCGCAGCACGTAGCCACGGCCTTCATTCGAAGGCAGGACGCCGTCCGTGATCAAAAAGGTGGTCGCGCGCACATGGTCGGCAATGACGCGAAGCGAAGCGGCGGTGCGGCGATGCTCTTCGGCTTCCAGTTCTTTTTTCTCGTCGATACCTGTCAGTTGCGCAGCGCGATCAATTAGCGGCAGAAATAGATCCGTATCGTAGTTTGAGATCACGCCTTGTAGCACAGCGGCGACGCGCTCCAACCCCATCCCCGTGTCCACGCACGGTTTGGGCAGCGGTGTCAGCTTGCCGTTCTCGTCGCGATTGAACTGCATGAACACCAGGTTCCAGATCTCCACGTAACGGCCGCAATCGCAGGGGAACTTACAATCCATGTGGCCCTCATCGGAGGCGGCAGGCCCCATGTCGTAGTGCAGCTCACTGCAGGGCCCACACGGGCCGGTGTCCCCCATGGCCCAGAAATTGTCTTTCAAGCCAGGGACGGCGAAGATGCGATTCGCCGGAACATGCTCCTCCAGCCAGAATTTCCTGGCTTCCTCGTCCTCGCCCAATTTGTTGCCCGGCGCAACTTCTGCTCCGCCGAAAATCGTCACATAAAGCTTTTCTTTGTCGATGCCATACCAGTTTGGCGACGTGACCAGTTCCCACGCGTACGCAACGGCTTCCTTCTTGAAGTAATCGCCAAACGAAAAGTTTCCCAGCATTTCGAAGAAGGTGTGATGCCGCTTGGTGAAGCCCACATTCTCCAGGTCGTTGTGCTTGCCGCCGGCGCGAACGCACTTCTGCGCGGTCGTAGCGCGCGCATAATCTCGCTTCTCGAGTCCCAGGAACACGTCCTTGAACTGGTTCATCCCCGCATTGGTAAACAACAGGGTAGGGTCGCCATGGGGCACGAGCGATGACGAGCGCACGCGGCGATGTCCTTTGCTCTCGAAGAATTGCAGGAACTTCTCGCGTATCTCGTTGCCGCTCATTTTTGTGCCATTCGCCGTCACGCCAACCTCACCAAATATCTTGCAGACCCAGAAATATCCCGGAATCTAAATGATTATGGCAGAGGCACAATAAGGCGGCAATTGTCCGGTTCTGGCCTTTAGCAGAAGCAGATTCCTCGCTTCGCTGGGGAATGGCAGATTGATGGCCTTATATATCCACAAAGCAAAACAACGAGTAAACTCAGGTGGCGCACATTTCTCATCAGGAGCGGAACCGATGCCAAAAGCACGGAAACAAAGAAAGACTCTCTCAGCCAAAGACTTTGCAGGCGAGGGCGAACCCTACACTGAGATCATCGTAACTATTTCGATCCGCTTATTGGGTTCTGGCATAACTCGATCGAGGTTGGCCGTGAATACATATCCCGATCCGGCTCTTCGGCCTCTTGCGATCGAATCTCTTAAGGAAATGGGGACTGAGAGCTACGGGTTGAATGAAAACGGCGTCTTCGGGGCCTGTTTGTCCGAGCATTTCAATGGTTGGGAAGACATGAGCGAAGATTACCCCAAGATAGCAGAAGAGGGACTGGATGAATTCCGCAAATGCGATGCCCAGGCGATGAACGCCTACATCAAGAAAAGCGTGGAATGGGCAATGCAGCTTCATAAGAAGGGGATGGCGGAGGCGATGTTGAATGACCCTAGTTCGCCGGGGACAGCGCGAATTCAATAAGAGGCGCAACATGAGAATGGTGAGCTCGATCCTAATTGCACGTCACGAGGATTCGTCGGCCGGTTCGGTCTCAGGAACTTCCACGTGGGTGATGCGATGTAATTCTTTGCGAATGAGGTCAGCCGGAAACCCTGCCGCGAGAAGCGAACGGTAGAGCGATGCCGTTCGCTTTTGGTCAATCTCCCCGCGCCATAACCGGAGCTTGCGTTCAATGCGCTGGCGAATCAGCGCGCCCGGATCAGAGTCCGCGGCGGCATCCTTCCTCGCGGCTTCGATGTGCCGGTCCGGAACACCCCGGGCTCGCAGGTCGCGGGCAATCCGGAACTGCCCCTGCTTCCGCGACTCCGTGCGGTAGCGGGTGAACTGCCTGGCATAACGCGCGTCATCCAGCAGGTTCTCCCGTTTTAACCGCTCCACGACCGCCCTGACCAGCTTTTCGTCGTCGCATCGCCGCGCCAGAGCCTTCTTCATTTCGAAAACAGAATGGGCGCGCCTCATCAGAATCTTAATGGCCGAGTCGTAGAGTTCCCCCTCGGTCTCGATCTGGCGAGGTTTTCCGAACATGGGCCAAGGATAGAGGAAGGCGGTGCGGGAGGCTAGGGGAAGTAGGGAAAAGGCGAGGTGGGGGATAAACGTACGGACGTGCGCTGGATCACACACCCTAAACTGGTCCGAGTTCATCATTAGGCCAGGTAGTGCTTGAAAATTCAGCACTTTCCGGCTCTGGCGAGTGGCAAGTCGATTGCCACCCCTAACTGGGGGAGAACCAAACATGGCTTATGTAATCACCGACACCTGCACGAAAGACGAACACTGCATCGAGACCTGCCCGGTCAACTGCATTCATCCCACCAAGGACGAGGCGGACTTTGCCACCGTCCCGCAACTCTATGTGAATCCGGCGGAATGCATCGATTGCGGCGCCTGCGTGCCGGTCTGCCCGACGACCTCGATCTTCGTCCTGGAGGAACTGCCGGAAGAGCACAAAGGGGCCATCGAAAAGAACGCGGCTTACTTCAGCTAAGAAGTTCGGGGTCCTCCTCGGCCAAGAACTCACCCAGCCCAGCGGTGAGTTCTTGGCTTCCGCTGCTTTGCCCACCTATTCGCCTGCAGCTTTGGCTCCGGGCAGCCTGCTTCTCGACACCCTGAATTGCAGTAATTGTCGATCGCATCCTGGCCCTTGAGTACCAACAAGCAACCAGCCGACTCAAATGCGCACGCAGCTCGGCCTCCTGTGAGGAAGCCAGACTGCGACCAACTGGGGAAATGGTATGTGTTACTTGCGGGCGAAGCGCTCAAAATCCGCCATTTGCGAGGCCATTTCCTCGCGTGCAGCGTCGGCGGCAGAGCGAATACCCTGGATGCGCAGCTTGAACTCGTCCGGGTTGGACGCGCGCATAAGCGCTTCGTCCAACGTGATGAGTTCCTTGCTGTACAAATCGAAGAGTGACTGGTCAAAGGTCTGCATGCCGTATTGTGACGTACCGGCAGCGATCGCGTCGTGAATCAAGCGCGTCTTATCTGCATTGATGATGCAATCTTTGATGTACGCCGTGGCGATCATGACTTCGCAGGCAGGTACGCGGCCCTTGTCGTCCGCGCGGCGAACCAGGCGCTGGGAGATTACAGATTTCAACGTGGCGGCCATCTGCAGACGAATCTGCTTCTGTTCCGGTGGCGGGAAGACCGCAATAATACGCTGAATCGTTTCTGTCGCATCGAGCGTGTGCAAGGTCGAAAACACCAGGTGACCGGTTTCCGCGGCCAGCAGCGCCGTCGAGATCGTTTCCAGGTCGCGCATTTCACCGACCAGAATCACGTCTGGGTCCTGACGGAGGGCGGCGCGCAAAGCGGTGGAAAAGTTCGCGGTGTCCACTTCGACTTCGCGCTGGTTGATAAAGCTGCGCTTGTCGCGGTGCAAGAATTCGATGGGGTCCTCGATGGTGATGATGTGATCGGAACGGTTGGCATTAATCCGGTCGATCATCGACGCCAGTGTCGTGGACTTACCGGAACCCGTCGTACCGGTCACCAGCACCAACCCGCGCTGCTCTTCGCAAATTTTGGCAATCACTGGGGGCAGGTTCAGCTCTTCCACAGTCCGAATCTTTGTCGGGATGACGCGGAGCACCATGCCGACATTGCCGCGCTGCTGGAAGACGTTCACACGGAAGCGCCCGAGACCAGCCACGCCATAGGCCATATCCAACTCGGCGGTCTCCTTGAATTTCTGCTTCTGCCGGTTGGTCATCATGCTAAAGGCCATCGACAGCATTTCTTCTGGGGTGATGCGCGGGACGTCCGTCAGCGGGGTGAGCAGACCGTCCACACGCAAATAAGGATGGTTGCCGACCTTCAGGTGCAAGTCTGAGGACTTGTTTTCAACGGCGCGACGCAGCAGATCATCAATGCTCAGAGCCATGTGCACACACCCCGCTAGGTTCCAATTCCTTTCTGAACCTAACATTCCCGGCGAAATGCCACAACAAAGTGAGGATAGGGCGTTGCGCTCTAGTTACCTAGTCGATGGGACAGGGACAGTTGTGCAATTTCCGCGCACAAACGGCAGTTATCGAGCCCCTCTTCTGAGGCGGTCCGCTCTCCTTAGCCCGGGACGCCCGGTCACACTTCGGCTTTACGCAGGAACAGGGAATCGTACAGCAAGCCGGCGACGAAGCCTCCACCGAGCGGCCCCACCCAATAAATGCCCCAGTTGAGCCAGTGGCCCGAAGCCAGTGCGGGGCCGAAGGCCCGCGCAGGATTGAGTGCCCCACCGGTGAACGGGCCTGCCACGAGAATGCCCAGCGTGATTGTGAGCCCAATGCCAAACCCGGCAATCGAGCGAAAGGTGCCTCGCTCATCCACCGCCGTGGCAAACACCACAAGCACCAAGAAAAACGTGGTGACCGCCTCGAGCGCCATCCCCGACCAGCGGGGAAAATCGCGCATCAACTCGGGCGTGCCCAGGAAAACATTGGTGGCAATGTCCTCCGGAATTACCAGCTTTAGCACGAATGCTGCAGCGGCCGCTCCCAGAAGTTGTGCACCCCAGTAGGCTAGGGAATCCATCGTCGAGAGCCGTTTGGTGACCCAGAAACCAATCGTGATCGCTGGGTTGAAATGTCCTCCAGAAATGTGTCCGAGCGCTGAAACCATGATGCCCATCGCGAGTCCGTGGGCGAGTGCGATAGCCAGGAGCCCGAGCCCTCCTGAGTTTCGCAGGTGGAAATCGACGCAGACCGCGCCAGCTCCAAAAAAGATTAGCGCGAAGGTGCCAAGAAATTCAGCAGTCAACTTCTGGCTAAGGTTGTACATCAACGGGCCTCCGGGTCGTGCCTTATGTACAACGCGATGGCACTGATTCTAACCGGAAAGGCGGGGGTGCGCTAGGAACCAGAGAAACAGCGAAAAGAAAATGCGTACAAGATCCTGCGCCCCCTTGGGAACGCTGAGGACTCTTTCAGGTGACTACCTGTTTGCGGTTACGTGTGCACTGACCGGCGTCAACCAATGATGGTGATCAGGTTTCCGGCCGCTGGTTACTGCGAAGAACTCTTCCTGGAGGCGGCGCGTGATTGGTCCGGCCATGCCCTTGCCGATCGTAATCCTGTCGATCGAACGGATAGGCGTAACCTCGACAGCGGTTCCGGCGAAGAACACTTCCTCGGCGAGATAAAGCATTTCCCGAGGGATCACGGATTCCTTCACCGGAATGTTCAAATCTCCAGCGAGCTTGACGACAGAGTCGCGCGTGATGCCCGGCAGAATGCTTGCCGACAGCGGCGGCGTAAAGAGTGTGCCGTCATGAACCATAAAGACGTTCATCCCGGAGCCTTCGCTGATATGGCCATCAAAATCGAGCGCTATGCCCTCGGCAAAGCCATTCAACGACGCCTCCATGCGGATCAGCTGCGAGTTCATGTAATTCGCGGCTGCCTTGGACATCGCCGGCAACGTGTTTGGTGCGATGCGCGTCCAGGAACTCACGCAAACGTCCACGCCCTTGGATAGTGCTTCTGGTCCCAGATAGGCGCCCCACTGCCAGCAGGCCATGTAAATCTCAATTGGGGAACTGAGCGGATTCACGCCGACTTCGCCGTAGCCGCGCAGAGCAATTGGTTTCACATAGCAAGCGTTCATCTTATTGATGCGCACTAGTTCGCAGGCTACATTGCAGAAATCATCCACTGTGTAGGGAAATTCCATCCGGTAAATCTTTCCCGAATTAATCAGCCGCTGCATGTGCTCGCGCAGGCGGAATATCGCCGGCCCCTGTGGCGTCTCATAGCAACGAATGCCTTCAAATACCGCAGAGCCATAGCCAACTGCATGCGTAAGGACGTGGAGCTTGGCGTCATCCCAGAGAATCCAATTTCCGTTGTGCCAAATCTTGTCCGTTTTCTGTATGGGCATAATCATGCCTCCCTAAGATGACTTGGAAACCACTGGCTCGCAATTTGAGAATAAGTCAGCGGGCAGGGAGCGTCAATGAATTCGACCGATGCTAGCAATCCACTTTTCAGCCATTTTGGCGGTATATTTCCTGGGCAGCGAACCAATTTGGCGCGGGTTACTGAGCCTTCTCCGGCGGCGGTGCATTCTCCGCGGGCCGATCTGACATCATCGAAGCGGCTGTGGCCAGCAGCTTGCCGTTGTGATTCTCCCAAATGCCCAGAAGAATGAAGGGCAGAATTGTGGCCGCTGCCCAGAGTTTAGCGTTGCGCGGCAATTTGGCTTCCGGCTCCCAGCGGAACAACAAGCTGGAAATGAAGAAGGCGAGAGCCCCCCAAGCGGCCAGCGAAACAATCTCGACGCCCAATGAGAGCACTCCTTGACCGGAAACCATCCCACGCTGCAGTCCACTGACTAGATAGGTTGCGGGCAGAAAGAGCCCAACTCGCTGGACGATCCGAGGCAGCACGGTAAGCGGCACCGTCGCCCCTGACAGGAAAATAAAGGAAAACCACAGTAGCTGGTTAATGATCTGCGTTTCCTGCATCGTGTTCGTCACACTGGCCACAATCAGGCCCAGCGCTCCGAAGGAGCTAATCCCCAGAATCACAAGGACGAAAAGGCTAACCAGATTGCCAAAAGCGGTGACATGGTACACCGCGCGTGCCAGCACGAGTTCCAGGATGATCGTGGGCAGAATCAACGCAAAGTTGGCCACTACACTCGAGGCGATCATGCTGGTAGGCGAGATCGGTGCTAGGCGAAATCGCCGCAAGATTCCCTGCTCGCGCCACGTAACCAGTTGCATGCTCAGACCCCAAAACGTTCCCATCACGGTGAGCGACAACACCGGACCCAATAGATAGGTCACCACTTGCGGATTGCCCTTGGCAAAAATGCTGCCGTACAGAAAGAAGAACACCATGGGCATGACCAGGCTGAAAAACAGAAAGGTCTTGTTCCGCAGCGTGATGCGGATGCGCATCGCGGCGAGTGTCAGAATCGTTCTCAATCCCGGAGTCTCCTTCCCGTGAGCTCGATAAAGACGTCTTCCAGAGAAGGCGTGGCAATTTCCAGGCTGACCAGTTCGTTGTTTTCCGCCTCCAGGTGTTTGACCAATGCGACGATGGCCGGGGCAGTTCGCTGGCAATGCAGAACGTACGCGCCGTCCACTTCGCGGGCATCTACCACGCCGTCGAGATTTTTCAGCGTGCCATTTGCTGCAGGCTTGCTGAGGCGGACTTCGATTCGCGTGGTATTGGCGGACCGCTGTTTCAGTTCGCGCGGCGTGCCTTCGGCAATGACTTTCCCGTGATCGATGATGGCCACGCGGTCGCACAGCCGCTCGGCTTCCTCAATGTAGTGTGTGGTCAACACAATAGTTTTCTTTTCGGCCTTTAGTTCTTCGATAACGGCATAAATTTCACGCCGCACCTGCGGGTCGAGCCCTGCCGTTGGCTCATCCAGGAACAGCACCCTCGGGTCATTGATCAGCGCCATTGCCAGGGCAAGGCGCTGTTTTTGCCCGCCGGAGAGTTGGTTGTAGAAACTGTTTCGTTTTTCTTCCAGCCCAAAGCGCTTTAGAAGTTCGTCGGGACTGCGCCTGCGCTTGTAAAACCCGGCGAACATCCGGACCGCCTCTTCCACGCGAAGTTTGTCAGGAAGGGCGGTGGCCTGCAGCGTCGCTCCGATCACGCTCTTCAACTCGTTCGGATTTTTCTGTGGGTCCAGTCCGCAAACCGAAACCCGGCCGCCATCCGGCACGCGCAAACCCTCCAGCACTTCAATCGTGCTCGTCTTTCCCGCGCCGTTCGGGCCAAGCAGCCCAAAGACCTCTCCCTCCTCCACAGAAAAACTGACGCCCCGCACGGCATGCACGTCTTCGTAGCGCTTTTCAAGATTTTCGACCTGCAGAATGGGGTTAGCCATATTGGATAAAGCGAATCTCTATGGTAGCGCAGCCGGGCAGATCTCTCTAACGTCTTCTCTTAACCATACGCGTGCGCGCAGCTTTGTGTTTCACTTTTGGGCTGGCTGCTTTTGTGGGAGTCCACGAATGAACTTTCAAGTCGACTTGCGCTTCGAGCAACGAAACGCCCTCGCTTTCCAGCAGTTTGCGTTGTAGGGAGGCGTAAGGTTCGCGAATGAGCAGTTTTCCCCGGTCACCGACTACACGGTGCCAGGGGATGCCTTTTCCGGAGGGCGTTGCCGCCATCGCTCTACCCGCGGTTCTCGCCCCGCCGCGCAAATGCAGAGCTTTAGCCAACGCCCCATAGGTAATAACCCGGCCCCGCGGAATTTGTTTCACAAGGCGGTACACCGGTTCCCACGACATGCAAAGGCCTCCTTTCCGCGAGTGCACTTCATCCTATTAGGTAGAGCCACAGGGAGGCAAGAGACTCTTGGCTCGGAGCCGTGTTTTACAACGTAGTTGCATGAAGGTGACAAGCTCACGGGACGCACCGGACATCTAATTATTTTGAGAGGGGAGCTGCTCATGGAGAAAAACTGATGCGTTGTAGCGAAAAAATGATGGGCGAAATGGTTACTTCTAAGGCGCTTCCCATCTTGACGGCTGTAGTGGAACGCTCTTACACTACAGGTGAGGTGGAGTCCAGCGAAGCTGCCCGCCCGGTTTTCCGAGGAGATGCAATGGCTTTTATTCGCCGCAAAGGAAATGCCTTCTACCTGGTGCACAATGTGCGCCGCGGCGGCAAAGTGCGCCAGTTGCACCTGGCTCGGCTCGGTGATCGCGCCCGCATCACAGATCAGGTCGTCCGTGAAGTCACCAAAAAGCATCCCTTTGTCGGTCTTAACTGGCGTGCCCTCCGCGAACAGCTAAATAACCAGATCGATCTGGCGGATCCGAAATCCCCGACCGTCCAAAAGCTCGTCCAGTCCCTCCGAAACCTGAATCTGGACCTGGCGGACCTCTTTCCGCAGGCCCTGCAGCTTTCTGAATCGCCAGCAGTCGCAAGTGAACTACTTGTCCAATTGCGGCTGCTGAATTCCACCATTCAGGTGAAGCTCGATCAGTTCCACCAACGGANAGCTTGTCCAGTCCCTCCGAGACCTGAATCTGGACCTAGCGGACCTCTTTCCGCCGGCCCTGCAGCTTTCTGAATCGCCAGCAGTCGCAAGTGAATTACTTGTCCAATTGCGGCTGCTCAATTCCACCATCCAGGTGAAGCTCGATCAGTTCCACCAACGGAACGATCTGAAGAGAATCACTCGAGGTGGCGGGCGTTTTGGAAGCGCGCATCCCGCACTGCGGGATCGCTAGGAGGTAGTCATGGGCACAGACGATCTTTCGCTGAACCCCAATATTCGCAGCGCCGAGACGGTGGAATTTCAGAAGTCCCTGCGCGCGAAGATCGTCGGGCAGGATGAGGCCGTACAGGCGCTTGTCGAGTTGTTCCAGGTGTTCACGGCAGGGCTCAATTCTCCGGGACGCCCGGTGGGCAATCTGCTCTTCCTCGGCCCCACCGGTTCCGGGAAAACGCGCATCGTTGAGGCCGCCGCGGAAATCCTGTTCGGCAGCCCAAGGTCGGTCATCAAGATTGATTGCGCAGAGTTTCAACACTCCCACGAGATAGCAAAACTGATCGGTTCNCGGGACGCCCGGTGGGCAATTTGCTTTTTCTCGGCCCGACTGGTTCCGGGAAAACGCGCATCGTTGAAGCCGCTGCGGAAATCCTGTTCGGCAGCCCACGCTCGGTCATCAAGATTGATTGCGCAGAGTTTCAACACTCCCACGAGATAGCAAAACTAATCGGTTCGCCGCCGGGCTACCTCGGCCACCGCGAGACCCACCCCTTGATCACCCAGGAGGCTTTGGCAGCCTACCACACGGACAAATTGAAGCTGTCTTTTCTTCTCTTTGACGAGATCGAAAAAGCCAGCGACGCTCTCTGGCAGCTCCNTTCAACACTCCCACGAGATAGCAAAACTGATCGGTTCGCCGCCGGGTTACCTCGGTCACCGCGAAACTCACCCCTTGATCACCCAGGAAGCGTTGGCAGCCTACCACACGGACAAATTGAAGTTGTCTTTTCTCCTCTTTGACGAGATCGAAAAAGCCAGCGACGCTCTCTGGCAGCTCCTGTTGGGCATTCTCGACAAGGCCACACTCACTTTGGGCGACAATCGCCGCGTCGATCTTTCCCAGACTGTCATTTTTATGACATCGAATCTCGGTGGTTCTGACATCAGCGACCTCTTTGCGGGCGGTTATGGCTTTGTCAAGTCGGAAGACAAGCCGCAAACGGATATCCACGAAAAGGTCGAGCGGACCGCCGTGGAGGCCGCCCGCCGCAAGTTCTCCCCGGAATTCATGAACCGCATCGACAAGTTGGTCGTGTTCCGTCCTCTGCGGCGTGACGAGCTGCAAGCGGTTCTTGACATTGAACTTGGCATGGTCCAGAAACGTGTCTTGGATACCGCCACCGGAAAATTCCTGTTCCGGGTGACGGACGCAGGGCGCGATTTCCTGCTCCGGGAGGGCACGGACCAGCGCTACGGCGCCCGGCACCTCAAGCGCGCGATTGAGCGCTTCCTCGTCTACCCCCTAGCCAATCTGCTCGCTACTCAGCAGGTGCGCATGGGCGACCTCATCCGTGTCGACTGGGACGGTGTGCACAACGAACTGACTTTTGTGCGCGAACGCGAGGGCGCTATTGTCAGTCCCGATGCCACGGCCGAAGAGGCGGTTGGGGCCTCCCCGAGTGCAGACGGGCTTGGCAAAGCTGCTCCAGTGGAGGCCGTTTCCGAAGAAGCGGCTCGGCCACCC
>OCOJ01038490.1_pt4 | contig 44884 bp, 31 predicted proteins | sample 1539251 | NCBI WGS metagenome assembly OCOJ01 (sample SAMN01911457, study PRJEB22624) | soil metagenome | biome: Soil | place: Malaysia | collected 2012-04-30 | depth RA_metagenome m
GAGATGCCGCCGGCCTCCAGCGCGCGCAGCGCGGCAATGGAAACGGTGACCACGGCCGGCTGCGTGTTTTCCGTCAGCTTCAGATCCTCCTCGGTACCTTCAAAGCACAGGCGGGAAAGGGAAAAATCCAGGGCGCGGTCTGCCGCCTCGAACACCGCGCGGCTCGCCGGAAACTGGTCATAAAGTTCGCGGCCCATTCCGGGGTATTGCGAGGCTTGGCCGGGAAACAGGAATGCGCAGGTGCCCATAGGGTGCCTCAGGTCAGAGGGCCGCGGTCTCGCGAACCGCGGCGGGAGCGCGCGGGGCCAGTTCCGCCTCGATCTTTTCGTTCACCCGCGCGCGGGCCAGCTCCGCGGCCACGCGGATGGCGTTCTTGATGGCGTTGGGATTCGAGCGTCCGTGGCCGATCACGGTCACTCCCTTCACGCCCAGCAGAGGCGCTCCGCCATATTCGGAGTAGTCCAGTGATTCCTTGAAGCCCTTGAACGCCGGTTTGGAAAGCAGGGCGCCCATCTTGGTGCGCAGGTCCTTGTTCAGCGCCGTGCGCAGAGCGCTGCTGAAATACTCCACCAGGCCTTCGCTGATTTTCAGCGCTACGTTGCCGATGAATCCGTCGCACACCACCACGTCCACGTTGCCGGCAAAAACGTCGCGGCCCTCGACGTTGCCGGTAAAATTGAGCGGCATCTTCTTAAGCCGGTTATAGGCCTCGCGCGTCAGCTCGTTGCCTTTCATTTCCTCTTCGCCGATGGAAAGCAAGGCCACCCGCGGACGCCGCGTGCCGAAGATCACGCGGTAATAAACCTCGCCCATCACCGCGAATTGTTCCAGGTGCGCGGGCTTGGAATCCACGTTGGCGCCTACGTCCAGCATCACCGAAACCTTTCCCTTCGAAGTGGGAAACGGCGCCGCCAGCGCCGGGCGGTCCACCGCCGCCAGCGTTCCCAGGGTAAAGTGGGCTACGGCCATCACCGCGCCGGTATTTCCCGCGCTCACCAGCGCGTCCGCCTGGCCCTCGTGAACCAGCCGCGCGGCCACGTGCACCGAGCTGCCTTTCTTCTTCTTGAAGGCCGCCAGCGGGGAATCCCGCATAGTGATCACTTCCGGTGCATGCACAACTTCCAGCGGCAGGCCGTCCGTCCGGTGCCGGGCCAGTTCATCCTTCACCGCCTGTTGCTGGCCCACCAGCAGCACGCGCACACCCAGCTCGCGGGCAGCCTGGACCGCGCCCGCCACTTCCGAGTGCGGGGCGTGGTCCCCTCCCATGGCGTCCAGGGCGATAGTAGTCATCTGACGGCTCGGGGAACGGGAAAACCAGCTGGAAAGTACGGCGGCTCAGGCCGTGGTGTCAACGACTTCGCGGCCCTTGTAAAAGCCGCAGCGCGGGCACACCTGGTGCGGCAGCTTCCGCTCGTGGCAATTGGGGCACTCGGCAAGCGAGAGCGCCGTCAGGTGGTCGTGCGACCGCCGCTGATTCTTGCGCATTTTCGAGTGGCGGCGCTTTGGATTGGGCATACGAACTCCTGCTCCGTTACTCAGGGAATACGAAATTCTACAGGATTTGGGCGCGAAAGGCTATTGCTTCTTGCACCAGACCTGTTTGACGCGGGCCAGGGGCGCGAGGCGCGGATCCGCCGGGTGTGTCTGGCAGTGGCATTCTTCGTGGTTCAGGTTAGCGCCGCACTGCGGGCACAGGCCGCGGCAATCGCTCCGGCAGATGGCTTTCATGGGCATGGCCAGGTTCACCTGCTCGGCCAGCGCGTCCGCCAGGAAGAACCCCGGCCCCTCGAAAAACCCCACGTCCGCCTCGTCGCCGCCGATCTGGGATTCTTCACTGGAGCGAATGGCGTTCATCGGCCGGTACACCAGGTCGAACTCCCGGCTGATTTCCTCGGTCACGGGATCCAGGCACCGCGCGCAGACCAGCTCCACCCGGGTGTGCAGCTCGCCGCGCAGCCGGATCTGGCCGTCCACCAGTTCCGCAGTTCCGCGCACCTCGAGCGGTTCCACCTGCTGGAACTCCTCGGTGTGGTAATCGATGGTTCCCTGCGGGTAGAGCTTGTGAATGCGCAGTTTCCTGACGGCCAATTCCTTGACGTCCAGGAACATCGCTCGAGTCCTTCCCCCCTTGCCNGGAGCCCTGCCTGAATCGTGAAGCGAATGCTCATTATAGAGCCTCGGCAAAGCGAGTCAAACGCAACGCCTCGCCGCGCGGCGAAAGGGATACGCGGTAACACAGTCCGCCTTCGGAGGACTGTGCTACCCCAGCAGACGGCTATGCTCCTGGGCGAGGAAGCGGTCGGTCATCCCCGCGATATAATCGCACACCACGCGGTGGCGGGGCTCCTGCCCAGCGAGCGCGGCGTGATAGGGCGGCATCTGCTCCGGATGCTCCAGGTAATATGCAAACAGCGCTTCGAGCCAGGCCACACCGCGGTCGCGTTCTTCGGCCAGCGCGGGATGGTTGTAGAGCCGCCGGTGGAGAAAGCTTTTCAAACCGGCGGACCATGCTGCCGCTTCTTCGCTGAAGCCGGCTAGCGGCGCCGCCGTACGGCGCACATCGTCCAAGCTTTGCGGATTGCATCTCTCGATGCGGCGCTGGGTGGATTGAATCAGGTCCGAGGCCNTGGATCAGGTCTGAGGCCAGGTGGTCGAGCGTGCGCTTGATGGTTTCGAGGAGCTTCAGCTTGACGCGCGCCTCGGGATGTTGCCGGTCAATCTCCCGGTAGAGGATTCCGAAGTGGGGCGCCTCTTCGAGAATCAGCTCCAGAGGGAGCAGCTCGGACTCCCACCCGTCGTCCAGGTCCGCGGTGTTATAAGCAATCTCATCCACCAGGTCGATAAGCTGCGCTTCGAGCGGCGGGCGCAGCTCCAGCCCGTATTCCGCCAGCTCGGGAAATTCGGCTGCAGACCACGTGCTGGAATGCTTCAGGATGCCCTCGCGCACTTCGTAGGTGAGGTTCAGGCCGGGGAAATCCAGGTAGCGCTGCTCGAACTGCTCGACGATGCGCAAGGCCTGCAGATTGTGCTCGAAGCGGCCGCCATACGCGCGCATCCGCTCGTCCAGTTTGGCTTCGCCGGCGTGGCCAAACGGCGGATGGCCAATGTCATGCGCCAGCGCCAGCGCTTCGGCCAGGTCGGCATTGAGCCGCAGCGCTCCGGCAACGGTGCGCGCGATTTGCGCCACTTCCAGCGTGTGCGTCAGCCGGCTGCGGAAATGATCCGAATAGCGCACCGTGAACACCTGGGTCTTTTCCTGCAAGCGGCGGAAGGCCCGGGCGTGGATGATGCGGTCGCGGTCGCGCGCAAAATCATTGNCGGTAGGGATGCGCGGGCTCGGGGTAGCGCCGGCCACGCGAGCGGCGAACGTCAAAGGCGTAGGGAGCAAGCGTCATCGAGCGGGTTCCGCTGCCCGCCCATCATATCCGAACTGGAAGGGCAACCGCTCTCCGTGGCGGCGGTTCAGGAGGCCGGAGCGAGCTCGGCGAGCCGCTTATCCGCTTCATCGGAGAGCGGCGAATCCGGGAATTCTTTCTTGATCTGCTCGTAGAGCTTCGCGGCCTCCGCCGGCTTGGCGCGCCGATAGAGGTCCGCCAGCGCCATTTCGGCACGTGCGCGCGGGACGAGCGTGGTGGGGTGCTCCACCAGCCCTTGCAGGAGCTGCGCTGCCTCGTCGTTCTTGCCGGATTGCTCGGCCAAGTCCGCGAGCACCAGCTTGGCCAGCGCGGCCACTTCTGCATTACTGTTCGTCGAGAGGTCGCGCAGCGCGGCCGAGGCTTTGTCGTTTTCGCCCAGGCGCTCGGAGCACAGTGCGGAGTAGTAGCGCGCCCAGGTCCCCTGGCTGGTGAGGGAATACTTCTGCGCCACCTCGTCGAATTTCTTGCGCGCGTCCGTGTACTTCGTCTTCTCGATCAGGTAGGTGACCTCGCCGGGCTCCTGCGGCTCGGCCGGAGCGCGCAGGCGCGCCTCGAAGACTTTCAGCGCGTCGTCCATGGCCACGCCCGCTTTTTGCGACTGCTGGTCGCTCCAGAACCGCCAGCCGAAAACAGATGCCATGATCAGCGCGGCCACGCCCACGGCGATCCACAGGTTACGCGCATGCGCCGCCGCGTATTCCGCGCCGTGCTCCATCGTCTCCACAAAACGGTCGCGCTTCAGTTCCTTCGGGCTGATATGTCCAGGCACATTCTCTCCTTCGTCCGCTTATACGGCCATCAAAAGCAAAATGTTATCACAGGCCCGCAGCGCCGGCATTTCCACTGCCTCCGGACGGGGCTGGTGAGCAAGAGCGCAGCCAAGAGTGGCTGCGCCACTACTTGTGCTTCATCACGTACACGCCGTCCCACTGCGGTTCCGGCTCTTCGAGCAGGTACTCGTCGCAACGGTGGGCGAGAATACGCCCCGGGCCGTCCTCGGGCCAGCGCTGGAGAAGCTGGTTGAACAGGCCGTGCGCCTGGCGCCAGTCGCGGCGCTTATAGAAGGCGCGCGCGCGGCCGTACATCTCGATTTTCTCCTGCAAGTCTTTCTGCTCGCGCACCCCGGCTAGCTCGTAGATCACCACGGGCTGTTCCTTGCCTTTCACGCGGATGATGTCCACCTCGCGATACAGGAAGTCGGGCACGCGTGCATCCTTGTAGGCGAATTCGCTGAGCAGCACGCGCGTGCCGTATTCCTTGTTGAGCCCTTCCAGGCGCGAGGCCAGGTTTACCGAGTCGCCCAGGGCGGTGTAGCCATAGCGCAACGCGGAGCCCATGTTGCCCACCGAGGCGACGCCCTTGTTGATGCCCACGCCGATATCCAGCCGCGGCAATCCCTTCGGCGCCCAGCCGCGCTGCAGCTCTTCGAGCTTCTGCAGCATATCGTAGGAAGCGCGCGCCGCATGCGTGGCCTGCGCCGTGTCTTCAAACGGCGCGCCCCAGAAGGCCATCACCGCGTCGCCAATGTACTTATCCAGCGTGCCCTGGTTGCGGAAGATGATGCGGGTCATCTCCGAAAGATATTCATTCAGCAGGTCGGCCAGCGCCTGAGCATCGAGTTTTTCGGAGATGCTGGTGAACCCGCGGATGTCGCTGAACAGGATGGTGATCTCCTGCTTGCGCGGGGCCACGCTTTCCGGACGGGTGAGCACGCGGCGGATCACCTCCGGGCTGACGTACTGCTGGAAGGCACCGCGCACTTTGCGTTTCTCCTTTTCCTCGATGAGCACGCGGTAGAGCGCCACGGCCAGCGTATTCGTCAGCAGGGTGAGCGCCGGCAGGCTGGCGTTGAGCAGCCACCCGCGGTGGAAGCCGTATTGCACAAAAGCACCGAAGGGAATCCACAGCAAGAGCGTCGCGGGCAGCAGGGAAGGCTGCGCGCTGGCCAGCCAGAATCCCAGCGGCAGGCCGAACAGCAGGATGAACGCCACATCGAGCAGGAACTCGCGTGTCTCCCTTTCCAGGAACCGCTGGTTCAGGATGTTGTCCACGATATTGGCGTGGATTTCGACCCCGGGATAATTGAACGCGCTGAAGGGGGTGGTGCGCAGATCGCCGATGCCTACCGCGCTGGCCCCCACGAGCACAATCTTGTCCTTGAAGGTCCCGGGCGTGAACTTTTTGTTAACCACGTCCGCGATGGACGTGTAGGGGAAAGTGCGCGCGGGGCCGCGGTAGTTGATGTTCACGCGGCCGACGTCGTCCGGTTGCACCACGTCCGAGCTGCCGAACTCGATGTTCTCAATGCCGTTCTCGCCGAAGTTCAGGATGATGCGGTCATTGGAAAGGTCCAGATAGGAACGCACCACCTGCACGTCCAGCGAAGCATAGAGGTCCCACTCCGTTTTTTTCATCGACAGGCCGAAGGGCAGCGCCAAAATGCCTTTCCGCACCACCCCGTCAGCATCGGCGAACACGTTGAAGAAGCCGGTGCCGGAGCGGCCTCCGGAGAGCGCGTCGCTCAGCAGTTTCAGATTGGCCTCCGCGGCCACCGGGGCCATGCCCAGCTCTTCGTAGTCCTCCATCATGCGCACGTAGCTCTTCTGGCCCTTGGCGGACTCGGCCGGGCGCGCCTGCGGAAACGGGAAGTCGCCGATGATTTGCGCGTATTCCTGAATGGATTCCCTGGAAAGCGATTCCACTTCCCGCACGGACATGAAGAAGAAATTGCCCAGGACCACCCGGCCAAAACGGCGGATGGATTCTGCGAACACCGGGTCGGTGTCCAGCTGCTTTTCCAGGCGGGCGAGCTGGGCGATCGCCCGGGAATTGTCTTCCGTGCCCGCCTTCGGCTCGGTCTCGAGTTGTTCGCGCAGCTCGCGGATGGGCTTGGAGCTTTCATCCGGCTTGCTGAAAGTAACGTCGAACCCCACCACGCGCGCGCCGTCTTCGCGCAGCACGTCCAGCATCTGCGCAAAGTATTTGCGGGAGAAGGGCCAGCGGCCCAGTACTTCCTGGGCCTTCTGGTCAATCTCCACGATCACGATGCGCGGGTCCGGCGAGGGCTTGGCCAGCCTCTGGCGCAGCAGGAAACGGGTGTCCACCGTGGAGAGCTCGAACCGTCTCAGGACATTCGCGCCGGCGCTGGTACGCTCGCTCAGCAGGATCGAGTAATACAACAGCAGGAAAATTACCGAGACGCCCAGGCTGATGCCCAGGGAAACGCGGAGCGCCCACCACTTCTGAAAGAAGCCGACATTCTTGGTGCTGGAGACGGGCGGGGCCATCTTGGAAAACGCTTCCGGAGTCCGGCCTTAGTCCCGAAAGACGAAGCTCAGCTTCACTTTGCCCAGTTCAATCACATCACCTTCGTTGAGCTTCGTCGGCTGGGTAATGGGCTGGCCGTTCACCTTGGGCACTTTGTCTCCGGTGCCGATGTAGAAGCCGTCGTCGCGTTTGCTGATCTGCGCGGCCACTTTGGGCGCGAACCATCCGGTCAGGCGCACCGTGGCCATCGAGGATTTCCCGATCACCGTCAGCTTGTTCGAGAGCGGGTACTCGTGCTGGTCCGTCTTGCCCTCCAGCACCACCAGCCAGGGGATGCGCACGCGCGGGGGCGGAGCCGGGGCCGTTGCCGTGGTTTCCTGCGGGGCTGCTGGTGGCGCGCCGCCCGAAGCCATGGCCTGAGCGAGCAACTCGCGCCGCTTCTTGGTATCCAGCACCATGGTTTCCTGCATCTTGGGGGCGGCGGGCTTGGGCGCGGCGGGCGCCGGCGAGGTGGCGATAGGCTCGGCTTCCCCGCGCACTTCCACCGTGTGCTTTCCCACGGTCACCACGTCTCCAGGCTTCAGCGTCGCCCGGGTGATCCGCTGGGAATTCACGAACGTGCCGTTCAGGCTGTTCATGTCTTCCACCACCAGTTTTCCGGAGTCGTTGAAAATCCGGGCGTGGTGGCTGGACACGGCCAGATTATCCACGTGCAGGTCGTTGTCAGGGGCGCGACCGATGGTCACCGGCTGCGCGCCCACGTCCACTTCTTTGATCACCGCTGCTTCGTACTTCAGGATCAGTTTGGCCATTGCCAGGCTCCTCCTGCTATTCACCACACAACCAGCGCCACAGGCGCGCCAGCCACCCGTCCGAACCTCCTACCACGCGCACGACTATCACCGTCACGTTATCTTCGCCGCCGTTCTCGTTGGCCAGGTCGATTAGCCGGTCGACCGCCTCCTGAGCGCTCAGGCTGGTATTCAGGACACTGCCGATATCCGGGTCGGAGACCATCCGGTTCAGGCCATCCGAACACAGCACCAGAATATCCCCCGGCAGCACCGGATGCTCTTCCGCGTCCACTTCCACATCCGAGTCGATGCCCAGAGCGCGGATCAGCACGCTCTGCATCTGGCTGGAGTCCGCCTGCTGCTGGGTCAGGATACCGCGGCGCACCTGCTCCGCCACCAGGGAATGGTCCTGGGTAATCTGTTCGAGCTGGCCCTGGCGCAAGCGGTAGAGCCGGCTATCGCCCACATGGGCCACGCTCATCTGTTCCTCGTCCAGCCAGATGGTAACTACAGTCGCCCCCATCCCTTTCTGCGAGGGATGCTTCTGTGCGGACTCGTAGATGGCACGATTGGCCAGGCGCACCGCGGAGGCCAGGCGATTGGCGCGCGCTGGAAGACTGGGGAGGGGTTCACCGAACAGTTCCGAATTCGGATTGCCCGCCCATTCCGCGCAATGGTCGCGGATCGCCTCGACCGCCAGGTTGCTGGCCACCTCCCCGTGAGCCTCGCCGCCCATGCCGTCCGAGAGCACGCAGAGCCCCATCTCCGGCACAACGGTAAAATTGTCTTCGTTGTTCTTCCGGACGCGCCCGAGGTCGGTGCGCGCCGCAATGTCAAAGCGCACGCTGCACCCTCATGCCCGCACTCCGTTCGTCCCGGCCAGACACTTGCGCAAATCGGCCGCCATTTCACTGGCCCGTTGGTACCGCTGTGCCGGGTCCTTCTGCAGCGCGCGGTCCACCACTTGGGCCAGCTCCGGCGGAATATTGGCATCCACCTGCTGGAGCGGCCGGTGCGGCGAATTGACGATCGAGGTGACCAGCGTTGCCACCGAGTCGCCGGTAAACGGTTTTTCTCCGGTGAGCAGCTCGTAGAGACAAACTCCCAGTGAAAAAATATCCGAGCGTCCATCCACCTTCTTGCCGGCCAGTTGCTCCGGCGACATGTAGCTGGGCGTGCCCAGCACCGTGCCGGTGGCCGTCTTGGATTGGTCCGTAATGCGCGCGATTCCGAAGTCGGTCACCTTGATGGCCCCGTTTTTCAGGATCATCAGGTTGGCCGGCTTGATGTCCCGGTGCACGATGTTGTTCTGGTGGGCATATTCCAAGGCATCGGCGACATCCGCGATCAGGCTGACCACCTGGTTCATGGGGTGCAGCGCGCTCTTGGCGCACCATGGCTTCAGGTCCGCCCCGTCGAGCAGCTCCATGGCGATGTAATGGATGTCCTGGTCCTCTCCTGCGTCATAGATATTGACGATGTGCGGGTGATTCAGCCGCCCGGCGGATTCCGCCTCGCGGAAGAAGCGTTCGCGCAGCGAGGTCTTGTCCTCTTCGGTCAGGTCGGGATCGTCGAACCGCAGAGTCTTGATGGCCACCTGGCGGTTGATTTTGGGGTCGCGTCCCAGGAACACGGTACCCATGGCGCCCTTGCCCAATTCCTTGATCACTTCGTAGCGGCCCAGCGTCGGTTTGACGTCCGTGCCGGTGACCATCACCGTGGCATCCGCGCCCTTGCGCAATCCCGCCGTCCCCAGGATCTGCGTCTCGCCCATGGCCTTCAGCTTTACGGCGCGTTCGGCAATGTCCTTGAACTTCTTGTCCACCGCTCCGATGTGCTCCAGCACGGCCACGGCCTTGTTGAACTGCCGCTTGCGTTCGAAGTCCAGCGCCAGGTTGTAGAGCGTGTCTTTCATCCCCTGGTCAATCGGTACGCGCCGGAACTTTTCCCAGGCCATGTCCAGCATGCCCTGGCCCTGGAAGGAGAGCCCCAGCATCTTCAGGGTTTCCACGGACTCCGTTTCCAGCGTTTCCTTGGCGTGCTCGGTGCCCAGGTAGCGCCGCGAAACCATCACCGCATACCCCAGCACCAGCAGCAGCGAAGGGTAGAGCATGTCGATCCAGAATCCGCGCGAACTGAACAGCCACACGGCCGCGCCGTCGTAAATCAACAGCAGGGCCACACCCACGGCCGCGCTCAGCCAGGCAGGAAGCAGAGCCACGCCGATGGTGATGAACAGCGCGAAGAGAACCATGGCGCCCAGCTCCGCGTTCCGCGCCCACGGGGGCCGCACGATGAATTTGCCGTGCAGCACGTTCTCAATCACGTTGGCGAAGTACTCGACCGCGGGTAGCGTGGCGGAAACCGATGTGGCGCGCTGCTCGCCCAGCCCGGTGGCGGTGAATCCCACCAGCACAATCTTGCCCTTGAAGTTCTCTTTGGCCACTTTCTTGGTGACCACGTCCACGAAGCTGAATTGCGGGAAGGTGCGCACGTCGCCATTGAAGTTCACCAGCGTCTGGAAGTGCGCGTCCGTGGGCACGGTGCGGTTCCCTATCTGCACCGTTTCTCCCCGGGGGATGATCTCCCCCGGCTCCAGGTTCAGGAACACCCGGGCAATCTCCAGGGAGAACGAGGGGTAAACCTTGTCCATGTACTCGACCATGAGCGGCTGGCGGCGCACGGCGCCGTCGCGCTCCGGGATCCAGTTGATGTGCCCGATGGCTTTGGCTTCCTTCGCAAACCGCTCGATCGGCGGGACCATGCCCTTGGCGTCCAGTTCCGTGCCTTTCAGCAGGCCCTGGGTCGCTCCGGGGAGCGCGTTCTTCAGGATGTCTGCGGGCGGGGCCTGGTCCGGCCGGCCGAGCGGCGGGCCGGGCAGGACGAAATAGGAGGCCAGCACCACATTGCCGGCCAGGGCCACCGAATCCGCCAACTGGCCGTCATTGTCCAATTGCTTTTCAGCATCCTCGAATTCCTTGTTCAGTCCGCCGAAGATGCGGTCGGCGGTGGCCCGCTCGCGCGCGGCCTGCTCCCCGCTGAAGGCGAGCTGTTGCCGGCTGTCCACGATTTGCTGATGCAGTTTGCGCACTGCCTCCAGGCCCTGGTTGACTTCCGCATCGGAATACAGCAGGTCGAGAGCGATCACCTTGGCCTCAGACTCGGAGAGCTGGTCCACCAGTTGCGCCATGTAACCCCGCGGCCACGGCCACCGGCCGATCTGCTGGATCGAGGGATCGTCCACGGCCACGATCACGATTTCGTCGCCCACTTGGTGATTCGCGCGCATTTTCGCGCGCAGGTCGTAGAGTTTCAGCTCCAAGGAATCGAGCGGACCGATGCCTATGAAGAATCCGGCGAGCAGCACCAGGGAGATGACGGCGCCGACGAGGACGTCGGTCAGAGGAAATTTGCGCTCAGCCATGTTCTGGCAACCCGGTCAGCGCACCACCGCCTCCCCTGGACGCAGGAAGCCGCGAAAGCGTCCACCATCGGCAAGCATGGCGCGGGACGCGCGTTGCCCGGTAGGCTAACAGAGGCCTACGGCCAATTCAATACAAGGCAACGCAAGGAGTTACATCCCGGTCCCGCCCCGGGGCCGTTCTGCGGCCAGTTCTGCCCGCCCGGGCCCGATGCCCAGCCTCCCCCGGCACGTCTCCGTGCGTTTGCAGGCTCCCTCGCCTATCGATGCCAGCGAAATTCCGTTATACTCTGGCCAGACATTTTTCCTCCGGGTCATCATGAAGCTGGCCAAAGAACTGTGGTTTCTTGAGAGCTCCCCCGCGGTGCGCCTTGCCAGGAGCCTGGAGGGAGAGTGGACGCCCCGTGCGCTCTCCTCGCGCGCTTTGGAGCATCGCCGTTCTCCGGAAAAAGGCTCGGCCAAGGACACCGCGGTGGTTTGTTTGGTGGATCTGGGCCGCGACGACTACGATCCCCTCCTGCGCGCGGCCTCACGGCATCCCGGCATGCGCGTGGTGGCCCTGGCCGGTAGCCAGGCGGAGGCGGCCCGCGCGCCCGATGGTGAATTTTTTGCCGTCCTGCCGCGGCGTGTTTCCAGCACCTTTCTGACGCGCGCGGTTCATTCCGCGTTCGAGAATATCGAACTCGCCGAGCGCGAGCGCACTTCCTGGCTGGAAGTGGCTCGCGTGGAGCGCGAGATGGAGGAGCTGAACCAGATCGGCGTGGCGCTTTCCGCCGAGCGCGACATCACCCGCTTGCTGGACCTCATCCTGCGCAAGGCGCGTGAAGTAACTTCCGCGGATGCCGGCTCGCTCTACCTGGTGGAAACCGCCGGAGAAAATGAGCAGCGCCTGCGGTTCAAGCTCACCCAGAACGACAGCCGCCAGTTCCCCTTCACCGAATTCACCATGCCGCTCACGGAAACTTCCATGGCCGGCCACGTGGCCCTGCACGGCGAGGCCCTGAACCTGGAAGACGCTTACGAGATTCCCCCGGACCGGCCCTTCCGCTTCAATCCCAAGTACGACCAGGATTCCGGCTATTTGACGCGCTCCATGCTCACCCTGCCCATGAAAAACGCCAAGGGGGAAGTGATCGGCGTGGTGCAGCTCATCAACAGCAAGAAGGAGCGTGATGCTCGGCTGCATGGCCGCGAGGACGTGGACCGCTACGTGATTCCCTTTTCCGGACGCGCGCAGCGGCTGGGACTCTCCCTGGCCTCGCAGGCCGCCGTGGCCTATGAAAACAGCAAGCTTTACCAGGATATCGAGACGCTCTTCGAGGGTTTCGTGCGCGCCGCGGTGACCGCCATCGAACAGCGCGACCCCACCACCAGCGGCCACAGTTCGCGCGTTTCCACGCTCACCGTGGGGCTGGCCGAGGCCGCGGACCGCTCCTCGACCGGCCTGTACGCGGACCTGCATTTCAATCGCGAGCAGATGAAGGAAATCCGCTACGCCGCCCTGCTCCACGATTTCGGCAAAGTCGGCGTGCGCGAAGAGGTGCTGGTCAAAGCGAAGAAGCTCTATCCGGGTCAGCTCGAGTTGCTCAGCCAGCGCTTTGATTACGTGCGCAAGGAGCTGGAAGCCAGCTACAGCAAGCAGATGGCCAAGTTCCTGCTGGAAAAGCCGCGCGATGAAGCTGTTTCGCTGATGGATTCACTGGATCAGGAGCTGCGCGGCCGGCTCGAGGAAATCGACGACTACTATCAGCTCATCCTGCAATCCAATGAGCCTACGGTGCTGCCTGCGGGAAAATTCGACCGCCTGCTGGAAATTGCCCGGCAGACCTACCGCGATCCGCGGGGCATCGAACACAACCTGATTAGTCCGGACGAGGTGCGCTACCTCTCGATTCCCAAGGGCAGCCTGGACCCTGCGGAGCGCCTGCAGATCGAGTCGCACGTGATCCACACGTTCAACTTCCTTACCCAGATTCCCTGGACCAAAGAGATCGGCGATATTCCCATGATTGCCCGTGGGCATCATGAGAAGCTGGACGGCACCGGCTATCCCTACCAGTTGCGCGCCGAGGACATTCCGGTGCAGACGCGCATGATGACCATCTGCGACATTTTTGACGCGCTCTCCGCCTCCGACCGTCCGTACAAGAGGGCCCTCCCGCCGGAACGCGCCCTGGACATTTTGAAGGCCAGCGCGGATCATCATGAGTTGGACCAAGCGCTGTTCCGGCTCTTCCTGGACGCCAAAATCCACGAACTGACGGTGCGCCGCACCTGACGTCCTGCCACCCAGTGGAGTCGAAGGCACGATTGAGCACCGTGCACAGTTCTGCTGGAGCGTTTACGGGGGCGGCCGCGCGCGCACTCTTCTTTCTTGCTGTGGCTGCTTTCCTGGCGGATTCGGTCAGGAGTCAGGCATCTCCGCCTGCTCCAGTTCCCCCGGTCGCGTCGGCCCGTCCCACAATTGTGCTTCCGCCGGTGATGGTGCAGGGCCAAGCGGCGACGCTGGCGGTTCTCGACGCCAACGGCCGTCCGGCGCCGAATGTGGCTGTGCGGCTGGGCGGCGCTACCCTGACCACGGACACCACGGGGCGGGCCGCCTTTGTGGCTCCGGAACCTGCGGGCGTATTGCGCGCGGAGTTGGCGGACGGCTCCGGCGCGGCGACCGCGCCGGTAATTGCAGCCTCGCCTGCGGCTCAGTCCCTGCGCATCGATTTCGTTGAGCGCGTGGTCTTGCTGAAGGATCCGGTAGCCATCCTCGGCGCGGGTTTTTCCGGCGCCGCGGACGAGAATCGCGTGGCCTTTCAGGATATGCCGGCAGCGGTGCTGGCCGCGTCTCCCGCGGCACTGGTGGTGCTGCCCAACCCGCGCACACCACTCGGAGAGTCAACCCTTGCCATCCAAACCGGCGGGCTCAAGGCCTCCACTTCCCCGGTGGCCGTCATCGCGCTGGAGCTTTCCGCCAGCAAAGCGAATGGCCGGCCGGGCGAGTCTGGCGAGGTGCGGGTGACGGCTCCCGGCACAGATCGCCCTGTGGAGTTCGAGTTGCGCGTGCTGCCCCAAGGCCGCATCGAGCTGGCTGGCGTTGCCGCAAGCGACCCAAAACATTCCGGCGCCCGCGGCCGGACCAGCGGCGGGGTGGAGAATTTTGCGCTCCTCCCCTTCACTTTTCGCTCGCCTGGCAAGTTCTCCTTTGAACTGCGGCTCGTGCCGGAGCCGCGCGGCTTGCCGGACACGGATGCGGCCCGGCGCGAACTCCTGGAAGCACAGCACCTGGCGCCGCCGGGCTGGGAGAAGCGCGTGAGCCGTGTGCTGGAGATGGTTTCCCGGCATCCCCAGGACGTGCGCGAAGCGCGCGACGCGCTGGAAAAAATGCTGGCGCAAAAGCCGGAGGGCGAGTTCGGCCAGCACCTGGAGGCGGCGTGGAAGCTCCTTCTGAACCGGCAGTAAAGTAGCGCGGCCCGCCGCCGCGGGCGGCGCACTGCCGGAGACCCCAGCGTGCTACAATTCCCTGGTGTTGTTCGCTCTATCTTCGCCTGCAAGAACCAGCGCATGAATCCCGGACTGATCATCGCCGTCGTGCTCGCCGCCCTGGCTGGAGTTGCCATTGGCTGGCTGGCCGCCGTGGCGCGTACGCGAACCGCCGTGGAGGGGCGGCTCCAGGAACTTACCGGCGCGCGTGCGGGGGCGGAGAGCGCGGCTTCGGAGTTGCGGCGTCAGATCGACGGCTTGCGCGGCGAGCTGACCCAGGCGCAACTGCAGCTCCAGCGCGAGCAGACCGGCCGCGCCTCCGCGGATACCGCGCTGCTCAAATCCCAGGAAAACCTGATCGAGCAGAAGAAGTCGTTTGACGAGGGCCGCGCCCGCCTGGTGGAAACCTTTGAGGCCCTTGCGGCCCAGGCGCTGGGGAAGAGCAACGCGCAGTTTCTCGAACTCGCCCGGGCCACCTTTCAATCGTTGCAAAGAGAGTCTGCGGGCGACCTCTCCCAGCGGCAAACGGCCATTGCCGGGATGGTCGAGCCGATGAAGCAAGCGCTCGAGTCCCTGCGGCAGCACGTGGCCCAGGTGGAGAACTCCCGGCAAAAGGCCTACGGAGAATTGAGCGCGCAAGTGCAGCAATTGAACGAAAACAGCCGGGCGTTGCGCGAAGAAACCGGCAGCCTGGTGACCAGTCTGCGCCAGCCGCAAATCAAGGGGAAATGGGGCGAGCTGACGCTGCGGCGCGCGGCGGAGCTCACCGGCATGTCGCCGCACTGTGATTTCCAGGAGCAGGTGTCCGCGGAAGGCGCGGAGGGGCGGCTGCGGCCGGACATGGTGGTACAGCTGCCGGGCGGCGGGAGCATCATCGTGGATGCCAAGGTGCCGCTGCACGCGTTCCTTGCCGCGGTCCAGGCGAAGACGGCGGACGAATACCGCGCGGCCATGGGCGAGCACGCGCGCCTGGTGAAGAAACATATCCAGGATCTGGCGGGGAAAAAGTACGCCGAGCAATTTGAGGAGTCCGTGCGCTTCGTGGTGCTCTTCCTGCCCGGGGAATCTTTTTTCAGCGCCGCCGTGGAGCAGGACCGGGAGCTGCTGGAATACGCCAACGACCGCAAGGTCATCCTGGCCAGCCCCACGACCTTTCTGGCCTTGCTGCACGCCGTGGCCCAGGGGTGGCAGCAGGAGAGGCTGGCGGAGGATGCGCGGGAAATTGCCGATCGCGGGAAGGATCTGCACGAACGCCTGCTGAAGTTTCTGGAATATCTGGACGATGTCCGGGTGGGCCTGGATCGCGCGAGCGCCTCCTACAACAAGGCCGTCGGATCCCTGGAGTCCCGCTTGCTTCCGGCCGCGCGCAAGTTCCAGGCACTCGCCGCCCCGGGCGGCGAAGAAGTGCCGTCACTCGCGCCCATCGAGACGCTGCCGCGCCCCATCTCCGTCCCCCAGGAACCGGGAGAATAAGACCTCCGCCGCTGTGGAATCAGGGGGCCCGGTGGCAGGGGCACGGTCCCGCCATTGCGGGATGCTCCCGCCATCGCGCGCCTACCAGTAAATTTTCAGACCGAACTGGAACGTGCGCGGATCGAGCGCCGCGGTGGGTTGCCCGGCCGAGCATGTGGGCGCTGACGCGGTGCCCCCGGTCGGCGCCAGCGCATCGCACAGCGGGTTGACGTCCCCCACGTTGAAGCGGTTCAGCAGGTTGAACATATCCGCCAGTGCCTCCACGGAAAAATGCTCGGTGATTTTGAACTTCCGGGAAATGCGCAAATCGAACGTGGAAAACATGGGCTTGTAGAAGGGATTGCGGCCCAGATTGCCGGTGCAGCCCACCGGAGGAGCGATCTGCACTGTGGACCCCGAGGGCGTTGTGGCCGAGAGCGGGCCCACCGGACAAACACTCGACGGAATGAAGTTGACTCCCGAGATGTACGGCGAAGTGACGGAAACGCCCGGAATGGGCACGGGGGAGACGCTGGGCCGGTCCGTGTTGGAGCCGAAGTCCAGGTTGTAGTCCGAACCGGTCAGTACGTCGAAGGGCCGCCCCGAAGAAACCTCGATGATGGGCGCCACCACCCAGTCGCCGAGAAACGCTTTCCAGCCGCCGTCCTTCATCGTGTAGGGGCTTTGGAACACGCCACTCACGACGAACCGGTGGCGCTGATCAAATGTGGAATTGCCCCGCTCCAATTGTGGCTGGTTGTTGTCCTGCGGCGCGAGCAGCGTCTGCAAGTCCGTGGAATTGTCGATGGCATGCGAATAGGTGTAGCTCGCCAGGAACTGGAAGTGTTGCGACCACCGCTTCTCCACGTTTACCACCAGGGCGTTGTACGAACTGCTGCCGGACGATTCCTGCTGCAGAACCTGGCTCCAAGGAACCTCGATGGGATTGCCTTTGGAATCGGTGTAGCCGGTCGGAAAGCCCGCGGCCTGCGCCAACGCCACAAGCGAGCTGTACCCTCCATACAGAGACGCGAATGACGGGTTAGGTCCGGAGGGCGTGAAGAAGTTAAAGACCGCCGGGGTGCCGACGTAGCCGACCGGCGCGGAGGCGCATCCCGGCGCGTTAAAACCCACGCCCAGAGCGCCCGGAGCGATCAGCCCTATGCTTCCTCCGAATGGCGTCGGCTGACACGAGCCCACAGCGCCCGTGGGAACCTGAACGGTAATCGAGGTGGCGCTATTGACCAGGCCGGACTTCACGGCGTTCACGTCGTTCTGGGTGAGCAAAACGGGGCTGGACACATTGACGTTGCGCGGCCGGTTCTGGTGCGTGCCTTTCGTGAACACATACGCCACGCTCAATTTGTAGCCGTCGCCCAATTCACGCTCGATGGTCAGATTGGCCTGCGTGGCATACCCGTACTTGAAATTTGCCGCCGTCGGCAGCGTGAACGGCAGGATGGGCGTGGCAAATCCCGCCTTGAGGAAGTTCTGGTTCACAAAAATGGACTGCGGCGTCGTGGGCAATGCCGTGAAGCGCTGCTGGCTGGGAATATACGGAATTGAAAAGGGGAAACCTGCCGGGGTGGTGGAATTCAACACGCCTTGAAAGAGCGAGCCGGCGTTGAGGTTTCCGGGGGAGTCTCCCGCGCCGCAGATGGGAGTAAATCCCGGGTAGCCCACGGGAAATACTCCGCACGCGGAGGGCGAACCGCCCGCGGCCACGAGTTGGGAGGAGCGCGCACCATCGGCGGTGGTGGAGTCGAAGGCCACGGCAAGCAGAGGATGGTCGTAGAAGAGCCCGCCGCCTGCGCGGATCACAGTTTTGCCGTCTCCCCAGGGATCCCAGGCTATCCCCGCACGCGGCTGGAAGCCGTTGGTGAACACGGGAATGCCTTCCACCACACCGAGCGCTCGTTCAGCGATGGCATTGACTCCGTTGGGCCCGCCGAAGGGCGTAAACGTCGGCGTCCACTCGATGTCGTATCGCAGCCCGTAGTTCAAGGTAAAGCGCGGGCTGATGCGGAAGGTATCCTGAGCGAACACCCCTAGCGTCTTGTTATCGAACGGGAGATTGGATTCCCCTGTACCTTGAATGAAGTTTTGTGGCAGTCCCAGCCCATACGCCTGGATGGCAGTGAGGGGCGGGAGGCCGGAGACCGGCGCGCCCAGCAGCGCGCTCACAATCGGGTCCGCGCCGACGGTGCCGAAGTTATACAAGCCGCCGAAGTTCAGTTCGAAGATCTGCGGCTTGCTCGACCGGAGCTGGATCAGGTTGGTATCCACCCCGAACTTCAAAGTGTGCTTTCCCAGTACGTAGCTGAGGTGATCCGTGAACTGGTAGCGGCGCTCGATGCGATCCACCGTGGAAAAAGGCTCGCGGCCGAAGAAGGCAAAGCCGGTGATGTTACTGGCCACTTGCGCTCCACCGGCGAGTCCGCCCTCCGTGGGACAAAGCGCCGCGGAGCAGTCCGAATACCCGTAATGCAGGCCGCGCCGCGCAAACTGGAAGCGGAATTCGTTCAAAAGATTGGTCGATATGGTTGTGTCGTGCTGCGCGACGATGCTCCAGTCGCGGAACTGCTGGAGCGAAGTCCGGGAGCCGGCGTTCTGGCCGAAGTTTTGGTTCTGCGCGTTCACCTGAATGCCGGTCATCAGGGAGGGGGATACGTTCCCACGCACGAAGGTCTGGTTCCTGGCGTTCCAGATGTGGTCCACACGCAGTGCATAGACGCTGGTCCCTTCGAAGATGGGGTAATTCCCAATCAGGTTCTGCAGCGGGACGAAGGAGGCCGGCAGCGGCGCAAAGCCCTGCCCGGAAGCGCCGCAGGGGATGGGAGTGGGCGTGCCTGGCGCGCAGGGCACGGGCAAAGAAAAGCGCTGGCCCGGCGGCACCGCCATGCCTGTTAACTGGCTGGCTATGATGCCGGGGTCCACCCCGGTCCGGGCCACGCTGCCTGCGGAAAATGCTAAGGCGGCGTAGGCTTGCTGCACCGGCACCGGAAAGGCGGCCAGCGCGGCAGCTTGAGACGGAGTCAGACCCGTTGTGCGGCTCGCGCCGTCAAAACCATTCGCGCCGATGTTCGTGAATCCGGTCTCATGCGCGCGCGACCCCTCGAAGGAGAAGAAGAAGAAAGTCTTGTCTTTCTGGATCGGGCCGCCCAGCGTCGCTCCATACTGCCCGCGCGTGTAGGACTGCTTCACCGGAACGATCGCGCCCGTTGCAGGATTCACCTTAACGGAGAAGGGGTTTCGCGCCTGCAGGTCCGTGGAGCGAAGGAAGCCGAAGGCGTCGCCGTGGAACTCATTCGATCCGCTCTTGGTCACGATGTTGATCACGCCGCCGGTGGCGCGGCCGAATTCCGGCAGGTAGTTGCTGAGCAGGAGCTGGAATTCCTGCACGTCCTCCTGGGAAACAGTGGAGCGGATTCCGTTGACGGAGTTGTCCACCGCGTCCGCGCCATCCACGGAGACTTCGTTGGAGCGCGCGCGCTGGCCGCCGAAGTTGAGCCCGCTGGTGGGCGCCGCGCCGATGGAGGGCGCGCTATCGCGGTTCACCTGAGAGTTCAGCAGCGTGAAATTCACGTAGTTGCGGCCGTTGATGGGCAGGTTGTCAATTTGGCGGCTTTCAATGGTTTCACTCACCGAGGTCCGCTGGGTTTCCACCAGGGCCGCTTCCCCGGTCACTGTAATCTGTTGCGTGCCGGCCTGCACCTGCAACCGCACATTGAATTCGGGCGCGCGCCCGATTTCCAGCACCACCTCGGGATTCACCACACGCGCAAACCCGCTCTTCTCCACGCTCAGTTCGTAGCGCCCAGGCGGCAGGCCGACAAAGAGGTAGCGTCCGTCGTCTCCGCTCTGCTTGGAGCGGCTCAAGTTGGTGGCCAGGTTGCGGACCGTCACCTTGGCATCGGCAACGGCTTTCCCTTGCGGATCGGTGATGGTCCCTGCCAGGTCCACTGCGTTCACCTGGGCCCAGGCAACACCCGTGGCCACCAGGCCGGCAACCAGCAGCATCACCGATAGCGCAAAGCCTCGTGAAGCTTTCATCAGTCTCCTCCTCCCAAGGTCACATCCCCGAAGGCCCCGGCGCGCACACTCCTGCGCTCGCAAGACTCCGCGGAAAGGACCGTTCCTCCATGGCGCGAAATAGCCTGACCCCGTACGCCCGGGATTCCGGGCGAAGCGTAGGCGTTGATACTCCATCGGGAGATTCAATTCAATAGATTTATAAGTTTCGGGTAGAGAAGAATGCAGGCGGGCCAGGGCCGCCCGCAGTGGCCCCGCTCACGGGTCGCGCGCGACCTGCTAACGGTGAGGCTTTCCGCTGCCGGCCGGGCACATAGGGCGCCCCCAGGCCCCGCAGGCCGCTTGCGAGCAGCCAAATTGCCTGGGGTGTAGAATGAGTGTAGTTGCGCTCCTTTTGTGGGGAGAACGACTTGCCCTGTATAAGGAGGCGTACATGCGCAGTTTTCTTTGCAATCTGCCAGGCCGTTTCAGCCTGGTGTTTTCGCTTCTCCTCCTCTTACCTCTGGCCGCCTCGCCGACCGCAGTCCAGGCCGCCGCTGCGGCTCCCCAAGAGCAGGTCCACATCGTGGCGCACCTGCCGCTCCATGGCATGCACGTAAACCAGATGTTTCTGCAGCAGCGGGACAATAAGTCCTATCTCTTTCTCCATCGGCCGCAAAAAAATGCCTTCGCGCTCGTGGACGTGACCACACCCAGCAAGCCGGTCCTGCTCAGCCGGAGAACCATGCAGGAATCGTCGCGCACACAGGTGAATCCGCCCGCATCCGACTCGGTGCTGGCGCTCGCCGTCAGCCCGGATAGCACCCCTCAATACACGCCCGCGTCCGCAACCACTGCCGCGGATTCGGCGAAGCTTCCCTCAGAGACTGTACAACTGGTGGACTTCTCCGATCCCCAGAGTCCGAAGGCCCTCAAGACTTTTCACGGCGTCACCAGCATGTTTCCGGATGACGCCCACAAACTGATCTACCTGGTCAACGGGGACGGCTTGTGGATTATCCGCCATCATGCCGTCCGGCCGATGCCCATGTGCACTTCGGAAGAGGCGATGAACCCGCTTCCGGACTGCCAATAACACCGTTCCCGGAAGGCTTGGGCCCAAGGGGAGCAGTAACCTCACGCGCGCCCGCCGCGGCGGGCGCGCGTCATTTCCGGGGAGCAGGCCCGGCCTCCCCCACCCCGGCATGCAACCGGGTGAGGGTGTAGAATCAGCACAGTAGTGGATCAGCGGCGAGTGGAGCTTCCAGCAAGGAGGTGGGCATGCGAGCCGGTCTCCGAAGCATTTATACCGGAATCATAGTTTTCTGGATGACGACCGCTATCGTTCCCTCTACCGCGCCACGCGCTCTGGCTCAATCGAAATCCGACGTGGAGGAAAACGTCCGCGTGGCAGGACATTTGGCATTGCCCGGGATGCACGTAAATCAGATGTTTCTCCAGCAGCGGGGAGAGCGGTACTTCCTGTATCTCCATCGGCCGACCAGGCAGGCCTTTGCCCTGGTGGATGTGACCAAGCCGGAGAAACCTTCCCTGCTGGATCGCGCCACGCTCCAGCAAACATCGGGGGGACACGTGGAGATGGCGCCTTCCGAGGCCGAATTGGCAGTGGCCGTGGCGCCGGAAAACCCCGGCGCCGCAAGCCAGAAACCGGCGGCGGAGGTGAAGCTGCCGACGGAGACGATTCGTCTGATCGATCTCTCCGATCCCAAGAAGCCCCGGACCATCAAGACCTTCACCGGCGTGACCAGCATGATGCCGGATGACGCCAGGCACCTGATGTATATCGTGAACAATGAAGGGCTGTGGGTGGTGAGCCATCGCGAGACGCATGTGGTTCCTTATTGCACCACCTCGACGGCAATGATGATTGAGCCCAACTGCCAGTAGGCGCTGCACCCCGTCACGCGGCAAAGTCCGCGGGATGGGATCTTCCCGCTGGAGAGAATGATGGGAGCCTTGAAATCCTGGGAAGGTGGAGGACATATGAAAACTGGCGCAAGCCGCAATCCGGTCGAGAGCGTCGCGTTCTTTGTGTCTCTAGGACTGCTCCTGCTTTTGGCGCCGTTTGCCGCCGCGCGCTCCCGAGCGCAGGCGGAAGAGCGTATAAAAGTGCTGGCGCATCTGCCGCTGCCCCGCATGCATGTGAATCAGATGTTTTTGCAGCCGAGAGGAGATAAGTACTACCTCTATCTTCACCGGCCCACGCGCCAGGCATTTGCCCTGGTGGATGTGACCAATCCGGAGAAACCTGTCCTTTTGGAACGAGCTACGCTCGAACACGGAGGGGGCGGGCGCGTGGAAATCCCCCGGTCGGAAGCCACGCTGGCCGTGGCCGTGGCGCCGGAAGCTCCGGCAACTTCCGCGGGCGCCAAGCCGGCTGAGGCAGCGCCTGAAGTGAAATTGGGCACGGAAACGGTGCAATTCTTCGACATTTCGGATCCCAAGAAGCCCAAGAAGCTCAAGGTGTTTACGGGGGTAACCAGCATGGCGCCCGATGAACCGCGCCACCTGCTCTACCTGGTCAACAGCGAAGGACTCTGGGTGGTGAGCCATCGCGAAGTGCATCCGCTCCCGTTCTGTACTTCCACGGATGTGCTCATGAATTCGCCCAATTGCCAGTAAGGATTGTGTTGCGCAGCAGTGCCCGCGCGAGTGAGCCGAAAGGAGAATTTGCGAAGCAAGGAGGCTCCCATGTTCGGCCGAGTTGCAAAGCACGCCGTTGGCATCCCTCTGGTCCTGTTTCTTCTTTCTGCGTCGATTCCCGGGGCCCAGGTGAGCCCCCGCCCCCAGTCCGGCGGTGAGAAATCGGATCGGGTAAAGGTGGTTGGAAAATTGGCGCTGCCGGGAATGCACGTGAACAGCATGTTTCTCCAGCAGCGCGGCGACCAGATTTATCTGTATCTCCACCGGCCCAACCGCCGCGCCTTTGCCCTGGTGGACGTGACCAAACCCGCCAGTCCTGTGCTTCTGGATCCTGCCACATTGCCGCAAGAACCCGGCGGACGCGTGGAAATGGTGCATTCCGAAACCGCGCTGGCCGTCTCCATGACTCCGGAAGCGTCCCCCGGTGTGGCCGCAGCTCCCGCGCCACCGGCGGTCGCGGCTCCTGAGGTGAAACTGCCCACCGAAACCGTGACGTTGATTGACATCGCGGAACCCAAGAGCCCCAGGACCATCCTGACTTTTAATGGCGTGACCAGCATGCTCCCCGACCAGTCGCGACGTTTGCTGTTCATCGTGAACAACGACGGGCTGTGGGTGGTGCATCACCGCGAGATCAATACGATGGAGTATTGCGATTCCTCCGCGGCAGTGATGATCCAGCCGCATTGCCAATAGCTGTGAAAGTTTCCGGCAAACACCCGGCGCGGCCTGGGTAGCGCCCGCGCCCGCCGGCCGCAGGCAGGGCCCGCGTGCGCATGGAGCCAGGGGAGAGAGGCGACACCCGCGGGTCAGAACACCGGATGATAGATGGGATACGGTGGCCGCGTGAAAGACGGCAGCGGATGCTCCTTTAGCGATTCCAGCGCCACCTCCACGGCCTTTTCCAGTTGGGGATCATGGCCCTGGCGCACAAGCCGCGGATCGAGATCCACCGGGATGTCCGGCTCGATGCCGTGATTTTCCACTTCCCATTCGCCCTTGATTCCGTAGATGGCCCAGCGCGGCGCGGTCACCGTCCCGCCGTCCATCAGTTCCGGATAACCGCCGATGCCCACCAGCCCGCCCCAGGTGCGCGTGCCCACCAGCGGTCCGATGCCCGCCTTGCGGAAATACCAGGGCATGGCGTCGCCTCCGGAGCCCGCGTATTCATTGATGATCATCACCTTCGGCCCGTAGATGGCTTCTTCCGGTTCGGAGTAATCCTCACCCTCGCGCGTCGCAATCCGGCTCATCACCGGGCGGCGTAGCGCGTCGATGATGTAGTCGGCCAGCAATCCGCCGCCGTTGAAGCGCTCGTCCAGCACCGCGCCTTCTTTTCCCACCTGCGCGTAAAAATAACGGTTGAAGTTGGTGTAGCCCGCGCCCGCGGTATTGGGCAGATAGACGTACGCCAGCCGGCCGCCGCTCAGTTTGTCCACCTTGCGGCGGTTGCCTTCGATCCAGTCGAGGTTGCGCAGCGAAGTTTCACTGTCCACCGGCACCACGGTCACCTGGCGCGAATCCGTGCCGTCCGGCTTCGGACCTACTTTCAGAACCACCTGTTTGCCCGCGGTCTCCTGGAAAAAGCTGAAGATTTCGTCCGCGGCGTGCAGCTCGCGCCCGTTCACCGCCAGCAGGTATTCGCCTTCCTTCACGTTCACGCCCGGCTGCGTCAGCGGGGCATGCAACTCCGGGTTCCAGTTCTCGCCGTTGTAAATCCGCGCGAAGCGGTAGCGCCCGTTCTCCAGCGTGTAGTCGGCGCCCAGCAGGCCCACCTTCACCGTCTTCAGCTCCGGCATCATCCCGCCGCCCACGTACATGTGCTGCACGTTGATGTTGGCCAGCATGTCGGAGAAGAGGTAGCTCAGGTCCGCGCGGCTGGCCATGCCCTCCACGAACGGCGCGTACGCCCTCTCCGCGGCTTTCAAGTCCACGCCGTGGAAGTGCGGGTCGTAGAAGAAGTCGCGCTCGATTCTCCACACCTCGTGGAACATCTGCCGCCATTCGGCCCGCGGGTCCACGGCCACTTCCATATCCGCGAGCTTGAGCTGGCCCTCCCCGGCCTTGGGCGGCTTGTCCGCCGCGGCGATGAACCAGTTGTCGCCCTGGCGGTACAGCATCTTCTCGCCGTTCGCGGATACGGTGAATTCCCGCACGCCCCCCAGCAGTTTCTCCGTCTTGCGCGTCTTCAGTTCAAAGCGCTGCACCACGTAGTGCGGCGGGCCGTTTCCTCCCCGGGATACGATCTCCCCTTCCAGCAGGTAGAGAACGCCTTCTTTGCCCGCCAGCAAGGCTTCGTAGTTGCGGTCGTGAATGGGCAGCGCCAGGATGCGCTGGTCCAGGTGGTCGAAATCAATGGCCACCTTGACCGGCTCTTTCTTTTCCTTGTCCTTCTCCTTGTCCTGGTCCGCGGCTTTCTCGGCCTTGTCCCTTCCGTTGGCCTCTTCCTTCTTCGCGCCGGGCTTCTCCTCATCGCTTTCCGGCGCCAATGGCGAGGGCAGGTCTTTGCGCAGCACGGCCACGTAGGCGCTGCGCGTCACCGGATGCTCCACGCTGCTCATGTCCAGCCATCCGGTGGAAAGCCCCAGGTTGGTGCTGGCGGCGAAGTACAGGTACTTGCCGTTCCGGTCGAACTGCGGATAGAGCGCGTCGCTCATGCCGTCGGTCACCTGCGTGGCCTTGTGGTCTTCGAGCGAATACACAAACACCGCGCGCATGTGGTTCTCGAGCTGTTTGGTGTAGGTCAGCCAGCGGTTGTCCGGAGACCACGCCACGTCGAACTCGTGCAGCGGAGAGTCAAAGCGGTCCGTATCCACCTTTACCGGGGCGGGATGCTCCGCGCTCAGATCCACGTACCACAGGTTCAGCCGCTTGTCGTCAAACGCGATCTTCTTCGAGTCCGGAGACCACAGGGGCGAATAAAAGAACGACGGCGGCTCGCCCAGCGCAATTTTGCGCACCGCGGCCAGCCCGTCCTGCGAAGAGATGTGCAGCGCGTACTCGCCGGACTCATCGGAAAAATACGCGATCGAGGCTCCGTCCGGCGACCAGGCGGGATAGCGATCCATCACCCCCGGGCTGTTGGTGAGATTGCGGATGTCGCCCTTCTCCGCGGGCACCGTGAGGATTTCCCCGTGCGCCTCAAACACGGCGCGCTGCCCGGAAGGCGACAGGTTGGCGTGGCGGATCTGCTTCTCCACCTTCTCGAAGTGCGGGCGGAGCTGCGGCATGTCTCCGGCCACGCGCACGTTCAGGCGGGTGGTCTTGCCCGTCGCGGGATCGTAGATATGCAGCGAGCCCAATTGCTCGTAGACAATCGCATCCGGCCCGGCGGAGGCGGACTTGATGTCGAATCCGGTGGCTTTCACCAGTTCCTTGATCTCTTTCGACCTGGGATCGTAGGAGTACAGCGCGGCGCGTCCCGCGCGGTTCGAAAGGAAATACACCTTGTCGCCCAGCCACATCGGGCAGAAATCGTCCCAATCGCCGTGCGGCATGGACACGATGCTCGAATCGGAAAGTTTTGCCAGCCAGATGCGCGCCGTCTTGCCGCCTTTGTACTGTTTGATGGCAATGTACGCCTGGCCCGCGCCCAGCCGGCGGTTCCAGAAGGGCACGTAAGCCATCTGCGTGGCGTCCGGTGAGTAAGAACCCTGCACTCCCATGGGCAGCGGCACTTCCGTAGGGAAGCCGCCCGTAACGGGAACGGTGAACAGTTTCTCAAAGCGCGAGTAACTGGTGCGCAGCGAGCGGAAGAGAATGTTTTTCCCGTCCGGCGTCCATCCCACCACCACGTCCGTGCCGGGATGATGCGTCAGCCGGCGCGGCTCGCCGCCCGCCGCCGGCACCACGTACACGTCCTCATTGCCCTCGTAATTGCCGGTGTAGGCCACCATCGTCCCATCGGGCGAAAACATTGGCCCGGTGTTCAGCCCTGTGCCGGTCACCAGCCGCCGCGCGTCCCCTCCCGCGCGGTCCACAATCCAGATGTCCCCGCCATAGGCAAAGGCCACCTGGGTTTTGCTGATGGTGGGGGATTGCAGCAGCAGGGGAGCGTCCGCCGCTGCGGCGCGATAGGGAGCCAAGGCAATAAGGCAGATCGCTGAAAAGAGCAGCGAAAGTTTTCTCATGAAACTTTTCTCTCCGGTGGGAAGTGGCCCATCATTGCGGCGGGAATCCTATCACGCGGCGGCCGTGTAGGGGCGGACCCCCGTGTCCGCCCGATCTCGCCGCGACGCACAAGAGAGTGCGATACTGCGTGGGTGGTAGCGCCCATATGAACAAGAAGGCTAACCGCCGGAGCCGAAGCCGGCTGAGAAAGACCATGCGGGCGGAGTACGACTTTTCGCGGGCCGTCCGGGGTGCCACCGCGGCCCGCTATGCCCAAGGCACCGATGTGGCGGTGATAGATCCCCAGGTGCTGGATGTGTTTCCTGATGCTTCGTCCGTCAACCGGACCCTGCGCGCTCTGGCGCCTGTACTCCGGGAACAGCGCCGGTCGGCGCGAAAGGGCGGCGCGGCCAGAAGCTGATGGTGAGTGGTCTTCCACGTTTTGGGGTACCCCCTCCCCTCCCGGAGTTTGTAATTTCTTGAATCGAAAGGAGATGGAATTTATTGCGCGTACCGGAGTTCGTAATCGCAAGATAATACGAGAGATGGATCGAATACCGGAAAAGGCAGGGTTAAATGGCGAGAGGAGAACAGGATACACCAAAGGCACAGGGACACGTTGCCCCGCGCAGAGGAAGGAAGCGAGGGGAGATGGCGAGCCCCGTGCGATGCGGCGGCGGCGTCCGGCGCGCTCGCTGGCCTCGGGTTGCAGATGCACGCTTTTGTTGCCGTGGTCTGGAGTTTTTGTCTTCTGCGGTGTTCGGTATTGGCGGGACATCCCTGCCTCCCGGGCCTTTCTCCCCGGGGTAGAGGGGAGGGTGGGTACTTCGGCGTCATTATAACACAGTAGTACCCGATTGTGCTGCTGGATAAAGCGGGGGCTGGGAGGGGGGAAACAGCAGGGCGTCAATCAGTCGTGTGGAATCCTTACCCGATAAGGCGTTTTCGCCCCAAGAGGCAGAAGTGACTCGGATTCACCCTCCTACTCGGAGGCAGAATGGGCCTGAACCCCGCCCTTTCCCGAATCCCGAAGCCTCGGGATCGGGACTGCGGAGGGCAGGGCACTTGTTTGAACTTGAAGGGACAGAGCAGGGAGGGGGATCTCGACCTGGAAGGAGTAGCAGTCGGGACAAACCCAACCCTTCGGCGACAGAACGGTGCGGCACAAACCCGGTGGCAGCGCCACCCGCTTCCTCCGAGGGGCTCAGGGCAACCTAGCCCGGTCCAACGCTTTTGCGTGCGAGAGAATATGAGACGCCCTGAGCGGTCGGTGGTGGGCGCTTACTTGGGAACTAATATGGTCACGCCCTTCCCAGTCAGCTGCCCTAGTAAGGATGGCAGCTGCGAGGATGCGGAATCGATTGCGGCCTTATCGAATGCATTTGGGAAATTCATATGCCCGACAAGATTGCGCGGCACGCGAATCGCCTCAAGAGTGGCGATCCATTTGTCGGTGTCCGGAATTAGCGGACGAAATTGGTGGCTATTGGCACGAAGGATTTCTGTGAGATCGCTGAGGAAAATGAGATGGATATCCTCAAGTCCCGGGTTGGCATTGCTAGGTTTTACCGCGTAGTGGGACCGGAACCGAGCGGCCCTCGCAATGATTTTGGGGTCCACGGCCAAACCCCACCAAGTGTTTCCGACCTGCAGGGTAAGGACCGAATTGACCACAATCCTTAGGGTATTCTCAATTGAGTAGAGCTTCCAGTACAGGTTCGTGCCGACAAACCGGCCGCACCCATCTATTCGGTCTGGTCTGAAGGACGAGTTCCGAAAATCTCGGACGACCGGCATTTTACTTTTTCTTTTTCTTCCTCATGGAGTAGAGATGTTGATGGACCACTGCGGACGTTGTATCTAGGAGGTCTGCAATCTCGACAGCGGTGAATCCGGCCGAACTCAGATGTGCCGCTTTTTCTGCCTGCGTCGCGGCTTTCATGTTCTGCAAGAGAAGTAACGCCAGGATTTTCTCAGCGCGGTTGCTCATGTCTTGTCTCATTGCTATCTCCCGCGGCCGCGCAGATTCGATGTAAGGGTTCGAACCGTTGCAGGTGTAGTATTCAGAATCTCGGCGATGGTTTGATTATCGAGGCCCGCGAGTTTTAGTACTCTCGCGCGCTTTCTTTTTTGGCAACTTCTCCCTCCCTCTACTGTCGAAACATCTGGAAGATAGTATGGGGTTAATCAGTCATCAAGAATGTTTATGCTATCTTCGCAAGGCACGGGAGGCACCAGCCGTCTTGCGGCAGTGTGAGGACCATGCACCCGATTGTTACCCCGTCGTTTCCCGTAGCCGTGATCGCTGGGACTGTTTCCGAGCCGCTATTTCACTTTTTCCCAGGTGATGCGGAACGTGCCGCCTTGCGGGCTGGTATCGGGGCCGGAAAAGGTGAGGCGGTCGCCGTCGAAGGTATAGGGACGCGGCTGCGTGCTGTTGACGTAATCCGGCGTGGAGGCCAGCTCCGGAAGGTGCACCATCACGTGCTCCGCTTCGCGGATCTCGTATCGCCCGCAGTAGGCATAGAAGGAATCAAACAGGATGATTTTCTCCTTTTCCGTCGCGTTACGCGGCTCCTTCCATTTCGGCCGGTCGGGATTCATCAGCCCGACGCACATGTGGCCGTCCGGGGCATAGATCAGGTAGCCGATGCCGTGCGGGCCAAAGTCCGGGTAGGTCACTTTGCCGTCCTTGGAGATATTTTCGTCCACCACCAATCGCCAGGTGCCGAGGAAGCGCTGCCGGATACTTTCCGCGCTCCTGGCTTGCGGCGCAGCGGGGCGCTGAGTGAGCAGAAGAAGTGGGAGCAGCGCGTAAACGAATCGGCGAAAAAAGAAACCCTTCATGAGCAGATCTCCTTGCCGGAAGACTTTAACGCGCATTTCTCACCGGCGCCGCGATTTGCGCATGCCATGTAGCGCGGGGCGCTCGGGCCCCGCGGCTTTTTCGCAGCGCCACCAGCGGAACGAGCCGCAGGGCTGGCGGCCGGAGTGGCTCGCGGCCTGCGACCGGCCATCGGACGCGACGCCTGACTGGTGGACGCCCCTACCCGCCCTGCGCTACATGCGCAGTGAGAAGGACGCATTCCTCCGCCGGTGGGGAAACGTAGAACGGAAATTCGAAACGGCGTTCATCTGCTGGCCCGCACTCCCCCCGGCATTCAGGACTTCTTGCGCTTCCTGGGCCGCCTCAAAACGATGGGGGAAGTTTGGGTAGGAATATGGAGCACTCCCTTACGGATGGCCGCCGCTTCCAGGCGGTGAATATCCAGGATCAACTGTCGAATCACCCGTTCAAGCTCGGTCACCCGGGACTCTAAATCACCGCCAGCAGCGCCGGAATCCATTCGCTTTGTCTCCTTGGCATGATCCGGCCGATTGGTAATGACGCAGTCTGCTGTAGCCCGCCTCTTAAGAGGCGGGGCTCGTTCCGGAGAAGCAGGATTCCGGGGGAACCAGGTCGCATGCCGGACTCCGAAACGTGCCCCGGGTCTGAAGACCCGGGCTACATCCCCAAACTGAGTCACCACCGGCCGACTGGAATGATACTCTCTTTCACCCGGCAGCAGAGATATCTCGGCGGAAGCGCCAGCCATGATTCGCAGCTTATTGAAAAAGCTTCATGGATGTCATTCCGAGTCCCGATGCTTCGGGACTCGGAATGACACTCCGCCTCGTGCAGCGACTCTTTAACTCAGGACACTGGCAGGCGCCTCGAACAACAACTGAATTCCACTACTAGCGAGTTAATTGACGCACCAGCAGTTGACCTCCTGCCAATTAAGCCGTAGAATCCGCGCCACTCACGCCCTTGCCCTCTGGGCTGGTGTATCCGTACCGAGATGCATGGCTCCCATTTGCCAGGAGCGCGGGAGGATGCGATGCGCACGCGCACCCAGGTCATCGTTTCCATCATGCTGGCTTGTGCGGCCTCGTTGTTCCTTCCTCTTCGAGCCCAGACACAGGACAGCAAAGTCCCGCCGCGGATTCGCGGCCCCATAGACGAAGCGAACCGCGTAACGCTGACGCGCAACACGCATCCGCTGGCGCGCCCGGAATTCGATCGTGGCGCCGCGCCGGCGAGTCTTCCCCTGGAGCGCATGCTGCTGGTGCTGCGGCGCAGCCCGGAGCAGCAGGCGGCGCTCGACGCGCTTCTCGCCTCGCAGCAGGATCCTTCCTCGCCCGATTATCACCGCTGGCTCACGCCGCAGCAGTTTGGACAGCAGTTCGGTCCGGCGGACGAGGATATCCAGGCGATTACCTCGTGGCTCTCGTCGCACGGCTTTCAGGTAAACCGCGTAGCGCAGGGCCGCGTGGTCATTGAATTCTCCGGAACCGCCGGGCAGTTGCGGGAAGCGTTCCATACGGAGATGCACAAATATGCCGTGAATGGCCTCGACCACTGGGCCAACTCCGCCGACCCGGAGATTCCCGCGGCGCTCGCGCCGGAAGTGGCGGGAATTTCCACGCTGCACAATTTTCTCAAGAAGCCGCTGCTCAACTTTTCCGGCGAGACAGTGGCGGCCCAATACACGCCTGGGCCGCAACCGCAACTGACCTTCATGGACGGGAGACACGGCCTGACCCCGGGGGATTTTGCCGTCATCTACAACGTAGGGGCTTTGCCGGCCGCGGGGATCAACGGCACGGGCGAGACCGTTGGGGTAGTGGCGCGGAGCAACATCAACTTCGACGACGTGGCGCGGTTCCGCGAAGTGTTCGGCCAGCCGGCCAACAACGTATTCATAATCGTGAATGGCCCGGATCCGGGAGACCTGGGCGGGGGCGAAGAGGTGGAGGCGGTGCTGGATGCTACCTGGGCCGGGGGCGCGGCCGGCAGCGCCAACGTGAACCTGGTGATTTCCGCTTCCACCGCGACCACGGACGGGGTGGACCTTTCCGAAGTCTTCATCATTGAAAACAACGCCGCGGACATCATGACGGAAAGCTTCAACACCTGCGAAGCAGGAGTCGGTGCTGCGGAAGCAGCGGCCAAATCCGCGCTGGCGGAGCAGGCCGCCGCCGAGGGAATCACCTATTTCGTTTCCTCTGGAGATAATGGAGCGGAAGGCTGCGACGATTTCCATTCGGAGACGACGGCGACGGGGCCGATTGCGGTGAACCTGCTGGCCTCTTCACCGTACACCGTGGCCGTGGGCGGAACGCAATTCAATGAGAACGGGAACGACAGTAAGTATTGGAGTCCTTCCACCACCAGCGCAATCACGGCGCTCTCCTATATTCCCGAAAACGTTTGGAATCAAAGCTGCCTCTCCACTAGCTGCCCATCCGGCATCAGTCCTAACATCGTGGCCGGCGGCGGCGGAAGCAGCATCCTGTATCCCAAACCGCCCTGGCAGACTGGTGTTGCGGGCATTCCGGCCGACAATGCCCGCGACTTGCCCGATGTCTCGTTGAACGCCTCGGGGCGGCACGACGGCTATTTGATCTGCCTGCGTGGATCGTGCATTCCGGATAGCCAGGGCTTCATCCGCCTGTTTTTTGTCGGCGGGACCTCGGTCTCTTCGCCCTCGTTTGCCAGCATCATGGCGCTGGTGGATCAGAAGGCCGGAGGAAGGCAGGGCCAGGCCAACTACGTCCTCTACCGCATGGCAGCCCAGGAGACGCTCGCTTCCTGTAATGGCTCGAGCCAGACCGGATTGCCCGCCCCAAACTGCATCTTCAACGACATCACCGTGGGCAACAATGCCGTTCCCGGTGAATCCGGCTACGGGACGCCAACCGCAAGCTATCAGAGCGGCACGGGCTACGACCTGGCCACGGGTCTGGGTTCGGTGAACGTGTTCAACCTGGTGAATGGCTGGGCCAATGTGCGCTCGCAAGCCACGCAATTCACCTCCTTCACGCTGATGCCCGCCAGCAACATACAGCACGGGATCACCCCGGTAAGCATCAGCGCCACCGTGGCCCCGCAGATGGGCACCGGCACACCCACGGGAGATATCGCCCTGATTCCGCAGAAAACGGGCGTTATCTCCGGAGGCGTCCCCCTTCCCGCTCCGGCAGCCGCGGGTTTCGCGACCCTGGTAAACGGGACGGCCTCCGGCAGCACCATGACGCTTCCGGGTGGAACCTACAATGTGATTGCGCATTACCAGGGGGACGGGACCTTTCTGCCGAGCGACTCCCTGCCCGTGCAGGTCACGGTGAATCCCGAGGGCAGCACAACCGTGGTTTCCGCCTTTCAGGGCTCGCTGGCAACTCCCGTGCCGGTCACCTCGCTGCCGTATGGCACCCCGTTTTCTCTGGGCGCGACGGTCACTGGGCAGACCGGAAACGGCACTCCGGCCGGGTTCGTGAATTTCTTATCGGATGGCAGTTTCCTCAGCATCGATTCCCAATCCCTGAGTGCCGGCGGCCAGGCGGTGGAACCCGCGGGCGCTTTCTTCATTCCGCCGGGACTGCACTCCATCAGTGCGCAGTACATCGGGGACCAGACGTTCAACGGGAGCACCGCGGTGGCCATCCCGATTTCGATTACCCCCGCCGCCACGAGGATCTCCTTGCAGTCGAACACGCAGGGAGTTATCGCCGGACAGCCGGTGATGCTCACTGCGACGCTGACGGCAACCAGCAGCGGACTTCTTCCTTCCGGAAGCGCCAGCTTCTTCTCGGGGACCACGCCGCTGGGCAGCGCCGCGCTCAGCGGCATGCCCGGCCCCTCGGGAAATGTGTCCCTCACCGCGAGCTTGACCACCAGCCAGCTTCCCAATGGTACGGACAGCATCACGGCGCAATACAGCGGGGACACCAACTATTCGGGATCGGCCTCGGCCGCTGTTGCGGTCACCGTGAGCGGCACATTTCTGATAACCGCGGCGTCGCCCAACATTCTCGTTCTTGGCCCAGGAGGGTCTGGCTCGACCACCCTGATGTTCCAGTCCGCCACGGGATTTAGCGGCGCCGCCATGCTCTTCTCTTCGGCCTGTTCCAACCTCCCGCCGGAGAGCACGTGCACCTTCAGCCCGGCCATCGTGAGCTTCAATGGCACGGCCACGAGCGTGCCGGTAATGCTCACCGTGAACACCAGTGCGCCCTCCGTGAGTGAATTTCACGCGCGCCGCTTTTTTCCCGGGTTGCGCCTGCCTCCCCCCGCGCGCGGAGCAACGCTGGTATGCATCGGGGTGCTGTCTCTCCTGTTGCTGCGTACCAGGCGGCCGGGCCGGCGGGCGGCACTGGCGTCTCTGGCCTTCGTCGCGATCGCGCTCTCTGCGAGTTGTGGCGGTGGGGGCGGCGGCGGCGGCACCGTGACCCACGTGGATCCGGGAACACCTGCGGGCGCCTATCCAGGGGTCACGGTCACGGTGACCATCAACGGCTCCACGCAGTCCGTCAATAATCTGGTCGTCCAGGTGGAGTAGTTCCGGCGGAAGCGAGCACCGTCCGTTCTTCTTGGATGCAGGGCCTTCCATGCCCCGCCGCTTTGGCGAGCGTTTTTAGTCCTGTTGCAGCCCGCGCAGGAGCTTGCGGAGTTTTTCGCGGTCTTCCTGGCCCATGTGCACGAACTCGACTCCGGTGCCGTTGGGCAGCACGCTGCGCACCACCGCCATGGCGTTGATGCTGCGCAGGCCGCTCTTGATTTCCATGGGAAAGGCGTCGCCCATCTGCAGGCCGCGGTTGGATTCCAGGCACGCCCCGCCCAGGCTGATCGTACGAACCATGGCGGTCATAGGGCGTTTGCCCTCGATGCGCGCGTTGAGCGGCGAATCCAGCGGGTAGCGCGGATAGCGCCGCGGCCGCGCGGCCCCGGCCATGTTCGCCGCGGCCTCGAGTTGCTCCTGCAAGCGCGAGCGCGTCATGCCCCCTTCGATGGCCTGCAGCGCCTCTTCCGCCGCAGTGCGCAATCCGGCGGGCTCGGCATAACTCAGGCCGTTCCGCGTGCGCAGGATGGCGCGCAGCAGTGGCGCGGCTTCCGGCGCGCGCAACCGTCCCAGCGCCTCGATGGCCTTGATGCGGATGAACACGTCCTTCAGCCGCTCGTTCTGCCCGGCGGCAATTTCAAAAATGGCCGGGACGGCGGCGGGATCGCCCTCCAGCCCCAGCAGGTCCAGCATCATGGGCACCACGTAGAGGTGCGCGCGCGGCAGCGCCGCGAGCAGCGCCTCCGGAAGCCCGTTCACCCGCTGCCGGGCGAATTCAGAAATCGCCAGGTCCTGCACGCTCCAATCCCAGTTGGGCAGCGCTTCCGGCAACAATTCCACCAGCCGCTGCGGGCGCACAGCGGCCAGCAGCTTGACCGCGGCGGTGGCCCGGCCCAGGCGCTTTTCGTGCACGCGCTGCGCGAGCAGCTCGATGGCCGGCTCGCCCAGCGCCTTGAGCAGCCGTACCATGGCCGGCAGCGCGGAAAGCGGAGCGGCCTCGCCTTCACCGCCACCGCCCGCGAGCACAGCCGTCAGCGCGTCGACCACCGGCTCCGGCTTGCGCCCCAGGATGCGCACCACGCCGGACTCCAGCGGGCGATGCGCCAGCGCTCCGGCCAGCAGCAGCTCAAAGCGTTCACCCTCGCACAGGCGGCGTTCGAGCAGGCTCAGATGTTCCAGGCCGCGCGGCGCGCCTTCCAGCGCCTTGAGCACGGACTCGAATTCCGCAAAGCGCCCTTTGCGCAGCGCGGCATCGGCCATGCGCTCGACCACCACCACCAGCAGCGCGGCGATGGAGGGATTGCGCTCCGCCACCAGCGCCGCCAGCACGCGCTGGCCGAATTCTTCGGGGAGCTGCTCCGGCCAGTAGTGCAGCAGCATCTCTCCCAGATCGGAAAGGCCCGCGACCGTGGCCTTGCGGATTTCGCCTTCCTGCGCTTCCAGGCCTTTGCTGTAGGCCAGCAGCGCCCCGCGCGCCTCGCGCAGCGCCGGAGTGGTATCCGCGCAATTCAGCACCCCGTGCAGAATCGAGGGCGGCACGCACCAGGATTCCGCCGAGCGCAGCAGCCTGGAGATTTCTTCCGGCTCGAGCGCGGCCCAGAATTGCGACTCGAATTCCGCCGCGCCGCCTTCTCCCGCCAGCCGCGCCAGCGGCACGAGCACTTGCGGGTGGGCGTTCTCCATGTCGGAGATCTGCCGGCCGATGCGCGTGGCCAGTTTGCGGACTTCCGAAGGCCGCAGGCGTCCGCCGCGGAATTGCTCCACCGTTTCGGAGAGCGCCAGCTCTTCAGCCAGGCGGGCAAAATAGGTTTCGTGAGTTTCGCCGCCCTGCAAGGGGCTGCGGTTCATCTCCCGCGAGAGCAGCAGGATGGAGCCGCGCTCCGCGGCAGCGAACGCGCTGTCCATATATTGCGCCGCAATGACCGCGGAGTCCGGAGATTCGGCGCTGCCGCTGGGAAGAGTGCGCGCCAGTCCATCCAGCAGTTTCAGCGCCCCAAGGATGCGCTCTTCGGCCGGCGCTTCCTGCGCGGCTCTTGGTTCCGCTGCTGCCTGGCTGCGCTGCTGCAGCACCGCGGCCAGGATGCGCGGCAGCAGGGGATCGGGGCGCGCGTCCGGCACCGGCTCGTTCACTCCGATTCCGGAGATGCGCCGCTGGGCCAGGCGGTCCGCCCAAGGAGCGCGCGCGCCGCTGGATGCCACATATGCGCCGGCGGCCGCCGGAGGCACGGTATCCACCAGCTCGAGAAAAGCCATCAGCTCGCCGGAGTGTGCGCTGGGGCGAAAGGTGAGCGCGGAGATTCCCCGGCGGATGAGTTCATCCGCGAAGGCGCGCAGTTCGCCGCGGGGATCATCCAGCGCGCGCCCGCGGAAGTACATCGTGCCGCTTTCCAGGCGCACGCCGAGCGAGGGGGCCGGCCCGACGGCTTCTCGCAAGCTGCGCTCCGCGGCGAACAGGCTTTCTTCCACCTTGGGATGGTCCTTCTGATACATGCGCCGGTTGCGCGCCAGCAGGTGGAGCGAAGCGAGGAATTTTCCGGTGGCGGTTTCCGGGGCAGGACCGGTGGCCCGGGCGGCGCTGCGCGGGGAGCTTCCGATCCCGGCGCTGCGGGATTCGACACGCGGGTCCTTGGGGGGCGTGGGCGGCTTTATGGCCATTTGGGTTTCGCCGGAGCGGCAAACGGGAACCTGCGCCGCGGCTCGGTCCAGGGGCACGGCATGCCGTGCCCCTACAATCATTAGAAAGTATGCCTGACCAGAACGGGAAGGTACACCCGTCCCTGACGGTCCGTAGTGGAAGGAGCACGCGCGATGCCGCAGCGGGCAACGCCAATCTGCTTTTCCTCCAATGGGTTGCAGAGCAAGGCAGCAGGGGCCTCCGCGCAGGGCCAATCACCGGGGAAGAAAGGTAACGAGAAGGGAGGCTAGCCAACAGATTCTGGTGGAGAGTGGGCGCCCTATCAGGCCGCCCTACGAATCAGGCTTTTCGCGGAACGGGCGTCCCGCCGTGTCGCCCTTACGACTTGACGGGGACGGGGACTTCTTGCCAGAGGACTTCATAGACTTCGATGGCGTCGCTTTTGCCTTTGACCTTCACAGGCGCGAGCTTGCGGGTGGGCAATTCCGTGCCGATTTCGGCCTGGGTGGCTGCGGAAACCAGAATCTGCTGCGGGGAGGCGGCAGCGCACAGGCGCGAAGCGACGTTCACCACGTCTCCGATGGCGGTGTACTCCATGCGGCGCGAGGCGCCCATATAGCCCACGACGGCGCGGCCCGAATTGATGCCGACGCCCATGTTCAACGGTTTTTCAAGGTCCTTGTTGAGCACCTGGAGGGTCTGCTGCATTTCGACGGCGGTGCGCACGGCGTCCAGCGCGTCATGTCCTTTGGAAAAGGGCGCGCCGAACAGGCACATCAGGCCGTCGCCGAGGAACTTATCGAGCGTGCCCTCGTGCGCGAAGATGCGGTCGCTCATGGCATTGAAGTAATCGTTCAGGATTTCGACGATCTGCTCGGGCGTCATCCTTTCCGCCATGGAGGTGAACCCGCGGATATCGGAGAACAGCACGGTGAGGTTCTGCGTTTCGCCGCGCACCTGGATGTCCGCGGCCTCGGCGGCGATTTTCTGGGCCACGCCGGGAGCGAGGAAGCGCTCGAGGGCGCTCTTCTGCTGGGTCTGCTTGGCGATTTCCTCGCGGCCGCGCACGCGGTCCACAGCCAGTCCGGCCTGAGTAGCGATGACGCTGAAGACGTTGAGATCATCCTGCGAGAACATGCCGCGCTTGACCAGGTTATCCACGTACAGCAGGCCGTAGAGCTTGTCGCCGCCCTTGAGCGGGGCGCACATGGCGGACTGCATGCCGCTGAGCGCGATGCTCTTGCTGCTGCCCAGCTTGGGGTCCATGCGCACGTCCTGGACGAGCAGGGGCACGCCGCCCTGAGTGACCTGCTTGATGATGGCCTGGGAAAGAATCATCTGCGGAATCTTGCCGGTGGCCGTGTTGGGATCTTTCTTGTAGCGGATGACGGCGGGCTGGAAGCCGCCTTTTTCGTCCGCGAGCATGGCGTAGCCGCGCTCGACGCCTTCCACCTGGAGGACCAGGTCGAGCACGCTGTTGACCACCTCGTCCACGGTTTGCAGGTCGCCCAAGGCGCGGCTCACCTGGTAGAGCAATTCGAAGAGTCGGTTTTCGTGCTCGAGGGCCTTCAGGCGCGCTTCGAGTTGGCCGCGGTCCGCGCCGGGCGTGACCGCCGGGGCGCGCGGGATGGGCGCCGGCGCGGGAGCCGCACCGGTGCCCGCAGGAGCGACGGCGGCGCCGGTGCTCGGATCCTTGCCGAGGTTCAGGGCCGCGTTGACGTCCTTCAGGCTCATCACCATGGTGAGCCGCGGCGGAAGCTTGGCGGCGGCCTGCGTAAGCAGGATCTGCGATTCCATGGACTCGTAGCGCAGGCTGTATTCGCCGATGTTCAACACGTCGCTGTCTTTGAGCGCGGATTCGCGCACCACTTTGCCGTTGAGGAAGATGCCGTTGGCGCTGCCCAGATCGCGGATCATCCAACTGCCCTCGAGCGAGGGGCTGAGCATGGCGTGGCGGCGGGAGACGCTGGTCTCCCGCAACACCAGGTCGTTGGATTCGGCGCGGCCCACATAGACAGGCCGATCCGCCGGCAGCTCAAACACCTGCTGCTCTTGACCCGGGCGCTCGATGACCAGGCGGGGCATGATTCCTCAATCTTTCAGTATGGACGCACAATATCAGAAAACTGGAATTTGGTGTTGGGATTGCTGGCGATGATTTTCGCGCGCGAATTGTTGGCGTCCAGCACCTCGGTGACTTCCACCGTGCCGATGCGCGTCTGAGGTTCGGCGGCGCGGTAGACGCCAAAGCGCATGCCCACGTCCACCCCCGCGGCCGAACCAAGATTAATGGTCACGGTGGAGCTGGTGGCCGAGGCCTGGGTGATGTATCCCGCCAGGGCCGGCGGGGCCGCGGCGGGCGCGGGCGGCGGGGCCGCGGTTTTCTTCAACTGGTCGGCCAGGTCGCTCAGGTCGCGGCGGATGCGGCCCACGTCGGACTTCAGGCTGAGCAGATCCTCCTGGTTGGAAGCGCGCAGCGAAGTGACGGAAGTGTCCGTGGCTTTGGTGAGCTCCTGATTGGCGCGAAAATCGGCCGCCAGGGCCTGTTGCTGCTCTTTGAGCTTGGCGAGCTGCGCGTCGGTGGCCTCGAGGCGGGCATTCAGCTTATCGAGTTTCTCCTGGATGGCGGCCAACTCGCTCACCAGGTATTGCTGGAGCGCGGGATCCTTGAACTTGGGAACCGGGTTGGCCTGGGCCGCGGATTGCTGCGCGCGGACGGGCCTGGCCGCGCCGGCGAAGAGCGCCAGGCAGGCCGCGAGCGGCGCCAGTGCCGAGGTCCTGCGCGCCTTCCTTGACGTCATTTGCTTCCTCCTTGCTGGGACGAACTTGTGATTCGACCGGCTCGCCGGGCGCAAGGCGCCCCGGCGCCGGGCAAAGCGCGCCGCTGCACCAAGTGATCCCCCGCTGCCCATCGGGGCGGAAGGAGGCGCGCTAGGGCTGGTGGACGAGCATGGCCTCGAGATGGATGGCCCGGCTCGGTTCCACGTCCACGGTGCGCTGGAAGGGCGCGTAGCCCTTCAGATACAGCATCACCTGATAGTTTCCCGCGGGCAATTGTATTTTAGACGGTGTGCGCCGTCCTGTGCTCTCGCCGTTTACCAGAATGTCCGCGCCCACGGGGACGGAGAGCACCTCGAGTGTGCCCATGGCCGCCTTTTTGCCCGCGGCCGGGCTGTGCACGCGCACGGCTTCAATCCACCCTTCCTTCACGTCCACAGAACGGGCCACGGGAGGAAAGCCCGACACTTTCACCGATGCCGTGTACTTCCCGGGAGCGAGGTCCGGAAAACGGCACGGGGTGCGGCAATCGCCCACGGGCTTTCCGGCAGCGTCGAGCAAGGTGACGCTGGCCGACGGGGCATCCGTACCCACGTCCAGCGCGCCCTTGCCCGGCGTGCTCCATTGCTTCTCCGTGCTTGCTGCGGTGGAGTTGCCGGGAGAAGGAGCCGAGGCGCCGGCCGCCGCGGCTTCCGCGGGCTTGGCCACCGTAGTCTCGTCCAGCACCCGTATTTTGCCCGGCAGAACCGGCAGGCGAAGGAAGAGCCGGCGATGTTCCGCGGCGGTCAGCTCCCCTCGAAGCGCCAGGGCATTCTCCGCCGGAGCGATGTGCACGCGGTCCGCGAAGCCCAGTTTCTGTAGCTGCGACTCGAGCTTCTCCTTCGCGGGGAGCAGTTGTTCAGGGAATGTCGCGGCGGCCACGGTCGCGGGAGCGGACGGCGCTGCGGATGCGTTGCCGGCGGCCGCGCCGGTGGCGCCAGGTTGCGGTGCAGCCGCGGGCGCGGAGGGAGCGGAGGCAGCCTCCTGCGGCTGGCTGGTCGCGGAGGCTGCGCCCTGCGGAGCAGCGGCTTTCTCCCCAGTGGCCACGCTCCCGCTTTGCGGGACCAGTTGATGCCAGAGCTCCAGGATCCGATCCTGGTAAAAGTATCCGCCGGTCCCGGCCGCAGCCAACAGCAAGATAAAAATCAGCCAGGCGCCCGAGCTGCTCTTTTGGACGGACCCGGCCTGTACAAGGCGAGGCATCGGCGGAGGCACGGATGGTGCGGCCGCCGCAGCCGGCGCCGGATGCGCGCCGGGAACCACCGGAGGCGGCGCTCCTGCTGGCGGAGCCGCCGCGGCGGGAGCGGGCAGCGCCGTCCTTGCGCGCCCGGACTGCGAGGTGGTGATGGAAGGATTGCCCGTGGAGAATTGCGCGGGGCTGTCGGGCTGTGGCGCTCCCGGGCCCGCGGGATGCGCGACGGTCTGTCCGGCGATCACCGGGCGGGTGAGCGGCAGCGGAGAGACCCGCCGCACCACGGTCTGCGCGCCGCTGGATTGCGTCTCCCGGTAGGTGCGCAGGGCGTTGAGAAAATCCCCGCAGCTCGCGTAACGGTCGTCCGGTTCCTTGGAGAGCCCGCGCAGGATTACCGCGTTCAGCCCGGGATGGATCGAGGAATCGAGCTGGATGGGCGCCAGCGGCTCTTCGTGCACGATCTTGTAAATCACCGTGGTGACGTTTTTCCCGGGGAAGGGACGCTCGCCGGTGAGCAACTCGTAGAGAATCACAGAGAGCGCAAAAACGTCGGCGCGCCCGTCCACCGGGCGGCCCTTCACCTGTTCCGGGGCCATATAACTGGGCGTGCCGACAATCTGGCCGCTTTGCGTCCCGCCGCGCTCCAGAATCTTCGCGGTGCCGAAGTCGGTGAGCTTCACCGTGTCCAGCTCGCCCATCAGGATATTGGCGGGCTTGATGTCGCGGTGCACGATGTGATTGTGGTGCGCGTAATCGAGCGCGCGGCAGGCCTGCTCCATGATGCGCATCACGCGCGGCACGGGGAACGCCTGCTTTTCTTCCAGCATCTTCGCCAGGCTGCGCCCCGGCACGAACTCCATGGTGATGTAGAAGAGTCCGGCTTCGGTATCCGCGCCGGCGTCGTGGATCACCACGATGTTGGGGTGGGCGAGGCGGCCGGCGGCGCGGATTTCATTCTGGAAACGCTCCAGCACCTCGGGGTCATCTTTTCCCTGGCGCACATCGTCCAGTTTCAGCGTCTTCACGGCGACGTGGCGGCCGATCAGCGGGTCGCGCGCGCGATAGACCACACCCATAGCCCCGCGGCCCACTTCTTCAATCAATTCGTAACGTCCTGCTTTTTGCGGCGCCATCGCTCCACGGAAACCTGCGGAAGGATTTACAGCCACCGTGCCGGGATGCTGCCGGGCATGCGTCCCTGGAAAGCCCCGGGCCAGCCGCGCCACCCACGAAAGGCGCAGCCAGCACCGTCACGCGGCAGATGACACGTATACCTAGCGAATCTACGCCCCCTGGCACCGGAGCGTCAATCGCATCGGCCCCTCCTGTGCCGCGAGGAACACGCAGCAAGGATTTGTTTCCGGAAGGGGGCGTTCTTTGCCGCCGGGCGTCAGACGCCGGGCTCGGGCGGCGCGGCTTCTTCGTCTTTCAGGCGGTGGAGGACGTCCGCAATTTTTACCGGGGCTTTGTCGGAATCAATGTCGTCGGAATCTTCCGTGATTCCGAATTCCTTGTTGATCAGGTCCACGTATTCCGCGGGAGCCTTGGAGAATTTTCCATCGGCGTCTTTCAGTTTCGCGCTATGGCAGGCCAGATAGCCTTCCACGAACCCCAGTTCGGCCGCCGGGTCCGCGTCGAACCAGAAGCGCCCATCGTAGACCGCCTGGCCGGAGGGGGGAGGATTCTCCGCCTTCGCGCCGGAAAGCGGCGCATCGTTCGCCGCGCCGCGCACGGCGTCCAGGGCCTCGCTGACGGTCTGTTTCCGGCGCGTGGGGTCCGCCAGGAAGTATTTGTTCAAGTCGTCCACATAACTCTGCACTTCCTTGGTGAACGGCGCCGAACCCCGGTACTCGGATGCGTAGCAATCCTCATAGCCGGAGACGAAGCCGTACTGTTCCCAGCCGCCGAGCGTGAGCCACCAGTCTCCGTCGTAGACCGGAGCTTCCGCCGGCGGTTCTGCGGGAGCCGGGGAAGCCGCATCGGGAGCCGGCGCCGGGGGGGCTGGCTGCTGCGCGCCCGCATGGAAAGCTGCCCCGGCGGAGACCAACAGCAGCAAGGTGGCGGATAGCCACGCTATCCGGAGAAGTCTTGCAGGCAGGAGTTTGCCGGGCTCGGCGCCATGCCTGCGGTGCGGTTGTCCCATGGTTACATCGAATAGACAGGAATGACTGTCCTGCTAGTCTCCGAATTCGGATTCGATTTGCACGAGCGGCTCGGAGATCTCCCGGGGGCGCGACGGGGCGGGCAATGGATCCAGATGCTGCGGCGCCCGCCAGTGGTCGATGTAAGAAGTCTGCTGGACGCAGGAGACGGTGCAATGCGCCGCGCAGGGCTTGCGCGTATAGAACTCGCGGCGCACGTCTTCGCGCGAATAGCGTTCCAGCGGCACGCCCGGCCAGCCGCGTTGCTGTGAGCAGTAGTGCACCAGGCCGTCCTCGCAGATGTAGAGATAGCGGCTGCCCGCGCGGCACCGCCAGTCATTGGGTTTGCCCTCCGCGAGGTTCCGCTGGAAATGATTGAATCGCGAATAAGAACCCTTGCTCATGGCCATGATGCGCTCGAACACGCTGCGCTCGGCCGGAGCCAGCGGCTTCAACTGGCCGGAACCGTCGTGGATGATGCCCACCGTGCTGGTGAAGCCCAGCTCGCGCGCGCGCTGGGCAATCACCAGCGCGTCCTCCGGATTGTTCACGCCGCTGCCGATCACGCTATTGATGTTCACGTGAAACTCGGCGTGCTCGGCGAGCAGGCGCAGCTTCTGGTCCAGTACTTTCAGGCTTTTCTTCGACACTTCGTCCGGCTTCACGTTATCGATGCTGATTTGCAGATGGTCCAGGCCGGCGCGGTTCAGCCTCTCGATGCGTTCCGGCACCAGCAGGTAGCCGTTGGTGATCATTCCGGCGATGCGGTGGTGATGCTTGATGCGCCGGATAATCTCTTCGAGCTCGGGATGCAGCAGCGGTTCGCCCCCGCTCAGGGTGATCAGCGAGGTGCCCAGCTCCGCCAGCTTGTCGATGCGCCGGACCATGGTCTCCACCGGCACGGGTGCGGAAACGTCATCAAATTCACTGCAGTAGGCGCAGTCCAGGTTGCAGCGGCGGATGGGAATCACGTGCGCCTGCACGACGTGGCGCGTCGAGGCCAGCGCTTTGCCGATGAGCCACAGCTCATGCGTGGTGCGCCAGACAGCGCGCCACTGGCCCTTGAATGTGTCCTTTTTACCCATGAGTAGCCCCGGCACTACGATGCCGCAGCGCGCACCGAGGATTCTCCCCCCGCGAGCCAGCCGTGCCCAATGGATTCCCCTGCGTGCGGGAGCCGCACGCCCCCCAACATCCGAAATCATGGTTAGTATGCCCCAGGCAGGGCGGCTGTTTCAAAACGTATTGTCCAGCGCAGTGCGCCAGCAAGGGGGAGGGGTACTACCTATGTAGAAATTGCCCGCCCCGCAAGCATGCCTCACACGCGAGCCGTCGGCGTGCTCCATGGAAGCGTGCGCATCAATTCCGCGAATTGCGCGGGGTCGAGCGATTGTTCGCCGTCGGAGAGGGCGCGCTCCGGGCATGGGTGTACTTCGATGAGCAATCCATCCGCGCCGATGGCTGCGGCGGCGCGGGAGGCTGGAGCCACCAGCGCGCGCTTTCCCGTGCCGTGCGACGGATCCACGATTACCGGAAGATGCGTGAGCTGTTTCACCAGCGCGACTCCTGCCAGGTCCAAAGTATTTCGTGTGGCGGTCTCGAACGTGCGGATGCCGCGCTCGCACAGCACCACGCGGCCATTCCCGCCGCAGAGCAGGTACTCCGCGGCCAGCAGCCATTCCTGGATGGTGGCGGACGGGCCGCGTTTGAGCAGCACGGGCCTTGTGGCCGTGGCCAGCCGGCGCAGCAAGGAGTAATTCTGCATGTTGCGCGCGCCCACCTGGAGCAGATCGGCGTGCTGCGCGACCAGGTCCACGTCCTCCGGGCTGAGCACTTCCGTCACCACCGGCAGCCCGGATTCGCGCCCGGCCTCGGCGAGCCATTCGAGCGCCTTCTTGCCCCGTCCCTGGAAATCGTAGGGCGAAGTGCGCGGCTTATAAGCGCCACCGCGGAGCATGTGCGCGCCCGCGGCCTTCACCGCGCGCGCGGTCTCGCGGATCTGGTGGCGCGATTCGACCGAGCATGGACCCGCCATTACCACAAAATCCCTGCCGATGGCGAGGCCGCCGGTTTCGACCACCGTGCGGCCAGGTTGTGATTCGCGGCTCGCC